>OIZL01000255.1_pt1 | contig 45069 bp, 45 predicted proteins | sample 1588541 | NCBI WGS metagenome assembly OIZL01 (sample SAMN03283285) | human gut metagenome | biome: human-associated habitat; material: feces | host: Homo sapiens | place: Peru | collected 2012 | reverse complement strand
GGCAGGCAGGCAGGCAGGCAGGCAGGCAGGCAGGCAGGCAGGCAGGCATAGCTATGCTCTTTTAGCGACCCTTGAAATAAATAAGTTCATTTAATACCGTTATGGGATGACCATGGCGGTATTTTTTGTTATCCAAATTCATTTTACCTGAAAAACAAAAAAGAAAGGGAGAAAGATAAACAAATGAAAAAAACACTTGCAATTATGCTGGCGCTTATCATGGTGCTGGCGATGGTTCCCGCGCTGGCGGAGGGAACCACAGAGGTGACCGAGCCCGCAGGGACTACCGAGCCCGCAGGGACTGCCGAGCCCGCAGGGACTACTGAGCCCGCAGGGACTACCGAGCCCGAAGCGACTTCAACACCCGGAACGACCTCCGAGACCGGAACGACTTCTGAGGGGCCCGAAACCACACCCGAGCCGGAGCAGGCCGCCGCGCCGGTAATGCTTATGGCTCCCGCAAAAGCGCCCACGGCAGTGCTTGTGCCGGATTATAGTTGGTATAAAGCTTCCGAAACTGAATACACCATCTCGACCAAGGAGCAGCTTCTCGGCTTTGCGAATATTGCGAACGGTAAAGCAGCTGGTATTGCAGAAACAATATTTGAAGACAAAAAGATAACCATCACAGAAGATATCGACCTTGGCGGAATGCTCTGGACGCCGATCAAATCATTTAAGGGCGAATTTAACGGAAATAACAATACAATAAGCAACTTTGAAATTGTTGTTGGCGGTGATAATATTCGAGGCGGCTTCTTTAACGGCATCGAAGAAGGCGGTGTAGAAAAAGATGCTGATGGCAACATAACTAAAGTAATCGAACGTGTACATGATCTGACTTTGAAAGACATAAAGGCTACCGTGAATGCCGTAAGTGACACCAAAAAAGAAGGACGCTTTGGCACCCTTGCTAACTATATAAGCGGCGTTGTAAACCGCGTTACTGTTGAGAATGTAACAGTTACGACGACCGATCCAAAGGCTTGGGTCGGCGGCATGTGCGCATTTATGTCATGGCCATGGATGAACGATTGTACTGTTAAGAATCTTGTGGTCAACGCCGAGAATGGCGCGACATTTATAGCAGGATTCTCGCCTATCCTGCAAAAAAATTCAAATATGGTATTCAATAATTGCGATGTTAATGGTTTTAAGGTAATAGTCAACGGTGTAGGCGATGGCTGCGGCGTTGGCGGATTTGCCGGGCAGACGCAGAGAGGCTGGGAAAACCCAAAAATGACGAACTGCGATGTAACGGGAATTGACATTACCGCTTCCGGCAAAGTAGAGATAGGCGGCTTTATCGCATGGCCCGGTGCGCATACCATAGCTGAAAACTGTACGACCGAAGGAAAAATAGACGCTTCCGGTGTGACTGGAGATTATGGTGTGGGCGGCTTTTTCGGCAATCTCGGCTGGAACTGCAATCTCGGGAAAACGGGGCATAAAATCAAAAAATGTACGGCAAATGTCGATATAATTACCGGCGGCGCACCCGCAGGCGGTTTTGTAGGTTCAGCCACGAACTCCAATACATGGAGTATGTATGCCGAATTCATCAACTGCGTGGCTAAAGGAAACGTCACCAATACCAACGGCCCCGCAGGCGGCTTTGCGGGCAAGGCGGACAGGGGCGATTATACCGGCTGCTCCGCAAACGGCAACGTGAACGGCAATGTGGCGGGAGGCTTCATAGGCCAGGTCATTGATACAAATCCAGAATATGATATCCGAGCAACTTATACCGATGGTACTACAGGCTTTGCGGCAGGCGATGTCGGGTATCCCGCAGACCGCATAACCATAAATAATTGTGTGGCACACGGTACTGTGGTTGGCTCGGAAAAGGCTGGCGGATTGATAGGCGATGTCGGGGGAAAAGTTGAAAATAACCCCAAGAATACCAATCCTGAAAAAGATAAGGGAGTTATCGACAAAGACCAGCTCATCATAAATGGCAGCACCGCCTCACCGGTTGTAGTTAAAAAGAATAACGGTACAGTGGCGAAGAAATTGCTGAATAATGTCAAGGATTCGAAGGAAATCGTACTGCCTGAAGATGGGAGCGACAACGCAAACACCCCCGCACAAATGATAGTTGAGCCGGCAGTAGAAGATGGCTCCATAAGCGTTGACGGCAACGGAGCTATCAATATCCCCGCCGGAGGAAAAGTCAAGATTAATGATAAAGTTGAAGAATTTCCTCATGGCGGGAAGATATTAAATGGTGAAATTGTAAAGAATGGTGCGCCTACACCGGATCATGACACCACCGGCGGCGGGTACTACCCCACCACCACCCCCGTCCCCGTGGTGGTCGTAGTGCCCCCCAAGACAGGCGATATGACGATATGGCAGAGCATACTGCACTTCTTAGGGATAAAATAAGTAAATAACGGAAATACAAAGCCCCTGACCAAACGGTCAGGGGCGGTTTTATCGGGCTGATTTTTTTTGACGTTCAGGCGGCAGAGAGGGCTTTAGTCCGCCCCGCAGCCCGCGCTCTTGTAGATGAACCTGGGCTGCTCCTTCAGGCCGCTGAACGTCAGCTCGGTGTCCGCCATAGCGCGCAGGGCCTTGAGCCTCTCCGAAAGGCCGGAAAGATCGCCGTCAAAGGCGTCAATTATCTTTTGTATGCCCTCATCGTTCAGCTTTACTATGCCGTTATGGAGCTCCTTTGCGCCGTCGGTGAGCTTCTGTACGCCGTCTATGAGCTCCGGCGCGGAGCCCTGCATCTTTTTGACGCCGGAGTAAAGCTCGGCTGTGCCGGAATAAAGCTGTGCGGTGCCGGATTTAAGCTCCGCCGCCCCGCCTGCGAGCTTTGCGGCGCCTGCTTGCGCCTCGGATACGCCGGCGGTATAATCGTTGAGGCCGGTATAAAACCTGTTGTATTCGTCAAGCTGGGCCTTAAGCGCCTGTATCTGCCCCGCCCCCTGCGATGCGGCCTGATATTTTTCCTCCGTGATTTTCTCGATCTGTGCCTGCACCGCTTCAGACTGCATCTGCGCGTTTACTGCGGCGTCGATGGCTGCTTTTCTCGGGTCGTCATCGGGCAGCGCGGAATATGTATCCTTATCAATGCCCTGAGCCTCCAGCACCTTTCCCAGCACCTCCTGGCGCACTGCGGCCTCCACCTGCACCTGAATTTCATCCCTGCTGACACTCATGCCGCCGGCAAGAGAATCGAGCACCTTGCCGTAGTTTTCAATGGTGAGGTCGGGAGCCTTGCTTTCGTCTATGCCGGCGGCGCGAAGCTGCTTTGTCGCGGCGGAAAGCAGGCTGTCGAATACCTTCTCGGCGCCGCCGTTGAGCTCCGCGTTGTTTGACACAAGCCGGGAAAGGCCGCCGCTAAGCTCGCTTGCCCCGCCGTAAAGTTCGCCCGCGCCGGAATCGAGCTTCGCCGCGCCGGAGTAAAGCTCGTATGCTCCATCCGCAAGCCGGTTTATGCCGTCCACAAGCTCATATGACTTATCCAGCAGTGTCCGCAGCCCGTCATAGAGCTCGCCGGAGCCGTCCATGAGCTTATCCATGGCGTCGCTTAGCTTGTCCATGGAATCCGAAAGCCCGTCGGCGTCGAGTATATCCTCGTCCTTCTCTTTTTTAGAGGCCTCCCTGAACGGCTCGTTGGTGACTATCGTAAATGTGCCGCCGAAGTCAAAGTCCCTTGCGTATGCGCTGATCTCGATATAGCCGGGAATATCCAGCTTGTCGCCGTCTATATCCAGGCTCTCCGCCAGGCCGGGGAAGGCCAGCCCCGCCGCCACCGTTCGGCTCCCGTCGTTGACGAGGCTGCCGTTGGTTATTGATACGTTGGAAAACACGTCGCTGTCCAGCGCCATTGCGGTGAGCGCAATATATGGGGAATAAAGCGTCTCCTGCCTGCCGTTTATGCTGTGCTGCTCGGCGCGGGTGTTTTCGTAGTCTATGCGTATGGTGACGCTGCCGCTCTTGCCGGTAAGCTCCTCCGGCGTTACGGATACGCCGTTTAGGGTGTAGCTTATGCTCAGCCTTACGGGCAGGGAGGCGCATACGTCCTCAACGCCGGCGACCTTGTTGCCGTCAACGTCATAGACCGTGCCGCTGCCCGCACCGAGGCGGCTTTTTATGCTGTCCGTGACTATCACCTTTTTAGTATCGCCGCCGGCTCCGGCTATTATATAGACGTTGTTCGCGCTTATATCCTCTGCGGCCTGCTGCGGGGCCTCCTGCACAGGCGCGGGAGAGGCCTCTACATCGGAAAACAGGGAGCTGCCGCCGCCGTTTGCCCTTGCTGCGGCGTATACGCCCGCCGAGCCGCCTACGATCAGACAGCACAGCACTGCCGCCGCCGTTATCCTTAACGTCTTGTCATTCATATTTCTCAGGTCTCCTTATAAGGCGGCGCTTTCCGCCGCCGGTTTTACGTTTTTTCGCATATCCAGCGTAGTTGCGATGATGACCTTATCGCACAGTATCAGCATCGCGGGAAGTATAAACGCGACCATAAGCACGCTTATTATCGCGCCCCTTGCCATGAGCATGCACATGGAGCTTATTATGTCCATATCCGAATACACCGCAACGCCGAAGGTGGCGGCGAACAGGCCGCAGCCGCTCACGATTATGGAGGGCAGGGATACGGCGAGGGCGGCCGCGGCGGACTCCTTGCTGCTCTTGGTGCGCCGCTCCGCCTTGTAGCGGGTGGTCATAAGTATGGCATAGTCCACCGTTGCGCCGAGCTGTATCGTGCTTATGCATATAGGCGCGATAAAGGGCAGGGATTGGCCGAGGTAATGGGGCAGGCCCAGGTTTATGAATATGGCCAGTTCTATTACCGCGATAAGTATGAAGGGCAGGGATATGCTCTTTTCCACTATTGCGATAATTATGAATATCGCCGCTATGGATACCGCATTTACCACCTTGAAATCGTGGTCGGTGGTTTCTATCATGTCCTTCATGCAGGGCGCCTCGCCTATGAGCATACCGCTTGGGTCGTATCGCTTCAGTATTGCGTTCAGGCTGTCGATCTGATCGTTTACCTCATTGCTTGCTACCTTGTATTCAGAGTTGATCAGCAGCAGCTCCCAGCGCCCGCTCTTGAGTGTGCTTACGATCTTATCCGGCAGCAGCTCCGCAGGCACCTCGGAGCCAAGTACGCTTTCGAGCCCGAGCACATACTTTACGCCCGGTATGTTCTCCATATCTTCTGTCATTTGCCTTATATCGCTCGAAGAGAGCGAGGAATCCACAAGGAGCATATGAGTGGAGGCCACGTCAAAGGTCTCGGAAAGCTTTTCGTTTGCTACAACGTACTGTATATCGCGGGGTAGGCATTGTCCCATATCGTAATATACTTCCTTGTTGGTCTTTTTGTATCCGTAGTAGGCCGGAGGTATAAGCAGCAGGAATATAAGCAGGAAAACCGGAAATATGCCGCATATTTTCCTTGAGAACGAAGTCATGTCCGGTATGAGGGATCTATGACGGGTCACCTGCAGCGGCTTGTTGAGCAGCAGTATGAGCGCAGGCAGCACTGTTACGCAGCATATCACGCCCAGAAGCACCCCCTTCGCCATGACGAGGCCGAGGTCGCGCCCCAAGGTGAAGGTCATAAAGCACAGCGCGGCAAAGCCCGCGACGGTAGTGGTGGAGCTGCCGACGACGGACAGGAGTGTGTCGCTTATTGCGGCGGCCATGGCCTCCTTGCTGTCCGGTATGGTCCGCAGCTTTTCGTTGTAGCAGTGCCAGAGGAATATGGAGTAGTCCATGGTGACGGCAAGCTGCAGTACGGCGGATAGCGCCTTTGTTATATAGGATATTTCCCCGAAGGAGAGGTTGCTGCCTAAGTTGAACATTATAGCTACGCCTATGCTCAGCAGGAACACAAAGGGCACGAGCCAGCTATCTAGCAGCAACACCATGGCGGCACAGGCAAAAATCACGGCAAGGCCGACGTATGTGGGCTCCTCCGCCTCGCAAAGATCCTTCAGGTCGGTGACCAGCGCAGACATGCCCGATACGAAGCAGCGGCTGTCCGCTGCGGCGCGTATCTCGCGTATGGCGTCCATGGTGACGTCCGCCGAGGTGGCGCTGTCAAAAAAAACAGCCATCATAGTGGCGTCGCCGGAGTTGAAGGCGTTGTATAGCTTATCCGGCAGCAACTCCATAGGTACGGAAACATCCGATATGGAATCGTACCACAGCACGGTTTCAACGTGATCCACCTGCTCTATGCGGCTTTTGAGCGCGGATACCTCGCTTACCGGCATGCCCTCCACCACGATAAAAGAAAAAGCTCCCTTGCCGAAGTCCTCCATAAGCTCGTCCTGCCCCTTTACCGTGTCCATATCGGCGGGCAGATAATCCAGCATATCGTAGTTTATTCGGGTATGCGCCATGCAGTAGAACGAGGGCAGCATCAGCAATACCGCAGCTATAAGTATCGGTATGCGGTGCTTTACTGCCGATTTTGCGAATTTCATACCTTGAACCTGATTCCCTCCGAATTTATATTACTGATGAATTTTAGCAAATAGGGATATGGCAAAAAATAGGCATAAGGGCGGCGGTGACCGAATATCGGACAAAAGGGGCGCTTTATACAAAAAAAGAGGGGCGGCGCACCGCCCCCCGTATAAGCGGGGTTATTTCGATATACAATTTTTTATTACCGATACCGTTATGCTCTCCTGTATCTCGCAAAGCCTGGAAAACTGCGACTGTATATCGTAGCGCATATCGCAGTTGAGCCAGTCTATTATCTGCCCGAAAAGCTCGCACTTGTAAAAGCGCTGAAGAATCTCCCTATCCCTTTCGTCGATGTCTATCCCGCCGAACACCGCCTTGCCGTATGAGCTTACGACGTGCTCGCATATTTTCATAAGCTGAAGCTCCACAAGCTCGCGGCTGGCGGATTTATATACGTGCAGCACGGATTTTTTGTTTCCAAGCGCAAACTGCGCCGCGGCGGTAAGGCACTTTTCGAGGGAGTCGGCTCCCGCGTATTCCTCGATTATCCTGTCTGCGTTTTCCACCATTATCTCATTTATCAGGGAAGGTATATCGGTAAAATGGTAATAGAAGGAATTGCGGTTTATGCCGCATTCCTCGACTATATCCTTTACGCTTATCTGCTTGAGCGGATACTGCTCCAGCAGCTTTATAAAAGCTTCCTTTATCGCTTTTTTTGTAAAAGAGGGCATTGGGACAACTCCTTATAGGTATATGTATATCATTATATGTATATTATATCCGCCGTGCGCGGCACAGTCAACGGCGTGCACGGCTGAGACCGGAGGCGACCACATAACATCTCCTCGATTTTTTGTGCTTTTTGTGGTAAAATTAAAAGAAAAGGCGGTATTGATATGAACGACCAGCACAGGGCAAATCTTAGGAATGCACAGGATATGCTGTTTAAGGCGCAGGAGCTCATCAAAGCAGCTTACGGCATCGTGGAAGATGCAAAGCGCGAGGAGGAATATTACATGAGCAATCTTCCGGAGGAGCTTAAGGATTCCGAGCTTTATAACGAAATCGAGCTGCGGGTGGACACTATGGATAATCTCACAGACACCTTAGACGATCTTGCCGACTCGGCAGAGGATGCCGGGGATATGATAGACGAAGTGCTGTAAGGCGGAAACCAATTTAAATCCACAAGTAAGTTTTGAATATTGACGCGGCTGATTTCCGCCGCAGCTATGCTTCGTCGTAAAGCGTGGCGTTATTCCGCTTTTATTGCGATACGAATGTCACTGTAATCGTAGCCGACCGCATCCAGGATCCGCGTCGTCAATATCCGTAAGAGCGTTTCGGCGTCATAGTGTGTCTCTACGTACAGAGCTTCATCAATCTTTACGGGGCTGCGCATTTTACCGGTCTCACTTCCGAGGAGGACACGATTGCGTCCCAACACCTTTCCTCGCAAGTCCATTAGGGTCTGCCGCTGAGCCGGAGCTTTACAGCAGTCCTTCAACAATTCCTCCACCACGCTTTTCCATGTCGGATTCTCTGTCCGACGCCCAGCTGCAAAGATAACCCCCAGCTGCCTCTTCCCTTTGAAAATTCCCGCACCAACACTCAGCGGATAAGTGATTTCGTAATTTCTTGGCTTGGAGCTATCCTTCGATAAAGATGGTACATTATCGCTTTTCATCTTATCGATAAGCCAATCGATTTTTTCATCAATCTCGCGAATTAACTCTTCCATTAGCTTTTGCAGTTCTTGTATAGTATCCATTGTATTGCTCCTTTTGCATGCTGTCGCACGTGCTAAATATATTGTAAGGAGTAAAACATTGCTTTGTCAGGTGTTTTTGAGATATTAAATATTGGGTAAGGGCCAAATACGATTATTTTTTTGCGTATTGGTTTTTAAAACTCTGGCACCTGCGGACGTGCTAAGCACTATCGCCTTCCCTGATATATACCGTGATGCTTGGCTGTTGAAAACTTGTATGCCCTTGTCGGCTGATGTTATACTGACTTAATACTGAGTACAGGAGGGGTATATGAAACGTTTTTTTACCTTGACCTTAACGCTTGCGTGCTTATCTTTCTCCGTGCTGGCGGGCTGCGCTAAGGGGGGAGCCGGAAGCTCAAGCCGGCACACCCATAGTGTGCGATGAGATAACCGCCGACATCGACGGAGACGGCATAGAGGAAACGGCTGTCATAACCACAGATATCCTGCGGGAAGGCTATGCCTTTTCACCCCTGCTGACCGTATACAAGGACGGCGCCGTCTGCGCCATGCAGGAGATATTTACTGAAAGCGGATATATTAAGCCCTATTTTGCCAATACGGTGGACATCGACGGAGACGGAGGCCAAGAGCTGCATATAAAATACGACCCCATGAGCAAGACTGCGGGCCTAGACTACTGTGTTATGGCGTTGGACGGTCATTCGCTGCGCCATGTTTCACCTGTCAATGCTTACGACTCTGTATTCCTCGCCATTTCCATGCATAATAATTCCGAAAGGGTGGTCTGTTTCGATGGCGATAATGCTAAATTTTCGAATATGATGGATGCGCTTTACAAGCTATCCTCAGCGGGCAGCAATATTACCATACGAATGAACGGGCCGCTGGAGATAAGCCCGGAAGGGGAGCTGCTTTATGAGGCGGAGGGCATAAGCGCAGATACTGTAAACACGCTCGAAATATGGATAAAGCAATACGAGGGCTACTGCTGGGAGATCATCCGGTTTGGGGATGAGAGCACAAGGAATGTAAGTACCTTATTTGGTACGTGGGGCCCCGGGATGTTAGCATTATGTGGTCATGCTTTACCCGGTCAAAGATTAAATAGGTTAAGGCCTACCGCAGTCACTATCGCCCAAGGCCAAGACAGGCAGAGATGTCTGATAACACAACTTTACGATGGGCGGGATGCCAATATAGAATACAGTGTCAGCAAGGCGGACGGCTTTGTAACGCATATATCTATATTTGACAATGATATTGCAAATGTGAACCACAATAAAGCCCCATTTTTTTCTTTTCATCTCAAGTATGGTATGTCTTTGGGAGAAGTGAAAGAAGCCATGGGCAAATTCCCATATTATGAGAGCAGTGATATGTTAATATATGTACGCTCTGTATTTGGGCTTCAAGGTTTCAAACCTACAATAGCTTTCACTGACGAAAATATGAAAAAGCCGGGATTTGAAACGCTGCACTTTAAGGAAGGAAAGCTGGAAAGCATCGAATATGAGCTGAACATGGGATATGCCGTCAATGCGGAAAGGGTGACGGGTAATTTTCTCGGCTATGGCAGTGCTTTTCAGGACGACCCGGTAGGCACAGCTATACTATACAACATAGGAGAACACAGGATCTATTCCATGGATGGGAATGTGGAATGTATCAGCGAACATCGCAATGCAGATTATGATATAGAATATGAGATATATAATTCAGGAACAAACATACTGACCCTGTACAGAGGCGAGGAGCCACTCATTGTCAGATATCTGCCTTTTCAGTATCTCGCTCCAGCCGTCGTTCGCTGCCAGATAAGGCTCACCGGGGCAGAGGACACGGACGGCGACGAGAGGGATGAGGTCCTTGCGGAAATCGTTTTTTCTTACAAGGTGGATAAGATCGTGATAGATATTAATGGCTCGGCGTATAGTTCATTATTTCAATGAATATTGTCGCCGCGAAACAGCCGACGGGTAATATCTTCATTTTATAGTGGCAGGGGTGGGGCCGGAAGATTATATATAGCTGCGCCGATATCGGCGCAGCGCTTTTTATTCTGCAAAATGTTAATTTTATTTTACTTATGGCGGATGAACGTGACATAATTTGAAAGGCAATATATAATAAAACAATAAAGCTGCGCAGGAGGTCAACATGATAATGAGGGTTTTTATTGCATTGCTTTGCTGCCTTATGCTGTCCGGCTGTCAGCATGGCGTTTCCCTGCCCGCTGCAGATAATGCTAAAGCGGCGGAGACGGCGGTGGAGAGTATTGAAGAACCGGCATACAAAAAGTTCACTGACTTTGACGGCGACGGTATTGAGGACGCTGCGGCATTGTCGATGGCGGATAAGGAGTATGCAAAGCTGACTGTTACTCTCGGAAGCGGAAAAACCATAGAGAAGGAATTTCTGGGCTGGTGGTGTTTTGTCGACAATGAAACGGGACGCGACAGCCTTGAACCGACCGATGTGCCCGTTTGCGATTTTGACGGCGACGGCAAGGACGAAATGCTGATACAGCTGGCTTTTGCCGGAAGCAGCGGCCAGAGCAGAGAGATACACATTTTCGGGGTTAAAAACGATGAATTATTTGAGCTGCCGCTGGGTTATCTTTTTCCGGATATCTCCGACCAACCGGATAAAATTGAATTTATCAGCCAATTTAAAAATATCAATGACCATTGCTTCGGGGCGCAGATAATCCGCGGGGATGATAATGAACCCCTGCTGCGCGTAAGGCAGTATGATTTAGCCACTTCAAATTACGATGGCTCATGGTATGTGGATTGTGCGTTCACCGGTCAGGGCTGGGCCGTAAAACGGGTGACGTGGAGCAGGGTGTTCCCGGAGCTTGACGGCAATGAACACGGCGGAACTATGCCTGCCATGGTGTCTCAGGCTTCTCACAGCGCCAAAGCCGGCTCGAACACGATTTATGCCCGCCCGAGCGACGCCAAATCTGATGCTCATCTGATATATGACGGGGTATCCGGCCGTATATTGGCAACGCTGGTCAGGCTCCCTGATAATGAACCGGCACTTCGCTTTAAGGATTCCGGCGGGAAAGAAGTGGATATTGATATACCTTGTCTGCCGTATGATGGGGTTTGGCTCACAGCCGATTTTGCAGATATCGATAACGACGGCGTTGAGGAAGTCATAGTTCAGGTTGACCACAATACGACCATGGGAGATAAATGGGTCAGCGTATTCGATATTAAGGACGGCGTCCCGGCCTTGGAGTTGCTCATATACAGCGGCTGGCCATTTGCGTCTCAATGGGGCATTCTTCCGGCGGGGCATACAAACGACGAATGGCGTGAGCTATTGATAGGGTCGCTGCGCTCAAATTGCGCTATCATGGAGCTTTACAGCATTGAAAGCGCTTCCATAATGGGCGAAGCTGCGCCGCACTATATAACAGTTTATTATCGAAATGCCGATTCGGAGCCGACCGATGATCTTCGGAGCCTCGAGCTTTATTTTGATTAATGGTATAAGGATAAAAACAAAGGAGGAAATATGACCTGCAAACTGAAGATTCACCCATGCGATTTGCAAGACAAAGATGGCTTTTTAAGGTTCCTGCATGAAAATGCAGTAAATGGACTGAATGTTGTATGGGCTTTCAAAAGCTTCAGTATCTTCAAAACGGCAAAGGCCGGCGAAACAGCCCGATATACCATGCTGTTTCCCTGCATCTCCGACAGAAAAGGCAACCTTTGCATAATGGGCAACGGCTTGGGCATATTTAACGCAAAAGCGGCTGCTTCCGAGGCTAAGACGGATGAGTGGGAAACCGCCCTGCTCCAGCATTACCCCGCTTTTACCGGGCGCACAAGGCGCTTGACCCTTCGGTGGAGCCTTACCTTATGTCTGCTTTTGATCCTCTGTATACTGTTTGCAAGAAGTGTATATGAGCTGTCTCATGCCATGGCGATGTCCGCATCGGAGATCCTACGCCTGCTGTTTCCTCACGCCTCTCGCAATTTGTTTTTTTCCATTATAGGGCTGCTGTGCTTTTCGCTTTTCAGCTGCTTTTTGGAATACAGGACAGATCAAATGCACAAGGCGGGGCTATCGCAGGCCGCCGCCTGCGGTGTTGCCTATCACCAGCCGCCCAGCCGAGGTAACATGATATATGCTAAAAATCTGCTATGTACGCTGCGCGCTTTTTTAGTCTCGGCCATCTATCTGCTTCTGCTTTATCTGCTGGCCTGAGGCTGTTCCTATTCCGGTTCGGTTTATTTGAATGAAGTTCGACATACATAGATGAAAGTATGCAAAATGAAGAAAGCCATACTTTTGATATGCTGCATAATTATGCCGCTGCGAGTGGGGCAAGGAGGTGGCCGCTATGGCTTATGATTTGACCGACGACGGGATCGAGGAATTGCTTCTGGTCCCCTGCCCGATCATGGATAACACGGCGCGCTGCGATGTATATATATTCAGCCTGGATGAGGCCGCAGACAAGGCCGTGGGAACTCTCGCAGTCGCCGGGAGCCCCTCATCGGCGCTCATAGACAGAAACGCAGCAAGCTATCTGCACATACCGGACTGCTTTGCCTATCAGGACAATGGGGTAACGGTAAATAGGTTTTGCATAGGTGCTGATGTAACGGAGGCAGGGGATGTGCCATATTTACGCATACTTCACGGGATATATCCTGACGGCTATGACCGCGCCGGCTCTACCGCATACAGCTATATCGTGTGGAATGGAGGATGGGAGGTTTTCAGGCAGGATGCGATGTTGAACTAACGCTGTGCGGTAAACAATGATATTTTAACTTCAACATCCTTGCCGCCGCCATAGGTGGATCGGGTGAGGCCTGCCACATCCTTCGTGAAATTGGGACGCTTGTCCATCATGGTGATAAGTACGCCCTCGAAGGAGTCGAGGTGCTGCTTCGTCATGGCCTTGTCGATAACGTCGGAAGCGGTGCATGTGAGCCCGTCCGGGCTTTGACAGCCCGGCGACATAGTGAGATGAGCGCCGATGCGCCGCAGGCGCAGCAAAACCATACTGCTTTAAAAGTGCATCTACGGCAATCTGATTTTTTGTAAAATGGTTCGTGATAGCAAAAAACCAGACATTGTCTGGTTTTTTGTCCCTGAATCTAAATTGACCGGCGATGCTGGCGCGCCCGGCGCGATTCGAACGCGCTGCCTTATGCTCCGGAGGCATACGCTCTATCCAAGTGAGCTACGGGCGCCTGTCTTATTATGATAGCATTTTTGGCGGGATAATTCAACCCCAAAAGCTAAATGCCCAATATGCACAGGTGTAGGACTACAATACATTTTTGACAAACCTGCAGGTGGCATTATTATGTAAGCCACTATTGCACAACATTGCTATAGCATTTCCAGATTGATTATATTCGGCCTTATTACAATATACTTTCCTTTATAGAAAACATACCCTTTATCTTGAAAACGGCCTATTATACGGCTTATGCTGCTTCTGCCAGCAGATATCATCTGAGCAAAGTCGTCATGCGTGAATATATACGGTATGAGTATTCCTTCAGGCGTTTCCCTGCCTATCTGCACGCATAACCTGCAAAGCAGATTCCGGAAACGCTGCTCTGTACTGCTAAAGGAAAGGTCATATATCTGAGCCATGGCGATGCGCAGCTTATATGTAAGCATATACGATACGCTCTCATATAATGACGGTTTGGCGTTCAATATCCCATTGAATTTGTCTGCCGCAATCTTTGCAAGCTGCACATGGGTATGAGCCTGACTTACAACATAACTTGTATCGTTATTGAACAGCGGCACTTCATTAAACATGGTTCCGGGGCTAAGCAGGAATATCGTCCTGGTCACACCGTTGGGATAGTGCAGGAATTGCTTGACGCAACCATCGAGTATGAGATACACATAATCAGCAGTATTTCCGCTGAGCTCGATGAGCTGTTTTTTCTCAAAACTGACCTTTACACCCACATCAGCAAAGGCCGCCCATAATTCGGTGCGGTATTTATCATAAACATGCCTTTGTGTAAAAAGATTCGTCATTTCAATCACCGTTTTATCTTGCGTTATTATCAGACCATCTCCCTACATTTTTTGTTTGCAGGCCAATCTCTCGCTTATAGCCATATTATATATTTGAATCTGCTGTTTTTCAATATGACAGCTAAAAACGTGCTGTAGAGCACAGAAAAAACGGATGTGGTACGCTAACATGATGGCAAGGACTGCTTATCTGTCCTGTCATTTTTTTATCATCGAAGGGAGGAATTGTTTTTACATGAGTTGTTGGATCCAAACAAAAAGCTGGCCCGAAGTAAAAGAAGCCATCGATGAAGCAAATGGTGTAGCCATAGTACCCATTGGCAGCGTTGAGCAGCACAGTACGCATCTCCCCGTAGGTACGGACTCTTACGTGGCAATAACCCTGGCGGAATGTGCGGCAGAAAAGACAAACGTTCTCGTCACCCCCCCACTGTGGTTTGGCTGGAGTCCTCATCATATGGTACGCCCCGGCACAATAACCATACGCCCCGAGTCTCTCATAGACCTCACATATGATATAATGGCATCATTGAAGGCACACGGACTCGATAAAATCATACTTATCAACGGTCATCGCATAGTTAACGTAGTTTGGATGCAGATTGCCGCTGAAAGAGCACAGCGCGAGCTGGGTGTTACCGTGAAGATATTCGACCCCGCTTATATGTCCAAGGATATCGTTCATGAACTGGGTTTCGGACCGGTTGGCCACGCTGAAGAAGTAGAGACTTCTCATATGCTCTATAAGTTCCCGGAGTATGTGCATCTTGAAAAAGCGCAGGATAATCCCATAAAGGAGCAGCACTTATATTCTGTAGACCCATGCTATACCCACGACACACTTTGCTATGTTCCCAGCTCCTATGAGCACGCCCTCAAAAATGCTGAAATAGCGGGCGGCACTACCGGTGAACCTACAAAGTCAGATGCTGAGAAAGGCCGCATTTATCACGACCACCTGGTAAACAATCTCGTAGAAGTAATCCGCAGTTTGCAGAAATAAGAAATCGGCAATACAATTTTAAAGAAAAGGAGTTTTGTATCATGAAAAAAACCCATGATAAAGGCACGCTGTGGTTTTATATAGTATTAGTCGTAAGCGTGCTTATGGTAAATCCGCCAATACTTCCTGTCATAAACGACTTTTGCACGGTACATCCCCTTACTTGGGGCTGGCCTACCCTGTTTTTGTGGCTTGAATTCTGGTATGTAGTAATGATAATAGACTTTCTTGTGGCGGCAATCCGCCTTAAGGCATGGGATTGTTCCAAATACGATCCCGCTATAAAACCGGGCAAACGCCCTGATCTGGGGAGGTAAATGCAATGAATACCGGTATGATAATTCTCATAGTATATGTACTGGCGCTCTTAGCCATTGCCTACTACGCATGGAAAAAGGACCAAAAGAATATTAAGGACTTTGCCACCGGCGGTGGACTTGGCATATTCTTGCTTACCCTGACGTTCAGCGCAACATACCATAGCGCATACGCCTTTATGGGAGCCGGCGGATTCGTATTTAAGAATGGTATCGGCTGGTGGGTCAACGGATTATGGACCGTTTTGCCCGGCGTGCTGTTCTGGGTTTGGGGCCGCAGGTTCTGGTTCCTTGGCAAAAAGTTTAACTATTGCTCAGTAGCCGATTACGCTTCTGATATTTATCAGTCCCACACTGTTGGCATACTCGTTACCATAATAACCATGGTGTTCACCATACCTTATGTGGCTATGCAGGCCATAGGATGCAGCTACATATTCACCACTATGAGCGGAGGCACTCTCAGCTATACCGTAGGTGCGCTGGTGTTCATGATAGTAATGATAATCCTCGTATGGATGGGCGGAATGAAGGGCGTCGCCATTACCGATGCCGCGCAGGGCGTGTTCATGTGGGTAGGCCTGGTATTCGGCTCCCTGTGGATAATACGCAAAAACTTCCCGTCAGTTGCAGATGCCTTTGAGGCGGCATTTGCCAATAACCCCCAGCTGTTTACGCTGCCTGGTCCCAATGGCGTATGCACCATGCAGGATTGGCTTTCCCGCTGGATAGTTATAACCTTCGGCATGATGATGTTCCCGCACATAACTCTGCGCTTCTTTGCCGGAAAGAACCTCCGCGTGCTCAAATGGTCTGCGGTATTTTCGTCGATTTACCTCACCTCCATTTACATATTCACCCCTGCTGTAAGCCTTGCCGGTACCGTGCTTATGCCGGATATAGCGGTTGCCGATACCATATTCCCCGAGCTGCTGCTTAAATATACCCCCATAGTGTTCGCCTCGCTGATAATATCAGGCGCGTTGGCTGCCGCAATGTCAACGGGTGACTCTCAGCTGCATGCTGTAAGTACTCTTATATCTACCGACGTATATAAAAAGTACATTAACAAAAATGCAAGCGAAGCAAAGCAGTACATGGTGGCTAAGATATGCGTGCTGATATTCGGCATTATCTCCATAATCTTTGCATTGCTGAAGCCCGCTATGCTAAGCGATATATTGACGCTTTCAAATGCCGGCGTAGGTGCTCTGGTACCCACTATCGTAGGAGGCTTGTATTGGAAGCGCTCCACCAAGGCTGCCGCCATAAGCAGTATAGTCGCAGGCGAAGCCATAATGGTACTTTTCACTTTCATACTGAAGGTTTCTCCCCTTGGCTTCGGCGCCGGGCTTTGGAGCATGTTTGTATCGCTGGTGATATTCGTAACGGTATCTCTCTTTACCAAGCCCAGCGAGCATATTTCCGAGGTTATAGATTCCATCAACGAGTATTTCGCTGTTGCTAAGTAATGTCAGAAATCCTTAGCCGGGGGCATCATGCCCCCGGTCAGAGTGTCAAAAAAGTGGCTGAACGACACTTTTTCGAGTTTTTTGGCGCTTCAGCAACAATAAACCACCGGCTATGCTGGTGAGAATAGGAAGCTTCAAGCAATAGACCTCCGATGTTAGAATTATGAAGGTTCGCCAACCGCATCAAGGGACAAAGGAGGTCTAAGTCATTACAAGATGATAAAAATATCTTATTGCACAGCAAACAAAGATGCGAATAGCGTATAGTGTTTGCACCAAAAAGCACGGCTTCACCATCGAATGTGTCCAGACTGACAATGGTTTTGAGTTTACCAATCGCTTTGCACAGTCCAACCGTGAGCTGGTCACGCTCTTTGAGAGGACCGCTGCAGAGCTGGACATTCGACACAAGCTGATTCGCCCCTATACGCCCCGTCACAATGGAAAGGTAGAGCGCAGCCACCGTGAGGATCAGCGTCGCTTCTACGATTCCCATCGCTTCTACTCGCTTGCCGATTTCGATGCTCAGCTGGCCGTGTATCGAAGAGCCTCCAATAACCGTCCCGTGCGTCCTTTACAGTATAGCTCCCCCAACGTTTTCCTTAGTTGCTATACCGTCCAACATGTTTGACAAACCTACAAAAAGCTAAATGCCCAATATGCACAGCGCTTCGCGTATATTCTTTACACGGGTATAATTCAGGCCGTCTACCTTGGGAAGGGTGTCGCTATTGGGGACGACTATGTGGGAGAAGCCAAGCCGGGCGCACTCCTGTATGCGCTTGTCCAACCGGTTTACGGGGCGGACTTCGCCTGTAAGCGAAAGCTCCCCAAGAATGGCGGTACGGGGCGGAAGGGCGATGTCTGCGCCTGCACCTGCTATACACATGGCTACGGCAAGGTCGCAGGCACGCTCGTCAAGACGTATGCCGCCTACTACGTTAGTGTAAACGTCCTTGTCGTAGAACCTCAGGCCAGCCTTCTTTTCCAGCACTGCCAGCAGCAGCACGAGGCGGTTGTTGTCCAGACCCGCAGCCATGCGGCGGGGGTTGGAGAAGGGAGATGTAGAAAGCAGCGCCTGCACCTCAACCATCATGGGGCGGGTGCCTTCCATGGCGCAGGTAACTGCACAGCCGGGAAGATCCGTGCCGGTTATGAACAGCGTGGAGGGGTCGGATATCTCCGCCATGCCGGTGGAGCGCATCTCAAAGACGCCTATCTCGTCAGTGCTGCCAAATCGATTTTTTACCGAGCGCAGCAGGCGGAAGGAATCCTGCCTGTCGCCTTCAAAATAAAGCACCGTATCAACCATATGCTCGAGTATGCGGGGACCTGCTATGGCGCCGTCCTTAGTCACGTGGCCTACGATAAATGTGGCCGCGCCGGTGCGCTTTGCCATGCGGGTGATGAGGGAGGTGGCCTCCCGTATCTGGGATATGCTGCCGTTTGTACCGGAGCAGTCCGCCGAGTACATAGTCTGTATGCTGTCTATCATTACGTAGGCGGGCTTTACCCGGTCTACCTCGCTCTCGATGGCGGAAAGGTCGTTTTCGGCAAGTATGAGCATATCTCCGCCCACGCCGAGACGCTCCGCCCGAAGCTTTAGCTGGGACGCGGATTCCTCGCCGGTGACGTATAATACTGTGCCCTGCTTCGTAAGCTCTGCGGCTGTCTGCATGAGGAGGGTAGATTTGCCTATGCCGGGATCGCCGCCCAAAAGGGTGACGCTGCCGGGTACTATGCCGCCGCCGAGAACTCTGTCAAGTTCTCCTATGCCTGAGGACACGCGGCCGGAGGCGGTAGTGGTGACATCGGCTAAGGGTATGGCGTGGGCGTAGGTGAGGTTGTTTATGGAGGGAACGGAGGATATCTTCTTTTGCTCCAACATGGTGTTCCAGCTGCCGCAGGCGGGGCATTTACCCAGCCACTTGGTGCTTTCGTAGCCGCATTCCCCGCAGAAAAATACGCTGCCCTTCGCTTTTGCCATATTATGCTCCTTGGATCTTATTATCAGGGTATTTTAGTGAATTTTACTATGTCACGCTCGCGGGAGGTGACGTCCATCCAGACCACATAGTCGTCGGACACGCCCAGCAGCAACGCGGATTCATACTCCTGAGTTACCCGGTATATCTTGCCCTCCGCAAAGGAAAATACCAATATGCTGCTAGAATCCGTGTCGGTATTTGTGCGGGAATAGGCGAGAAAATGGCTGCCCAGCCCGAACTCGACCACGCAGCGGTCCACCTCAGTGGGAGTGCCGGAGAGGCCGTCTGCCGCATAAAGGGCCGTGTCCCGGCCGTGAAGCTCGGTAAGCCAGGCAATGTATCTGCCGTTGTACTCCGGGTCATGCACGAAGGTGCCGGGCTTGATGGACTTTATTGAGGATTCATTGAGGTTTATGTAGCGTATCACGCTGGTGTCCGAGTTGCCGTCGGAGGTGGCGGAATCCGCCCATATCAGCGTGTCGTTTGACAAAAAGGGCTTGCTCTGACCGTATACCGAGCTTGAGAACATGGCTACTACGGTGGATTCCATGGTGGTCAGGTCGTATACGAACAGCTTGTCCTTATTGGTGCCGGTGCGGTCGGTGAAGGCCACATAATTGCCCGACAGGAAGGGTTCAGGCTGACCGGAGTATATGTCCTTGACCTTTACTGCCTTCAGAGGGGAGGCGGTAAGATCGACCGCCATGATGGCGCCGCCGCCTGACAGGCTTCCGTCCAGATATACCAGCCACTTATCGTTGAATTTGGGGAACAGGAAGTGGTCGTTCTGGGGCGTAAGGTTTATCTTTTCGCTTATGCGGGTGCTTGGGTGGAAGAAGAACATGTCCCTGAACACCACGTTTTTGCCGGAGGAATCCAGCTTGCCCGCGGAGATTACCATCTTTTCGTTGTAAAAGTATGGGTCGGTAAACCACTTATAGCTCGATGAGCCGTCAAAAACCAGCTCCTGAGAGCTGCCGGTGAAGTCGTACAGACTCATTGGGTTGGGGGTAGGCGTGGGTATTGGCGTAGGGGCGGGGGTAGGCTCGGGGGCAAATGGGGGTCTGTAATCCCAGCCCATGAAGTCTGCCGCCTTGGGTATGACCACATAAAATATAGCGTAAAGCAACGCCAAAAAGACCAGTATTACTGCTAAAAGCTTGAGTATGGGGCCCCATACCGAGGCGCTGAGACTGCGCCTGCGCCTTCTGCGCTTTGCTCGTTTAAAACGGCGTCTTGACATATATATTTAAGCTCCCCGAATCGACAACATATTACATATAAATTATAGCATGATGGGCGGCGATATATCAATCGCGGCATTTGTTAATTATACCAGTAATTATATCAGCAAAAAGCCGCAACTTTGTCATTTTAATTTGTTCCGACTATTGGTATAATCAATCGGTATGATAAAAATAATTTTGCTTAAATAAAGGAGAAGGATATGCTGGGAACCATAGTAAATGCCGGAGCCATAGTATTGGGCTGCGCTGCGGGTCTGCTGCTCAGGCGAGGCATACCCGATAGGGTGACGGATGCGGTGATGAAGGGCATAGGGCTCTGTGTCATTTATATAGGCATATCCGGCGCCCTGAATGGGGAAAAGACCATCGCCATGATAATCGCCATGGCGGCGGGCGGCGCCATAGGAACGGCTCTTGATCTCAACGGCGGAATGGAGCGCTTGGGCAGGCTCCTCGAGGAAAAGCTCGCAAGGGGCGGAAGCGGCCTTTCCGCAGGCTTCGTTACCGCCAGCCTCATATACTGCGTAGGCGCGATGGCGGTGGTGGGCAGCCTGCAAAGCGGCCTCACCGGCAGTCACGATATGCTCTTTACAAAGTCGCTTCTGGACGGCATTTCCGCCATAGTTCTTACCGCAAGCCTTGGGATAGGGGTCGGCCTGTCGGCTGTCAGCGTGTTCGTATACCAGGGAGCCATAACGCTGCTCGCGGGGCTGCTTGCGCCCGTGCTGACAGACGCCGTGGTGGCGGAGATGACCTGCGTGGGGAGTATGCTGATATTCGCATTGGGCTTGAATATGATAGGCGTTACGAAGATAAAGGTGATGGACTTTGTACCCGCCATATTCCTCGTTATACCCCTGTGCTATGTGCTGTGATATTAAGACAGGTTATTGCGGGAAGTTTAGGGGAGCCTAATAATTATCGGGCGTTTTTTGCCGTTCGGGTTGTAATGGCATTGCGCTCCGTGATAAAATCATAATCAGGAAAGAATGACCCGGTGTATCAACTCATCGGGCAGCTAATATTCAAGGAGGATATTTCATGCAGTATTCACGCGAAGTGGAAGAGATGTATTGCGTTGCAAAGGGCGCAAAGCATGATCCTGCCCCCATACCCGAAGAGGGCAAATGGGTCAAGGCTAAGGAGATTAAAGACATAAGCGGCTTCACCCACGGTGTGGGCTGGTGCGCGCCTCAGCAGGGAGCCTGCAAGCTTTCCCTCAACATAAAGGGCGGCGTCATTCAGGAAGCATTGGTGGAGACCATCGGCTGCTCCGGCATGACCCACAGTGCCGCTATGGCAGCAGAGATACTCCCCGGCAAGACCATTCTGGAGGCGCTGAACACCGACCTGGTATGTGATGCTATAAACACCGCTATGAGGGAACTGTTCCTTCAGATCGTATATGGCCGCAGTCAGAGCGCCTTCTCCGATGACGGCCTGGCAATTGGTGCCGGTCTTGAGGATCTGGGCAAGGGCCTCCGCAGCCAGGTAGGCACCATGTACGGCACCCTGAAGAAGGGTCCCCGCTATCTGGAGATGGCGGAAGGTTACGTACTTGGCATAGCTCTGGACGAGGATGACCAGATCATCGGCTATAAGTTTGTACACCTTGGCAAGATGATGGAAGCCATCAAGAAGGGCATGGACCCCAAGGAAGCATACGAGAAGAACATCGGCACCTACGGCCGCTTTGCTGAGGCCGCTAAGGTGATCGACCCCCGCAAGGAATAAGGAGGGCGCGATAATGGCAACTTTTGAAGGTTACGAAAGAAGAATAGATCAGATCAACCCCGTACTGGCGCAGTATGGCCTCAAATCACTTGAAGAGGCGGACGAGCTGCTCAAGTCCAAGGGGATAGACGTGCGCAGCATAGTGCTGGGAATACAGCCCATCGCTTTTGAGAACGCCGTATGGGCCTACACCCTTGGCGCAGCCATCGCCGTAAAGAAAAACGTAAAGACTGCCGCCGAAGCTTCCGAGTGCATAGGCGAAGGCCTCCAGACCTTCTGCATTCCCGGTTCCGTAGCAGATCAGCGCAAGGTCGGTATTGGCCACGGCAATCTTGGAGCCATGCTGCTGAGCGAAGGCACCAGGTGCTTCGCCTTCCTGGCAGGCCATGAGAGCTTTGCCGCAGCTGAGGGCGCTATCGGCATAGCCCGCACCGCAAACAAGGTCCGCAAGGAGCCCCTGCAGGTTATCCTGAACGGTCTCGGCAAGGACGCTGCACAGATCATCTCCCGTATCAACGGCTTCACTCACTGCGAGACCGAGTACAATCAGTACACCGGCGAGCTGACTGTCACCAAGACCACAGCCTACAGTAAGGGCGAGCGTGCCAACGTGCGCTGCTATGGCGCTGACGACGTAAACGAGGGCGTGGCCATAATGCGCCATGAGAATGTTGACGTTTCCATTACGGGCAACTCCACCAACCCCACCCGCTTCCAGCACCCGGTCGCAGGCACCTACAAGAAGTGGTGCGTCGAGAACGGCAAAAAGTACTTTTCCGTTGCTTCCGGCGGCGGCACTGGCCGTACCCTGCACCCCGACAACATGGCTGCCGGCCCCTCCTCCTACGGCATGACCGACACCATGGGCCGTATGCATTCCGACGCCCAGTTTGCAGGCAGCTCCTCCGTGCCCGCCCACGTTGAAATGATGGGCCTTATCGGCATGGGCAACAACCCCATGGTGGGTGCCACCGTTGCGGTATCCGTGGCGGTAGCCGAGGCGATGAAGGCGTAAGGGCTTTTCCTGATGCCACCGACTTTGCGGTGGCACTATAACGCGATAAACAGGCAGACACGTCATTTTCGGTAAAACGATGATGGCGTGTCTTTTCGTATTTCCTACAAGTACCATTTATGGTATAATCTATTGGGCGCAAGGAGGGTAAATGGGTATTATTGCTTATGTTTTCGGCGGGATAGGGCTGTTTCTGCTGCTGGACGGCGCGGTGCTACATCTGGGCATCGCGGCGGCGCTGCCCTGGTTTACGCCGTTTCTCGCGGGCGCCACGGGTACGCTTATAGCGCTGGTGTGGTACTTCGACATAAAGGCGCGGGAGCGGGCCAAGAAGAAGCGCGGCAAGGCCTTTACCGCCATGATGGTGGACATATGCGTATGCATACTGGCGGTGTGCGAGCTGATAGTAAATATGCTTTCGCGGCTGGCGTAAGGGGTATGATATGGCGAATACAAAGCTCAAACCACTTTATTTGTTGGATATTTTCCGGGAAATGACGGACGAGCGGCACAGGATGACTGTGCCTGAGCTGCTGGAGGAGCTGCAAAGGCGGGGCATTACGGCTGAACGCAAGGGCATTTACCGGGACATAGACGCGCTCATACAGTATGGCGCCGACATAAAGCACACCGGTACGGGGTACTATCTCGCCAGAGGAGAGCTTTCAAGGGATGAGCTTAAATGCCTCATCTGGGCTCTGCGCTCGGCAAATTTCTTATCAGATAAGCGGACGGCGGCATTGCTGGAAAAGCTTAAAGGCATAGTCGGAATGCAGCTGGCTGCGCTGACTCTGCCGGAAGATGGCGCAATGAAATGCCCGGACGATCAAATGATAGAGAATATAGACCGGCTTAGCGTAGCCATAGAACAGCGGCGGCAGGTTACGTATTCGGATAAAGGCCACATGGACGGGCTGGCGCGGCGGCTGCGGATAAGCCCGTATGCGCTGTTATGGCTAAAGAAGGGCTGCTGCGTACTGTGCAACCAAGAGGGGCAGAGCGGCCTGAGCTGCCTCGAGCTGGCGAACATGAGCTCCATAAGGCCGGACATGACCCCGTGGCGCAATTATAGCGAGATAAGCAGGTACAGGGAGTTGGATCTCGATGACATAGCCGCGCGGCTGGAGGCGGGCGAAGACATATGCAAGCCGTAGCGAATATAACATAATAAATTAAGTATCGAAGTACCAGAATAAACCACGGGAGACCATAGATATGAGCAATAGAAGCAAGAAGATCAAAAGGGCAAAGCTGATAAGCGGCACAGTGCTTATGGTGCTGTTCCTGCTGCTGATAGCAGCGCTTAAGATAATAGACGTGCAGCCAATAGGCCCGCAGGGGTCGGAGGTGGGCTTCGCAACGCTTAACGGCGCGTTTCACCGGCTGACTGGCGTGAATATGACATGGTACGACATAACCGGGGCGCTGGGCATGGCAGCCATAGCCGTGGCATGCGGCTTCAGCTTGTTTGGCCTTTGGCAGTTCATAAAACGCAGGAGCCTGAGCAGGGTGGATCGGGATATATATGCCCTGGCAGGGCTGTATATAGCCTTGGGAATAGTGTATGTGCTGTTTGAAAAGGCAGTCGTAAATTATCGGCCAATAGACATGGGCGCAGGTCTTGAGCCTTCCTTCCCGTCCTCCCATACCATGCTTACCTGCTGCATAATGTCCTCCGCCATATGGCAGTTCAAAAGGCGCATAAAATCCGAAGCGCTGCGCAAAACGACTGTGATACTCTGTACGGCGGTAATGGCTGTAACGATAGCGGGACGCCTGGTATCCGGCGTGCATTGGATAACCGACATAGCAGGCGGCGTTCTGATCTCTGCGTCGCTCATGGCATTTTACAGGGCGGCGGCTATCAGGTAAAACCGCGGGCATTATAAAAGCCCCCTTCCGAATCGGTACGGAGGGGGCTTTGTTGCTGCCATTTACTTGGAAATTATCCTCATCCATGCGTCGTTGTAGACGTTTATAAAGTCGCCCAGGTCGTGGAATATCTCGCATTTTTCGAGGTAGGCAGGATCCGGATTGTATGTGGGATTATCTATGTAGCCGGCGCCCATCAGCTCAAGAGCGGCGCTGTTGGGAGTAGAGTAGCCGATGTATTCGGCGTTCTGTGCGGCTACATCGGGCTCACAGAGGAAGTCGATGAACTTCTCGGCTTCCGCGGTGTGCTTGCTGGACTTTGGAATTATGATGTTGTCGAACCAGAGGTTGGTGCCGCTGTCGGGGCAGGCGTAAGCCAGATCGGGGTTGCCGTCCTCGGGGTCCATGCACCACATGGCGTCTCCGCTGTAAACTACTGCCAGCGCCGCGCCGCCGCCTATCATGCGATCCTTGATCTCATCCCCAAGGTAGGCCTGAACCAGAGGCTTTTGTTCGATGAGCGCCTCCTCGGCAGCCGCGATGTCAGCCTCATTTCGGGTGTTTATGGAGTAACCCAGCTTCATCAGAGTGACGCCTATGGTATCGCGTATGCTGTTGTACATCAGTATCTGGCCGGAGTATTTCTCGTTCCAGAGTATATCCCAGCTGTTAACGGGATCGTCAACCATGGTGGTGTTGTAGAGTATGCCTACGGTGCCCCACATGTACGGAATGCTGTACTTGTTGTCGGGATCGAAGTCGAGATCCATGAAGCGGGGATCGATGTTCTTTAGGTTGGGTATGTTGTCCTTGTTTATCTCGTGGAGCAGGTCCATGCCGATAAGCTTTTCGATTATATAGTCGGAGGGGAAGCAAAGGTCGTAAATGCAGTCTTCCTGTTGGAGCTTTACAAGCATCTCCTCATTGTTGGCGAGGGTAGTATAGTTGATTTTTATGCCGGTCTCATCTTCAAAGCGGGTGATGAGTTCTTCGTCGATATAATCGCCCCAGTTGAGGACGTTCAGCGTTACGGTATCTGCGCTCCTTGCGCAGCCGGCGAAGAGGCTTATCGCCATGACGATCATCAGCAGAAAGGCTATCTTTTTCATTTACTGTATTATCTCCTTTATTTAAAATCTGTTGTTGGTATTATTACCGCGTGATACTGAGCTTTTTGCGCTGGGTCTCCGCGGCCCGCTCCTCGTTTATGCTCTTGAGGTTTATGAATACCAGAAGGGTTACGACGACTACGAACATTATGGTACAGAGGGCGTTTATCTTGGGGCTTATGCCGCGACGGGCAATGCCGTAGATGTAGATGGAAAGATTCTGTATGCCGTCTGTTGCGAACCAACTCACCACGAAGTCATCAAGGCTCAGGGTGAAGGCCAGAACGAAGCCTGATACTATGCCGGGCATTATGTCGGGTATAACTACCTTGAGTATGGCCATTATGGGGGTGCAGCCAAGGTCCATGGCCGCTTCGTAGAGCAGGTTGGAGCTTTGGCGCAGCTTGGGCATCACGGAGAATATCACATAAGGGATATTGAAGGTGATGTGGGCTATGAGCATCCTCGTATAGCTGCCCTTTATGCCCATTGCCGCAAAGAGCATCATGAAGCTGATACCTGTGACCAGGTCCGGGTTGACCATTGGAAGGCGTGATATATTCTCCACCACAGCCCTCGGCCGCTTCTTCATGGAATGTATGCCTATTGCGGCGAAGGTGCCTATGAAGGTGGCCACAAGTGCGGATATCACGGCGACAGAGAGAGTAACGATGAGGGCGTTCATAATGGTGGAGTCGTGCATCAGCGCCTCGTACCACTTGAAGGAGAAGCCGGCCCATCGCGCCATGGACTTGCTGCCGTTGAAGGAAAACACCATCAGCACAAGGATGGGAGCGTACAGGAATATCAGCATTAGCCCAAGGTAAGTGCCGCGAAAAAAGTTTCTGAGCTTTTTCACCAGAGCATACCTCCTTCATCGCCGGAATCACGCTCCGCACGGCGCATGACCGCCATGGAGAGAAGTACCAGAATAAGCAGAATAAAGCTGAGCGCGCTGCCTACGGGCCATGCGGACTGGCCCAGAGTTATGAACTGGTTCTCTATGAGATCGCCGTAGAGCAGGAATTTGCCGCCGCCCAGCAGGCGGGAAATGGCGAATGTGGTTATTGCGGGAATGAACACCATGGTTATTCCGGATATTATGCCAGGTACCGACTGGGGAAGTACCACCTTGATAAAGCAGGTGATGGGGTTTGCGCCAAGGTCGGCCGCGGCTTCCACCAGTGAGCGGTCCAGCTTTACCAGCACGGAGTATATGGGCAGCACCATGAAGGGAAGGAAGTTATACACAGTGCCAAGCATCACGGCGCCCTCGGTGTAGAGTATCTGCTGGGAGGGCAGACCCAGAAGCTCCAGCAATGTGTTTAAAACGCCGTTGCTGTCAAGGAGTACCTGCCAGGCATATGTCCTGAGCAGGAAGTTCATCCACATGGGTACTATGAAAAGCACGTAGAGTATCGCCGCCTTGCGCTTGTTCATTGTGGAAAGTATGTAGGCTATGGGGTAGCCCAGTATGAGACATATGGCCGTGGCCTTGAGGGCTATCCATATGGAGCGACCAAGCACCTCCATGTATATCTCATTTGAAAGCACGGAGGTGATATTGCCGAGTGTCAGGCCTTCGTCAGACCTGAAGGCGAAGAGCACGATGAGGAGCATCGGCACGAGTATGAATATAAGCATCCATACTATGTACGGATAGGAGAATACCTGACGCTTGAGCTTCATGGCGTTATTCCTCCTCTGCGGCTGCTGCGGCATCTGCTATCTCGTCCTCGGTGAGCAGCTCCTGCTCGTCGTGCTTGAGACTCTTATGCATTATGTGTATGGCGTCGGGAACTATCTCGAGGCTTATTTCAGTATCCGGCGCAACGTAGTCGGTGGAGTGTACAGTCCATGTGAAGCTGCCCGTCTCTATCCGGAACTCGTAGTGCACGCCCATGAACAAAACGCTCTTTATGGTGCCCTTTAACGCAGTCTTGCCGAGGGGCATTATGTCTATATCCTCCGGGCGGACAACCACGTCCACCGGGGTATTGCAGCCAAAGCCCGCGTCAACGCACTCGAAGTCTATGTTATGGAAGCGCACCCTGTAATCCTCCAGCATGACGCCGGGGATTATGTTGCTCTCACCTATGAACTTTGCCACAAATACGTTCTTGGGCTCGTTGTATATGTCGGCGGGGGTACCTATCTGCTGTATGACGCCTTCGTTCATGACGACTATGGTGTCGCTCATGGTCAGGGCTTCCTCCTGATCATGGGTGACGTAGATAAAGGTTATGCCCAGCTTCTGCTGCATGCGCTTGAGCTCTATCTGCATGCCCTTGCGGAGCTTGAGGTCCAGCGCGCCCAAAGGCTCGTCGAGGAGCAGCACACGGGGGCGGTTTACCAACGCACGCGCGATTGCCACCCGCTGCTGCTGGCCGCCTGAGAGCTGGTCGATGTACCTGCTGCCGTAGCCCGCCAGGTTCACGAGCTCCATCATCTCGTTTACGCGGGACTCTATTTCGTCCTTGGGCAGCTTCTGTATCTTAAGGCCGAAGGCTATATTGTCGAATACGTTGAGATGGGGGAACAGGGCGTACTTCTGAAAGACCGTATTTACCTGACGGCGGTAGGGCGGGACGCCGCTTATGTCCTTGCCGTCTACCAGTATCTGGCCGTTGTCGGGCAGGGTAAAGCCCGCTATAAGGCGCAGCATGGTAGTTTTGCCGCAGCCGGAGGGGCCAAGCAGGGTAAGAAACTCGCCGTCGCGTATATAGAGGTTTATATCCTTTAATACATCGGTATCATCGTAGGTCTTGGTTATGTTTTTCAGGTCTATCAGATGCTTGCTCATTTGCAGTTACCTCGATAAATTATTTAAAAGGAAGGAGGGGTGGCTACCCATATAAGCCGAGCCCCGGTCTTGCCGGTATTCTGTATCCAGTGTACGCTGGCAGGTTTGAAGCAGAAACTGTCGCCCTTGCGCACCCGGTACTTTTCTTCGCCAATGTGGAGTACTACGTTTCCATGCAGGACGAATCCGAATTCTTCGCCTTCGTGGGGGTTTTCCTCATAGGTAGAGCCGCCGGGCTCAAGGGTTATCATAATAGGCTCAAGGCAGTTCTTCTGGGCGTTCGGTACCAGCCAACGTACTACGTAGCCTGCCTCGGTCTCTTCTTTTTCAAACATGTCCTCTGAGGTGAAGACTATCTTTTCAGTTCTGGCCTCGGTAAAAAATTCCGAGAGGTTTGTGCCCAGCGCTTCAAGTATGTCGGTAAGGGTGGCTATGGAGGGTGAAGTCAGATCCCGCTCAAGCTGGGATATAAAGCCTTTGGAAAGCTCCGTGCGGGAGGCCAGCTCCTCCTGTGTGAGGCCAAGCTTTTGTCGGTATCGCCTGATTTTTTCGCCGATGTTTACCATTTGATGCGCCTCCTTGTCTGCGCGCGGCGTAAATAAACCTGAAGTTTAGGTATTCTAAACAGCCGAGTACAATTAAAACACCTTTCGACATAAAAGTCAATGGCTTTTGTAAAGTAATACGAAACTTTAGGTTTAAAATTTGTGCGCTGGAAAAAACTGCCCCAAAAAACAATAAAACCCCGGTGAAAAACACCGGGGTGAAAAGGAAGCGGCTTTAGAAGCCCACTACGCAGCTTGGATGCAGGTAGCCCTGAAGGCCGTTTACCTCGCAGAAGTACCAGTTGCCGGCTACGGAGATGATCTTTACAGGGGTACCGGGTTCCAGCTCGGCTATAACGCCGTACTCGGAGCCGGGACCGGAGCGGAAATTGGCAATGATGCCACTTTTTACACGCGCACCGGAGGAGGGAGCGGATGCTGATCCCGTACCGGTCTGAGTCTGTGTCTGGGATTGAGGCGCGGCGGCGACGGAGGTCCCGTCGGGATAGCTGCCGTCCGGGTTGGGGTATAGAAGCGTATCGGTGAGCTTTACGTATTTTGTGCGCATATAGCCGGATACGCCGTTATAGCTTCCGTACAGCCAGCCGCTGCCAGCCTGCTCGGTGACGTTTACCGTTTTACCCTTTGGTATGGTGGTAAGGGTACTGGAGGAGCGGCTGGCGCTGGAGTAGACATAGGTCTTGCCTGTGGCGGCATAGGATTGGGTGGTGCGCACGTTGTCAGGGTCGCAGGTGAGATACATGGTCTTGACATAGCCCAGCTTGCCTGCGGGGGTGCGTACTTTACACCATTCGGCGCCTATCTGTAAAAGCTCCACATGGTCGCCGTAGCTGAGCTTGGCTATGGTTTTATCCTTGCTGTTGGAGAAGCCGGAACGGACGGGAACATCGTTCAGCTTAACGGTAGCGGGCACCTCGAAAGGGGTGGCGTGGGAATCGGAAGGCTGCTGGTAGCTGCTGTAATCGGGTATGGTGCTCTTGAGCCGGCTTACAAGGTAGGGGTTTGCCGCCTTGTTTTTTACTATGTTGCAGAGGGTTCCCGGTGGGCAGTTGTAGTATATCCACTGGGCGACGTGGGGCAGCACCCTGACGCAGCCGTGGGAGACATTCTTGCCCAGGTTTTTGTAGGCGGATTTGGACATGGAGGAAAGCTTCTTGGACTTGTACATTACGGAATGGATGTATACGCCTCGTACTACCTGAGTCCAGTACTGGGCGTATTCGCCGTAAGCTACGAAGTAGCCAAAACGCTCTTTGAGGTCGCCTAGCCGGAACTTGCCGCTGCCGGTAGGAGTCTTATCGCTGCCGGTGGTGCAGAGGCTTTGCAACACTGCGTTGCCGCTCTGGTCGTATACGGTTATGACCTGATTCACAAGGTCTATCTCTATGCTGTACCTGTTGGGATCGGTATTATCGTAATCCACCTTGCTGGTAAAGCCGGATAAGACCTCAGCATGGGCGATAGACGGCGTGAGGGAAAGGAGCGTTACAAGGCACAGGGCAAGTGAGAGCAGTCGTCTTTTCATTACAGTAAGATCATCCTCCGATCAAAGTATTTATGTTGAGCGGAACCGTCAGGTGGTCCGCCTGTTCATCATGGTAGTAAGGAAGAAACCTATCGCGGCCAGCATGAGATACAGCAGCTCCCTGAAAAACGGCGCGAAGCCGGGAAAGATCAGCACTGTAGTGCCTATGAGGAAGCCCAGCACACAGTAGTTCGCACCGGCGGGGTGCCTGCGGAACATATTGCGTACAAATACCACCAACAGTGCGCCGACTATGAGCGCGCTGCATCCCGCGCATATGAGATAGGGTAGTTCAAGCCTCGTTAGGGAGGAGAGCAGCGGCTCGTATAATCCCATGAACATAAGTATGAAGGAGGTGCTGATGCCGGGGATTACTATGCCTATGGCGATTATTCCGCCGGCCAAGGCCGCCGTAAGGTAGTTGTATTCCCAGGGGTCGCTTCCGGTGAGCCTGTCGTCCAGCATGGCTATTGCCGCCACAAGCACGGCGCCCAGCAGCGAGCATATGGCGTATTTTAAGGAGAAGGGCTTTCCGGCTTCTTTTATGATAGAAGGAATGCCGCCCAGCACCATGCCTATGAGCATATACATGAAGGGCATGTTCCAGTTTTTCAGCAGCCACTCCAGCGCAAAGGCACAGCCGAATACGCCTATGGCAACACCCAAGCCGTAAGGCCACAGGAAGCTGAAGCTCTTTTTAAAATTGGAAAACAGGCCGATTATGGCGTCCAGAGCCTCCTGATATACGCCGAAAGCAACGGCCATTATACCACCGCTGGCCCCGGGTATTAACCCCGCTGCGCCTATGAGAGTGCCTTCCAGCACTGCTTGTAATGTATTTCGGCTGCGCATAAAGCGTACCGCCTTCCTCCGCGTCAATATATATCCAAATACTAACACATATGTAAAGCTTTGGCACGGGTTTCGTCAGTGTATTCAAAAAAATTTAAAGATTTGATAAAAAAGGGAGGTGCTACGCCTCCCTGTTTTCTGAAATGGTGGTATACAGCGAAACGCCCAGCACTATCGCGCCGCCTATGAGCTCCCTCGCGGTGGGCGGCATCTTCAGTACCAGCGCCGCCAGTATTATGCCATACACCGACTCCATACCGGCAATGATGCCTGCGGTCTGCACCTTTACCCGGCGCAGGCTGCTTACGAAGAGGGAGTGAGCGAATGCGGTACAGAACACTCCCAATACGGCGATCAGCGTTATATCAATTCCGGTGACGGCAGGACGCATGACGGCTACAAAGGGCAGCAGCACAACTGCCGCCGCGCTCTGCTCATAAAAGCACACCACGCTGCCGGGATAGACGGCTGAGAAGCGGCGGTTCATGAGGGAAAGCAGGGCGTATGTCAGCGCCGACAGCATACCCCACGCAAGCCCCGCAGGCGAGAAACCGGCAAGGTCATCCAGGGGAACCAGCACGAATACGCCTATCAGCATGACGATCGCGCATATGACGCTTTTCAGCCTTAGCTTTTCCCTGAACATTACGGGCTCTATAAAAGTAACGAACAGAGGGAAGGTCGAAAAGGTTATGGTGCCCACCGCCACGCTCGCTACCCGAACGGACTCGATAAAACTGAACCAGTGCAGTGCAAGCACCACTCCGGTTATGACCAGCCACATAAAGTCGGACTTACTTTTGAGCTTTATGGAGGTCCTTGTGGCCATGCACAGAATGTAAAGCGTTATCGACGAGAAAAACACCCGCCCGAAGGTTATCATCATGGAGCCGGTGGTTATGCCCTTGCTTATTACGCCGGCCAGCCCGAACAGCAGCACGGCTCCGTGTATCATCAGGAGGTCACTTAGATTGTTCTTTTTGCGCTGCTCCATAGCTTCTCCCTCCATAGCTTTAAACACAGTGATTATATATCACTTGCGGCGTTTTTTCCATGCCTGCGAAAAAAATAAGGGGGAAATAAAAAATAATGCTTTACTTTATCACACTAAAGTGATATAGTACTAAAGCAAGAGGACGCAAAAAATATTTTTGATATACAAAGGAGAGAAAAACTATGAAGAAGATCGCTGCACTTGCTATGGCAATGCTGATGGTTACCTGCCTTTTTGCGGGCTGTGCAAAGAAGGAAGCGGCCAATGACGACCTGAGCTATGTAAAGGACAAGGGTACGCTGGTGATAGGCATCACCGAGTATGCTCCCATGAATTATTATGACGACAGCGGCAAGCTCATAGGCTTTGACACCGAGTTTGCCGAGGCGGTATGTGAAAAGCTGGGCGTTGCTCCTGAGTTTACCGTTATCGACTGGAACACCAAGGAAGTGGAGCTTAAGGCCAAAAATATAGACTGTATCTGGAACGGCTTTACTATCCGCGAGGACCTGAAGGAGAGCATAGATTTCAGCAATGCATACTGCAAAAACATGCAGGTGGCTGTTATAAAGGCCGAGAACTCCGGCAAGTACACCGACCTCGCTTCCCTTGCCAAGGCGAACATAGTTGCCGAGGCCGGCTCCTCCGGCGAGAGCGCCGTAGCAGATTGTGAAGAACTCAAGGAATGCAATTACGTGGGCGTATCCAAGATGGCTGACGCGCTTCTTGAAGTCAAGGCCGGCACTGCGGACGCGGCGGTAGTGGACTATGTGATGGCAAAGGCTATGGTAGGAGAGGGTACGGATTATTCCGACCTTCAGATAGTAGACGGCATCGAGCTTGCATATGAGGAGTACGGCATAGGCTTCCGCAAGGATTCCAACCTTGTGGAAAGCGTAAACAAGGCCATGGACGAGATGATCGCCGACGGCTCCCTCAAGGCTATTGCCGACAAGTATGGCCTTGCGCTGATGGCTGACTGATAAAGCACAATAAGAGCAACTTAACAAGGGCAGGGAAACCCCCTGCCCAACATTGTGATAATAAAGGATTTTTGACAGTATGCTGCTTACCGTTACCCAGAAGCTCCTGGAGGGCTTCGGCACCTCCTGCATAATATTCATAGTTACGCTGCTCGCGGCGCTGCCGCTGGGCTTGGTCATAGCCTTCGGCTCCATGAGCAGGTTCAAGCCTATAGCATGGCTTACCCGAGGCTTTGTGTGGATAATGCGGGGCACCCCACTGATGCTTCAGCTTATGATAGTTTACTATGGCCCCGGCCTGCTATGGGAGGGCAATTCGGTCTCCCGGCTTTCCGCGGTGCTCATAGCCTTCTCTGTCAACTACGCCGCGTATTTCTCGGAGATTTACCGGGGAGGCATAGAGAGCATACCCAGAGGTCAGTACGAGGCGGGGCAGGTGCTGGGCATGACCAAGAAGCAGGTGTTCTTCAACGTCACACTGCTTCAGGTGGTAAAGCGTATAGTGCCTCCTCTGGGAAACGAGATGATGACACTGGTAAAGGATACCTCCCTTGCCCGCGTTATCGCATGCAAGGAGATAATAATGATAGCGCAGGAGTACATATCGGTAAAAGGCCTCATATGGCCGCTGTTCTACTCGGGGCTGTTCTATCTGTTATTCTGCGGAGCGCTGACAGTGATCCTTGGCCGCGTAGAAAAGAAACTGGACTATTTCAGGGTGTAAGCTTATGCCGATGCTGGAAGTAAAAAACATAAAGAAAAACTTTGGCGATACCGAAGTATTGAAGGGACTCGACTTCTCTCTCGAAAAGGGCGAGGTGCTGGCCATAATCGGCTCCTCAGGTTCGGGCAAGACTACGCTTTTAAGGTGTCTGAACTTCCTTGAAAGCCCTGACGAGGGGCAGATAACCGTAAACGGAGAGACGCTGTTCGACTCTAATGCCTACGCCGTCCCAAGCGAGGAGGAGATACGTAAAAAGAGGCTGCACTTTGGATTGGTATTCCAGTCCTTCAACCTGTTTCCCCAGTATACCGCGCTGCAGAACGTAAAGCTTGCTCCCGAGCTGATGCTCTCGGAGAGCCCCGATCGCGGCAGCATGAAGGAGACCAAGGCCGATATAGACAAAAAAGCCAGGGAACTCCTTGCAAGGGTAGGACTGAGCGGCAGGATGGATTCCTACCCTCATCAGCTTTCCGGCGGACAGCAGCAGCGGGTAGCCATAGCCCGCGCCTTAGCCATGAACCCGGATATACTTTGCTTTGACGAGCCCACATCGGCGCTGGATCCCGAGCTTACCGGCGAGGTACTGAAGGTAATAAGGAGCCTGAAGGGCGCCGACAGTACAATGATAGTCGTAACTCACGAAATGGAGTTTGCAAAGAACGTAGCGGATAAGGTATTATTTATGTCAGAAGGCGTCATCGAGGAGATGGGCACGGCGGACGAGGTGTTCAACAACCCCAGGAGCGAGCGAACCAAAGCCTTCTTTGCAAATTTCGGGGAGCGGCAATGATAAATGACGGGCATAGTTGAGGTGGATGTACACGGCATGAACCAGACGCAGGCGCAGATAGCCATAGACGCGGCACTGCGCAGGGCAAACGCTTCGGTCTACCGCATACGCATAATACACGGCTATACCCACAACACCATACTGCGGGATATGGTGCAATACAAATACAGAAACCACCCCAAGGTAAAAAGAATAGCCCCGGGCAGCAACCCGGGGCAGACTGATTTAATATTAAGGGAGCTGTTTTAGAATATGCCGTCAAGGCAGTCAAGGGCATCTTTCCCAAACATATCCGAATAGTCGGACTTGGCAAGGCTAACAGCCATAGCGCCGTCGTTGTCAAGCTCTTCCATAAGCACGTCTCCTACAGTATGCAGTATGTGGGCGGTGTGAAAGGTAAAGTCCTTTATGCAGGCATTGCCCAGGGACTTTTTCTTTTTGTTCAGCGCCTTTATCTGCTTGTGGGTCAGCCCCTCGCCCCAGCTGAACCGGCAGCAGTCGCCGCCCCAGCTCATGGGCGGGTTCAGCTGGGTGCAGGTGAATTCCGGATTGAAGCCCTGGAACCAGGCGTTGTCTATGTTGCAGCAGTAGTATCTGCCGTATTCCGTGAGGCCGTGCTTTGCCCATGCGTCGCACCAGGCGCACTTGGCTATGTAGGTATGGAGGACAGGCATGCCGCAGGTTACGCCGAATTCCATCTGGCCCGGAAAGTCAGGCTTCCATTCGCCGTATGCCTGGCTGTTGAGTACGGTGAGCTTATCGCCCCGCTCAAGGGCGTTCAGCGCCATGCGCCGGCCACGCTCGTTGCCGTAACGGGTCATTCCGGCGAGTATGGCTTCTTTTCCCTTTTCACCTGAAATCTCTATGGCGTGCTTTGCCAGCAGCGCGAACATTACGGCATGATGTTCTATAGTAAGCGGCATGTGTAACCTCCTTATCCGTTTAAAAGCTCTGTTACTTCTTCCATAGTGGGCATTGAGGGTATTCCGCCGCGCCTGCCTATGCAGAGGCTGGCTGTGGCGCAGCCCACACGGGCGAAACGTACCATATCGTCTATGCTTACCTCGTATACGCTCTTGCCGCTCTTTACAAATTCGCTCAAGAAACCGCCGAAGAACGCGTCGCCTGCGCCGGTGGTGTCCACCGCATCGCATGGGAAGGCGGGTACCGAGCGCTGTTGGTCGCCGGTAGCCACTACAGCTCCCCCCTCTCCCAGGGTTATGACTATGAGCGCTACGCCTTCCTTACGCAGTACCTTTATGGCGGTATCCACGTCGTCTATGCCTGCGGCGAAAGGCATTTCCTCCTGGGAAAGCTTGATTATGTCCACTATGGGCAGTATGGAGCGTATCTGGTCGCAGGCGGCAGCGTCGTCGGCCCAGAGGGAGGCGCGGTAGTTGGGATCGTAGCTCACCGCTGCTCCTGTGGACTTGGCGGTGATGAGGGCCTGCCAGGTTGACGAGCGGCTGGGCTCTGCCGTAAGGGAGACAGAGCCTACATGGAATACTTTTGTATTGCGCAGGAGCTGCTGATTCAATTCGTTGGGCCTGAGCAGCGTGTCCGCCCCCGGATCGCGTATGAAGGAGAACTCCCTCTCGCCGCTGTCGCTCAGCGCGACGAAGGCAAGGCTTGTGGCCGCGGCCGGGTCCATGACGAGACCCTCCGTATTGATCCCCGCCCGCTCTGCTGCGGCCTTCAGGAAGCGGCCGTGCATATCGTCGCCCACCTTGCCTATAAAGGCGGTGGAAAGCCCCTGCTTTGCCGCTGCCGCAAGGAGGTTGGCCGGTGCGCCGCCGGGGTTTTGCTCAAAGAGCGGGTAGCCCGCCGGGGAAAAACCAGCCTGAGTAAAGTCCACCAAAAGCTCGCCAAGAGCGGTAATATCTGCCATATTAAAACGGTTCCTTTCGAATACAATCGGGTTGAGTCAAGTAATTATACCATATTTTTGTGCGATTTGGCCCGCCGCTTGATAAAAACCAGGGATTGTGTAATAATACAAAGAAGAATTTACAGCGAGGACGTAAACGCCGCATGTTCATAGACCATTTTGCGCTGGGAATGCGCATACCAAAAGAAAACATGGATATTGGCCCAAAGGGCTGCATGGAAAAGCTGCTTTCCGGCCTTACACGCTACAATATTTCAGGCTTGGGCCTTTCCGGCGGCTGGGTGGAGGACGTGTATGTGATAGTGATAATGGGCGGCAGCCTGAGCTTTATGCGCAATGTTTACAGGCGCATACTTGCCAATGAGGATTTCTGTGCGCTGCTCTGCAAGGATAGGCCCTTTATCGAAAACAACCGCCTGGCAAGAATGCCGGAGCTGGAGTCCTTCGGCATGGTGGATGAGAACGGCGCCTTTCTCGGCGGCAACTGCTGCTTTGGCCTTACCGTGAGATAAATATATACGGGTAATCAACTAAAAGCTTTCCGCATAGGTTTATACAAATACGACCTGTACAAGGAGGCTTTTTTATTATGTACATCTATACCGTAAAGCCGGGAGATACGTTGTTTGACATCGCCCAGAAAAACGGCGTGACGATTTCTGCGCTGGTGGCCGCGAACCAGCTCAGCGACCCGTATAAGCTGCCTGTAGGCCTTGCCCTCGTGATACCCGGGCAAAGCATACGGGAACGCAGCATTGTGGTTAATGGATACGCCTTCCCCGGAATATCGGATATAGCGCTGCTGGGCGCCCTGCAGTATCTCACCTATCTCTCGGTGTTTTCCGCGAAGATCCGCATTGACGGCACCATTACGGAGCTTAACGATACGGCGCTTATACGCAAATGCTACGTGAACGGCGTCGCGCCCGTGCTTACCCTCACTAACCAGCGTGAGAGCGGCGGCTTCAGCGGGGACATAGCCCATGCGGTGATAGCCGACGAGGAGGTTAAAACAAAGCTTATACAGAATGTGATGGAATATCTGGATCGCCGCAATTACTTCGGCCTGAATATAGATTTCGAGTATGTAAGAGAGGAGGACAGGACTCTTTATACGCAGTTTTTGTTGGACTTTGCGGCGGCGCTGCGCAGAGTAGGCTACAGCTTTTCGGTTGCCCTTGCGCCCAAGATAAGCCAGGAGCAGTCCGGGCTGCTTTATACCGCCCACGACTATGGGGCTATTGGAAGCATCGCGGATAAGGTAATAATTATGACGTACGAGTGGGGCTATACCTACGGGGAGCCCATGGCGGTGGCGCCTATAGACAAGGTACGGCAGGTGCTGGACTATGCAGTCATGGAGATGCCTCCGGAAAAGATACTGATGGGCATGGCAAACTACGGCTATAGCTGGACACTCCCCTACAAAAAGGGGACTGCCGCGCGGCCGCTGTCCCTGTCTGAGATACCGCAAACCGCATATAGCCAATACGCCGATATACGCTTTGACGATACGGCACAATCGCCTTTCTTCAGGTATTACGACAGCGCCGGAACGGAACATATCGCCTGGTTTGAGGATCCGCGCAGCATAGAGGCTAAGCTGAAGCTGGTGAGTGAGTATGGCCTTGGCGGCGTGAGCTATTGGAACATAAATACACTGTATCGGCCCAACTGGGCGGTGCTTTCCGGAATGTACGGCATGGAAAAGGTGTTCGGGCAGGGTTAACCCCTGCTCGGGGTCGCGCCAAGGTGGCGGTTAGCAACTTTTTCGACAGTATTAGGGCGGCCATCGGGCCGCCCTTTTAGTTTGATATTTTTTTGAGGAATTAGCATTGACTTTGAACAGAATAGTATATATAATACATATCGTAAAGCTCCGGTAACGTTACCGGTAAGGTTTTCAGCAACCATTTCAGCAAACCTCAAAACAGGCGGCGCTTAAAATGACTATAAAAGATATCGCAAAACTCAGCGGCGTAAGTGTAAGCACCGTTTCCCGCGTACTGAACAACAGACCGGATGTAAGCGAGGTTTGCAGAAGCCGGGTAAATGCCGTAATACAAAGCTCAAATTACATTCCCAACAACAGCGCCAGGGATCTGGTGAAGATCAGGTCCGATGCCATAGGTCTTGTGGTGCGCGGCGTATCCAACTCCTTTTATACAGACATTATCCGTTCCATAGAAAAAAGTATAGACGCGGCGGGCTATACCATGGTGATGCGCCACATAGCCTCATGCGATGACGAGATAAAGTGCGGCGCGGAGATGGAGAGAGAAAAGCGGCTTCGGGGCATAGTGTTCCTGGGCGGCTGCCACGACTACACAAAGGAGCGGATAAAGCTCCTCAACGTACCCTTCGTGTGCTGCTCATACACTAACCGCTACGGCAACCTTGACGACGACGAGTATTCTTCAGTGTCTATAGCGGACGAGGATGAAGCATACAAGGCTGTAAACGAGCTTTACAGGAATGGCCACAGGCGCATCGCGGCGCTGATATCCAGGCCTGACGACTGGTCCATAAGCCAGCTCCGCTATCGCGGCTACAAGAGGGCGATTGAGGAGCACGGCCTACCCTTTGATGAAAGCCTTGTGGTTTCGGCGGGCAGCTTTAACATAAAAGACGCCTACGCTGCAATGAAGGAGCAGCTTAACAGAAACCCCGACTTTACCGCGGTATTCGCCATAGCGGACGACATGGCCATAGGCGCCATGAAGGCCCTCCGGGAGGGGGGCAAACGGGTGCCCGAGGACTGCTCGGTAATAGCTATCGACGGCCTGACGGTATCCGACTATATACAGCCTACGCTTACCACCCTGTGCCAGCCAATGCGCGAGATGGGGCAGAAGAGCGTGGAGATACTTCTCGACATGATAGAGGGCCGGGGAGAAAACAGGCATTTGACGCTGGAGACAAAGCTCCGCCGGGGCGCTTCGGTAAAGGATATGAATTAAATTTGCGCGGTTTTTGCCGCGCGAAAATGATATAAAAAAGAGAGGATAACAAAAATGAAGAAGTTCTTGGCATTGCTGCTGACCGTCGCCATGGTATTCGCGATGGCAGCCTGTTCTGCACCTGCTGCAGACGAGACTAAGCCCGCCGAGGAAGGCACTGCGGCGCCCGCGGAGGAGACCTCCGAGCAGCCCGCTGCCTCCGGTTCCGTCTATTACCTCAACTTCAAGCCCGAGGCCGACGCCGCCTGGCAGGAGCTGGCTAAGAAGTATACCGAGCTCACCGGAGTACCCGTAAAGGTCGTTACCGCCGCCTCCGGCGATTATCAGACCACTCTGACCTCCGAGATGGACAAGAGCGAGGCTCCCACACTGTTCCAGTGCGGTAACCAGGGCGCTCTGAATACTTGGGGCGAATACTGCCTCGATCTGAAGGATACCGATTTCTACAAGGAAATGACCACCGATGACTTCAACCTCTTTGGCGAGAACGGCGAAGTGCTTGCCGCCGGTTACTGCTATGAGGCGTTCGGCATCATCGTAAACAAGGCCCTGCTGGAGAAGGCCGGCCACTCCATCGATGAGATCACCAACTTTGAGACCCTTAAGGCTGTCGCCGACGATATCCATGCGCGCGCTGCCGAGCTGGGCTTCGACGCCTTCAGCTCCGCCGGTCTTGACGGCTCCTCCTCCTGGAGGTTCTCCGGCCACCTCGCCAATATGCCTCTGTTCTACGAGTTCCGTGATGACAACGTAACTGCCCAGCCCGCAACCATTACCGGCAAATATCTGGACAACTACAAGGCCATCTGGGATCTCTACACCACCGATACCGCTACCACCGGCGCTGACCTTATAACCGCTACCGGCGATATGTCCAGCGGTGAGTTCAAGGAGGGCAAGGCCGCATTCTATCAGAACGGTACCTGGGAGTATGCCGGCCTCGTAGAAGCCGGTCTCAAGCCCGAGGATCTGGCCATGATCCCCATCTACTGCGGCGTTGAGGGCGAGGAGAAGGCTGGCCTCTGCTGCGGCACCGAGAACTGCTGGTCCGTAAACAAGGAAGCTTCCGAAGAGAACATCCAGGCTACTCTGGACTTCATGAAGTGGGTAGTAACCTCTGAGGAGGGCACCACCATGCTGGCCGAGCAGTTCGGTCCCTGCCCCTTCAAGTCCGCAAAGACTCCCGAGAACGTATTCTTTGCGCAGGCAAACGATTACATCACCAATGGCAACTATGTAGTGACCTGGGCATTCAACTACACTCCCGCTGTTGAGGATTGGCGCGCAGGCGTTGTCGATGCTCTGTCCAAGTACGTTACAGGCGGCAGCTGGGACGATGTAAAGACTGCTTTCGTAGACGGCTGGGCCGCTCAGTACGCTGCCGAGCACGCTGCATAACTGACAGCGATTTCACTCTGTAAAACATTACGGGGCGAGCGGCTTCCGCTCGCCCCGTTTTGAAGATTTCCGTTTAAGCGTTCTCCTGCGGACGGGGAATGTACGGAGACCTTTCCCCGGAAAGCGGCGGGGCAAGGTCCCTGTACATAAATAGCAGGTTATATTAAAGAGAGGAGAAATGATTATGCGACTCTGGAAACGCAAGCGGGATAATGCGGCGCTGAACTCCATACTTATCCGCAGGCCGATACAGCGCTATTTCTGGCTTTTCCTGCTGCCCACATTCGCAGCGTTCTGCGTGGGCTTCCTTTATCCCTTCTGTAAGGGACTGTTTTTATCCTTCTGTAAATTCAAGACCACCAGCAAATGGACGTGGGTGGGGCTGACCAACTATGCAAAGGCGATTGCGGACCCGTCGTTCATGCATGCCTTCTGGTATACGGCCATATTCGCATTGGTCTCCCTCATAATAATCAACGTGCTTGCTTTTGCGGTAGCTTATGTGCTGACACAGGGCATAAAGGGCTCCAATTTGTTCCGCACCGTGTTCTTCATGCCTAACCTGATAGGCGGCATAGTGCTGGGCTATATTTGGAGCATGATATTCGACGGCATACTTACCCATTACGGCACCTCCATACTGCTGGAGACGAAGTATGGCTTCTGGGGGCTGATAATCCTCATGTGCTGGCAGCAGATAGGCTATATGATGATAATATACATAGCCGGCTTGCAGTCTGTGCCGGAGGATATGCTGGAGGCAGCCAAAATAGACGGCGCCACAAAGTGGCAGACGCTGTGGCGCGTCACCATACCCAACGTTATGCCCTCGATCACTATCTGTACCTTCCTGACGCTGACTAACTCCTTTAAGCTCTTTGACCAGAACCTCGCGCTAACAGCGGGGCGTCCCTTCGTAATGCAGGCGGGCGGGCTGACGGTAAAGACCACCGAGATGCTCGCGCTGAACATAGTCAATTCCTTCTACAGCACTAACGTCAATTCCCGCGGCGTAGGCCAGGCCAAGGCGGTACTGTTCTTCATACTGGTGGCGGCGATTGGCCTTGTACAGCTTAAGTCCACCCGCTCAAAGGAGGTGCAGCAGTAATGTCCAAGCACATTGAGACCCTCTCGCAGGAGCAGCGCAGCAAGCGCATACTTACCTTCACATTTGCGGTGATAGCGATATTCTACGTATTGCCCATAATGCTGGTGCTCATAAACTCACTGAAGTCCAATTCATATGTGAATATGGAGACCTTTGCCCTGCCAAGCGCCAAGTCCTTCGTAGGGCTGGACAACTATAAGGCCGGCATGACATTTGGCAACTATCCCTTCGTGAAATCCGCCCTGTACAGCCTGTTTATTACCATCGTATCCTCGATGCTGATACTTATATGCACCTCTATGGCCGCATGGTATATCGCACGGGTGGGCAGCCTGTTCAGCAGGATAGTGTACTACCTCTGCGTATTCTCCATGGTTGTGCCCTTCCAGATGGTGATGTTCACGCTGGCAAAGACGGCGGATACGCTGAAGCTGAATACCCCTTGGACAATCCCCATAGTGTATCTCGGCTTTGGCGCGGGCCTGGCGGTGTTCATGTTTACGGGATTTGTAAAGGCGCTGCCGCTGGAAATAGAAGAGGCTGCGGCCATAGACGGCTGCGGCCCCCTGCGTACTTTCTTCAGGGTGGTGTTCCCCATGCTCAAGCCTACAATGATTTCCGTCGGTGTGCTGGAGATAATGTGGGTATGGAACGATTACCTCCTGCCGTATCTTGTGCTGGATATAAATAAATACCGCACCATTCCAATACATATACAGTACCTCAAGGGCAGCTATGGTACTGTGGATCTTGGAGCAACCATGGCCCTTATAATGCTGAGCATAGTGCCTGTAATAGTGTTCTACCTGACTTGCCAGAAGTACATAATAAAGGGCGTTGCGGCAGGCGCTGTAAAGGGATAAAATAAACTGAATCTCTAAAAGGACTACAAGCTATAATGAAACGCAGCAGCGGCATATTGATGCCAATATTCTCGCTGCCCTCACCCTATGGCATAGGCGCCATGGGCAAGGCGGCATACGAATTTGCAGATTTTCTCCACCGGGCGGGGCAGCGCTACTGGCAGATACTGCCGATAGGCCCCACCAGCTACGGCGACTCGCCCTATCAGAGCTTTTCCACCTTCGCGGGCAATCCTTATTTCATCGATCTCGATATGCTCGCAGAGGATGGTCTGCTCAGAAAAGATGAGATAGCCGGCATAAACTGGGGTACCGAACCGCGGTATGTGGACTACGGCCGGATATACGAAAGCCGCTTTGACGTGCTCTCAAGGGCAAAGGAACGCGGCTGGGAGAGGGATAAGCAAAAGGTAAACGCCTTTATCGAACGAAACAGCCGGTGGCTGGCGGATTACGCACTGTTCATGGCGCTCAAGCGCCATTTCGGCATGAAGTCATGGACGGAGTGGGAGGATGAGGATATACGCCTGAGAAAGCCCGCGGCAATGGCGAAATACCGTGAGCTGCTCCGGGAGGATATAGAGCTTTTCACTTATATCCAGTACCTGTTCTTTGAGCAGTGGACAAAGCTGAAGGCCTATATAAACGACCTCGGTATAGGGATAATAGGCGACATACCCATATACGTTGCCATGGATTCCGCTGACGTGTGGGCAGAGCCCGAGTTCTTCCAGCTGGACGAGAAGAACCTGCCGGTAGAAGTATCCGGGGTGCCGCCGGACGACTTCAGCGCCGAAGGCCAGCTCTGGGGCAATCCGTTGTACGATTGGGATAAAATGCAGTCGGACGGCTTCGGCTGGTGGATACGCCGTATAGACGGCGCGGGCAAGATGTATGACGTTATCCGCATAGACCACTTCAGGGGCCTTGCAAGCTATTGGGCTGTGCCTTATGGCGAGACCACCGCGAAAAAAGGCAAATGGCGCACCGGCCCCGGCATAGCGCTGGTCAATGCCCTGAAGGGATGGTTTCACAACCTTGAGTTCATAGCGGAGGATCTGGGCTATGCAACGTCCGATGTGGAAAAGCTTTTGAAGGAATCCGGCTTTCCCGGCATGAAGGTGCTGGAATTTGCCTTCGATTCCCGCGATTCCAGCGGATATCTGCCTCACGCCTACATCGAGAACTGCACCTGTTATACGGGTACCCACGACAACAGCCCCATAGCCCTATGGCGCGAGGAGGCTGCCCCGGAGGATATAGCTTACTGTGAAAAGTACCTCGGGCTGAATAAAGAAGAGGGCTTCAACTGGGGCATGATAAGGGGAGGAATGGGCTCGGTTGCGCGGCTTTTCGTGGCGCAGATGCAGGACTACCTTGAGCTTGGCGCGGGCTGCCGCATGAACAAGCCCAGCACCCTCGGTGGAAACTGGGAATGGAGGCTTCTAAGCGGCGAGCTGACGGACAGCCTTGCGGACAGGATATATGATGCGGTGCGCATTTATGGCCGTATAGACAGAAAAAAGGACGAGAGTAAAAGCGAATAATGCGCAATATAAAAGAGAAGGCCGATAGGCCTTCTCTGAGACTGTCGAAAAACCCAGGGGTTGATAAGGGGCCGCAGC
>OIZL01000253.1_pt1 | contig 45294 bp, 33 predicted proteins | sample 1588541 | NCBI WGS metagenome assembly OIZL01 (sample SAMN03283285) | human gut metagenome | biome: human-associated habitat; material: feces | host: Homo sapiens | place: Peru | collected 2012 | reverse complement strand
GGTCGCCACCGACGAATAGCCAGCCGCCGAAGCCGTGAGCGAGTGGTTGCCGGCATACACCTTCAGTTTGGTTGTGCCTTGCTCATTGAGCGTGATGGTGCCATACGAAAGGGCGAAGTCGGTTTGCTTGAGCAGCACCGATGCCGTGGGCACAGGCGCACCGCTCGGTCCAGTGACCGTGATTGTGAGATTGATATTGCGTTTCTGCGCCGCCACAGGCACCACCATAGCCCACAGCAGCAGAACCACACTGAATAACTTAAATATACGCATATTCTTGAGTGATTATGGGGATTTTTCAGAAGTTACGAAGTTAAGAAGTTAAAGAAGTTAAGACGAATGTTTCGGTTCTGGTAATTTCTAACATCTAATTTCTAACTTCTTTTTAGAGTTCAAAAGGCCGGGCGTGTGTCCGACCTTTTGAATTAATTATATTTGTTTCTTGCCTTGAAAGGGTTATCTTACGATTTGCTTCTTGCCTTGGAAGATGTAGATGCCCTTGTCGAGACCTTCGAGACTGGTGGCGTTGGTTCTGACGATGCGGCCGTCGATGGTGTAAACATTGCTGTTCACAGCCTTACTTGTCACCACGTCGGTAACTGCGGTAGGCACTTCCTTTTCAAGCACCACATCAGGAATCTCGGTGATTTCGGTGATGGTTTTGTGGGCAGAAATGTAACCTGGCTTGCTGAATATGGCTAAATAATTTCTGTCGGCCTTGATGACTGGAATCTCGAACAAGCCCTCTGCACCAGTCACACCGTAGTAGCGCACATCAGCCACACGCGCTGCTTCACCGTTGATGACAGGAACTGGAATAGCCACGAGTTCGATGCTCACACCTTCGATAGCAGCATTGCTCTTGTCCACCACTTTGCCCTTGAGCACTTTTGGAGTGAGAATCACGCCAAAGTTGGTCACTGGGAATTTCCATTCCGAAGCGGCAAGTTGGGTAAGTTCGCTCACTGGCTTATTGTCGTTTTTATTGCCATAGCACATCTTAGCCACGGTGCCATCGGTAGCGAAGTACACGTTCTTGTAAGCGGTGGCTTCCGACTGCATTTTCACTCTGATTGCGCCACCATTGTAGATGAATGGTTCGGCGAAAGTGATCACCAGCATATCCACCTGTTCGGTGCTCTTACCTTGCTTCTTGAAGGTGTATTCACCGTCAAACACCTTAGTCATATCGGCATCGGCGGTATAGTCGGCATCGCCAAATTCGGTGTCGGCGCAGTTCATCACAAATGCCTTCACGTTGGTGGTCACATCGCCGGCTGTGTTGTAGCCTTTATAAGTGAGCGAGCCAATCTTGTCGCCAGCCTTCAAACCGGCTTCGGCAAGCATTTCAGCGGTGTAGAGTGTTTCCGACACGCTGTTCTTGTAGTTGAGGAACAATGGAGAACTTGCGGTGCCATTGCCCACGCCCGCTACCACTGATGCGGTAGCCTTTTCTTCGCTCACCACCACTTGTGCGGTGTCGCTTACCATTTCGTAGCCATCAGTCCAAGCGAGTTTCATGTAGGCTGGATAGGTGCCAGCGGCGTGAGGAGTGAATGCAAATTTAAAGTTGGCTTCACCTGCTGAAACGATTTCAGAGGTTCCGTCAGTTGCCACGGCTTTGCCATTGAAGTAGAGAATAGCGGTGTAAGCCTCTGTTTCTGCCACGGTGTTGATGTTGCGCACCTTCATCGTAGCCACATATTCATCGTTCACAGTGGCTGCGACTGGCATATCAGTTTCGGTAGCCACCACATCGTGAGCCACGTCAAGTTTCTTGAAGCCATACACATTGTCGATGCTTGCGTAGCCCGATTCGAAGCCGATATAGTATTCACCGGCTGGCACGCCCTCAACCACGAAGTTGGCCCAAGTTTGTGTAGCAGTGGCGCTGGTACCAGCGTCGGTGCCTGTGAGGCTGATATTCTCAGATGCGAGTACCTTGGTCCAATTCTTGCGGTCGGCAGAATAGTACACATCCACTGTGCTGGTGCCGTATTTCGAGTTGCGAGCAGCGTCGAAGGTCATCTTCTCGCCTGCTTCCACTTTCAACTTTGGAGTGGCGAGGATTGATGGATACGTCGATGTACCATTCTTCATAAAGTTGTTTGAGCCGTTGGTGTAGTTGGTCTTGGTCCAGTCGCCACCATTGCCACAGTCGTACCAGCCTGTTGGCACAGCCTTCGAGTCTTTGTCGTCCTCGAAGTTGGCGAAGAACTTGTTGGAATCGAGCACAGTTGCCGAGAGTGGAATGTCGATGGTGTTGTAGCCCACCACTTTCACTGTTAGGTTGCCAGAGAAGATGCCTGGAGTGGCGGCAAGAGCGGTGAGGGTGACCTCCTTCTTTTCGTGAGCAGCCACATTCAAAGCAGCGGCGGACACGGAGAAGCCTTCTGGCACGGTAATTTCAACCGACATAGGTGCTGCACCTGCATTTTCCACCATGAATTTCTTTTCGGTGTTGGCGGAAATCATGCCGAATGTGCCAAACTCCTTTGCGGTGCTGGCATCGGTGCCCATATTGTAGTTATTGTTGTCGCGAAGCACGAGTTTTGGTTCATACTTCACTGGTTCAATCCATGAGCCGTAAGCACTGGTGTTCTTGTAGTTTTCCACCAGGTCGTAACGTGAGCGGGTGGCGTAGTTTGCCACGTTGAGCGTTGTTGAGATTTCCACATCAGCGGTTTCGCCCACTGCAAGCACCTTGTCGAATTGCTTGGTAACCAAAATCACGTGAGGGGTGGAGGTGGAATTAAACTTACCAATGCTGTAAGAGAAACCTTCGTCGCCTGGATTGAATGGCAGGTCGCCATCGTTGGTAATCTTACCAGTCAATGCCACTTGGAAGTTGCCTTCAGCGTCGCAGTCGGGCTCAGAACTGGAGACGAGTTTGCACGATACCACCTTCAGACTCTTATAGAGGTCAACTTCAGCGCTGGTGGCGGCTAAATTGTCGAGGTAGGCATAGTGGGCGTAAATTGCCACCATCTCGTTGGCCAATCCCGAAATAGAATAGGTGCAGTAAGCAGTGGTGCTTGGCTCACCTGTTACGGTTGAGGTGATTTCTTCACCGATAACGTATTCTCCTGCCGCGCTTTTGGTGGCTTTGAAGAACTTCACCACGGTCTTGTCGTTGTAGTTCTTCACCATCACGCTGGCGGTGCCAGTGAGGCGAGTGGTAACCAGATAATTAGGCGATGATGAACTCTGATAGCCGCTGTAAAGAGCCGTTGAGCCATCCACGCCTTGCGAAGTGCGATAAGAGAACTGGGAGCTGCTGGTGCCAGTGCGTCCCCAACCTTTTGCCGCAGCGAAGTCGCCCGATGTCGAAACCTTGGTTTCAAAGTCCACCGAGTAGGGGCTGATGGTATGAGTAGCATCTTGAGCCGATGCCACCAGTCCACAAGCCAATGCCGCTGCCAAAACGAAGTGTTTAAATAGTTTCATAAGCTACTGGTTTTTTTGTTAATATAATGAGTTATTAGTGTCACTGAAAAAAGAAAAATAACAAGTATGGGGGTGTGTCAAAAACGCGATTCCGTTTTTGGTGATTTTGACACTCCCCCACACCGAGGATATTGTGATGCTTATTGAGCGAGCACGAGGTTGATGAGTGCTGTCACATCTGAGTTGTTGACGCGGCCATCGCCGTTCACGTCGCACAGCGAGTTGCTATACGAGCCCAAACCCAAGAGGTGTGAAATCAGAGCGGTAACATCGGTTGTATTCAGCACACCATCACCGTTGATGTCGCCCTTCAAGCCCTTGCCGAAGTGCTTAAATTCCACATTGTCGTAGAAGCCGCCAAGACTCTCGGTGGCAACCGATTGAATGGCCACATACACTTTCTTTCCTGCGTATGCCGAGAGGTCGTAGGTGAGGTGTGTCCAGCCCTCTGCAGGGTTAAACAGACCAAGTTCGGTGGTGGTGCCCACTTGCTTGAAGGTGCTGCGGTCGGTGGCGCTGGTTTCGCTCACATACACATTCACCTTTGGTCCCTTTGCAGGCATCACGCTGTTGACCGATTCCCAAGTGCGGGCGTCGAATTCAAGTTTCGACTTATCGGTGGCTGTGTAGAGCGCGCTTACCAACCAGTCGTCGAATGCGCCGTTGCTGTTGCAGCGTGTCATCAGCGATTGACTGCCATGAGGTTCTTTGAGTGAGTTGTAACATTCGCTGTCGTTGAGCACGAAGAATGAGAGCATACCGCCATTGTTAGGGAATGTCCAGAACGAAATCTTGAGGCTGGCGGTGCCGTCGGCGTTGATGCCGGTGAATCCTGATGGCACTTCGCCTGTAGCGTCGCGTTCGAAGCCGAAGTAGTGAATATCGCTGCCCAATGCCACTGCCGATACTGGGAATGTGGCTGCGGTGCCGTCGCTGAATGTCACGGTCATGTTGTCGCTAAGGTCGGTGGATTCGGCTGCCAAACTTACTTGTGCTGTGATGGTGAATTGCTTTGAAGAAGCTGGCTTGAGTTCATCGCCGTTGGCAAGTGTGGTGGTGAAGTATTCGGTGCCGAAGTTCACGCTGCTGATGCTCACGCTCTCGCTGCCGAGGTTGGTGATGGCAAATGTAGGCGACACTTCTTTTTCACCATAGTTCACCTTGTAAGCGTCCCAACCGTCGGCGCTGAACGATACGTTGGCGGTGGCTGCCTCAATCTTCACATTGTCGAGGGCGGCGCCACGGCTCTTGTTGTAGTCGTGAGCAATGTAGCGCCAGCGCAGTGCTATCACCTTGCCTGCGTATGGGCTGAGGTCGAGGGTTTCGTAAGCCCAATAGCAGTTGCCGTCGGCTTCCATATTGTTGCTGATCAGTTTCACCTGTTGCCATTCGCCATCGACATACACATCCATAAAGGCTGCGTCGATGCCGTCTTCAGCGGTGGTGTTGTTGACGTGCAGCTTGGTTTTGTCGTTGATCAAGCTCACAGGGCGCTGGTTGCCCCACCAGAAACTGAGTTGATACTTGCCTGTGGCAGGCACGCTAATGTCGGGCGAGGTGAGGTAGGCTGTTTGTTCCACCTTGTTGGAGTATGCCATCACGCTACCTTCGCCAGCGAATGTGTGGTAGTCGGTGCGGCTCCAAGTGGTGAGCGAGGCATTTTCCACGCTCCAGCCGAGTGGTGCGAATTTCTCGTCGTCGAAGGTTTCAATCCATGGGAATGTGCTTACCGAATGGTCGGCTTGGGTGCTGAACGACCACACTGGGCAGTCGGTGGCATCGCCCACGCTGTTGTAAGGTACCACTTTCCAGTAGTAGGTGGTGCCGTATTCGGCTTGTGCGAGCTTGTAGGAAGTGGCAGTGCCGCAATCCGCGCCGTTCACCACGTTGAACTCGCCGTTTTTCTTGCCTATGTAAATCTTGTAGCCTTCGGCAAATTGAGCCTCACGCCATTTGAATTGCACATTTTTGATAAACACATCGGTTTCGCCTTGCTTTGGAGCCTCCACTTCGCAACTGGTGGGCACGCTTTCGCTGCCATACAGGTTGGGAAGCAACACGCGGTCGATGAGATAAGTGGTCCATTCGTCAACGCCAGTTTCCGAAGAATAGGTCACAGCTGAGTTTTTGAAGCGCAAGCGCAAGTTGTCGGTGTTGTACTTCGAGAGGTCGATTTCCACATTGATAAGGGTATCAGTCTTGGTGTAGTCGCCCAGCCATAGGCTGTCGGTGTAAGTTTCACCGCCATCGGTCGATGCCCACACCGAGAGGTCGTTGTAAGGCACTTCTTCGCCAGTGAACATGCTGTAGTAGGTGAACATAAACTTCTTGGGGCCGTCGGCTTTGCTCAAGTCGAGGCGTGGAGTTTCGAGATAGCAATCGGTGAGACTTGCAGCGCTGTATGCGCTCTTGTCGCCTTCAATGGCGTAAACGCTGGTGGAGAAGTCGGTGGATTTCCAGCCTGCTGGTGGGAACTGCTCGCCTTCGAAGAGTTCGAGCGTGTAGCCATCGGGCACTGCCTGCTTGTTGGCTACCACATGGAGCGTAACGTCGCCGCCATTGGTGTGGAGCACCACATCACATTCGGCAGGTGAGGTCAAACTCGCCTTGTATGCCACTTGGAAAGTGGTGGTTTCGTTGACGCCGAGGTCCACCTTGCTGAAGTCGCCAGGAATGGTGATGCAGTCGGGTGCGTCGTAACCTGTCACCTTCAAGCCCTTCTTGCCCACGTTTTTAAGCTGAATGGCTTCGCTGTAACGCTTTTCGCCGATATACATTTCGGGCATTTCGTAGCGTGTCTGGTCGAGTTCAGCGATAGGGCCGGTGAGTGCTTGGTGATATTTCACGCTCACATTGTCGAGATACACCACATTGGCTACCTTCTTGAGCATGTTGTAGATAAACGCAATCTTGATGGTCTTGCCTTGATAGGCGTCGAGGTCGATTTTTGAGTTGTGGATAGCCCAGTTTTGCCACATATAAGAGCCGTAAGGGTCGGCTGGCACACCGCTATTGCGCACATCTTCCTCATTTTGAATGTCGAAAATCACCGTCGTGTCGGCAGGATTCGCCATATCAATCACCGCCACCTGCAGCGTCACCGACTTGTCGCGCAAGCAAGCCGCCGCAGCAGCCTCCCAGTCGAATGCCAACTGGTAGGTGTTGTCAAGTTTCAACTCAGGTGTGATGAGATAGTCCTTGCGAGGACCGATACCATCGTTGTCACCTTTATCGTAAGTAGGCGCATCGCAGTAAGCGTAATAGTAACCACTCATCGTACTGTTGGCAGTACTGTTTTTCGAAATGGTCCATCTGTAGCCCTTGTGCGAGCCTGTGTAGCTGGTCACCGCAGTCCAACCGTCGGGCATCTGCGTGGTCGCCACATCTGACTGAGTGTGTTCAAAGTCTTCGTCGAGCAACGTCTGCGCATTCACAGTCGCCGCCATCGAGCAAAGCAATGAAACCATCATAATGTAGAGTTTTCTCATTTTGGTAAATATTTAATGTAACTAACTTTAACGATTTATTCACAAAAGTCATACTATCAAATGCAAATTTAACAAAATTCATAATAAAAACGAAAAAACCACGCAAAAAAACACAATTTCCCACCAATTATTAACAAAAAACACACTCTAAAAAAGCCAACAAGCCAACAGGTCAACAGGTCAACGAGTAAGTGTCCGATAAGTCCGATAAGTCCGATTCGTCCGATTCGTCCGATTCCCCAGCCCCCATTTAATCATCACAATCGTATGAGAGCAATTCTATATTAAAATTCTTCTTAAAGTAATCCATCAATTTGTCTTCTAATTGCGACAAGTAATCATCAATGACGGCAATATCAATATCTTCTGTCTTATGGGTTATTTTGACAGCAACATATTGAGTCATAAGTAAATCTGTGGGCTCATCATACCAATACGAAATATATGGAACATAGGCATTCTTAAAGTATAAATCTTGAGTTTTAGTTCCATTTAATCTATTCAATACACTTTGTATTTTTTCACCTCTCGTCTCCATAATTCTCATTTTTAATTAAACACACAATTATCATCCCGTTTTCCTAACCCACAATTTCATTAATTAAGGAAATGATATACAAATTCTCCATGAAAACTTGTTAAGTTAGAAAGAAAGTGCACTACTTATTGAAACCATCAACTTTATACTTATAGTCTTTAATAATATCAAAAAAATCTGGACCGTCAATCTCCATGTTGGCAAAAGCGCACAAAGCATTGTAATTGTCTTGTATAAACATTGCAATTTCAATAGGACATTCAGAAGAATGTTTAATATTCTTTGTGATGTTTATCGGTATAACATTGTCACCATTCACTATATACAGACATAATGGGTGACCATAATACTCGTATGTTCTTCCACAGTCAACAATAATATCAAAGGGAAGACCCGTATTTTTTGCATACAGATAAGTAACACCTTCAGTCAATTCTTCATCTTGAAGTGTGCTTGCATACTTGCCTTCGGAGTCGTTTTTCATGACGTTATCTATCTCCTCTCCAACGATTTGTCTCATTCTCTTATTCATAAAAAAGTCTTTATTTATAAATACTTATTTCCCACAAATATACACCTTTTTTCTAATTGTCAGACATTTACCAATAAAGAAATTTCAAATTGGATATGAGAAACACACATGCCAAAGGCAAACCACAAACCAAAGCAAACCAAAGGGACGGTTCTTTCGGTCTGTAAGATTGTATCCAAACCAAAGGGACGGTTCTTTCGGTCTGCGAGATTGTATCTAACTGATATTATGATTGATATATGCCGCAAATGGCGCATATTTTTGGCACAAAATGAAGAAAGGGCATCGGACAAATCGGATCTATCGGACTTATCGGGCGCCAACTCATTGACTCGTTGACCAGTTGACTCGTTAACACCCCCCCAAAAAAGGATGAGCACAAAAAAAGGTCGGGCACTTGTGAGGGTGCCCGACCTGAATTATAAGTATGAATTGGTGGATTATTTCACGAATTTAGAGGTTTGGAGTGAGCCGTCGGTGTAGCGTACCACCTTGATGTTCACGCCATCCACTGGTTCGGCATTTTTGATGCCTGACACTGTATAGTATTCTACAGAAGCCACTTGTTTGCTTGCTGCCACATCTTCAACGCCGGTTTGTTCGCCTTCCTCGTTGTAGGTAAGGAATGCGTCGTCCCATTCTGCTGCCTTTTGGTAGGCTTCGAGTGAGCCAACTGGCACGTAGAGGTTCATCTTGTAGTTAGGGAACATCACACCGAATGCGCCAGTCTCAGCCACTGGAGGTGTCACGGCACGGATGTGGAATTCGGAGAGGTTAGAGCAAGCGTCGAATGCGCCCACGTCGATAGTCTTAACAGTTGAAGGGAGATAGAGCTTCAAGAGACCCTTGTCGCCATAGCACATGCTGTTGGTGATGGCTTCCACGCCCTCGTTGATGCGGAGTTCCTCAAGCTTTTCAGCGCAGTCGAAAGCAGAACCCTTGATTACGGTCACTGTAGAAGGAGTGGCATAGCTTGTGCGGGTGTCGGCTTGTGGATAAGCGTAAAGGGTGGCGATGTCGGCACTGAAAAGCACGCCATCTTGCACTGTGAATGCTTTGTTTTCTGGGTCAACAGCGATGGTCTGGAGCGCTGTGCAACCAGCAAACATACCTTTACCCATAGTGGCGAGCGCAGCGTTAAGCGACACCTTGGTGAGCTTTGAAGCGTAGAACACGTCGTCGCCAAGTGTGGTAAGACCTGCAGGTGCAACAAATTCGGTAAGAGACGACTTGTAGAATGCTGATGTGCCGATAGACTGGAGAGTTGAAGGGAAGTTGAATTTGCTCAACGCGTAGCAGCTCATAAACGCTCTTGAATTGATTTTCAACAGACCTTCGTTAGCCACCACTTCTTCGAGCTTTTCACACTTGTAGAAGCCGTTGTTGCCGATAGTGGTAGTGCCCTTAGGAAGCACAAACTTTTTCAAAGTGCTGGTGTACGACATTGAGTAGCTTGGAATGGTGTTGGTAGCCACACCGTCGCTGCCCACGATTTCAGCATTCAGCATATCGATTACTTCGATAAGCGGAGTTTTCATAAATGCGTTTAAGTCGGTAGAATTGATTTTACCAGAGATGGTGAGGTCGGTAACTGAGGCGGCATCATCACCGAGAAGTTCAAGCAAAGTGCCAGGAGTAGTTACTTCAACAGCTTTTTTCAACGCTTGCGATTGAATACCAAGCGACATTGTGAAAGCCACACAAAGGAGTAGAAATTTTCTCATAAGCAAAAATTCCCTATCAAGAAACCGAACTCAGCGCTCATTCAATTAGTCAATAGGTGTAGTGAAAAAATGAATTTTGATCAAAAAATAAGAGGAAGTAAACGCGCCGAAAATGCTGTTACACAATTGTTATCCCCCCCAATTAACTGTTCATCAACAATCCAAACAACATTGAATCATCTAAAAAACTATCACAAAAGTAACTTAATTTCTTAAAATACGCAACTCCCACTCCACTTTTTATTATAACCCAAACCAAAAAAACAAACCAAAGGAAAACCAAAGGGACGGTTCTTTCGGTCAGTGTGATTATATCTAACTGATATTGTGATTTATATATGCCGCAAATGGCGCAAATTTTTGGCGAAAAATGAAGAAAGGAGCTTTTGCTTTTGGTGGCATCGGACGAATCGGACTTATCCGACCTATCGGACCTATCTCCAACTTGTTGACTCGTTGACCTGTTGACTCGTTGACTTCCCCTTGGGGGCACAAAAAAAGGTCGGGCACTCGTGAGGGTGCCCGACCTGAATGGTCATATTCTATTGATATGTGTTATATCAAATTGATTAGAGCTTTGGACCAGCAGCTACGAGAGCCTTACCAGCTTCATTGCTTTCGTACTTAGCGAAGTTCTTGATGAAGCGAGCAGCGAGGTCTTTAGCCTTTTCTTCCCATTGTGCAGCGTCAGCGTAAGTGTCGCGTGGGTCGAGAATGTTGGTAGCAACACCTTCGAGTTCGGTAGGAACAACGAAATCGAAGAATGGGATAACCTTAGTTGGAGCCTTATCGATAGCGCCGTTGAGGATAGCGTCGATGATACCACGAGTGTCGCGGATAGAGATACGCTTGCCAGTACCGTTCCAACCAGTGTTCACGAGGTATGCCTTAGCACCGCTCATTTCCATACGCTTAACCAATTCTTCAGCATACTTGGTTGGGTGGAGTTCGAGGAACGCCTGACCGAAGCAAGCAGAGAAGGTTGGAGTAGGTTCAGTGATACCACGTTCAGTACCTGCCAACTTAGCGGTAAAGCCAGAGAGGAAGTAGTACTTAGTTTGTTCTGAGCTGAGGATAGACACTGGAGGAAGAACACCGAATGCGTCAGCGCTGAGGAAGATCACTTGCTTAGCAGCTGGACCTTGAGAAGCTGGACGTTGGATATTCTTAATGTGGTAGATTGGGTAGCTTACACGAGTGTTTTCAGTCACGCTCTTGTCAGCGAAGTCGATCTTACCGTTTTCGTCAACTGTAACGTTTTCGAGAAGTGCGTCGCGAGTGATAGCACCGTAGATGTCTGGTTCGGCTTCAGCGTCGAGGTTGATAACCTTAGCGTAGCAGCCACCTTCGAAGTTGAACACACCTTTGTCGTCCCAACCGTGTTCGTCATCACCGATAAGGCGACGCTTAGGATCGGTTGAAAGAGTGGTCTTACCAGTACCAGAAAGACCGAAGAAGATAGCGGTGTTTTCGCCGTTGAGGTCGGTGTTAGCAGAGCAGTGCATAGCAGCGATACCCTTCAATGGGAGGAAGTAGTTCATCATAGAGAACATACCCTTCTTCATCTCTCCGCCGTACCATGTGTTGATGATAACCTGCTCACGGCTTGTGATGTTGAATGCAACACAGGTCTCAGAATTAAGACCAAGTTCCTTGAAGTTCTCAACCTTAGCTTTAGACGCATTGTAAACTACGAAGCTGGGCTCGAAGTTTGCAAGTTCTTCCTCTGTAGGCTGGATGAACATGTTCTTTACAAAGTGAGCCTGCCAAGCAACCTCAACGATGAAACGAACTGCCATACGTGTATCCTTGTTTGCGCCGCAGAAAGCATCTACAACGAACAGTCTCTTATTGGAAAGCTCCTTCTTAGCAAGATCCTTTACAACCTGCCATGTATCCTCTGTCATCGGATGGTTGTCATTCTTGTACTCATCAGATGTCCACCATACAGTGTCTTTGGAGTTCTTGTCCATAACAATGTATTTATCTTTAGGAGAACGTCCTGTATAAATACCTGTCATAACATTGACAGCACCAAGCTCTGTCACTTTACCTACTTCATACCCCTCAAGGCCTGCCTTTGTCTCTTCTTCGAATAACAATTCATAAGAAGGATTGTAGACAATCTCAGTAGTCCCAGTAATGCCATACTTGCTTAAATCGATTTTTGCCATCTTGCGTTTTACCTCTCTTCTTTTTTATTTGAAAAGCCTGAAAATCAGGCTTTACGGTACTTTACCGTGAAACTTTTCTTGTTGTTTCTCCTCTCTTATTATACATAAATAACCTGTAAAATCAACCGGATTTTTTCATTTCCTGTACAGCCCCAATTTTAGCGCCTTCTTAACATCTTTCTTCCCTTCCTTCTTCCTTCCGGTTTTTTCTGAATATTTATGAAATATTTGTTAATAAAGTGTAAATTTCTTATTTTTCCTTGTTTGGATCAAAAAAAATATGGTATCATAAAGCTATTGCGGATTTCCTTGATAGAAAAAAGCAAAGAAACATAAATATTGTAAGAAGGAGGTATTTCCTATGGATCAAAACAGTTTTTCTGATCTGACACCCGAAATCGTGCGCCTCGCATCTATGAGCGAAAAGGCCGGCATAATAGATACTGAATTGTTTACGAAATACGAAGTGAAGCGCGGTCTGCGCGATCTCAACGGCAAGGGCGTTCTTGCCGGACTGACGAACATCTCCGATGTGCGTGCCAGCAAAACCGTCGACGGCGTCCAGATCCCGACCCACGGTCAGCTTTTTTATCGCGGCTACAATGTCAGCGACCTCGTCGATGGTTTTTCCAGGGATAACCGCTTCGGCTTTGAAGAAGTGACCTATCTTCTCCTGTTCAACAAGCTGCCGGACAAAGAGGAGCTTGCTTCCTTTTCCGCGCTGCTCTCCAGCTACCGCTCTCTCCCCACAAGTTTTGTGCGGGATATCATTATGAAAGCGCCCAGCAACGATATGATGAATACGCTTGCCAGGAGTGTCCTGACCCTTTACTCGTACGATGACCGGGCAGACGACACCTCCCTGCCAAACGTTTTAAGGCAGTGTCTCCAGCTCATTGCCCTTTTTCCCATGCTTTCTATTTATGGTTATCAGGCATACAGTCATTATCACAACGGGGAAAGCCTTGTAATCCACCAGTCGCGTCCGGAGCTGTCCAACGCAGAGAATATCTTACATATTCTCCGCCCGGATTCCAGCTATACGCCTCTGGAGGCAAAGATCCTCGACATTGCGCTGATCCTGCATATGGAGCACGGCGGTGGTAACAACTCGACCTTTACCACCCGTGTCGTCACCTCCTCCCTGACCGATACCTACTCTGCCATCGCAGCCGCGATCGGTTCTCTGAAGGGACCTCGTCACGGTGGAGCCAACATCAAGGTCGTCAAAATGTTTGATGAGATGAAAAAAGAAGTATCCGACTGGTCAAACGAAGGACAGGTGGCAGACTACCTCAAAAAACTTCTGCACAAGGACGCCTTCGACCACGCCGGTCTTATCTACGGCGTCGGCCATGCGGTATACTCCAAGTCAGACCCAAGAGCCGTTATCTTCAAGTCCTTTGTCGAGAAACTTTCTGAGGAAAAAGGGCTTCACGACGAATTTGCGCTCTATGCGCTCGTTGAAAGACTGGCTCCCGAGATCATCGCGGCAGAGCGTCCGATCTACAAGGGCGTCAATGTCAACGTCGATTTCTATTCCGGCTTCGTCTATGATATGCTCAATCTTCCGCTGGAGCTTTATACGCCGATCTTCGCGATCGCCAGGATCGTCGGCTGGAGCGCGCACCGCATGGAGGAGCTTGCCAACAACGGTAAGATCATCCGTCCGGCCTACAAACCGATCTGTGAGGATAAGAAATATATTGAACTTGACAAGCGCCGTTAGCATACGGCTTGTTCTCACAGCTATCTGCATCATGGATGACAGAAAGGGTATTCTTCCGATCGAAGAATACCCTTTTCAAATTCGTTTAAAACAGTCTTTCTATTGTTTGTTATACCTTATCCTTGAGCTTCTGCTCCTTTTGCAGCTCGACGAACGCCTTCTGCCCCTTTTTATAAGCCGTCACATAAAGCACAATCGCCACGATGATGACTGCACTCGCCACTGCCGTTGCAATATTTGAGAAAAAGAAGCAGTCGTTTATAAAATTGATCGCACCGGCAAGAATGACCAGAATCCCTGCGATCAGTATCTTTTTGTACATATATTCAATAAATCCCGTCTTATCCTTGATGGACTTTTCATCCATCCCCTTGCCAAGCATGACGTTCGCGGTGATCGTACCGTTTTTCTTCGCCATAAACGCCGAATAGATCAGGTATATACCGCTCCCCATAAACAGGATATCAATAACGCTTCCCATTTCCATGGCCAGCATCTCCTTCGCTTTCTTTTTTCTCTGCCGTACTCAGATCAGAGTCCGAGGAACTTCTTCACGGTTTCCTTCATCTCCGACTTGTCGCATACGTTGTCGTGGACAACCGGTGCTGTCCGGATCTCCTCGATTGCCTTCGGAACCGCAATATTTCCGATTCTGGAAAGCTCGTCTACCAGTTCAAAATCGGACATTGCATCATACTTCTGATCGATCGCATCCATAACGCTTCTTGTGAACTTAAACGGACTTGCCGTAGAAGCGATAACCGTCTTGACCGGATCTTTGGTATCCTTCTGATACTTCTCATACACAACACTTGCCACTGCCGTATGCGTATCCAGAATGTATCCCGTATTCTCATAGAGAGCCTTGATCCGCTTCGCCGTCTCCTCCTCCGTCGCATAGTTTGCATAGAAATCCTTGAGCTTGTCTCTCATATCAGAAGAGATCTCATATTTTCCATCTGTTGTAAGGGCGTTCATCAGCTCCTTATTCTTTTCCGCATCATTTCCGGCAATCCAGTAAATGAGACGCTCCAGATTGCTGGAGATCAGAATATCCATGGACGGGGAGCTGGTCAGCACAAATTCCCTGTTCTTATCGTAGCTTCCTGTCTCGAAGAAATCAAACAGCACTTTATTTTCATTGGAGGCACAGATCAGCTTTGCCACCGGAAGTCCCATATTCTTTGCGTAGAACGCAGCCAGAATATTTCCGAAGTTGCCGGTAGGAACGACAATATTGATCTTCTCTCCCTCTTTGATCTTATCTTCCTCCAGAAGTTTCACATAGGCGTACACATAATATACCAGCTGAGGAAGCAGTCTTCCGATATTGATCGAATTTGCGGAGGAGAACTGCATTCCCGCCTTCTCCATCTCTGCCGCAAGCTCCTTGTCATTGAACAGCTTCTTCACGCCGGTCTGCGCGTCGTCAAAGTTTCCATGGATTCCCACAACAAAGGTATTATCTCCCTTCTGGGTCACCATCTGCTTTTCCTGGATTGGGCTTACGCCGTTCTTCGGATAAAAGACGATGATCTTCGTCCCCTTCACTCCGGCAAATCCAGCCAGAGCCGCCTTTCCTGTATCTCCCGAGGTCGCCGTGAGGATCACGATCTCGTTCTCCACATGATTCTTCTTTGCAGAAGTGATCATCAGATGCGGAAGGATGGAAAGCGCCATATCCTTAAATGCAATCGTAGCTCCATGGAACAGCTCCAGATAATATGTACCCTCTGCCTCGACGATCGGTGCGATCACCTCTGTATCAAATTTGGAATCGTATGCCTTTTCGATACAGCCTTTGAGTTCTTCCTCCGTAAAGTCTGACAGGAACAGCTTCATCACTTCATACGCTACTTCCTGATAGCTTTTGCCCGCCAGATCTTTCAAGGGCATGTCCAGTGCCGGGATATGATCCGGTACAAAAAGACCTCCGTCCTCAGAAAGTCCTTTTAAGATCGCCTGTGAAGCCGTCACCTTCTTTTCTTTATTTCTGGTACTGCTGTATAAAACCTCCATTTTGCCAACCATGCCTTTCCTGTGTTTTCCTAACTTCCTTGTCTGCTTTCGCAGACTGTTCTCTCGCTAATGAGCGCAGAAAAACAAATGTCTGCTTCGCAGCCGCTTGTTTTTCTTTTGCGCTCATTATATCATAACCCTATCTGATGCGCAACACGGGTCTGTATTGGTCTGGCATGCTTCTTTTACATGAAAAATTCGTGATTTCCATAGGCAAACAGTCTCGTGAGATTCCGGTCAAACCATTTCATCTTATCGGAGTCCGCCCTTTCCCGCGCACAGAAGTACAGCGCGCCTTCCGAAATATTCTCCCCATAGAGCGCCCTCTGCACCGCTTCCACCGTATCCTCGCTAACTTTCACACTCTGGTACCTTCCGTCCACCGTGGGTGAGAACTGCGCGACTCCCTGTTCTCTCTGCATCACCACATCCCATACGGTATCCGGAAATTTATCGTTATCCACGCGGTTGAGCACCACATTGGCAACTAACAGCTTGCCATTCTGATCCTCTCCCCCGGCTTCTGCCTCCACGATCCGGAGCAGCGCTTCATAGTCCTTCTCGGAGAGCTGATATTGCAGTTTCTTTTCCAGCACCTCATAGGGCACCACTCTCTGCCCTGAGGACACCTCAGCCACCGTCTGCAGGAAGCTCTTCTTTTCCTCCGCCATAGACTCGTCCATATATTGAATCTCAAACGCCTGCGCGGCGATCACCCGGTTTATGCTCAGTTCCCTGACGCAAAGCTGCGCCATAAGCAGAACCGCCCCTCCAAACAGCAGTCCGGTCAAATATTTCCTGTACATCCCATCCTCCATTTCTGTGCGACTTGTTGCGAAAAGGATCAGCTCCAATTCACAATTCTGTAACACTTCCTTAATTATTCTATACAGGAGACAGGTAAAATATTTCTCATTTTACTTATTTTTTCAAAAATGGTAGAATGAAAACATTATAGAAACGCAATTTTCTTTTTTAATCGACACGGTCACAGGAGCAAGAAACCGAATGGAAAAACAACTGCCCGGCGTATATATCACCCAGCAAAAAAACGGCAGCACCAGCTACCGTTCTTCCATAACTTTTCGCGGAAAGCACATCAGCCTCGGAAGCTACGACAGCGCATCCAGCGCCCACAAAGCCTACTGTCTTTCCAGGGAGATCCTTTCGGATTCCCGGCTTTCTCTGGACGACTATACTTCCGCCTCACCGCTTTCCTTTGACAAGTGGGTTTGTCTCATCAATTTCAGGGACAACGGTCTCTACTTCGCAACCCCTATCTATATCCGGCCGAAATTTTTCTATTACTATTTTTCCAAGGGGAATTTTTTCCTGTTCGACAAAGAAGACCTGTTCTACTACTCTTCACACCGGATCTCGGTCCGCGGCGGACATTACTATGTCGCCGACTATGGAATGCAGGTCAATATCATGAACCGCTACGGAATCCGCAATTACGCGGTGGAGGGTCGGGATTACCGCTTCAAGAACGGAAACAACCGGGATTACCGCTACGAAAATATCGAGATCATCAACCGTTACTACGGCGTGCGCAAGATTCTGAAAAACGGCTTTGAGCAGTACCGTGTGACGATCCATATCAAGGGAAACCTCACCGTCGGCACCTATGCAACGGAAACCGAGGCAGCGATCGCCTACAACAAAGCCATCGACCTGTTAAAAAAAGCCGGCGTAGACAGAAACTATGTTCCAAACTATCTGGAAAACATCTCTCCTGCCGCTTACGCCGACATTTATTCTTCTTTAGTGATCGCTCCCGGTATCGTAAACTACCGTTCCGAATAATTTACAAACGAAATATCCAGTCCCACATCGCCCGGAACTCCGTTGAGCACTCCGTCCGTCGTGTACTGCCACATCGCAAACTGATACGGATAATCCGGCGCCTCTTCCTCCTGGGACAGCCACACGTCGTACTGCTGAAGCCCTGTCATATCCACTTCCTTGATCAGCCATTCCTTGTTGCCATAGACCATCGGGATATATCCTGCGTTCTTGATCTTATCCAGAAACGTCGTGGCGATCGCCGTGCGGTCCGCTGTCCGCAGCCCGTCAATACGCGCTTCGTCGTTTGCCGCAAACTCCATATCAAATGCGACCGGATAGGTGATGCTTGTCTGATACGGAGCAAGATTCTGCAATACAAAATCGGCCTCCTGCGACGCTTCCTCCTGCGAAATCGCCTGCGAAGCAAAATATACGCCGATCTGCAGCCCCGCCTCCGACGCTGCCTTTATGTAATCGTTAAACTTCTCATCCAGCGTGATCTTTCCGGTATTGTATCCTCTGCTCCCCACACGGATCATCACATAATCGACTCCGGCCGCTTTCATGCTCACAAAGTTTACATCCCCATTGTACTTGGAGAGATCAGCCCCCAGATAAGACAGCGTTTTCCCGCCGTCCACATATTTTTTCAGACCATTTTTTTCTTCCAGTCTGGTAAAATCATAGGTATTCTTTTTCAGGTAGGAATTGATCAGCACCCACTCCTGTGATCCGTCGCGTTTTGTGACAAGCGTGTGCTTTCCATCCAGCGAGGGATCCTCCTGCGCTTTCTGCTCTGCCTTTTCTTCCTGCTCCTGCCGGTCTTTCTCGGCTTTTTCCTCGTAGGAGGACTTCGGCGTCTCTTCCGCCTCCTGCTTCTCTGCGCTTTCTTCTTCCTCAACCGGATACATATCCCAGAAATCGAGATCCTCAGCCCGCAGCTTCGTCTGCGTCTGCTCTGTCTCTTCTTCCTCTAAAGCCTGTGCCTCCTGCTGCGCTTTTTCTTCCTGTACCTTCTGGAAGTACGCGCTGCCGCCCTTGCTGCTCTTGTTGCTCTGCATCACAAGCACCAGCACGACCGAGGCAAACAGAACCACGCCCACGATCATATAGATTACAGACGGTCCCATTCCTCCCCCGGATTCCTCTTCTCCCGGCAATTTCATAAATTCTCCCTTACCTTTCCGCTCTATCCGGTAATGATCTCCAGATATCCGACTACCTTCGTCATGTCAAATTCCCGGAGAATTCCCATGTTCGGATCGTAATACTGTCCGTCATATCCCACCAGATAATGACTGTATCTTCCCATTCTCTCCATAATGATACAGCATTTGGGAAGCTCTGTCTGTTTGCCAAGCGTATACACGATCCTGTCTGCATGACGGATCCCCAGATACTCCAGCGTAGCGATCATTTTGCTCATGTTCGCCTGCCATTCCCTGCATTTCATAATATCGCACGCCTGCTCTAAAGACGTTCCCGCGATCATTGCAATGCAGGCCTGTCCGCATAAACCGTCCCACGGCTGCGTCACCAGATCTACCCCTTCGATCTTCCGTATCGGATTTTCCACACTGTACGGGCTGTTTCCGGCAACTCTTGCTGCATCCCCTACAATTTCGATCGCAATGTGATACCTATGTCCCATTTCCACCTTTTCCAGAACATCGTGGCTGATCGGGATATCATAGTATCCCTGCCCTCTCGGGATTAGGTCACAGATAAAGTGCACCTCCCCAAGACTCACCCTGACTGGCGCATCTCCTACTGTCTCGCATACCTCCCACACATTAAACGGAACTGTGATCGTACAATCCGTCTCCCGGTGTTCGATCGTTCCTTCAAATTCATATCTCATCTGCCTGCCCCACCTTTCCTGTACTCCATCGTTATTTTATCATTCCCTTCCCCTTCACACAACCACTGTATCTCATTTAGGACATCCGTTTCCTCAGAATTTTAATCTGGACGGCGACACACCGGCGATCTCCTTAAATCTTCTCGCAAAACTGGAATAATCGTGAAACCCGCTCTCATAGCAGGCCTTGGACGCCGGCATGCCCGCCTGGATCATCCGTTTTGCCATCATGATCCTTTTTTCATTGATATACTGATGGATCGAATACCCCGTCGCCTGTTTGAACTGACGCATCAGATAATACTTGCTGATGTAAAAATGCTCTGCCAGGACATCCACATTGATATCCTGCGCCAGATTCTCCTGTATGTAGGCGATCACATCGACTACCTTTTCGTGATAAACAGCCGTCTTGATAAACGACTTGGGCTGCTTCTTCACACACCGGTTAAAGTACACCATAAATTCCAGAAACGCCGCTTCCAGAAGGATATCCCCCAGATATGCCTCCTCCTTCTCTTCCCGGCTGATCCGCTCCATCTTCGCAAGGCACTCCAGGATCTCCTGGTAGCTCTCCGGGGTGAAATGAACCACCCGGTTCTGCTCCCTCTGCGCCAGATCAAAGCAGGCGCGCAGCACCTCACCTCCGGCATCCTGCCTTTTCAGAAATTCCTCCGAAAGATAGACCACGTACCTCTCGTACCACGTTCCCGCCCGGATGAGGGGCCTATGGATCGTATTCGCGCCTACCATCACAAAATCGTGCGGCTTCAGCAGGTACGTCTTTCCCTCGATCGTGTACTCCACATCCCCTTCCACGAAGAAAATGATCTTGTAGAAGTCGTGATAGTGGAACGAAATATCCGTTCCGATCTTATCCCGGATATGAAAAAGCCGAAACGGTTCTGTCAGATACCCCGCTTTTTCATACTGCTGTTCCAGTAAAACATCATTCATCCGATAAATCCTCTACACTGACGTTCATATCCACCTTGCCTTCGATCCCCGCAACCTTACCGCTGTCTGTATACTGCCAGATCTCAAACGCATACGGAAAATAGAACTGTTCATCATAGTATGCATACCACTTGTCATAGTCTTCCAGCTGCGTCAGGTCGAGCATCAGCATAAAGGTTTTCAGATTGCCGTAGATCATGGGCTTGTATCCTGCCTTGCGGATCATATCGCAGAACGCGATACAGTACTGCGTCCTCTCCTCCATGGTCAAATCTGCCGTTCTCGCATTTTCATTGGAGACCGCCTCCACATCGACTACCACCGGATAAGTGACGTCGTAAGGCTCGATCTGATCCAGCACAAATTTTGCCTCTTCCTCCGCCTCCTCGACGCTGGTGGCCTGTGTGAAAAAGTAGACACCAGTCTTGATCCCGTTATCCAGCGCGCCTTTTATATTTTGCTGAAAGTTGGAATCCTCGATGATCTCGCCCTCCGTGTAGCCCCGGATCCCCACGCGGATAAAGGCATACTCTACATCATCCTGTGCGACCTGCTCCCAGTCTATCTTGTCCTGATATCTGGATACGTCGATCCCCTTGTGTGAGATCACGTTCCCATTGGCGTAATACCCGATCTGTCCGTCCTCATCGACCTGAAACTGCTCCTGGTCATATGTATTGTGCCGCAGATCCTGCCTGATCGGGAAAAAGTGATAGGCACCGGCATCCGCCACTACGATCTCGTCCGGGAAGAAATCCCGCAGCATGCTCGTCGTGCTCTCCCCGGAAGCCATCTTATCTTTTAATTCCCCGAGCAGACTGTCTTTTGTCTCCTCTTCCGTTTCCTCCTGCTCCCGGGCGAGCAGCGCTTCCACCTCGCCCTGTGTGTAGGTCGCCTCCTGCTCCAGCCTAAGACTGTCCAGCTCATTCAGTACAGCCGTGTTCTCCGTCTGGATCGAGCGGTACCGCAGCACCATCACCATGCAGACCGCTATCGAGGTCAGCGTGACCAGACATAAGATGATCGAACCGAGCAATATCGCGTTTTCGCTTCTGCGATGCCTTCTCCTTTGTTTCTTCCCCTGCAAATTGTTATCCTGCATCTTCTTCTCCCTTCAGGATCTTCCGTCTTCCCTTGTAACTGTCACGCCCCGCCTTCGGCGGCATGCTTTACATTCGTTCACTGAAATAACTCTTATATCCCTCTCCGAAAATTTCCGTCGCATTGGTGATGATCATAAAGGAATCCGGATCCTCCTGTCTCACGATCTCCTCCACTGCCGGAGAGATGACTTTCTTTGCCGCACAGAGAATGATCTTTTTATCCTCTCCGAGATAAGCTCCCTGTCCATTTATATGCGTCACGCCAATTCCTAATTCCTCCAGGATCCGGTCTGTGATCTCCCGGGAACGGTTGCTGACAATGTAGATCAGCTTCGCCTCATCCCTTCCATACAGCACGATATCCATAACGATCGAGGAACAGATGACAGCGACAGCGGCATAAAGCGCCGCATCCACATCCCGGAAAAAAACTCCTGATAAAAATACTATAATGGCATCGGAGACAAAAAACAATACACCAGTTTTTAAATGTGGCATCCGGATCCGCAATGCCTTCACAATGATGTCCATTCCGCCCGTCGTCGCGCCCATCCGGAAGATCACGCCGATCGATATCGCTGACAGTGCTCCGCCCGCCAGCGCTGCCAACATTGTATCATGCGTAGCCGGCTCAAATACACTCAAAATATTGGTAAAAACAGAGATCAGCAGCGTCGCATAGATCGTGGACAGCGTAAAGCGAAACCCGAACTTTCCCACTCCATACAGAAGGATCGGAATGTTGATCAGCAGGATCAGCGTACCCGTACTGACCGGCACAAACCGGCTCAGAATGATGGCGATGCCCGTCACACCTCCGGGAGCCATATTGTTGGGATCGATAAAAAGACTGACCGCCACGGAGTAGAGAAACGCCGCCACCGTGATCGTTATATACTTTTTCCCTATCTTCTGCATAGACACCCTCCTATCTGCCTGTTCTTCGAACTAAAAACTTAAAAATCCGCATAACATCAGTATGCGGATTTTCATAGATTTCATTCGCTATTGTGCCTGTCACCCGGCAGTTATCAGATACTTGCGCGCACCAGCTTCGGCTGATAACCGTTCTTGTGAAGCGCCTCAATGATCTGGTTCTTGTGCTCTGTTCCGTATGCCTCCAGTGTGATCCGCAGTTCCACCGCAGCCTTACGGTTGATCGAGACGAACTGGTTGTGCTCCAGCTTGATCACATTTCCATTCTGCTTGGCAATGACATCTGCCACATGGGAAAGCTCGCCCGGCTTATCCGGCAGCAATACCGAAACAGTAAAGATACGGTCTCTGAGAACAAGTCCTTGCTGTACCACGGAGGACATTGTGATCACATCCATATTGCCTCCGCTCAGAATAGATACCACCTTCTTGTTCTTCAGATTCAGATGCTTTAACGCCGCAACGGTGAGCAGTCCCGAATTTTCCACGATCATCTTATGATTTTCGACCATATCCAGAAAGGCAACGACCAGCTCCTCATCCTCTACCGTAATAATGTCGTCCAGATTCTTGCTCACGTAGGGGAAAATCTTGGTTCCTGGCGTCTTTACCGCCGTTCCGTCGGCGATCGTGTTCACCTGATCCAGCGTAAGCACCTTCCCTGCCTTGATCGATTCCTGCATACAGTTTGCCCCGGCAGGCTCTACCCCGATGATCTTGATCTTCGGATTCAGCAGCTTGGCAAGTGTGGATACGCCGGTCGCCAATCCGCCTCCGCCGATCGGGACAAGGATATAATCGACCAGCGGAAGTTCCTTGATGATCTCCATCGCGATCGTGCCCTGTCCGGTTGCCACATCCAGGTCGTCAAAGGGATGTACAAAAGTATACCCGTTTTTTTCTGCAAGCTCGTAAGCATGTGCGCATGCCTCGTCATAGACATCTCCGTAAAGCACTACCTCTGCGCCGTAGCCCTTCGTGCGGTTTACCTTGATAAGAGGCGTCGTTGTCGGCATGACGATGACCGCCTTCACGCCGTAGCACTTTGCCGCATAGGCAACGCCCTGCGCATGGTTTCCGGCAGATGCGGTGATCAGTCCTCTGGATCTCTCCTCGTCGGAAAGAGTGCTGATCTTATAATAGGCTCCGCGCAGCTTATATGCGCCGGTAAGCTGCATATTTTCCGGTTTCAGATAAACCTTGTTGCCCGTCTGGCTGCTGAAATAGTCGCTGTAGATCAGCTTTGTCTCAGACGCCACTTCCCTTACGATCTCATATGCCTCTTCAAACTTATCTAACGATAACTTTTCTCCTGCCATCACGCTTCTCCTTCTTCGCTATCCTCTTTTTCTTTGACATCAAACAGTGCGTCCACGAACTGATCCGCATCAAACTTCTGCAGATCATCTATGCTCTCGCCGACACCGATGTATTTCACGGGTATCTGCAATTCGGACTGGATTGCCACCGCGATGCCGCCTTTGGCTGTGCCGTCCATCTTGGTGAGAATGATGCCCGTCAAATCCGCCACCTCTCCGAACTCCTTCGCCTGGTGCAGCGCATTCTGTCCGGTAGTCGCATCGAGCACCACCAGATTTTCTCTGTGTGCATTCGGAAATTCTTTGTCTATGATGCGGTTGATCTTTTTCAGCTCTTCCATCAGGTTCTTCTTGTTGTGGAGCCGTCCTGCCGTATCGCAGAGAAGCACATCGATGTTTCTCGCCTTGGCTGCGCTCACCGCGTCATAGATAACGCTCGCCGGGTCGGAACCCTCTTTGCCGCCGATCATATCGACGCCCGCTCTTGACGCCCACTCGCCAAGCTGTTCCCCCGCAGCCGCGCGGAACGTGTCTGCCGCCGCCAGGAGCACCCTTCTGCCCTGATGCTTCAGCTTTCCTGCCAGCTTTCCGACCGTCGTCGTCTTACCTACGCCGTTGACTCCGATCACCAGCACTACCGACTGCTCCTTTTCAAAATCATAGGCGGTATCACCCACCTGCATCTGTTCCTTGATATTCTGTATCAGAAACTCCTTGCAGTCCATCGGATCCTTGATGTGGTTTTCTTTTACCTGCACCCGCAGTCTCTCAAGGATCGCCTCGGTAGCCTTCACACCGAGATCTCCCATGATCAGGATTTCTTCCAGTTCTTCATAGAAATCCTCGTCGATTTTGGAAAAGCCGCCGAACACGGAATCGATCCCGTGTACAATGTTATTTCTGGTCTTCGTCAGACCTTCTTTTAGCCTGCTGAAAAATCCCTTCTTTTCTTCACTCATCAGTCATCCAAATCCTTATCTATCAAATTCACGCTCACCAGTGCGGAAACACCCTTCTCCTGCATTGTGATTCCGTAGAGTCTGTCTGCTTTCTCCATTGTACCACGTCTGTGCGTAATTACAATAAACTGCGTGTTTTTCGTCAGCTTGTGCAGATAATTTGCAAACCGGGTGACATTGCTTTCATCCAGCGCCGCCTCGATCTCGTCAAGCAGACAGAACGGCGACGGCTTCAGATTCTGGATCGCAAACAGCAGACAGATCGCAGTCAGGGATTTCTCTCCACCGGACATCTGCATCATATTGCCAAGCTTCTTTCCCGGCGGCTGCGCGATGATCCGGATTCCTGCCTCCAGGACGTCCTCATCTTCCATCAGCTCCAGCGTACCCTTTCCGCCACCGAAAAGCTCCTTGAATACCTTGTCGAACTCTCTGTTGATCTCGGCAAATTTTTCATTGAACTGCTTTCTCATGGAAGTATCCAGCTCGTCGATGATCCCGGTCAGTGTTTTCTCTGCTTCCACCAGATCATCGTGCTGTCCCTTGAGGAACGTATAACGCTCCATCAGGTTCTTGTAGTCTTCTATCGCGTTGACATTGACATCTCCCAGCTTCTTGATCTCGTCCTTCAGCGTGCTGATATTCCGCTTCATCGCAGGCAGATCCGTCATCTCCTCGTCCTTCATGCCCTCCGCATCGGACAGAGTGATCTCATACTCGTTCCACATATAGTTGATCTGCGACTCCAGTGACTCTTCCATCCGCTCCTTCTGGCTGTTCAGACGGTAGACTTCCTTGTCCAGATCCGCCATCCGCTTGGAAAGCTCCTCCCTTGTGGTAAAGAATCCCTTCTGCTTTGCGGAAAGCTCCTCCTTCTGACCGATATCCTCTTTCATTTTTTTCTCGGCATCGGTCTGCGCCGTATGAGAAGCGGCGATCGTCTTTTCTATCTCCAGAATACTCTGTTTCTTGCGTTCCACCTCTTCTTTTCCGAGATGAAGGCCGTCCTTCACCTCCTGCATCTCCTGTGAATGGCGTTCCAGCTCATGCTCCACACGCTCCAGATTCTGTCTGTGGAAATCCTCATTCTGACGCATCTTTTCGACCTCGACATCCCACTCGGATACCTTGACCGACTGCTCGGACTCCTGTGCGCGCTGCACCTCCAGTTCTTTCTGGAATTCAGCTATCTGAAGCTCCGTATTCTTCTCCAGCTTTTCGGAATCCTCCAGCTCACGGACGATCTCGTCCTTGCCCAGCTGGATCTCCTTCATCTTCTGTTCAATATCCTGTTCTTCCGATTTCAGCTCGCCGAAGCCCTCCTCCGCCTCTGTCCGCTTATCCTTCGCCTGGATCACGTTCATCCTTGCGGTATTCTGCTCTATGAACTTGCGCTGGAGCTGTCCTTTGACCTCCTCCACCTCAAGACGCAGACCGTTTCTCTTCGTCTTGGTCTCTTCGATCTCCTTCGTCAGTCTCTCGATCTCCGACGCCAGATCTTTCACCTTTTTTTCCAGCTCCTCCATCTCACGGCGTCGTCCCAAAAGGTTGGAATTATTCTTGAACGCACCGCCGCTGATCGCTCCGCCGGGTACCAGAAGTTCTCCCTCCAGTGTCACCATGCGGATCCCGTAGTCAAACTTTCTCGCGATCCGGACGGCATTGTCCACGTGGTCGACGACAACAATCCTTCCCAGCATGGCTTTCGCCACATTCCGGTACTTCTTATCGATCTTAACAAGCTCATCTGCCATGCCGATGACGCCCTTTTCCTTCAAAGCCTCCGGATTCTTAAATTCCTGTGGATGGGTAATGCTCGTCAAGGGCAGGAAGGTTGCCCGTCCTGCTCTGTTCTTTTTCAGATGGGCGATCATCCGTTTAGCAGTCTCCTCGTCCTCCGTGACGATATTCTGGATATTGCCGCCAAGTGCCGTCTCGATCGCCGTCTCATACTTCGCCTCTGCCTGAATGATATCCGCAACGACGCCGATGATCCCCTTTTCTTTCTCCTTCTGCTCCATGACAGCCTTGACGCTTCCGCCATAACCGTCATACCGCTCTGTCAGATTCGACAATGCCTCGAGCTTTGACTTTTCCTGATGGAACTTCATCTGTGCCGCCTGGAGTTTCTGATCCTTTGCCGTCAGCTCCTCCCGCACGGACACAAGCTGTTTTTCCATCGTTTTCTGCTTTTCGTCCAGCTCGCGGATCACAACATTGACCGCCTCAAACTCTTCCTCTAACTTCTGGATGTTCGCCGTCTGCTCCGCCTCATCCGACTTGGCTCTCAGCAGCCTGGAATTCAGCTCTGCCTTCCGGATATTCACCTGCTCCAGCATGGTATCGTAACGTCCCATTTTGGACTTGATCGTCGCACGGTTGTTCAGCGCGTCAATGATGGTGTTCTTGCCGCTCTCGATATTGCTGTTCAGCTCGGCGATATGGTTCTGGGTCGTCTCCAGCAGCTGCTTTGCTTCCGTCCTCGCCCCTTCCAGCGTCGCCAGCTTCTCGTCAATCTCACCCTTTTCCAGCAGGATGCCCTCTTTCTCCTTCTCTCGCTCGTCAATCTGACTCTGGATACTACGGATCCGGCTCTGAAGATGCTCTTCGTTGCCCTCTGCAGAATGGATCTGCTCCTTGAGGACATTGATCTCGCCCTCCAGTTTGGAACGCATCATCCCCGTATCGGTCAGCGTCGATCTTGCCTCCTCGATCGCCTGCTCCAGCATCTCGATCTGACCCTGAATCTGCTCATATTCTTCCTTGATACTCTCGTACCTCTGTGTCGTCTCGTCCAGATCGCCGCCGGCAATATGCAGTTTTCCTTCCACTTCCTCAAGCTGCTTTCTGACGCGCACGTTCTCCAGAAGGAACACGTTGACGTCCAGCGTCTTGAGCGCTTCTTTTTTCTTCAGATAGATCTTCGCCTTCTCTGACTGACGCTCCAGCGGTCCGGTCTGCTTCTCCAGCTCCGCAAGGATGTCGTTGACACGCACCAGATTCTGCTTCTCATCCTCGAGTTTCTTCTGTGCCGCATATTTTCTGCGCTTAAACTTTACGATACCTGCCGCCTCGTCGAAAAGCTCCCGTCGCTCCTCCGGCTTGCCGCTCAGGATCTTGTCGATCTGACCCTGTCCGATGATGGAATAGCCTTCCTTACCGATACCGGTATCATAAAAAAGCTCGTTGACGTCCTTCAGCCGGCAGGGCGCCCCGTTGATGAGATACTCGCTCTCACCGGAACGATACAGACGCCTCGACACCGTCACCTCGTCGTAATCGATCGCAAGCTGGTGATCCGAATTGTCCAGCGTGATCGCCACAAAGGCATAACCGAGCGGCTTTCTCAGCTCCGTTCCCGAAAAAATGACGTCCTGCATGGAGGATCCGCGGAGCTGCTTGATACGCTGCTCTCCGAGAACCCATCTCACCGCATCTGCGACATTACTTTTTCCGGATCCGTTCGGACCGACAATGCCTGTGATCCCGTTATGAAATTTGAACACGATCTTATTTGCAAACGACTTGAATCCGTGTACTTCTATACTCTTTAAATACATATTCCCTCTCCATGCACACTCTGTACAGCGTTAATTTCTTTTCAGCAACGCCTCATAGGCAGCCTGCTGTTCCGCGGCTTTCTTGGACCTTCCCGTGCCGCATCCTACTCTCTGTTCTCCGACCAGCGCCTCGACCACAAACGTCTTGTCGTGTTCCGGCCCTTCCTCGCGGAGCAGCTCATAGTGCAGTGTTCCCTTGTTCTCCTGCTGGACGACCTCCTGCAGGATTGTCTTTGCATCATAGAACAACTGCTTGTTTTTCAGATCCGAGAGAATAAACCGTTGGATGTACTCCTTCGCTTTCGTGAGATCGCTGTCCAGATAGATCGCGCCGATCACTGCCTCCATAACGTCAGATACGATCGAATCCCGCTTTCTGCCGCCGGTCGCTTCCTCTCCTTTTCCCAGAAGAATAAATGCTTCCAGTCCGATCTCCCGCGCACAGAACGCCAGCGCCGGTTCACATACCATGGACGAGCGCTTTCTGGTAAGCTGTCCCTCCGGCATCTGCGGATTTTCTTTGTAGATAAACTCGCTGCTCACCAGCTCCAGCACGGCGTCTCCCAGAAATTCAAGCCGCTCGTAATCTCCGGTCTTGTTGATCTTCTGCTCATTCGCGTAAGAACTGTGCGTCACTGCCTGCCGCAGCAGATCTTTGTTCTGAAATGTATAGCCTATCTTGTTTTCAAGCTCAGCCATTCTCTGCTCTGATAACATATCTATCCCCTCTCATTAAAAAACCCCTTCCTCACAGAAGGGGCTTTCTACTCTGTTACTCCATAATACTTCTGATCAAATTAACCGCTTCTTCCACTGTGGTGATCTGTTCCGCCTTATCTACAGGAATCTCGATATCAAATGCCTCCTCGATTCCCATAATGATCTGATATACATCCAGCGAATCTGCCCCCAGATCCTCCATAAAGGTTGTCTCCGGCTCGATCTCGTTTGGATCAACACTCAGAACCCCCGCTATCACTTCTCGTAATTTTTCAAGTTCCATAATAAAGGTCAGCCTCTCTTCTTATCGATAGTCTATTTCGTCTCCGCTTCAACCGGTTCTTCTGTTCCTATTTTTTCTTTTATCTTTTCATTGATCTTCTGCTCAGAAAAGGCGATGCACTGCAGGATCGAGTTTTTGATCTCATTTGCCTTCGAACTGCCGTGCGTCTTTACTACCAGTCCCTTCAGACCAAGCATCGGCGCCCCGCCATACTGTTCCAGATCAAATTCTTTCAGCGTCGACTTCAATGCAGGTTTTACCAGAAGCGCACCGATTTTGCTCCGCAGCGACGACATCATGCCCGCTTTCACCTTTTTGATCAGCGTAAGTCCAACGCCCTCATACGTCTTTAAGATGACATTTCCGACAAACGCCTCGCAGACCGCTACATCTACCGCTCCGGCCGGTATATCTCTCGCTTCCACACTTCCCACGAAGTTGATGTCCGGGCAGTTTTTCAGAAGCGGGAACGTCTCCTTTACGAGCGCATTTCCCTTTTCCTCTTCTGCACCGATATTGACTATTCCAACACGGGGATTTTTGACCCCCATGATATTTTCCATATAAATTGAACCCATCTTGGCAAATTGTACCAGATAAGACGGTCTTGCATCCACATTCGCTCCGCAGTCGATCAGCAAGGCGCATCCCTTCTCCGTAGGGATCAGCGGTGCAAGCGGAGGTCTTTCCACTCCCTTGATCCTTCCGACAATGACTTGTCCTCCCACCAGCGTTGCTCCGGTGCTTCCCGCCGACACATAAGCGTCGCAGACGCCTTCCTTTACCATATGTAACGCCTTGACGATCGAAGAATCCTTCTTCTTACGGATCGCCATGACCGGAGGCTCCGCCGTCTCGATCACCTCCGACGCAGGAACTACTTCTACCTGTTCCTTATTATATGTATATCCGGCAAGCTCCTTCTCCACAGCATCCTGCAGACCGACCAGATAAACCTTCACCTTATCGCTCTCATTTACCGCTTCTATCGCCCCTTTGACGATCTCAGCCGGCGCATGATCGCCTCCCATGGCATCCACTGCCACTTTTACATATTCACCCATGAACACACCTTCCATTTCCGATATCCTGTTGTGCTTTGCGCGTCTTACCCTTCCTCTGCACGCCCGTTCTCGCCGAGGTACAGATACAACGTCACATGCGTTCATATAATACAGACATCTTATACTAATATACTAAATCCCCCCGCAAAAAGCAAGGAAAACAAAAGCGGGCACTTTTCGCACCTTTTTACAGCATCCGACAACAGAGGCTTGAAGCGGCTGTAAATAACAAAAGACCCTTCAGTTTCCTGAAGGGCCTTGTCTCTGTTGATTAGTCAACAGCAATGATCTCTTTTTTGTTGTATGTGCCGCACTTCTTACATACTCTGTGAGGTACCATTAAAGAACCACATTTGCTACATTTTACCAATGTAGGAGCAGTCATCTTCCAGTTTGCTCTTCTCTTATCTCTTCTACCTTTGGAAGATTTGTTCTTAGGACAAATAGACATTGTTACACCTCCTTGTTTGCGTTAAAGATATCTTTTATTACTGCCATCCTTGGATCAGGAACAAAAGAATCACAATCGCATGTTCCCGTATTCAGATCCTGTCCGCACTGACGGCAGATACCCTTGCAGTCCGGTCGGCACAAAATCTTCATAGGCCAGTTAATTACGATTTCATTGTTTAGCAGTTCTTCTATGTCGAGCTGATAGCCATCCATAAAGCCTTCGTCTTCCTGCTCGTCCGGCATATCGGCTATTCTCTCCGGCGCGTAAACTACACGTTCAAAGGAAATCTCCAATTTCTCATCTACAGGTTTCAGACACCGATCGCATTTCGCTTGAAATACGAATTCGGCCTTGCCCTCCAGCTTCGCCTTTCCCTTTTCCAGATTCGTCATGGTAAGGCTTACCGGCGTGTGGCTCAATATCCGGTAACATTCCCCGGCAATCACCACCTGATCCAAATTCGGATCAACCTGTGTAGAAACCACCTTGTCCTCTTTCGTTAACACATCCGTCAAGTTCATAAACATAGTTGACTCCTATCCACACCTCAATAATTATACATATGGGTATATGGTTTGTCAACAGGGAAATTAGGAAAATACAAAAGTAAACTTTAGGGAAACTTGAGACTCTTTTTATAGTTCATAAGTAGAAAGAAAAAGGGTGTTAAGCCACTCTCTTTCTGTGACTTAACACCCTTGTTATGACAGGATCTCTTTTTCTTTGTTCGTTTTGCTAGAATAAACGACCTTATCTGACGATCGCGTAGGTTTCTCTGGCAATGGCAAGTTCTTCGTTCGTAGGGATCACAAGAACCTTCGTCGCCGTATCGCCCCGGGAAACCACCAGATCTTCTCCTCTTTTCTGATTCTGTTCCTCGTCCAGCTCTATCCCCAGATAGCCGAGGTAGCTGCACACCATCTCCCTCACAAGCGGACTGTTTTCTCCCAGTCCGGCGGTAAAGCAGATCGCGTCCACGCCGTTCATCGCAGCCGTATAGGCCCCGATATATTTTGCCACCCGGTAAGCAAAGGCCTTCATCGTACGCACGCCTTCCTCCTGCCCGGCAAGGCAGGCATCCTCCAGATCCCGGAAATCGGATGACAGATTCCCGGACAGTCCGAGAACACCGGATTTTTTATTGAGGATCTCCATGATCTCATCAATGCTCTTATTCTCTTTGTGAGCGATAAACTCCATGATCGCCGGATCAATGTCGCCGGATCTGGTTCCCATGATCAGACCCTCCAGCGGGGTCAGACCCATGGATGTATCCACGCACCGGCCCTCTTTTACGGCTGACACGCTTGCACCGTTTCCGAGATGACACACGATGATCTTCAGCGTATCATACTCTTTTCCAAGCACCTCTGCCGCACGACGCGACACATAGGAATGGCTGGTACCGTGAAAGCCGTACCGGCGAATCTTATATTTTTCATAATATTCATAGGGAAGTCCGTAGAGATATGCCTCCTGCGGCATCGTCTGATGGAACGCCGTGTCGAACACAGCTACCATCGGTACTCCCGGCATCAGCTTTCTGCAGGCGTCAATTCCGATCAGATTCGCCGGGTTATGTAAAGGCGCCAGATCGCTGCACGCGCGGATCGCTTCGATCACCTCATCCGTTATCAGCGTCGCGTTCGCAAATTTTTCTCCTCCGTGAACAATGCGGTGTCCCACCGCGCCGATCTCCTGTAAGGACTTCACAACGCCTGTCTTTTCGTTCGTCAGTGCGTCAAGCACCAGCCCGATCGCACTGGTATGATCCGCCATGGGTGAGACTGTCTTTTCCTTCTCTCCCCCCGCCGGCTGATAGACAAGCTGGCTTCCCTCGATTCCGATCCGCTCACAAAGTCCCTTTGCGATCAGCTTTTCGGACTCTGCATCAATGAGTTGAAACTTTAATGACGAACTTCCACAGTTGATTACCAAGATATTCATGGTTCTACTCTCTCCCTATTTTTTCATTCAATTATGCAAGCTGTGCCTGCACCGCGGTCAATGCCACAACTCCGACGATGTCCTCCCAGGAACATCCTCTGGAGAGATCGTTGACCGGCTTGGCGATTCCCTGCAGCATCGGCCCGTAAGCCTCCGCGTTCGCCAATCTCTGTACGAGCTTGTATCCGATATTTCCACAGTCCAGATTCGGGAAGATCAGGACATTTGCCTTTCCTCCCACTTCGCTGCCCGGCGCTTTGGACTTGGCCACCTGCGGAACTAACGCCGCGTCAGCCTGCAATTCTCCGTCCAGACAGAGGTGCGGGTACTGCTCATGCGCGATCCGTGTTGCCTCCACCATCTTATCAACCAAAGGATGCTTGGCACTTCCCTTTGTTGAATGGGAAAGCATGGCAATGATCGGCTTCGCGCCGACGAGACTCTTGAAGCTCTTGGCGGAGGTATCTGCGATCGCCGCCAACTCTTCCGCAGTCGGATCCTGATTCAGTCCGCAGTCAGCAAACAGGAACGTTCCGTTCTCCCCGTAGCTGCAATTCGGAACATCTAAAATAAAGAAGCCCGACACCAGTTTCACGCCAGGCGCCGTTTTCAATATCTGCAAAGCCGGTCTGAGCGTATCTGCTGTCGCATGACAGGCTCCGGCAACCATTCCGTCTGCGTCGTTCGCCTTTACCATGATCACGCCAAAGGTCAGATAATCGCTCAGAAGAATACTTCTTGCCTTCTCCGGCGTCATTCCTTTGTTCTTTCTGGTCTGGTACAGAAGCTCCACATAGCTGTCCAGCTTATCCGTTTTCTCCGGATCGATGATAGTCGCCCCGTCCAGCTCTACCTCCAGCCAGCCGGCGCCGTCCATGATCTTTTCTTCGTTTCCGACCATTATAATATTGGCGATCCCATCTTTCAGGATATGGGACGCCGCGATCAGCGTTCTTTTGTCGTTCGTCTCCGGCAGAACAATCGTCTTTTTGTCGCTTCTTGCCTTCTCTTTCATCAGATCAATATAGGACATGGTATTTCCTCCCTAAGTACATTTTTTGTATTTCCCCCATCACAGTCCGAGTCTCCATTCATCAGAAACCTCTGCACCTGCGATATTCTTATCATACAAAAATTCTCTTTCCGGTACAAGATTTTCCTTTGATTTTATTGTGCAAAATGAAGTACAAAACTCTCCAGAATCTCCAGACTTTTGAAAGGTCTGTCAATAAAACGCTCCCGATACGCGTCTGCGATCTTCTGGAGCTCTTTCAGCACCGGCTCTGTCACGGTAAATGTATACAGCTTCTCGATCGGCGCGCTTGCGATGAAGGCGACCGCGTATCTGGTCGAATCCTCCCACACCCCTTCCGCGGGGAACCCTGGAAACTCACCGTTGACGACCATCGCTTTCAGTTCAAAGATACAGCGGACAAGACGGTCTGACAGGCTATCCTTCTCCAACGCCCGCAGCGACTGATACAGAAGTTTCAGCATTTCCTTATCGTCGTTGTTTTCCCTCGTATAATAGTCCATCACCTCGAGAAAATACATGCCAAAGTAAGCCCCCTCAAAGTCTTCCCGCAGCCCTTCGAAGTAATTGCTGATCTCTATATCCACAATATTATAAGAACTTTTTCCTGCATAAAGTCTGAACACGCCAAAGGAGAAGGGATTCGTCGCTGCCAGCATCTTGCTGTTCGGGCGTCTTGAGCCCTTCGCAAAGGCAGAGATTTTCCCCTTCTCCTTCGTAAGAATCACAACTCGTCTGTCATATTCGCCAATCGGTTCAGCCTTTAAAACCATTCCCGTGATCTCTGTCAAGTCCTGCATGAGATTGCTCTCCCGATCTTTTCTCCTGCTCGCCGCGCGTCTCCTGCTCTCTTGCCACATTTTTGTACGCAAGAAAATCCTCCACGCTGCCTGTCGTCATAAACTGTTTCCAGTAATTTACTTCTTTCATCCTGCGCCCCCTGTCTGTGTATTTCCGATCTGTTTCTATCTGGTAACAACTCTGTATTTCACACAGTATTAGGGTTCGTCAAATGCCCCGAATCTATTCGGAATCCTTGGGATTATAGCCAAAATTTTTCAGAAGATAATCACTGTCCCGCCAATCCTTTTTCACCTTTACCCAGAGTTTCAGATTGACCTGGGACTCTACCAGATCCTCAATCTCCGGGCGTGCCGCCGTACCGATCTTCTTGAGCATGCTTCCCTGTTTTCCGATAATAATGCCTTTATGGGAATCTCTCTCGCAGATGATCGTCGCATCGATATCCACGATATGCTTCCGGTATTTCATCTGGTCGATCACGACCGCGATGCCATGAGGAATCTCGTCCTCCAGGCTGCGAAGCGCCTTCTCGCGGATCAGCTCTGCCACGATCTGTCTGATCGGCTGATCTGTCACCGTATCTTCATCGTAAAAAGGTTCTCCATACGGAAGATACTTCATAATGCACTGGATCAGCTCCTGCAATCCGTCCTTTTTCAGAGCAGAAACCGGAACGATCTCCGCAAAATCCATCTGTTTCCGGTATGTGTCGATAAAGGTCAGGATCATCTCTTTTTTCACCGTATCGATCTTGTTGATGACCAGGATCACCGGCGTCTTGCACTTTTTAAGCTGCTCGATGATGTGCTGCTCTCCCGCGCCGATGTAATCGGTCGGCTCAACCAGCCACAGCACCACATCCACCTCCGAAATGGAGCGTTCCGCAAGATTTACCATATAATCTCCGAGCTTGTTCTTCGCCTTGTGGATGCCCGGCGTATCCAGAAAGACGATCTGTCCTTCCCTGGAGGTATAAACCGTCTGGATGCGGTTTCTTGTCGTCTGCGGTCTGTTTGAGGTGATCGCGATCTTCTGTCCGATCAGGGCGTTCATCAATGTCGATTTTCCCACATTCGGCCTTCCGATCAGTGTGGCAAATCCTGACTTAAACTGTTTCTCTTCCATATCTGTAAAAAACCTCGTTTCCTGTCTCTCTGTTGTATTCTCAGAGCTTCTATTTATCGTCTGTCTGTCCAGTTGCTGCACTGTCTGATCCGGTCTGTTTTTCTTCTGCCGCTGTCTGCATCTGCACTGGTTTTGGCGCATTTCCTGCCGGCTGTCCCTGGGCAGGATACGGACTGCCTGCATAGGGATTCACCTGATTGCTGTATGGATATGCCGGCGCCGCGCCATAAGGCGTATTCTTTGCCCTCTGCTGTCTGCGTTTTTCCTGTCTCTTCTCACTGACCTTCCATATCTTACGAACCACCAGGAATATAATACCGAGCAGAAGCACCCACACAATGATGTAGGGAAGATTGATCACAAAATGGATCCCGAAGTTTGCAAAGCCGTCTCCCACGCCCTTCAGGCTTTCCATAAATCCGTCCCGGATCTTCTCACCGGCGGAAAGATCTGCCGGAGGCGTATATTTCTCCACCTCGTCGATGGTAAGGTAGACCGTGCTGTAATCAATCTTATTGTCAAATGTCCGAAGCTGTGATTCCATGCTCTCGATCTGGTAACGCACCTCCGACAACCGGCTTTCGATCGTAATGATGTCTTCCACCGTCTCTGCTTTTTCCAGAAGTTCAAGCAGACGCTCCTGCTCTGTGAGCAGCGCCTTCTTATGGCTCTCCAGATCTACATACTGCAGCGTCACATCCTCCGTTCCCTCTGAACGACTGACAACGTTTGCCTCCTCGCCAACCTTCTGCAGGAATTCGTCAAGTCTGTTCTGCGGGATCCTTGCCGTGATGGAGGCCTGTCTGTTCCTGCTGACATTCTCGGAATCGTAGCTGTAGTAGCCGTCCCGGTCATAGCTCGAAATGCTTTCCACGTAGCCGCCCATCGCTTTGACCTGCTGCTCGATGTTGGCAAGCAGACTGTCGTACTGCTCTGTCTCCACATCCAGATTGGCCGTCCGGATCAGCTTTCTGTTAGAATTATCTACCGCTTCTTCCGTCTCGTTCCCTGCATCCGCATACTCCTGCGGCGCTTCTTCGTTAAAATAAACGCTGTCATCATAACTGTAATCTTCGTAAACATCTGCCGCCGCAGACTCCGTCATCATTCTGGTGTCTGCGCTTGCACTGTCGCTGCTTCCACACGCGGTGAGCAGCAGCGCCGTCACCGCCAGTGCGCTCAGGATCCGTCCTCTTTTTTTCATCTCCTCATCCTCCCTTTTCTCTGCACCTTTTCCAACCGGTAAGATCAGTGGAAAAGATAATCTGTATCGTCAAACAGTTCTTTCTCTTTCTTGATATTCTGTTCGTTGCCTACCACGCACAGACAATCGTCCGCCATAAATGCTCGGATGTACGCCGACAGTCCCCTGATCGTCTCCGCGTCTGCCGCAAGAAGCTCATCTCTGTCCTTCTGCACTTTTTCCATCGTATAGTGCGTCATATATCCGCTCAGCGAATAATTTCCCATCTGCGCGGGCGTCATCGGTGTGTCGAGCTCGCTGACCGCTCCGATGATAAACTGTGTCATCGTGCGCTCATCCGCCTCGAATCCCGCTATATAATCTGCCGCATTCTCATAGATCTCGATCGTCTTTTTCAGATTCGGGTCACGGTACGATACAAAATAGCTGTCGCCCGACTTTCCAAAGTTGCACATACAGCCGTACGCGCCGCCTTTGACTCTGACCTGCGTCCAGAGATAATCGTATCCCATCATCACGCGGAGAACCCGCAGGGCTCCCGTATAGGGAAGTCCTTTTCCCGTAAAATTGCCGGCACGGCACACATACTGGATCTGCGCGGATGACATCAGGCCCTGTTTTTTCTTCACAGGCTGCGGAACGAAGCCTTCTCCGGAAACCGGAGTCACGAAGAGATTCTTCTTGAACTCCCGGATCAGCTCCTCGATCCCCGCAAGACCCTTTTTCTCTGCCGTATAATCCACCAGCAGATTCTCCGGCCGGAACAGATATCCGATCAGCTCCTCCAAACTCTCCGAAAGCTCCCGGAACTGCCCGTCGAAATCCCCTTCCAGCTTCTCCAGTCTGCGGTAAAACGGCAGACCGTTGACCTCTTCCATAATCCAGGCCGACTTGGACAGGCAGGAAAGCGCCTGCCCCGCTGCCAGCGTATGCCCCGCCGACATCATATGCGCCTGTTTCTCCGATCTTGCCTCCGCAAGCAGTTCAAACAATCTCTTCTTATCCTGATAAACAGACTCCGTCAGGATCTCCTTTGCGAGCGCGAACGCCTTCGGCAGGTTTTCATACAGTACCTTTACCTTCAGGTCAAAGGTTGCCGTATACTTCTGCAGATCCTCCGCATCCGTATAGGTGTTGACCGCAGGTGCTATCCCGCCGGTGTGCAGATTGATCTCGTTGTACAGCTCGCTGTAGCTGTGCTCTCTGGTATCTACCAGACCGATCAGCGTCTTTAAGATTCCCACATACGGGAACAGCCTTTCCGGGACTTCCCGCATATCGAACTGGAAACGCAGATAACCGATGCCGTTGGTGAACACATCGTGATACAGAAGCACCGTGTCGTCCACCTTTTTCTCCTCATTGCGGTATGCTGTCGCTTCCTTCTTCATATCCTGTCTCTTCAGAAGCGGGATCTTCTCCAGATCCTCCTTGGGACTCGGCTCTTCCTGATACTGCTTGAGAGCCTTTGTCTCCTCTATGATCTGCCGGATCTCCTCCGGACTCATCTTTTCCTTTTTCGCTTTCAGCTCCTCTGCCAGCTTCGCATCCTTCTGTCCGGTCAGTCCCTTCACCGGCCTTACCACAACGATGCTCTTGTGCGTATTTTCCAGCAGCAGGCTGCGGATCATATCCTCAAAATAAGAGGTCTGCACAAGCTCCTTCAGCTCGCGGTAGGTATCTAAAAGCTCCAGATAGTAAAACGGCTTACTGTCGTCGTACAGCCAGGAATCCAGCATATTCAGACCATACATCAGTCCCTTGGGGTAAGAACCGAAATCCGCCTCGCGGAACTTAAATTCATAGTAGTTCAGCGTTGCCAGCAGCGCCTTCTTGTCCAGTCCCTCCGCACAGAGCTTTCGGAAGGCTCCTTCCAGCGTATCTACAAAACATTCTTTCTGCTCCGCGTTGGCGTTCTTTGCCACCATGGAAAAATACGGCTGTCTCACACTGCCGTCAAACGAGCACAGGAAATCCGTTCCGATCCCGGCGTCCAGCACCGCCTGCTTCACGGGTGCTCCCGGAACGGTTCCGATCACATCCAGAAGTGCCTGGAATCCCAGACTGATCTTACGGTCAAGCCCGTCTCCGAGGGAAATATTGTATGAGAGATAGCTGTTATTCTGCTCCGTTTCACTCTCCATGATCGGATACTGCTTCTCTATCGTCACCGTCTCTGCAAAAGGGCTTTCTGCGGTCAGCTCGGAATCGACCGCCAGAGCATCATATTTTGAAAGGTATTCCTCATCGATATACTGAAGTTTCTCCGCCATATCCATATTGCCGTACAGATAGATATAGCTGTTCGACGGATGATAAAACTTCTGATGAAATGCAAGGAAGTCCTCATATGTCAGCTCCGGTATCACATCCGGATCTCCGCCGGATTCCACGGCGTAGGCGGTATGCGGATAAAGTGAGTTCATGATCTCCCGGTACAGCACATCATCCGGTGAAGAATACGCTCCCTTCATCTCGTTGTAAACCACTCCGTTGATGGTCAGCGGATCGTCCTCCTGCTCCATCTCGTAATGCCAGCCTTCCTGCTTGAAGATCTTTTCCTCACGGTAAATGTTCGGATGAAAAACGGCGTCCAGATATACGTCCATCAGATTCTGGAAATCCTTGTCATTGCAGCTTGCAACCGGATATACCGTCTTGTCCGGATAGGTCATGGCGTTGAGAAACGTGTTGAGCGAACCCTTCGCCAGCTCGATAAAGGGATCCTTCACCGGAAATCTGTCCGATCCGCACAGCACCGTGTGCTCTATGATATGTGCTACCCCTGTACTGTCCTTGGGCGGCGTCCGGAATCCAATATAAAAAACTTTATTCTCGTCCTCGTTGGAAAGCAGTGCGATCCTTGCACCGGTACGATTATGCCTGATAAGATAGCTGACCGAGTTCAGGTCATCGATCTTTCTTTTCTCCAGAATAGTATATGCTTTTAAATCTTCAATCTGCATGGGAATCCTCCATTCTTTGAAATCCATATGTGCCACCTGGAAATCCTCCCTCAGGGCGCATATGCGCTATATTGTATTTTACCACAAGTGCACCGATTGCGATACAGGATTTTGGACATTCTCTTCAACATAAAAATAGAACAGGCCGGACTACTCGATTCATCCTAACCTGTTCCGTGTAAAAGGGGAATTTTACCATACAGAAACTCTTGTTTTCGACAAAAAAAGAACAGATTTCTGTCGTTTAAACGTTGTTTTCTGTCTATGGATGTCAGTTTATCAGAAATAAGCGCGTCAAGCAATACTTTTCTTTTACATAATCCTGTTATTTATCGCGCTATTTCGACATGGATTCATGACGTCCTGTTTTTTGCCTTTTTTCCGGGTCTGACGCCGCCTATCTCCGCCTTTTCCAAAGCCCCGACTTCTTACACGGTAAACGTCATCAGCGCCAGTTTCGACAAAATTAGTTCCTGCACGATCACGCCCTGTTTCTTCTTCTGTGCCAGATTCCACTGCGTAAAGGTATCCAGCTTCACCGTCTCCGTCTGATAGCCCACCTTCATGCCGCTAAACAGCGTCTTTTTCTCCCGGAGCACGCTGATCTTGACGCGCGCCTTGAGCTGTTTGTAGGTTCTGTAGGAAAACTGGTCCTGCGTCATATAATACAGATGGCTCTCCAGCGTCGTCGCAAGATCCGTGTCCTTAGAGATATAATGCTCGATGATCGACTTGAACTTGAAGCTGACCATCTCATTTTCCAGGATCTCCTGATAGCTGTAGCGTCCGCCCAGGTAGATCGTCCCCGAATCCTGCATGAAATATTTATAATCGTTGTCCTGGTATTCCCTCTCCATTATACGTCTCCAACTTTTCTTTCCAGATCTTCGATCTTATCCGCACTCATGCGCATGGCGTCCTCGATCATCTTCCGGCTCATCCCACTCTCGTCCATCAGCTCTTCCACCGTCACCTTCCGGTGAAGCTCCTGCGCCAGTTCCGCCGCAGCGTCAGCCACCTTATTGACCTTCTCCGCGATCTTCTTGTCTTTTCTGGACTCCTCGGCATTTTCGCTGATAAATTCCTCCATGGCATCCATGATCAGCTTACCGATCATTCCCTGCGCCTCTGCGGCATGCTCCAGTGCTCCGAGCATCGTCACACCCGCTGCAACCGCCACATTTCCTTCGCCGATCAGATCCTCCAGAAAAACGCCCTGCCCTGCGTAGAGCTTGGCGATCTCCACCACATCCGGCAAAAAGACCTCCGTAAGCCTGGCCTGCGCGTCCAGATCACCCGCCATCGCCGACAGCGTGACCGCTTCTTTCTCTCCATCCGACAGCTCAGGGAGAGCCTTCAGCTCCTCAAGGTAAGCCTCCAGGTAATCCTTCTCCTCCTCTGCCAGAAATTCATCGAGATCCACCTGTTCCCCGACACCGATCTTATGCTGATGGAGGTACTGGTACACCATCTCCATCTGTTCATCTGACAGGGCAAGTTCGGCAAATGCCTGCTCCACCTGTTCCTTTGCAATGCAGTTATTCTGCTCCTTCGCCCGCTTTCTCACGGCCTCCAGAGTCTTTGCAAACAGAAGCTCCTTCTGCGCTGTTGACTGATCCATACCTTTTGCTCCTATCCTTCTCTCTTACTTTTTCAACTGTTCTTTACGTGTGTATGCGTATAGAGGTGTTCTTCGCAGTATTCATAATTTCCATCGCACTTCGAGCAGAAACGGAACTGCATATTCGGGCTGTCCACTTCCGTCCGTCCGCAGATCGCACATTTGTGCTTCGTGATCCCCGTGTTTCTCCGCACCTCGCGTTTAAACTCCTGCCGCCTGTGAATCTGCTTTGGATTCAGGTGCATCATATTTCTGGACGTCAGGAAAAAGATCACAAAGTTGAGAAGGGACGCTGCGATCGCAAACCTTCCATCGACACCGCTCTGGAAAAATTCAAACACAAGCATCACGGCATAGATCACGCCCAGCCATTTCACCTTCACCGGGATAAAGAACATCAAAAGCACCTGTGCCTCCGGGAAGGTTGCCGCAAATCCTAAGAAGATCGACATATTGATATAGTAGGTACTGAAATAGAGGGAGGTGATCGCAAAGAAATATTCCGCCCCCACCGTCGCAATACTGTCCGCGTGGAACAGGTAGTGATACCCCATCAGAAGGAAACTTCCAAGCACGGTAAAGAGCATACCTTCAAACAGATACACATTGTACTTGTAGGTTCCCCAGGTGCGCTCCAGCGACGTGCCGATCGAACAGTAAAAATACAGCATGATCAGCGTGAAAAAGATATTCTGGCTGCTCGGCGGGATCAGGATCCAGGTCACGATACGCCAGATCTGTCCGTGCAGGATCGCATAGGGATTAAGCGTCAGATAGAACAGCGCACTCGGCGCGATCAACTGGATCAGATAGCCGACTGCATAGCAGATCACCAGCACGAACGACAGATTTTTGATCGCATATTTTCCAAACTTCCTTTCAAAAGGACTCATATATTTTCTCTCCATTCCTAATCGTCATTTTCATCCAAAAAACTGAATACATTTTATCATCCCTTTTTTCAAAAGTAAACGGCGCGCACTGCAATATCCGGGAAGTTATAAAAATTTAATAAGTATCTTTCAAATTGTTCATAATTTTCCAGATTTGTGCTGATTGCTTTTTGTTTTTTGCTGTCGTATAATGACTTAGTATGTCGAACTACGTTATATAGTATGTTATATATAAAGGAGAGGTCATTCGAATGTGTAAAATGCAATATACCCTCGGCATTGATATCGGTTCCACAACCGTCAAAATAGCCATACTGGATTCTGAAAACCGGATTCTCTTTTCTGACTATCAGAGACACTTTGCAAACATAAGGGAAACGCTTTCGGGTCTGCTGAAGCAGGCATACGACAAGCTCGGCAATCTCACCGTGCATCCCATGATCACCGGCTCCGGCGGTCTTACGCTGGCCAACCATTTGCAGGTTCCCTTTGTCCAGGAGGTTATCGCCGTATCCACCTCTCTGCAGACCTTTGCGCCCTCCACGGATGTAGCGATCGAGCTCGGCGGGGAAGACGCCAAGATCATCTATTTCGAGGGCGGCAATGTAGAACAGCGTATGAACGGTATCTGCGCGGGCGGAACCGGTTCCTTCATCGACCAGATGGCGTCCCTTCTTCAGACGGATGCACCCGGTCTGAATGAGTATGCCAAAAAGTATCACTCTCTGTATACGATCGCCGCGAGATGCGGTGTATTTGCCAAATCGGACATCCAGCCGCTGATCAACGAAGGCGCAACCAAGGAAGATCTGTCGGCATCCATTTTTCAGGCGGTGGTCAACCAGACCATCAGCGGACTTGCCTGCGGCAAACCGATCCGCGGACACGTTGCCTTTTTGGGCGGCCCGCTGCACTTTCTTTCCGAGCTCAAAAAGGCCTTCATCCGTACGCTCGGACTGGATGACGAACACATCATCGACACAGACAACTCCCACCTCTTTGCCGCCATCGGCTCTGCGCTGAATGCCAAAGAGGATTCTCACTATACTATGGAAGAGATGGTCAGCAAGCTCTCTTCCGATATCAAGATGGAATTTGAAGTAGAGCGTATGGAGCCTTTGTTTGCCTCCCGTGATGAGTATGACGCTTTCCAGAAAAGACATGCCTCCCATCACGTTACCACAGGGGATCTTGCCTCCTACAAGGGCAACTGCTTCCTCGGGATTGACGCCGGCTCTACGACCACCAAGATCGCGCTGGTCGGCGAGGACGGCTCCCTGCTGTATTCCTTTTACAGCAGCAACGACGGCAGCCCTCTGAAAACTGCGATCCGCTCGATCAAGGAGATCTACGCGCTTCTGCCTGCGGATGTAAAGATCGTCCGCTCCTGCTCCACCGGCTACGGCGAGGCGCTTATGAAGGCTGCCTTCCTGCTAGACGACGGGGAGGTTGAGACGGTAGCCCACTACTACGCCGCTGCTTTCTTTGAGCCGGATGTAGACTGTATCCTGGACATCGGCGGACAGGATATGAAATGTATCAAGATCAAAAATCAGACTGTGGACAGCGTGCAGCTCAACGAGGCATGCTCCTCCGGCTGTGGTTCCTTTATCGAAACCTTCGCCAAATCCCTGAATTACAGCGTAGAGGATTTCGCCAAGACTGCGCTCTTTGCAGAGCACCCCATCGATCTGGGAACGCGCTGTACGGTATTTATGAACTCCAAGGTAAAACAGGCGCAGAAGGAAGGAGCCGCTGTGTCCGATATTTCTGCCGGACTTGCCTACTCCGTCATTAAAAATGCGCTTTTTAAGGTAATCAAGGTCTCCGACGCCTCCGAGCTTGGCCGCAACATCGTCGTACAGGGCGGAACCTTCTACAACGACGCGGTTCTCCGCAGCTTTGAGAAAATTGCAGGCTGCGAGGCGGTTCGCCCGGACATCGCCGGGATCATGGGTGCTTTCGGCGCCGCTCTGATCGCAAGGGAACACTATCAGGACGGTTATCAGACCACCATGCTGAACCTTGAACAGATCACCAATCTGCAATTTGAGACCAGCATGGCCAAGTGTAAGGGCTGTACGAACAACTGCCGTCTCACCATCAACAAATTTACAGGCGGCCGTCAGTATATTTCCGGCAACCGCTGCGAACGCGGTATCGGTAAGGTCAAAAACGCCAACGGCATCCCCAACCTCTACGAATATAAGCTCAAACGGCTTTTCTCGTACGAGCCGCTTGCCGCCAACGAAGCGCCGCGTGGAACGGTCGGCATCCCGCGCGTTCTGAATATGTATGAAAACTATCCCTTCTGGTTTACTTTTTTCACAAAGTTGGGGTATCAGGTAGTGCTTTCTCCAAGCTCCACCCGCAAAATTTATGAGCTCGGAATCGAGTCCATTCCAAGTGAATCCGAGTGTTATCCGGCCAAGCTTGCCCACGGACATGTTTCATGGCTTATCAACCAAAAAGTAGATTTCATCTTCTACCCTGCTCTTTTTTATGAGCGCAACGAATTTAAAGAGGCGAATAATCACTACAACTGCCCCATCGTCACGTCCTACTCCGAAAACATTAAGAACAATGTTGAGGAAATCGGACGGGGTGAGGTTATCTTCCGCAATCCCTTCATGTCCTTCCGGGATCTGAAAACCGTAACCTCCGCCCTCACAAGAGAGTTCCACGAGCTTCCTGTCACAGAGGTCATGGATGCCGCTGAGGCTGCATGGAAAGAGCTCGAAAATGCACGGAACGACATGCGAGCAAAGGGGGAAGAGACCCTTCGTTATATGGAAGACAATCACGTCAGAGGCATTGTGCTTGCCGGAAGACCTTACCATATCGACCCGGAGATCAATCACGGTATTCCGGAGTTGATCAATTCGTACAATATCGCAGTTCTGACAGAGGATTCCGTCTCCCACCTTGCAAACCCGGAGCGGCCGCTGATCGTATCCGACCAGTGGATGTATCACTCAAGACTTTATGCCGCTGCAAGCTTTGTCAAAACGCGGGATGATCTGGATCTGATCCAGCTTAACTCCTT
>OIZL01000252.1_pt1 | contig 45333 bp, 49 predicted proteins | sample 1588541 | NCBI WGS metagenome assembly OIZL01 (sample SAMN03283285) | human gut metagenome | biome: human-associated habitat; material: feces | host: Homo sapiens | place: Peru | collected 2012 | reverse complement strand
CTCAGCTCATGGGCGCTCTCGGCGCTGCCGAGTATGCCCGCCAGAAGGGTCTTGCTAAAAAGTAATTGTCTCTGACGCTTTTCTCAATTAACGAAAGGAGCATATAATTTTTAATGGAAAAATTCCTTAAATTCGTATTTTCCCTGGTAAAGGTGCTTCTTGTGACTGTCGTTGTTCTGTTTATCGTCTATTTCTGGAATCTTGACCAGAAGGTTCTCGGCTGGGCATATAAGCAGGTCAATCTGATGTTCGACCGCAAGAAGGTAGACCAGGTGTTCTAAGGTATGGAGCTGTATAATCACCTTATTGAAAACACACTGGAGCTTTTAAAGGGTTCTCCTAAAAAATGGAGCTTTAATGCAAACGACAAATGGCACGATCTTGGTTCGAGCGAGCTTGTGCTCCAGAAGGACGCCGCTTATGAGCTTGGCGCAAGCGGCAAAGGAAGCGCAAACTACCTCCTGTTCACTTCAAACGCCGGGCTTGTCAGCGGGGATCAGGTTCTGCTGTACGGTCCCGACATGGGTGAGATCAGGGGCGACTGTGATTTTGCCCGTATCGTCCTTCTGCGCATAGGCGATATTGACGGAGACGATGAAGTCATCTATCGCACGCTCAAGGATATCGAGTTTTCCAAATACCACGTTTATCCTGAAGGCTATATGGTGCGTATGTCCCCTGAATCTTACCGTGAGCAGATCCGTGTAAGCCGGGACGCGCTCAGAAAAGGCATCAGCTTCAGATCCGTCGGCATGGATTACATTGCCGAGTACAGGAAGAACGCCAATGTTGTCGCCGCGACGGTCATTTTTATTACCGATCCGTCATTCGATTATTCCGCAATGAAGGATATCGCAAAGAAAGCAGCCGCCGTTACCGGAACACTCACCCACATTCTTGAAGGTCTGCCCACTGACTGCACGGTTTGTGCGCTCAAGGACGTCTGTGAAGAGGTTGACGGTATGAAGGAGCTTCACTTCGGTATCGGCTCCAAGGGTGCGGAACACCGCTAAAAAGCAAAAAATCAGCTTGTTCGTATGAACAGGCTGATTTTTTCGGCGTTCCAAAGGACTTTTGGGTTATTTGAAAAAAAGGGGCTGCCCCAATTGAGGCAGCCCCTTTGGTATAGCATATTCTACTTTACTGATTTTGTAAAATCACGCGTTCTTCGCCTGTCTTGAACGAATGACGAACAGGATGGCAACGATCAGTGCGATACCGACAGCAAGGCAGATGACCGCGTTGCGTACAAATCCGGCAAGGATGAAGCACACAAAGCTGACCGCCGCAACGGTAAGCGCATAGGGAAGCTGTGTCTCAACGTGGGAGATATGATTGACATTTGCACCGGCGGAAGCCATGATGGTCGTATCGGAAATGGGGGAGATATGGTCGCCGCAGACAGCGCCTGCAAGGCAGGCGGAAATGCCTATCATAAGCAGGTCGGGGTTGTTCGTGAACACGGGAAGAACAATGGGGATAAGGATGCCGAACGTACCCCAGCTGGTGCCGGTAGCAAAGGCAAGCCCGAGAGCGATAAGGAAGATGATTGCGGGCAGCATGGAGAACAGACCGGCAGCTGCGCCCTTAACAAGACCCGCAACATAGTCGGCAGCACCGAGTGCGCTGGTCATATTCTTGAGAGTAAGAGCAAAGGTGAGTATAAGCAGAGCAGGAACCATTGCGACAAAGCCCTTGGAAATGCAGGCGCAAGCGTTCTTGAAGGTGATGACGCGGCGGCAGATGAGGTAAATGAAGGTTATGATAACCGCTATGATGCAGCCCCATGGGAGGCCGACGGATGCGTCAGTGTTTGCAAAGGAGTCGACCAGCGACTCACCTGACCAGAAGCCGCCGACATACATCATACCGCAGATGCAGCAGATAATAAGCACGATAACGGGGATGAGCATATCCCAGATGGTTGCGCCTTCGACTTCAGTCTCCTCGTCATTGCCGAGGGAGCCGACATTGCCTGCAAGCGCCTTCATTTCAGCCGCTGCCATAGGACCGTAGTCAACGCCCATAACAGTAATGATTATTACGAATGCAATGGTAAGCAGAGAGTAGAAGTTAAAGGGGATCGCCTGAACAAAAAGCTGAATACCGGAGATGCCGGTGTCCAGATCCTGCGCGGTGGCGGAAACAGCAGCCGCCCATGAGGACACGGGTGCTATCATGCAGATCGGCGCGGCAGTGGCATCGATCAGCCATGCCAGCTTTACACGGGAAACCTTGTGGCTGTCAGTCACGGGACGCATGACCGAGCCGACCGTAAGGCAGTTGAAATAGTCGTCAACAAAAATCAGAACGCCGAGAAGGAACGTGGCAAGTATCGCACCTGTGCGGGTATGCACATGCTTTACGGCCCAGCGCCCGAATGCGGCGGAACCGCCGGCGGCGTTTATAAGGGCAACCATGATTCCCAGAAGAACAAGGAACATGAAAATACCGGCGTTCCAATTATCGGCGAGAGCGGCAAGGAAGCCGTCTTCAAGCAGGGTGTTGAGGGAAGCTACAGGATTGAAGCCGCCGAGAAACAGCGCGCCGACAACAATGCCGATGAACAGAGAGGAATACGTTTCCTTGGTTATAAGCGCAAGAACGATTGCAACTATCGGCGGGACAAGCGCCCAAAAAGTACCGACCATAGACATGAGAGTTTACCTCCTGAAAATAAAAATATCATGAACAGAGAAGATACTGTTCATGACATGAAATAAACCCATCGTCTATGTCCGACAGCCCTCCACTCCTTACGAAGTGACAGTCCTTGAGATGTTATCTCAAGCCCCAGGCATACCCGGCCGGAAAACCGTGTACCCTTCGGCGGCAGACCCTTTCACACCGGATGTATCCGCATCCTTCAACGGTGCTACTGATGACGACCGCGCCTCTATCATCTTTGTTCAATTGCCCACATTATACATCAGCTTTTCCGTATGTCAACACAAAAATTTCAGAAAATGCATTTTTGTGTTTTTTAACGAATTTCAGGCGAATTTCGTCGGACATTTCTTGGATAAATATATAAAATCACTTAAACCCGAGCGTCGGTTTGCCCTGATAAGGCGTAAAAAACACATTTCCGCTGTCGATCATGACATACTGTCCGTCTTTCAGATCAATGTCTGTTGAGAAAATATCCTTGTTTTCATTGTAGCAGCTGCTTTTTGGACTGGTCAGATTTTCTGTGTAATAATCACCAGACCATGCCGCGTCTCTCCCCGTTTCGTCGAGGACAGAGCCGATTTTTATATTCAAATAATATATTTGTCAATCGAGAGCATCACTTTAAAACGTTTTTACCTCTGCGCTCCCTCCGCGACAACATAATCAAGTCCGTAGTAGTTCGCCATTGCAGCATTTATCCAATTGCCCCAATATTCCGCGATCTCCTCGTTGCCTGCCGATGCGAAATATTTCGTTGCCGGTGTATACACAGGCAGGACGACGGTTTTATCCCCGCTCAGCTTTGCCTCGGCGATTATCTCAGTTCTTCTGTTTGAAACGGTATTATTTATCGCAATATCGTAAGCTCCCTTTGCAAATGCGCACAAAAATACTACGCCCAATACGGCAATGCAGGCACATATTATTCTTTTGTCTGTTTTTGTCCACAGCGCTTTAAGCAAAAGTGCAATTGCAAGCGTTGTATATACCGTAGTCGTGATCAAGGCTCTCGGCGGACAATATTTTGCAAAAGCAAACGCCGCGGCAGATCCCACACCGCCCAAGAACAGCGCAGTCGATATAAAAATCACCGTGCCGTCAATTTTATACGTTATTCCCGCAATAAACAGAAAAGCAAAAATACAATACATCTCTTTCTGACTGCTTAATGTAAAAGAAACAGTATATAGCAGGTTGTACAAAAACCCTGTCAGGTCAAACACTGCGGACGCACTTCTTCCCGTCAATTCAGATGGAGCAGACATCAAAAAAACATAACCCAAAGCCGAAAAGATAAGGCCGCAAAGCAGAAGAATGTCTGTTTTTCGCCTTTTCACGCGGCTATACGCCATAAGGCAAGCCGCAGTGAATATCGCCGCCAAGGATGCGCTTTCGGAATACCCGCCGGCGATAGCGGCAACTGCAAGAAAGAGAATGCAGTATATCAAATTCCGTCTGAATACGCGTTTGTCAGGCACTACAACGGATATATAGTACGGATAAATAAAGAGAAGCGTGAAAAACATTGCCCATGAATAATTGCAGGAGCCGGACAGCCACAAAAACGTCTGTCCGAAATCAGGCGTAAAGCACCAAATCAAAAAAACTTCCGCCAGCATACATACAATATCCCTGATCCTGTCTTCGGATTTTATAAAAGCATACAAAACCGCGATCAGTCCCGTCGAAACAAGCGCATTGACTATGTTGAACACACTTTTTCCCGTCATAACAAATAACTGGACAAAAAAATGTGAAAAAACTCGTCCGTTTGCGTATATTCTGTGAGCAGTCATTGACGGCAGTATGTCTACGATCCTTTCTATGCGGGAGCCGTCGCTGAAATTAAAAGCATACGCATAATCATCGCATAACAGCGGCGTATAAAAATTAAAAAAGAGCATTGCAGCAAAAATGCAGGCAAATAATACTGACGGAGCCGCATATTTCCATCTAAAAAAACACTTTGCGCTGCCGCATAAACGTCGTGCGTTCAGCTTTGTAAACCGTGTCTTTATATTTATCGGCATACCGGCGCCTCCAAATGAAAAAAGCTCTCGCTCCCGCCGATTTTCAGCAGGTTCTCCCCCCTGCCGAAGCCGACTTAACGATGTGCTTTATAATATAGCCCGAATATGGGCTATTGTCAACAAAAGAGTATGAATATACCTTTAATGCAGAAGATAACTTACAAGGCGGTGGTCTGCATTATTGTTTTTGACAGGCTGTGGGATACGATGCGCAAAAGGAATATTTCACAGTACAAGCTGATAAAGGAATACAAAATCAGCACAGGTCAGCTGGACAGGCTGAGAAAGAACGGCAACGTAAACACCTATACGCTCAATCAGCTGTGCGAAATTCTGGAATGTACTCTGGAGGATATAGCGGAGTACAGGGAATAGCCGGACAATTGTCCGATCTTGACGCGGTGCCGATTATATGACATTCGGCATACGCCCCTGCATTTGGGTGTATGCCGGCAATTAAGCATATGCCCTCTGTCCGGTCTCAGATCCGCAGAAACGGCGCAAAAAATGCTTGACACATGCACTTCCCGATGCTATTATATTCGAGTACGCGCCCGCGGGCTCAGCTTTGGGGTTCATGCCGTTTGTGCGGTGTCCTTTCTGCCCATAGCTTGGACGCAGGGTATAGTAACACTTTGAAAGGGGTATAATCCTATGATAACAAAAGAAGTTAAGACCCAGGTCATCTCCGAGAACGCTCTGCACGAGGGCGACACCGGCTCTCCCGAGGTTCAGGTTGCCATCCTCACCCAGCGTATCCGTGAGCTTACTGAGCATCTCAAGTCCCACCCCAATGACGACCACAGCCGTCTGGGTATGTATAAAATGGTTGGTAAGCGCCGCCGTCTTCTCGACTACATGGCCAAGAAGGATATCGAGCGTTACCGTGCAATCATTGCAAAGCTGAACATCCGCAAGTAATTTCAGCTTTTCCGAGGATTATGAAGGTTTTTATGGAGAGACAAGTGAATACTGTCTCTCCATGTTTTTTCCCGCGCCCAAGCAAATAAGCAAGCGCTTTTTAACGGCTTGGTATTTAGAAAAGTGCTTTCGTCCTGCCGGCAGGAGCATTTTTCTAAGTACTGAGCGTAAAAAAGTGTAATGATAAAATTAAGGAGAAACACATGATAATCACCAATAAGCAGTTTCCCAACTACAAAAAGTACGAAATGATGTATGAAGGCCGTCCTCTGTCTATGGAAGTCGGCAAGCTGGCTGAGCTGTGCAACGCCGCAGTGCTGGTCAGATACGGCGAAACCACCGTTCTCGTCACCTGCACCGCTTCCGCACGTCCCAAGGACGGCATTGATTATTTCCCTCTCGCAGTTGACTTTAACGAAAAGCTCTACGCGGTAGGCCGCATCCCCGGCAGCTTCATGCGCCGTGAAGGCAAGCCCAGCCTTCCCGCTGTTCTCGCTTCCCGTCTTATCGACCGCCCGATGCGTCCTCTCTTCCCGTCCGATCTCCGCAACGATGTTGTCATTGCATGCGAAGTGCTCTCCGTTGACCGTGACTGCTCCCCCGAGATCACCGCAATGATCGGCGCGTCCGCGGCTGTCTCCATTTCCGACGTTCCCTTCAACGGTCCTATCGCCGGTATCGTTCTCGGCTGGGACGGCGAGAAGTATCTCTTCAACCCCACCAAGGAAGAACGCAAGAACAACCGCATGACCACCACCATCGCCGCGACTCACAAAAAGATAGTCATGATAGAGTCCGAGGCAGATCAGGTTCCCGACGAGGTCATGTATGAGGGTATCGTTCAGGCGCATGAGCATCTCCAGCCCGTTCTCGACCTTATCGACAGAATGGTCGAGGAGATCGGCAAGCCCAAGTTTGAATATGAACACGCCTCCTTTGACGAAGAGCTGTTTGCAGAGCTCGATGAGAACGAATTTGAATCCATGGAATACTGCATGGACACCGACGACAAAAACGTGCGCGAAGCCCGCGTGAACGATTGGGTCAGCATGGTCGAGGAAAAGTACGGCGAAGAGCATCCCGACCTTATGAATTACATGGACGAGATCCTTTACAAGCTTCAGAAGAAGGTCGTCAAGAAGTGGCTGCTCGCAGGCAAGCGCGTTGACGGCCGTGCAATGAACGAGATCCGCCCGCTGGCGGCGGAAGTCGGCGTTCTCCCCGTTGTCCACGGCTCCGGTCTCTTTACCCGCGGTCAGACACAGGTTCTGTCCATCGCCACTCTTTCCACCCTTGCCGACGCGCAGAAGCTCGACACCATATGGGAAGAGGAAGAGAAGCGCTTCATGCACCACTACAATATGCCGTCCTATTCCACCGGCGAAGCCCGTGCGAGCCGCTCCACCGGCAGACGCGAGTACGGCCACGGCGCGCTTGTGGAAAAAGCTCTTGACGCGGTTATCCCCGATGTTGAGGACTTCCCCTACGCTATCCGCGTCGTCTCTGAGGTTCTTTCCTCCAACGGTTCAACCTCTCAGGGTTCTATCTGCGGCACGACGCTCGCACTGATGGACGCAGGCGTCCCCATCAAGGCTCCCGTTGCCGGTATCTCCTGCGGTCTTATTCAGGACGGCGACGATTTCACCACATTCATCGACATTCAAGGCGTTGAGGACTTCCACGGCGAAATGGACTTCAAGGTTGCCGGCACCAAGCAGGGTATCACCGCGATACAGATGGATCTCAAGAACGACGGTCTGAAGCATGAGATAGTCAAGGAAGCTTTTGCTATCACCAAGGAAGCCCGCTTCCAGATCCTTGACGCGATAATGCTCAAGGCCATTGCCGAGCCGCGCAAGGAGCTTGCAAAGACCGCTCCCAAGATGATCCAGATGCACATCAATCCCGACAAGATCCGCGAGGTCATCGGCTCCGGCGGCAAGGTCATCCAGAAGATCACCGCAGACACCGGCTGCAAGATCGATATCAACGACGACGGCAGCATATTCATCGCCTCCTCCGATATCGAGGCCTGCCGCGCCGCACGCACCACCATTGAGCAGATAGTGTTTGAGCCGGAAGTCGGCGCTCTGTACTACGGCAAGGTTTCCAACATCCGCTCCGATTTCGGCGCATGGGTCGAGCTTGCCCCCGGCAAGGACGGTCTTGTAAAGATCAAGGATCTTGAGTTCAAGCGCACCGAAAAGGTTGAGGACGTCCTCAAGATAGGCGACATGACTTGGGTAAAGGTCATGAACGTCGGCCCGAAGGGCATTGACCTCAGCCGCAAGGACGCTCTCAGAGAGCGCGGCGAAGCGTAATATTTCCGTCAATAGTCTTGTCCGGCGGCCTCATCAAGGCTGCCGGACAGTTTCAAACACCCCTGCATCCGTTTGGATGCAGGGGGTGTTTTTTTCATATTTATTCACATTTTCCAGCAGTCATACAGGCTTTTTGTTACCGCAGCGGAGCATTCTTTAAGATACGGCACATATTTGAGAAGCTTGTTGGGGTCCGACACGCCTATCAGACCGCTGAATGATAGCGAAGCGACAATTGTACCCTCTCTGTCGCGGACGGGCACGGCGATGCAGCTGCCGTTGATGCTGCTCTCCTGAAAGTCTATCGCGTAGCCGTTTGCGACTGTTTTTTTTAGCTCCTCCCGGTACGTGTCCGGGTCGATTATCGTAAAGGGCGTCAGCGCCTCGGGCTTGTGCGTTTCGAGAAGCTGATCTATAAGCGCAGACGGCAGTTCGCAAAGCAGTATTTTTCCGCCGCCGCAGGCATAGTAAGGCAGGACAGAGTTGAGCGGCGGGACGTAGTTGATTATTGACTTTGTAAGCGACTGCTGAATAATGCGGCAGTCAGCCCCGTTGCGCACGATAAGGTTCATAGCGAGGCCGTGCTTCGCGGTGCACTGCTCCATAGGGCATTTGGCCGCATCGCTGAGCGCAAGGTAGAAATTGTTCTTTTCCGTGACAAAGCTTATTTTTTCTCCGGCTATATATTGACCTTCTTCAAGCTGGTAAACCCAGCCCGTCATTTCCAGAGTCTTTAAAATACGAAAAGCCGTTGAGGGATTGAGCGTGCAGGTTTTTGCAATGGCATTTACTCCGAGCGGCGCTTTCGCACAGCGGAGCAGATCAAGAACGCCCATGGCGCTTTCGACCATTTTTATAGTTTCCGTTTTCTGTGTATTCCCTTCCATTTGAAAATCCCCCTTCCGAAAAAGTTTGATTTCGGCTATTTTATACCTTGCGCGCCTTATCTGTCAACAAGTTATGTACGCCGCTTCCGGAAACGGGCAAATTTGCTTTGTCACTATTTGCTAAAAGGGAATATTCGTTTTTTTGCACAATCCACAAAAAAATTTTGAACGCAAAATTAAGGTTGACTGCACGGGAAAAAGAGTATATAGTCAAAATCGGAATATGTATTCCGACAGAATGAGTATTCCGTAGGAATTACCGTTCCGTAACAAAACAATCTTTTGTTTAAGGAGAAAAATCATGGCAAGAATGAAGCTCGAAGGTATCTATATTCCGGTAGTAACCCCGTTCAACAAGGACGAGTCCATCAACTTCCAGGGCATCAAGGAAGTCACCAAGTTCCTGGCAGACAACGGCGTTACCGGTATCATTCCCTCCGGTTCAACCGGCGAAATGATAGCGCTTGAAAAGGATGAGCAGATCGCCGTCAACAAGGCATACATCGAAGCAGGTCACGACTGCGGCATCAAGGTCGTCGCTTCCACCGGCGCATACCGCACCGGCGACGTCGTTGAGATGTCCAAGGCCGCCGAGGCAGACGGCGCAGACGGCATCATGGCTGTTACCCCGTGGTACATGGGACCGAACAAGCAGGAGCTGTATGAACACTACAAGACCATCCACAATGCTATCGACATCCCCGTAATGATGTACCACAACCCCTACTACTCCACCGTTCTTCTTGACGACCGCTTCATCGCAAAGCTCTACAACGAGGGCTGCATCGACGCTATCAAGGAGCGTCAGGCAGACGTATTCAGGCAGCAGAATCTCCGCCGTCTGACCGACGAGAACTTCAACATCTTCTATGGCTACGACGTATGCGCGGTCGAGACACTGTCCTGCTGGACGGACGGCTGGGTCGTCGGCACCGGCAACCTCTTCCCGAAAGAGAACTCCACCGTTTACAACCTTGCAAAGGCAAAGAAGACCGCCGAAGCAATGAAGGCTCAGGAAGAGCTGGTATGGCCTTACCTGCCGCTGTTCACCGAGGCCGACTCCAACGGCGATGTGCTCTGGCTCCAGATAATCAAGGAAGGTCTGAAGCTGCGCGGCGTTGACGCAGGCTACTGCCGCAAGCCCGTTATCTCCGAGCTGCCCGCAGAGGATATCGACAGACTCAAGAAGGTTCTCAAGCACTATAACTACATCTGATCCGGCGGCCGTCTCTGAAACTGCACGGAACATAGAAACAAAACATTCTGAGTATTATTTTTGCCTTTCTTTCGCCCCCTCCTTACCGGGGGCGAAAGAAGCGGCGAAAAGGAGGAGAACCAAATGATAGCTAAAGAATTTGATGTCATAGTAGCCGGCGGCGGCACTGCCGGATGCATTGCGGCTCTCGCGGCGGCAAGAAACGGCGCAAAAACTCTCGTGGTAGAAAAGAACAGGTGTCTCGGCGGTCAGTTCACCTCCGGTATGCAGGGCGCATGGGTCGGTTTTTCCGATAAGCTCAAGCGCTGTGTCGGCGGTATGACATGGGAGCTGAGAAACATTCTCAAGGACATGGGCGCGATCGTTGACAAAGATCCCGAAAAAGACGTCTGTTATCTTTATGATACAGAGGTCGCCAAGGTCGTTCTTGACGATCTGGCGGCAAAAGAGCCTAATCTTACTACCTATCTGAACACGCAGATAATCGACGTGCTTCAGGACGGCGATACCGTCACCGGTCTGGTCGTCGTATCAGAAATGAATCTCATTGAGGTACACGGCAAGGTCGTTATCGACTGCACCGGCGACGCAGGCGTCTGCGCAAAGGCGGGCGCAACATATGATATCCGGCGCGACGAGGATATCCAACCTATGACGCTCATCGGCAAAATGGCCGGTGTGGACATGGAAAAGGTCGCAAAATACTATGAGGAGCATCCGCCCGTAATGGACACTATGATGCCCCCCGCATGGCACGATTTCAGGAGCTTCCCCGGACTTATGCACTTCGGTCTTAAGGACGAGCTCAAAGACGTCGAGCTTCCGGCGGACAAGGAATATCTCCGTCACTGGCTTGGTATCTTTACCTCTACTCCCAATCCCGGCGAAATGACGATCAACTGCTCCGGCGCGCTTGAGGCGAACAGCACCATCGGCATGGAAACACGCACCGAACAGGAGAATTTCTCCCAGAAGTGCCTGTACGACGTGGCATGGGCGATGAAAAATTACATTCCCGGCTTTGAAAATTCCTATCTCACTGCAATCGCCGCAATGCTTGGCGTGCGTGAATCCCGCCGCGTGATATGCGATTACGAGGTCAAGTTCCAGGACTTCCTCGACGCAAAGGACTTCCCCGACAGCATAGGCCGCGGTGCAATGCCCGCAGGCTTCCACACTCCCGAGGGGGAGACCATGGTCGTTTACGATCTGGAGCTGGGCACATCCATGACTATTCCTTACAGCTGCATGGTCGTCAAAGGCAAGGAAAACCTGCTTGTCGCGGGTCGCTGCGCCTCATACGAAATAGAGGTAGCCAACTGCATCCGCTGCATGCCGCAGTGCATGGTAATGGGCGAAGCCGTCGGCACCGCAGCCGCCATGGCGGTCAAGGCCGGCGTTACCGCCCGCAATGTCGATATCAAGGCGCTTCAGGCAAAGCTCGTCGAGCAGGGCGGTATTCTCTGATCGGCACAGGTTTCTACATCCGCTTCACTTTGAATTTTTCGCAGAGCAAAGGCTCTGTGTAAATAAACAAAAGCAGTGCCGCGCAATTCCCGTCGGCGGGAATTTTGCGGTACTGCGCAAACAAAATGAAAGGACGCAAAAACATGAAAGCAAAAAAACTGATCGCACTTCTCCTGGCAGTTCTCACAATGTTCTCGCTTACCGCTATCGGTCAGGCGGCCGAGCCCGAAAAGCTGGTCATCTGGACCTGCCTCACCGCTGACGCACAGTTTGAAGTCCTCAACAAGCAGTTCACCGAACTCGGCAAAGAGATGGGTGTTGAAGTTGAGGTAGAAAAGCTCTCCTTCAGCGAAATGATAGGTAAGCTGGCTACTGCCGCGGCAACCGACGAGGTTCCCGACGTCATGCACGTCAACTTCGGCGGCACCGCACAGCTCTACTCCGACGAGGTTCTCATGCCTCTGGACGATATCATCAACACCATCGGTGCCGATGATTTCTCCGACGCCTACAAAACCGTTCTGACCGGCGCTGACGGCCACATCTACGGTCTTCCCGACTGGGCAATGCACACCTCCGTATGGTACCGCAAGGATCTGTTTGAGGAAAAGGGTCTTGAGATCCCCACCACATGGGCTGAGTTCAAGGCAGTCGCAGAAGCGCTCAACGACGGCGACGCAATGAAGGGCTTCCCCGTTCCTCTGGACGGCGTTCAGGTCGCGGCACAGACCCTTTATGAGCTGATGTGCTCCAAGGGCGTGTTCTTCCTCGATCCCGATACCGGCGAGTATGTCTTTGACAAGGAAAAGGATGAGATGATCGAAGTTATCGACTACCTCGTCGATCTCTACAAGACTGCTTCTCCCGCCGGCTCCCTCACATGGAGCTGGGGTGACTACCGCAACGCTCTCGCCGTTTCCGGCACCGTTGCAATGACCCTCGACATGGGCGCAGTCATCGGCAATGCGCAGGGCAACGCCCCCGAGATGGTCGATAAACTCGGCTGCTTCGACTTCCCCGGCGTTGACGGCAACAAGGTCGCATCCTTCGGCTCCGGCTACTGCTTTGTCGGCACCAAGCAGGAATCCGAGGAGCGCACCGCTCTTGTTTCCGAATTCCTCACAAAGCTCTACACTCCCGAGCGCGCAGCGGAACGTGCGCTGAGCCGCCCCATGTTCGCATTCCCCTCCTACCTGCCTGCATTTGAGATATACAAGGCAAGTGAGAAGGTCGCCGCGTTCCAGACCGAGGTTGAAACCATCATGAACGCTTTCGAGAACACCACTTGGTATTGGTACGGCATGGAGAACGGTCTGTCCCCGATGTCCGCTCATATTGAAGGCACGACCATATTCGGCGAAGCTCTCCAGGGCGCATGCGACGGAACCTACACCTCCGAAGAGGCATACGAGCTGATCAATGACGATCTCTCCGCGTTCGCCGCAACCATGGGCTGATATTCGCCCTGAACAATAGTATCAATTGACAAAACCGAACGGGAGGAGAACTCTCTCCTCCCGTTTGCTTTAAACCGGGAGATTAGAAAAATGAGCGAAACAGTTATTCAAAAAAGAAGACTTTCAGGTGGGTACGCAAAAAGGCACAATATGATCGGGTTGGCTTTTGCACTTCCGGCAATTATCTTTTTGCTCGTTTTTGTGCTTTACCCGGTAGTTTACAACGTTGTACTGAGCTTTACGGACGCGTCTCTTTCCGCCAAAAAGGGAATGCATTTCGTCGGGCTGAAAAATTATATCTCAATGTTCTCCAACAGGCTGTTCAAGAAATATTTCTGGAATACCTGCGTATGGACGTTCTGGTCCGTCCTCGGTCAGGTCGTGCTGGGACTTGCGCTGGCGCTGCTTATAAGCCGCCCGATGAAAGGCGCTACTGCGCTCAGGAGCTTTCTGCTCATCCCTTATGTCGTTCCCGCCGTCACAATGGCGCTGATCGCCAAATGGGTGTTCAACTCCGACTACGGCATACTCAGCTATTGGATGCAGAAAGCGGGCTGGATTGAGGCAAGACAGTCGCTGCTCGCAATGAAGGGACCTGCGATGTGGGTGGTCGTCATAATAAACATATGGCGCTCCTACCCGTTCCCGATGCTGATATACTGGGCGGCGCTCAAGTCGATCGACAAACAGATGTACGAGGCGGCCACGGTTGACGGCGCGACAAAATGGCAGAGCTTCCTGCATATAACCCTGCCGCAGCTCAAGGGTACCACTGCCGTTCTCATAGTGCTGCGCACGATATGGACGGCTACATACTACGATCTTATCTATATGATCACCGGCGGCGGACCTGTCGGCTCTACAACACATCTGCCGATACTCATTTACAGCACGTCCTTCGGCTCGTTCCAGCTGGGCGCCGCCTCCGCGATATCAATGGTTCTCGGCGTTCTGATGTTTATCTGCATCGTGTTCTATCTCAGAACCGGTGCGGCGGATGAATAAGAAAGGAGAAGCAGGTCATGAAAGAAAGCAGCTTAAAGCAGCAGAAACTGAAATCCACGATCATAACGTGCATCCTTGTGCTGTTCGTTATCATTATGGTCGGCTTCCCGCTTCTGTGGATGATAATAAGCTCCTTCAAGCCCGGCACGGAGCTGTTCAACGTTCCGCCGAAGGTGTTTCCCACGGTATTCTCACTGGAATGGTACAAGCAGGCATTTTCCAATGAAAACGTAATACATTATTTTCTCAATTCGCTGAAAATTGCCGGAATAGTAATGGTCGTTGATATGGGTATAGGCACACTCACGGCGTACAGCGTCACGCGCTTCAGCTACAAGGGCAGCCGCCTTCTGAGGATGAGCATCCTCGCGGCGTACTGCATCCCGCCTATCATGCTTATGATCCCGCTTTATAAAATAATGGCGGCGCTTCACCTCACAGGAAGCCACGTCGGCGTTATCATAGGGCATCTTACAATAACGCTCCCCTTCTCGGTATGGCTGCTGATCTCCTTCTTCCGCAAGTTGCCCAGAGAAATAGACGAGGCCGCCATGATAGACGGCGCGAACGAATGGCAGGTTTTTGTGCAGATCGACTTTCCGCTGTGCATCTCCGGCATCCTGTCCACGGGTATTATGGCGTTCATTATGTCATGGAACGAATTTTTGCTCTCAAGCGTACTCATAAACAAAGAGACGATGAAGACGCTTACTGTCGGTATTTCAAACTACATAAGCTCCACCCATATTGATTGGGGCATAATAATGGCGCTTGGTACGATAACGACCATTCCCGTCGTCATTCTCTTTGCAGCCGTGCAGAAATACTTTGTAGAGGGTATGACCGCCGGCGCAGTCAAAGGCTGATAAGAAAAGTCCGGCTTCCTCCGGAAGAGAAAGCCGAAAGCATCACCGCCCTGAGATAGCTTGTATCTCAGGGCGGTGAAACATTATATGCGCTTACAGCAGGAGCAGTGAAAGGCACACTGACAGCAGACATGTAACGCTGCCGAAGAAAAGCTGTCCGGCGGTATGCCTTTTCAGGTAAAGCGACGACCATACCACAGCCGCAAGGAAAGCAAGCCACGGCAAAGCATTCACCCAGCCGACATAAAGAAATATCAGCGCGATAGGCGCGGTGGCGCTGCATGAATGGCCGCTGCTGCGGATTTTCAGGAGCTTATTGAAAATAATCAGAATAACGACGCTGAGAAAATAGGACATGGTTATCGTGCGCAGAGCCGTACTTTTGCCCGAGGCGAACGACCAGATCAGCGCGGCGGTGTACCCCGCAAAGGAGAACACAAACGCAAGCTTTCTTTGCGCGGCGCGTCCCCCGCTTTTCCACTTTGGAACAAGCATCTGGCACGGATATGCCAGAGCGGGGACGATCCCCAGAAACAGTATCAGCAAGAAAGCCTCCAGTGTGCTGCCGAAAACATTATCCGTGCCGGTATACAGGCTCCATGCCAGCGCCGAAACAACAATGGGCGGAATAGAAATTATCCTGATGAATTTTGCGACTCTGTCCCTGAACATTTTAAGTCCCCCTTCCGTTTAAATACAGACTCGGCAAAATCGGCTTGCTGTTCTCTACCATTTGCTCAAGCCGATTGTATGATATTCCGTTTCCGAATTGACCTAAAAGCTTCCATATGTTATAATAAGCCAAAGATTGCCCCTGATGCAATGCTGATATCAAGCAATTTGTTCGTTATTTGTACACATTTCAAAAAGAGTAAAGCGCAATGGAAGACAAGAGAGTCACTAAGACAAAGCACAACATAAGAAGCACGCTTATCAGCTTGCTTCAGGAAAAACCGTTTGAGAAAATCACCGTGGCAGAAATATGCCGTGTAGGCATGATCAGCCGCATTACCTTCTACACGCATTATGACAGCAAATATTCCCTGCTGAATGAAATGATCTCCGACTATATGAATGAAGCGGACATCAATTATCATAGGATGCAGAAGCTCAACAACCCGAACAACGACGGACATATCGGATATGAAAACCTGCTTGAATGTATCCTATGCCTGTTCTATGACAATCAGGACTTTTTTTCGCATATCGGGGCAAATGAAAATCCGTACCTGTTTTCCGAATTTTTCAACTATGTCTTCCGCTGTGTTGACGATTATATACGCCGCCACACAAGTCTTGTGCCGAAGTACCCGATAAGACAGACCGCCGCGCTCATATCCAACGGTCTGTTCGGCGTGGTCAACGCCTGCGCCGATGAGGACATGCCCGACAGCAAAGTGAGAGAGCTGGCAAGATCCATGTACAGAGATCTCCTGCAATCCGACCTTTTTTCGGACAATCAGGAAAGCTGATATTGTAAAAAAGCTCACAGAGATTTTTGTCAAAGAAGCAAGCTTTTTTGACAAGCTATGCCTTGGGCAGATTTTATCTGCCCAAGGCTTTTATCTGCCTGTTGAGCCGAAGCCGCCCGCGCCGCGCTCTGTTCCGTCAAGCTCCTCCGCCTCTTCAAAATCAACTGCCAGAAACGGCATGACGACAAGCTGGGCTATTCTGTCCCCCGGCTGAACGGTGCGTGTTTCGCCGCTGTCGTTATGCATGGCAACAATGTATTCACCCCTGTAATCGCTGTCGCATATCCCGATGCAGTTTGCCGGACGAAGCCCCTGCTTTGCGGCAAGACCGCTCCTTGCAACGACCGCGCCGAAATACCCCTCCGGTATCGCGGCAGAAATGCCGGTGCCTATCATAGCCGTGGCATACGGCTCAATGCTGACTGGCTCATCGATGCAGGCGTACAGATCGTATCCCGCCGCGGCAGCCGAGCCGCGGTGCGGCAGGCGCGCATTTTCTCTCAGCTTTTTTATCTTTACTATCATTTCTGCCTCCGTTTTCAGAGCGCATACCGCGCCCCGTTATCCGCACTTTTATTTGACTGTAATTATATCCCGCCTGTACCGGCACCGTCAAGTGCGCGCGCCTGTTTTCCCCCGCGTTTCCGCAAAACGCGCAAAAACCTTGCCCGAATATTGGCATATTTTTACAAAAATAAAAAAACAGTTGTAAATATCCGCCCTATAACGTAAAATAGGAAAAAAGAAAACCAGATTATGTAAATTATTACGATTGAGGGCTGTACTATGGATGAACAGTGGATCGAACATCTGATGCTTGAATATTCCGCCGCTCTGCTGAAATACCTTATGCACCACACAAGCTCCCGCGAAGACGCCGAGGACATTTTGCAGGAGGTTTTTCTGAGCTGTCACAGGCACGCCGCCGAATTTGATCCGTCGCGCTGCAACGAGCAGGCATGGCTGTACATAATCGCAAAGCGCAAGCTTATAAGCTATTACAGGTCGAAAAAGGATCAGGTCAGTCTTGACGCCATGGAGGCCGATCTCACCCCCGGCCGTGACGATATGTCCAAAGCAATAAACGTGATGGCGTGCCGTCAGGCTGTGGCGAAGGCGCTCAGTATTCTTGACGAGCGCAGCCGCAGCGTCGTTGTCCTGCGCTGTCTCAAGGGGCTTTCGCCCGATGAGACCGCAAAGCGTCTCGCTCTGACGCCGGGCAACGTCCGCGTTATACAGAGCCGCGCCATCGGCAAAATGAGCAAGTTCCTTGAAGATTCCGATTTCTCGCCGGAGGACTTTTTTTCATGACCATTTTAAAAGTTCCTGTAACAAATACGCAGCCGGTGCGTACTGTATGGCGTGAAAAGAAATTACGGGAGTGAAGAATAAATGGAAAAAACCGAAAAACTTCTGCGAATTTGCGCGGATACGCTGAAAATGCCCGGTTGGCGGGACGCTCTTTCCATAATGACAGACAAATATTCCGCCAATGAGCTTTCCGACGAGTTTCTTGACGACGTAGCCGGCGGTATCGTAAAGCACGACTCTTCCGCAGATATAAACGCTTCTCGTTACTTTACCACGGGACGGCAGAAAGAAAATGAGTGAGCATGCCGTAACGCTTCTCAGCCGCCGGTATCCGCAGCTGCTGCTCCCCATTTCAGACGAAACGCGGCACAGCGATCTATACAGAAGTGCGGTTCTTCGGGGTGAGGATATCTCCGGGGCGCCGGACTTCTCTTTTTCCCCGCTTGACAGTCTTGAAACCGCCGAAACACCGGCAGGCAGTGTCGATATAGTCACGTTCCATAACCGGTACGATTTTGAGCACTGCGTCCGCGCCCTCGCCTACCGCTGCGAAATGCGCCCTATTCCGCCGTCCATGGGCGCGTCAACGGTATCCGGGCTTATCAATTGGGAAAAAATACGTGCTCACAAGCGCGGATACACCGCCTCCGGCGGCAGCGATTGGGACGGTGAGTTTGCCGCTTTCACTGCTGACAGCCGTAATTTCCGCGACGCCGTGATCATTCTCTCTCACGGATATTACAGCGCGCTTAGTCCGGAAAGCGCTTGCTTCGGTGCGGAACAGTGGCTTTCCCTCTCGCACGAGATACGTAAATACCACGAGCTTGCCCATTTTGTCAGCAGGCGGCTGTTTCCGGATAACCGTGACGCCGTGCGCGACGAGGTGCTTGCGGACATGAACGGCATAATCGCCGCTCTCGGCCGCTATGACGCGGCGCTCGCCGCTAAGCTTTTAGGTGTGCAGGGCGATAGGTATGTCCCCGGCGGACGGCTTGAAAACTATGTTCCGGCGCAGGAGCTTGACGGGGCGGTCAAACGTGTGAGCGCCATGCTCGGCACGCTCGGCAGGGACTTTTCCGCTCCGTCAGAGCCATTCGGGTTCCTTATGCGTATAGAAGAAGAAAAATTATTCCTTTGACAGTGTAACATTTGCCCCGCTCCGGCGTAATTAATGATGTAAACAAAATACCCTTGATCAGCAAGGTCAACAACATAAAAACGGAGGTAAAACACAATGTCCGACAACGAAAAGCTTTTGAACGACGAAGCTCTTGACAAAGCAGCCGGCGGCGTAAAGTACGATGATTACTTCACCTATGTCGTCAAATACGGCGACACTCTTGCCGGAATTGCCACATTCTTTGGCTATGGTCTTGCATACCTCGCAAATCTTAACAACATCCCCTATCCCTACATTCTCAGAGTAGGTCAGCAGCTTCTCATCCCCAAGGATCGCTGAACACGTTATTTTAAAGCCCTCCTTCCGTAAAACGGGAGGAGGGCTTTTTTCGTGCATGCCGTGTTGTCAGCGGTAGATTTATATGCTATAATTTATTGTTAATACCGCAATGCGGCGCGCTGTCCGGCTTTGACCGGGCGCGGTGCGCGGTCGATCTCAGTACGAAAGAAGCGTGGGGCGTTGAATCTGTTTTTCGAGTATACCGTTACTATCGCACAGTACGGTATATTTCTCCTGTCCGTTGCCATTATCGTAAGATGCATCCGTTCCATGCTCAATGAGCGCTACGAACCGGAGGTCTGGGCCTATATCTCCCGCAAGAAGGAGCATATTCCCATATGTCACTGGGAAAACACTCTCGGCCGCTCCCCTTTTTCCGATATCCGCATAGATAGTCCTTCGCTCAACCGTGTACACGCCGTTCTCACAAGGAACGACAAAGGCGTCTGGAAAATATATGACATTTTCTCCAAGGGCGGCGTATGGGTGAACGGCGTAAAGGTCGGCATGGGCGGTACGGCACTGCGCAGCGGAGACGTGCTCAACCTTGCCGGAAACGTCGTGCGCTTTTCGGACATCAGCACTGAGCAGAAAAAGCAGCTTGAGGCAAGGCGCACAAGAGCGGGGCAGGCCGTCTCTCCCTCGGTAACGCTGTTTGAGCTTTCGCTTTTTGAGCTGTGCCTCATGGTAGAGCATCTTATATACACTCAGAGCGAATATGCCGCGTCGATCGCCCTCGCGTTCGCCGGACTTGTCCTGCTGCAATGGCTGTGCTATTACGCGATGCGCCTTATGGGGCGCTCCGGCTTCGAGGTGGAAACGCTGGCGTTTTACCTGTCGGCACTCGGCATGTCAATTGCCGCCTCCTCTACGCCGGAAGACATCGCAAAGCAGTTTATTCTTACGCTCATCGGCGTTCTGCTGTTCCTTTTCGGCGGCTGGTGGCTTAGGAATCTGAAGCGCACGGCAGCTATGCGCGTCCCCGTCGGTATTCTGGCAATGCTCCTGCTGGGGCTGAACGTCCTGACAAGCGACGCGGTTTTCGGCGCACGAAACTGGCTTGAGATCGGCGGATTTTCCTTTCAGCCCTCCGAATTTGTCAAAGTATTCTATATATATGTTGGCTCCTCCACGCTTGACAGGCTCTACCGTTCCAAAAACCTGTACAGCTTCATTTTCTACTCCGCAGCCTGTGTCGTCGCGCTCGCGCTTATCGGCGACTTCGGTACGGCATTCGTATTTTTTGTAAGCTTTCTCGTCATTTCCTTCATGCGCTCCGGCTCCGTAGCAACGGTGATGCTTGCTCTCTCCGGCGCGGGGCTTGCGGGATTTCTTGCCATATCCATAAAGCCCTATATTGCCGACCGTTTTTCAATATGGGGTCATGTATGGGAGGATATTTACGACAAGGGCTACCAGCAGACGCGTGCAATGTCGGCCGCCGCTTCGGGCGGGCTTTTCGGCAAGGGTGCAGGCAACGGCTGGCTGCACACCGTTTTTGCCGCCAACACCGATATGGTCTTTGCGGAAACCTGTGAGGAGCTGGGTCTGTCGATAGGCATATGCATGGTTCTCGCCGTGCTTACTCTCGCTTTTTTTGCCGTCAGGAGCGCACGGAACGGCCGTTCGGCCTTCTATTCCATAGCCGCCTGCGCCGCAATGAGCATGATGCTTATCCAGCTGGGTCTGAATGTCTTCGGCTCGCTCGACATTCTTCCCTTTACCGGGGTCACATTTCCGTTTGTCTCACGCGGCGGCTCGTCGCTTCTGAGCTGCTGGATGCTGATAGCGTATGTCAAAGCCGCCGACACGCGCCGTGAGGCAAGCTTCGCCGTGCGCAATATAGACAGGATAGAGCGTCTTGAAGACGACGATGATGATTTCTACGATGACGGCGAGGAGGAAGACTATTGAAAAAAATAAGCAACCGTGCAGTTTCCGTTCTCGTTATCGCCGCACTTGTAATATGCGGTATGGTGACATACGTCATACGCTATGTTGACGACGGGGCAAAATGGGCGATGTATTTCTCCCGTGCAAATTCCGGCTCCACCGGTGAGCTTCTGGACAGGAACGGGACAAGACTCGCGTATTTCAGCGGCTATGAAAACACCTTTTCCGAAGACAGGCTGACCCGCATGGCAAACTACCATGTGACCGGCGACTATTGGGGCAGAACCGGAACGGGCGTGATTTCCGAATACGCCGGTGAGCTTCAGGGCTTTGACCTCATACACGGCACAACACAGACGGAAAACAGCACGCTCATACTCAATATTGATTCGCGTCTCAACAATATAATATACCGGCAGCTGTTTCAGCTTACAAAGGACGGTCAGGAGGATGAATACCTGCTTGATGAAGAAGGCAACGACGTCATCATCCGCGCCGAACGCTACAACGCGGCGGTTCTCGTCTGCAATTACAGAACCGGAGAGCTTCTGGGAATGGTCTCGATGCCGACTGTCGATCCGCTTGACGCGGAGGCGGTCCCTGCGGACGGGGCATATATAAACCGCTGCATCTCCGCCTCATTTGTACCCGGTTCGGTTTTCAAAATAGTGACCGCCATAGCGGCGGTCGAAAACCTGAAAGATCTGAACGAGCGCACCTATTACTGCGAAAAGGTATATGAGATCGCAGGTGTGCCGATCACCTGCTCCGGCGTTCACTATAACCAGAACTTTGAACAGGCTCTTGCCAATTCCTGCAACGTCGCGTTCGCACAGATAGCCATATCTCTCGGTCAGGACACAATGGTAAAGTACGTAAAGGATCTCGGGCTTCTGTCGAACCACCACCTCGACGGCATTGTTACCGCCAAGGGCAGCTATCCGACGGAGTTTATAGGCGATCCGGAGCTTGCATGGTCGGGTATCGGACAATCGACTGATCTTGTATGCCCGTACTCCATGCTGCGCATCGTATCGGCCATTGCAAACGACGGTCTGCTCAACGAGCCGAAGCTTCTAAGGGACGGCAGCAGCGTCAGAACCACGCGTCTGCTCTCCTCCTCCACAGCAAACAAGCTCAAGGAGCTTATGAGCTTCAATGTAAGCTACCATTACCATGGGGACGAGAATTTCCCCGGTCTTAATATCTGCGCAAAAACCGGTACGGCGGAAACGGGTTCCGGAACAACGCACTCATGGTTTGCCGGATTTCTCGATGACGAAGAGCATCCCTATGCCTTTGTCACGTTTGTCGAAGAAGGCGGGGACGGGCTTGCCGTCGCCGGTCTTACGACAAACCGCATACTGCAAAATTATTTGAAACTTTTTGGAGAATAACAGATGATAGATATATCCGTCAGCTCACTGGTCAAATCCTTTGAGATAGGCAATAATATACTTGACGGTCTGACATTTACGGTCTATTCCGGAGAGCGCGTCGGTATTCTCGGTCACAACGGCTGCGGGAAAACTACCCTTTTCAGGATTCTGACCGGAGAGCTTGATTACGACGAAGGCGAGATAATGATCTGCCCCGGCAAGCGCCTCGGGCTTATATCGCAGATCCCTGTCTATCCGGACGGCTGGACGACCGAGGACGTACTAAAAGACGCGCACAGGCGTCTTTACGCCATTTCCCGCCGCATCGACGAGCTTACTGCGGAAATGGAGCGCAACGGCGGCGAAGCGCTGCTTCGGGAATACGACCGTCTTTCGGAGGACTTCCGGCGTCTCGGCGGCTACGACATGGACACGGAGCGGAACAAGGTGGCAAACGGCCTTGACATCGACGCCGACATGAGGGCGCGCCCGTTTGCGCTGCTTTCGGGCGGCGAGAAAACCCGTGTCAACCTCGCCCGCCTTATCCTTGAGGATACCGATATTCTGCTGCTGGACGAGCCTACCAACCATCTCGATCTTCGCGCTACGCAGTGGCTTGAGGAATATCTGCTGCATTTCAAGGGAACGGTGCTTGCGATAAGCCATGACCGCTGGTTCCTCGACAAGGTGGTTCAGCGTTCCATCGAGATAAACGACGGCAAGGCGGAGCTTTACAGCGGCGGTTACAGCTTCTATGTTGAAGAGCGTCGGCGGCGCTTTGACGAAAAGCTGAAAAAATATGAAAAGGACCAGGCTAAGATAGAGCAGCTCACCCGTGCGGCGGAGCAGATGCATCTATGGGCGTTTATGGGCAACGACAAGCTGCATAAACGAGCCTTTTCCATGGAAAAGCGCATTGAACGCTTATCCCACTCCGAAAAGCCTGTCGAGCAGAAAAAGCTCAGCGTGAAGTTCAGGCAGCGCGAATTCAGCGGCGATGAGGTGCTTGTGACCGACGGTCTTTCCAAGTCCTTCGGCGGCAGAACGCTGTTTGACGCGCTTGATCTCTCCGTCACAGGCGGTGAGCGCATTGCGCTCATCGGCGACAACGGCACGGGAAAATCTACCCTTATCAAGCTCATCATGGGCGAGGAGACGCCTGACAAGGGATATCTGTACAAAGGTCCTGCCGTGCGGACGGCATATCTGCCGCAGATAGTCACCTTTTCCGACGACAGGCGAAGTGCGCTTGACACCATGCTCTATGACTGCCGCTGTCAGCCGCAGGAAGGGCGCGACAGACTTGCCGCGTTCGGCTTTCGCGGCGAGGACGTTCTGACGCCCGTCGGTGCGCTGTCCGGCGGTGAGCGCAGCCGGCTGAAGCTCTGTATGCTGATGGGCAGCGATATAAACTTCCTTATTCTCGACGAGCCGACAAACCACCTCGACATCGCCAGCCGCGAATGGATGGAGGACGCGCTGTCCGACTATGAGCAGACGCTTCTTTTCGTCTCGCACGACAGATACTTCATTGAGAAATTTGCCACCCGCATATGGGCGCTGAGCGACGGAAAAATAACCGATTACCGCGGTGGCTACAAGGATTACCTTCAATGGCTCGAACGGCAGCAGGTTTATGCACGCGCCGACGCCGTACCGGAAAAAAAGTCCGCTGAAAAAAAGGTCAGAGCGGTAAACAACGACAGAGCGATAGCAAAGCTTGAAAAGGAGATCGCACGGCTTGAGGGAAAGGTTGCAGAGCTTGACACGCTGGCTGAGGAAAACGCCGCCGATTATCAGAAGCTTATGGAAATCGACGAGCGGAAAAATGAGCTTGATGTCCAGCTTACAGAGCTGTATGAAAAATGGGAGGCGCTTTGCGGATGAAATCGTTCTTTATGTCGCACACATGGCTTGTCACGCCCGCGGCGCTCCTGCTGGCGGCGATGTTTTTCAAATTCTGTATGCGCGGCTATGATTATATATGCTACACGCTGCTTTTCATCATGGCGCTTCTGCTGCTGCACAGATTTGTCCCCAACTCTCTCTGGCGGGGCATCGTCGTGCTTGTCTGCATAGGTCTTGTGTATTTCTGCACGCTTGAGCTCATGATAATCGGCAGCAGCCGCGGCGATAAGGACTGCGGCAGAAAGTACCTTATCGTCCTCGGCGCGGCGGTACACGGCGACTCACCCTCACTTGCGCTGACGCACAGGCTTGAGGGCGCGCTTGATTATCTTGTACGCTATCCCGATTCCGCCGCGATTCTCAGCGGCGGCAAGGGTGCGGGCGAAAATGTCTCGGAAGCGGAATGTATGTATTTCTGGCTCTGTGAGCGCGGCATTTCTTCCGATAGGCTCATAATGGAAGCGGAATCCACCTCAACGCTGGAAAATCTGACAAATTCGTTTGCGATAATCCGTCGTCTCGGAGATGAGCCGGACGGGAACGTGACGCTGCTGTCCAGCGCATACCACCTGTACAGAGCGAAAGCAATGGCAAAGCAGCTCGGCGTTGATGCAAAAGCCGTACCCGGTAACGCCGGATACCCCGTGTATATGCTCAACTGCTATATACGCGAGGCATTCGGTCTGACGCACCTGATCGTATTCGGAAAATGAGTATTAATTTTGCGGGAGCAATCCCGTGAATTACCGCTGTGCATTGAATACATCCGGCTTGCGCGGTTGCTGTGACAAAGTTTTTCAAGGGAAGCCGATATAGACGCCATATGAGCACAATATCTGCATCGGCAGATAAAAATCTAAAAATTATGTAACCCATATTACGTAACTTCAATTACGTAATATGGGTTATGTTTATTTACTTATGTCTCTAATTTTATGTCGCTTATTTTATGTTGCTTATTTTCCGTAAATTAAATTATGTCTTTTGTCTTACGTTGCTTAAATTATGTTATTTATATTCTGTCAATAATTTTACGTTTATTCTTTTATGTTGTCTGTTTTAAGTAAATTGTATTCTGTAAATTATTTTATGTGAAATATATTCTGTTATTTTACTTACGTCAATCATCTTACGTTTTCCGATATATGTTGATTAAATTGTGTAAACGAGATTATGTCTATTAAAATATGTTTCCTTATTTAAGTAAATCATTTTATTTCATCTGAAATTATTCTGTAATTTTAGCGTTTTTACGGATGTCTTTATTTAAGTTAATCATTTTCTGTAAACCAAATTATTGTTTACCTATTTTAATTCAGTACCTTACCAAGAACTCTGAGCGGAAGCTCCGTTGAAATCACAATATCGCTGTACTTTTTGTTGAGCGAGTGGAGCAGCATGCAACCCTCTCCGGCTTTGAGCTGTTTGAGATATGCGCAGCCGTCATAGAGGAATATCCCTATTTCACCGGTCATGAGACTTCTCTGTTGGCGTACCCAGAGTGTCTGACCGTCGTGATAGCACGGCTCCATACTGTCGCCCGCAACGCGCACGCCGAAGTTTGCGCCCTCAGGCACCTCGTCTCCGACCTCTACCATCTCATAATTCTCGCCGTCCAGAAACTGCCCCGTACCGGCTGATACGGCAAGCGAATACAGCGGGAGCGTTCTGATAATTTTCTTCTCTCCGCCTCTTGCGGCGTATTTCCTGTTCTCCCTCAAAAGATGATGATATTCCTCCAGCTTTCTCCGTCCCTCTCCGTTTAATCCTGCCCAGCAGCCGTGCTTACCGTTTGTAAATTCGCCGAGGATATCTTCTATGCCAAGGGCGGCGCAGAGAATAATGAACTGTTTCGCGTTGGGCATGGTCTGATTGTTCTCCCACTTGCTCACCGCCTGATTGGTAACTTCCGCGCCAAGCATGGAAAGGCGCACCGCAAGCCCGCTCTGGCTCAAGCCCTGCCGGACCCGCGCCTCGCTTATTACCTTTCCTATGTTCACAGCCAATCCTCCCTGAAAACATTTTTCACATCATCAAGCGATATACGCCGCCCGGAAACCACAATAAAACGGCGCACCGCGTCAATATACTCATACGCGCCGGCAAAGGTGACATAGCGCCTGTACAAATAATACTCAACGCTTACCGCGTCGCCCCGCGTAAGCCTTTTGAGCCTTGCGTTAAGCTCCTGCTGGGCATCCTCGCCGAGAATGACCCGTTTTTCCCTCGGACTGTCATACACAAATCCGACGGGTTCTGCTTCATTTTTATGAAACGCCGCGGACAAAGCCGATATTTTATTGTCCGTGTACATTCCTTGTTCTCCTATTAAGATAATTTACTTTATTATAATCTCTTATTCAGAGATTTGCAATACCTTGCGCCGAAATTTTTTGATGTAATTTTTTGCGAAAGATGATATACTGTAAAAAAACGGCGGGAGGGTGAAAATGACCGATTACGCGGCTTTAAGCGAAGAAAGGCTTATCGAGCTTGTGCAGCACGGCGACAATGAAGCGGGAAACGAGCTTTCCCTGCGTTACAGACCCCTAATAAAAAAATGCACCCGCCCTTATTTTCTGGTCGGCGGGGATGAGGAGGATCTGATTCAGGAGGGAATGATGGGGCTTGTCACCTCCATGCAGACATATTCCCCCGACAGGCAGTGCACCTTCAAGAGCTATGCGGAGCTCTGCATAAAGCGGCGTATCCTTTCCGCGATAAAGGCGGCAAACAGATTCAAGCATATGCCGCTCAACTACCGCCTGTCGCTTGACGAGATATATTCCGACGATGAGGAGCCGAACGCGATAATTGCCGACGCCCGGTACACTCTCACACCTGAGCAGCAGATAATCCGTGAGGAGGAAATACAGAGCCTGCGCACACTGTCGAAATCGCTCCTGTCAAGCCTTGAAAACAAGGTTCTTGAATTGTATCTTGAGGGTCTTTCATATGAGGAGATAGCAAAAGGTATCGGAAAGCCCGTAAAATCGGTCGATTCGGCTTTACAGAGGATAAAAAAGAAGCTTGCGGACGCCGCAAGCCGTGAAAGGATATGATTCTGATTATTTCCCCGCGTCGCAAAAATGCTTCGGCAGGTATGTCACCGTCCGAAGCATTTTTACGGTTCTGAAAGATTCTGATTTTTATCAAAACTATTTTTGCCTGCGGGCAAAAAACTCTGCAAGGGTTTCCGACACTTTTACCGGCGGTTCAGATGAACCGCCGGTAAATTTTTATGCGGGTTTTCAGCAGACCAAAGCCTTCTTCGGGCAGACAGCCGCGCAGGTACCGCAGGAAACGCAATCGTCATAATTGCATTTCCACACCTTGTTGGCACGGTCTACTTCAAGAGCGCCCTGCGGGCATTTTTTGGCGCAGATGGTGCAGTAAACACACTTTTCGGGATCCTGAACCGGCTTTCCGTCGTCTCTGGATGCAACGGCGCAGGCGGGAGCCGCCTCTGCCTTGGACGCCGCCTCGGCCTTGGGAGCCGCTGCGGGAGCGGGCTTTTTGACGGGTCTTGGCTTGATGCGCGTTCCGCTGACGGTGAGGTCTTCTTCCTTGGTGGCTATCATATGATAGTCTCCTGTCAGTTCGATCGCCTTGGTCGTGCAGAAGCCCGCACAGTGGCCGCAGAAGGTGCAGGAACCGAGATTGAAGGAAAGAGTGATCTTTGTACCTTCCTCGACCTCTTCCTTATCCATGGTGATAGCGCCGCCGGCGCATACACGCTGGCACATACCACAGCCGAGACACTTTGAAGCGTCATACTTGATGCGCCCTCTGTAATTGGGTGCTGCCTCTTTGGGAACAGCAGGGTACATTTCACAGCTTGTTTTACTGAAAAGCTGTGAAATTGCTTCTTTAATGAAAGGAAGATCCATTATTTCTGTGCCCTCTTTTCCTTGAGAATTTCAGTTGCAAGAGCAAGTCCCTCAATGACCGCCTCGGGCTTCGGCGCACAGCCTGCCACATCTACATCGACATGCACATACTGGCTCAGCGGTGCGCAGACGGAATAGCTGCCCTTGAAGACGTTGCCGGACTGCGGGCAAGAGCCCATGGTTACGACGCACTTTGGATCGGGAACCTGGGAAATGGCTCTCAGGACTCTGGGGAGCGACTGCTTGGTGCAGGGGCCTGTTACAACCACGATATCCGCATGACGGGGAGAGCCGGCAAGCTTGAAGCCGAGACGCTCGACATCATAGCGGGGGGTGAGAACGGAGACGAGCTCTATATCGCACCCGTTGCATGAACCGGCATTGATGTGGAACAGCCACGGGGATTTTGCGGTGCTTTCCGCAATCAGTTTCTTAAACATTTTCGCCCCTCCTTACAGACCGTACCATGCCAGCACGACGCTTATCAGCGCAAGGCCGGAAACAACGGTCCAATAGTACTTGAAAACCTGCTCTATCTTGAGACGTGCGGTAATTGCATGGACAAGAGAGACGGTAAGAACGGTTATCACGACGGACAGTGCAAACACGATAATACCGTCAACAAGGATGATGCCGGTACCGATGCCGCCAAGAAACAGAGCCGTGAAAAGGCTTGTGAGCGTGAACATCTTTATGCTGTGGCTGAGCTTGTACACGGCAAGCGGCGCTCCGCTGTACTCTGCCAGAAGGCCTTCGCATATCTCCGTCTCCGCCTCGGCGGTGTCAAAGGGATGATTGCCGGTTTCGCCGGGGATTATCATAAGGAAGGCGATCGCAGCTGGTATCATGCTGGGACGGAGGATGAGACTGCCGTTTGTGAGCTGATAATTCGATATCTGCGAGAAGGAGAAGGTGACGGATGCACCGCCCACCGCCTTGCCTATCGCCAGAAGCACAAGCACCAAAGGCAGCTCGCACGAGATGACCGTTACCATCTCACGGCTCAGACCGACGCCGGCATAGGGTGAGCCGGAAGCCGCGCCGCCCATCATGGTCGCCATTGCGGGGATGAGCAGCAGGTAGAGGATGACAATGATGTCCGCCATCCCGGAGAAAGCCGACCAGCCATGGATAGGGATGAACATTTGCAGCACGACAAGCGCCGCAAGCCCCAGCAGAGGAGCCATGAGGAAGGTCGTTTTGGACGCTGCGGCGGGAATAATGGTTTCCTTTCCGCAGAGCTTGAAGAAATCATAGAAAGGCTGAAGAATGGGCGGTCCCACCCTCTTCTGCATTCTGGCGACGATCTTGCGGTCGATACCGGTGAGCAGAAGTCCGGTCATCATGCAGAACAGGAAGCCGGGGAAAATGAGGATATAGCCAAGGTATTCAAGCGCTGTTTTAACTAATTCCATACTTCCCACCTCCTTAAAGAACTATCGTGATGAACACAGTGGCAAGGGCAAGCGCAACGATCGCCCAGAGTGAGTAATCGTTCACAACGCCGCTGTGCAGGTTATGCATGAAGTCGAAATAGTGACGCCAATTGTACTTGAAGCCCCAGAAAAGGTCTCCGCCGCCGACCTGGGAGAACTCACTCTCCTCGCCGCCCCAGAACAGGTCGTACTTGGGATCGGCACACTCGGGTCTCGGCTCGCTCACTCTGTCGTACTTGCCGCAGACGGCAACGATCGTGACCGCAAGAAGGCTGATGCAGAGGATGAGCAGCCACTGGACAGGCGCCCAATAGCCGAGAGCATTGAAGCTTACCGTCGCGGCAACGGGGAGATTTTCGCCCATTGCGGATGCGGCGTAGCCGGTGCCCATCATGGTGTCGATATAACGGGTAACGTCAAACACGGCACGTGCGGCAGGCTCCGTAAGGTTCTTGGTGACAAACTCTGGGAAAAGACCGGTGAGGACGCAGAGCACCGCGAAGATGCACATTGCGATTATCATGCCGGGCTTGACCTCATGAACGTTCTCATAACGTGCGGGAAGTCTTCCGAAGAAGACGGACTGCGTAACCTTGACAAATGATGCAAGGGTGAGAACGGATGTCACAAGCGCGACGACGGTGACAAGCAGGAAGCCGATATTGCCTGTCTCGGCGGCTTTCTGATAGGTGGCCTGATAGATCATCCACTTTGAAGCGAAGCCGTTGAAGGGGGGCAGACCGCTGATGGAGAACGCACCGATGAGGAACAGACCTGTCGTCCATGGCATTTTCTTGGAAAGGCCGCCAAGCTCGTCAAGATTGGTCGTTCCCGTCTCGTGGAGCACAGCGCCCGCGGCAAGGAACAGCAGGCCCTTGAAAAGGGTGTGGTTCATCGCGTGGTAAAGGCCGGCGGAGATGCCAAGTCCCGTGCAGAGACCCACAGCGGTGAGAACGTAGCCTATCTGTGAAATGGAATGGAATGCAAGCAGACGCTTGAAGTCATGCTGCGCAAGAGCCATTGTGACGCACACAAACATACTGACGCTGCCCACAAACACCAGCAGGAACTGGAACGAACCGAGTCCCATAGTCTGGAACAGGAAGTATGTAAGCCTTATGATACCGTAGATACCGGACTTTGTAAGTACGCCGGAAATCAGAACGGATATGGAAGCGGGAGCCGCGCCGTGGGCATCCGCCGCCAGCGGATGGAACGGAACGATGAACGCCTTTGTGGAGAAGCCGATGTACAAAAGTGCAAAGGCAAGCTTGGTGGCGTTGTTCATATGTCCGGGAATGAGCGCAGAAAGCTGTGCGAAGTTCAGGGTATGAGCCTGAGCATAGAGCATTATCGTACCGGTGAGGATGCAGGTAGAACCGATGCAGCCGACGATCAGGTACTTGAATGCCGCCTCGAGCGCGCCGTGCGCCTTGTTGCGGAAAGCGGTGAGCGCGACTGCCGCAAAGGTGAGTATCTCGACCATGATGAACATATTGAAGATATCGCCCGACAGCACAAGACCGATAACGCCGCCCGCAAGCATGAGGAACAGAGTATAATACTGGGGAACGTTTTCATCCTTTTCCATATATTGCAGCGAATATACGCCGGAGACGAAAACCGCAGTCGCAATGAGCAGTCCGAAGAACAGGCTCAGCGCATCGACCTCAAGCGCAATTCCGATAGCATAGCCGCCCGCCGGGACACGGTTGCCCATCCAATAGGAAATTATCTCATGCTCAAGCATGACGGGCTTTACAAGAGCCACCATGCATGCAAGAGAGGCGGAAACGGCCAGAAAAGCGATGATGTTTCTTGCAGTCTTGTTCTTGCCGAACATGACGATAAGAAACGCGCCGAGGAACAGCACCATTACGGAGTAGATCGGGAAGTGGTGGTAATCAAAGAAACTCATCCTCTCAGCCTCCTTATCTCTCTGGTATCAAGCGTACCGTAGGAATCATGAAGCTTCATGACCAGCGAAAGGCTCATTGCGGTAACGCAGGCGCCGATAACTATGCTGGTGAGCGTCAGAGCCTGAGGTATCGGGTCTACAAAGTAGCTTGCGGCGGTAAGCTCACCCGCGGTGAAGATAGGCGCGGTGCCGCCGGGATTGTAGCCGATGGAGATTATCAGCAGATTCACGCCGTAGTCGGTGATAGAAAGGCCGATAACCGTCTTGATAAGATTATACTTTGTGATGATCGTATAGAAACCGAGGGAGATGAGGAAGAAGGACGCTATATAATTGAACAGTATCATATCATTCACCTCATTCTTTCTCGTCATCGTCGTTGACGGCAAGCAGTCCCAGCATTGTAAGGCCGAGGACGCCGACGCCCGCCAGAACCTTCGCACCGACGGTGACATTCATATAGAATATGGTTCCGGTCGAATACAGGTCGCCGATATTGCCGTGATCGAACAGAACATTTTCACAGAAATATGCGCCGCCGAAAACGCCGAGCATTGCAAAGAAAATGTATGCTATCGAAGCAAAGCCCTCAAATTTGTGCAGGAAACCGCGGTTGATGCACTTTGCGGTGCCTTCATAGCCGTAGCCCATGTAGATAAACGCGATCGCGGCAACCATGAGCACGCCGCCCTGGAAACCGCCGCCCGGGGACAGATGGCCGTGAAGGATAACGTAGAACATATACATGAAGATGAAGGGGATGACCTTATCCGTACCGCACTTGATGATAACGTCGCCCTTGACCTTGATGTTATTATTTTCCATTTTCCGCATCCTCCTTTTTCGCTTTCTTCTTTCCTGTCGAGAGGATGACCACAGAACCGGCAACGGCGGTAATGAGGATGAATGCCTCGCCCATTGTATCGTAGCCGCGGAAGTCAAAAACGATGGATGTGACGTCGTTTACGGCATGGGACTTGGCGAGATCCTGCTGGACGATGGCATCAGCCGCACCGGTGGCAGCGCTGTCGTCATAGCTGTCGGGATTCTGCTGAAGTTCATAAACGGAGACGGCGGCGTCTCTTCCGTCATATGTGCGGGGCATGGCCGCCATTGTCACGCTTGCATATACGCCCGCGAACAGGAACACGGCAAGGCTTACCCACGTAAGAAACTTTTTCATTTACCGCTGCCCCCCTTTATCTTTTTAAGGGTGACGATGAAAATCACTGGGGTGAGCGCAGCGCCGACGGCGGCTTCCGAGATAGCCACGTCGGGTGCGTGGAGAATGAGAAACTCTGCGGCGGCGAAAAGGCCGGTCGCTCCGAGGCAGATGACCGCGGAGAGCAGATTTTCGGTATTGGAGGCAAGGATCGCCGTGACGACCATACCGAGAACGACAAGAACGTTCAGGATAATAACAATATTACTCATTGAAATCCCTCCCGTAATCATCAACAGTCATTTCCTTCTCGGGTCTGATGCCCGCCTTATACGTGCCCTTTGCGATAGCGTGAGCGCCGACGGGGTTAGTGACGAGTATAAGCACCGCGACAAGCGCGACCTTTACCGCCGTGCCGGCAGACTGCATCACGAAAACGGCGTACAGAAGCGCGCCTATCATGGTGCAGAGCATACCGAGAGTTGTAATGCAGGTAGAAGCCTGCATACGGCAGAAGGTGTCAGGCATTTTCAGAATGCCCTTTGTTCCGGCAAGAGCAAAGAACAGACCCACGGCAATAAGAACGTCTATTGCTATTCTGAGTATCATTTGACCTTCCTCCCTTCAAGATAACGTCCGACGAGCATGGTATCGACAATACCCATCATTGCGCTGATGAGAGAAATGTCAAGGTAAATGCCGCGTCCGGAGAAAAGCGCAAACAGCACCATCGCACAGCACAGCAGCGCGTCCGCGCTGTCGGCGGCGACCATTCTGTCGGCCGGAGTGGGACCTTTTGCAAGGCGCACAAGGCACATCACGGCGAGAAGTCCGAAAAGGATTCCGAATATAAGCAGTTCTATCGTCATTTGAAGATCCTCCCTACGCCTTTTTCCAGCGTACCCTTTATGGCGTCGCCGGCTTCTTTGCCGCTGGGAGCGGTCACATCGATCCAATGTATGTAGTAATAGGTCTGCCCGGCCTCCTCGGCGATATCCATGGTGATGGTGCCTGGAGTGAGGGTAATGGAGTTTGCAAGCATCGCCTGACCGTATTCGCTCTCAAGCCCGACGGGAACCTTGACTATGCCGGGATTGACGTTTTTGCAGCCGCCGAGGCAGCGCTTTGCCATGTCCCAATTTGCCTTTATAAGCTCACCCATGAAGGTCACGAGCGAGTAATAAAGGAGGTTGAAAAACCTTACGGGATTGAAAAGCCAGAAAGCGTTCTCATGGATATAGAATCTGGCTGAGAAGAGAGCCACCGCAAGGCTCACCACCACACCGGCTATCAGCTCCTGAACCGCGACACCGTTGGCCCCGAACGGCCATGTGAGCAGTACCCAGAAGCCAAAACAGACGATGAAGGTGCTTATTACAGCGGGAAATCTCGTTTTTTGCAAGAGAAAACCTCTCCTTCCTTATTATTCCCGACAAAACGCGGTCTGCCGGGACAACTCATGCCTGCCTGCGCAGCTTCCGGCATGAGGGCGGACTTTGCCCGCCTTTATTCTACTTTTAAATTTTCCACGTAAAATTCACGTCCCGCAGTCATTTTCAGCGCCGTGCCGCCGCAGACCGCACAGCAGTGGTTCACCCTGTCGGCATCCCCCTCAAAGCCGCAGTCAAGACACCTGAAGCGCGCTTTGACCGGCTCTATGGAAAGATGCGCCCCCTCGGCTATGCTGCCCGCCGCGGCAATGGGGAAAAACTCCTCTATGCACTGGGGGACAAGTCCGGAATATTCGCCGACGCGCAGTGAAATTTCAAGCACGCGGTCAAACTTTTCCTTCTCGGCCTCGGATTCGACTATTTCAATGATGCTGCGGGTTATCGCCATTTCATGCATGGCTTATCTGTCAAGGCAGCTGAAGCACGGGTCAATGCTTGCGATGATAAGACCTGCGTCCGCCACTGCGTTGCCCTTGAGCATGAAAGGAATGGTGGGAGTATTTTTGAAGCTGGGCACATGGATGCTGACGCGGTGGTTATTGAGCCCGCCGTTGCCCGCAACCATATAGGACAGCTGACCGCGCGGCGCCTCATGGCGCGAAACGGCCACGCCGGACTGTATCTTGGGCAGCTTGTTGCCGAGGTTTATGGGACCGTCAGGCAGCTTATCAAGCGCCTGCTCAATTATCTTGATAGACTCGTAGCACTCAAGTGCACGCACAACGACACGTGCAAAAACGTCGCCGCTGTCGCATGTGGGGACGTCAAAGTCAAAATCCTCATATGAGCAGTAGGGAGAATCTTTGCGGACGTCCACCTTGACGCCGGAAGCTCTTGCGTGCGGACCTATCGCGCCCATGCGTATCGCGTCTGCGGTAGGAATGACGCCTACGCCCTTGGTGCGCAGAGCAATGGTTTTGTCGTTGAGGCAGATCTCAACGATCCTGTCCATAGGCTTTTTGAGGGATTCGATACCCTTGAGTATCTCGCGCTTGAGATCGTCGTCAATATCGCGTCTTGCACCGCCTATTGTGACCATGGAGTAGTTGACGCGGTTGCCGGAGAGCTTTTCCAGCAGATCCATAATGACCTCGCGCACGTCCCAGATATGCATGAACATACTGTCGTGACCGATGATGTGGCAGGCGATGCCCAGCCACAGGAAATGCGAATGAAGCCGTTCAAGCTCGGCAGTGATGGCGCGGATATAGTCGCCTCTCTTAGGAACCTCAACGCCGTTTATCTGCTCGACAGCCATCGCGTATACAAGGGCATGGGAGTGAGAGCAGATGCCGCACACTCTTTCGACCAGAACAAGCGTCTGGATGGCATTGCGCTCGGTAGCAAGCTTTTCAATGCCGCGGTGGTTATAGCCTACGAAAACCTCCGCATCCTTGATGATCTCACCCTCGGTGACAAGCCTTGCGTGTATAGGCTCTTCCAGCGCGGGATGGTATGGTCCGATAGGAACAATATAGCTCATTCTGCTCCTCCTTGCTTCTTGATGTTTTTCTCCACCAGCTCCCTGAGCGGCGTGACCATGATCTGTCCCTTGCCTTCCGGATCAAGCATATCCTCGGGCAAAAACAGTCTCTTGGAAACATCCAGACCTTCAAACTCAATTCCGAAAAGCTCATTAAGCTCACGCTCGGGCCATTCGGCGGCCAGATCGTAAATGGGCGCTATATCGGGCAGCTTTGTTTCGCCGACAACATGATACGACTCAATTGCCGGTTCGACAGCATACTCGTAAGACACATCCATCTGTCCGTCCGTGTTGATGAAGGCGTGGATCATGACGAGGTATTTTCCCTCTTTCCTCATCCGCTCTGCAATGGGTACTATTTCATCCTTGCCGATGTCGATTCTCCTGTACTCCTGCATTCATTTCACCTCACATGATTTGCTGATATATCTAAAAACCCATAGGATTTTTATTCGTGGTTATTATCTCTGCCGCGTCCCGCGCACGGAAGCGTTCAGCATATCCGCGGCAGCTGCGCGCCGGTAAGCTTCTGAAGGATGCGCCTGCCGCCGAAGGCCGTATTCATGACAAGTCTGCCCGGATAGCCGTCCGTGACCTCGCCGATCGTTACGGCGTCCTTACCCTCGTCGGTTCTGTGCATTGCCTCAAGCACCCGCTCCTCCGCCTCCGGAGCAACAACGGCAAGAAGCTTGCCCTCGTTGGCGCAGTACATTGCGTCAAGACCAAGCATATCGCAGGCCGCCTGAACGTCCGGGCGTACCGGTATGAGCCTTTCGTCAAGCTCGATCCCCAGCGGCGTACCCTCGACAAACTCGTTGAGCGTGGTCGCCGCGCCGCCTCTGGTCGGGTCGCGCAGAACCCTCACGCCGCCGCCCGTGGAAAGTATCGCTTCGCACAGACCGTTGAGCGCGGCGCAGTCGGAACGTATCCCCTCCTGCTCCATGCCTATCCTTGAGAGCATGACGGCTGTCCCATGGTCGCCCACGGTGCCTGAAACAATGACTTTATCGCCCTTTTTTATGTTTTTCGGAGACAGCCCCGGATATTTCAGAAAGCCGATACCGGCGGTATTGATATATATTTTGTCTCCGCGTCCCTTTTCAACAACCTTTGTATCGCCCGTGACGACGCACACGCCCGCCTTATCGCATTGGGCATGTATGGAAGCGATCACCCGCTCCAGCTCCCCGACAGGGAAGCCTTCCTCGATTATGAAAGCGCAGCTCAGATATTTCGGAACTCCGCCGCACATCGAAACATCGTTCACCGTGCCGCAGACCGAAAGCTTGCCTATATCGCCGCCTGGGAAAAATATGGGATCGACCACAAAGCTGTCGGTGGAAAAAACAAGCTCGCCGCCCCCTGCAATGACCGCCCCGTCGTTAAGCTCGTTCAGAGCCGGATTATCAAGCGCGGGAAGTATCATATTTTCGATGAGGCGGGAGGTTTTTTTCCCGCCGCTGCCGTAATCAAGAGTAATTATCTCATCCATCATATCACCTGATATTTATAAGCCGCGGCGCATGCGCCCTCAGAGGAGACCATGCACGGACCGAGCGGGTCCTCCGGCGTACAGAGGGTGCCGAACATCGGGCACAGCGTCGGCGCGATACGTCCGGTTATCACCTTGCCGCAGCGGCATGCAGTCGGCTTCGTCTCTGCGGATATGCGCACGCCAAACTTTTTCTCCGCATCAAATTCCGAAAGACTTTCCCTGAGCGCAAACCCGCTTTTTTCTATTTTGCCCAGACCGCGCCATATATCCGTGCGCAGCTCAAACGCTTCGTCAAGCATTTTTTCCGCAAGCAGATTTCCCTCCGGACGGACAACGCTCTTATACTCGTTTTCAAGCCGGGGCGTACCGTCCGCTATCTGCTTTACAAGCCGGTAGACCGACATAAGTATCCCCTCCGGCTCAAACGGCGCTATCACAGCCGGTATTTTATATTCGTCGGCAAGAAAGGCAAAGCCCTTTTCACCGAGTATCGCCGCGACATGCCCGGGACAGATGAAGCCCTGAATGTCAAAATCCTCTTCGGCGATCAGCGCACGGAGCGCCGGCTCAACGGTTTTGAGCATCGACCAGACGGAAAAGTTTTTTACTCCATCCGCTTTTGCGGCAAGCACCGCGGCGGCAGTGCCGGGTGCAGTCGTCTCAAAGCCGACGCTCAGAAAAACGATCTCCTTATCCGGATTGCGCTTTGCCGTCTCAATGGCGTCCATCGGAGAATACACGATCTCGACTTTCGCGCCCATTGCGCGCCGCTTTGCAAGGCTGTCCCCTCTCACACTGCCGGGAACGCGCACCATATCGCCGTAGGTCGTGACGATAACACCGGGGCGCATCGCAAGGTCAAGCACGGCGTCGATGACCTCAGGCGGCGTAACGCAGACAGGACATCCCGGGCCGGAAAGCAGCTTTATGTTCCCCGGCAACACGGTTTTAAGTCCCGACTTGGCAATGACCATGGTATGCGTTCCGCAGACCTCCATGAGCTTTACATTGCCCACGTCGAGCGCGGCTATTTCCGCAAGAAGCTTATCAGAGGTGCGTGACGGCATCCTTGATCTCCTCCCACGACTCAAGATCCTCCGCCGCCTGCCTATCGGAAAGTCTCTCGATCGCAAAGCCGGCGTGAACTATCACATACTCGCCTATCTGCGGGTTTTCGATGAAATCAACGCGCATTCTGCGCGTCATGCCCATCGCCTCGCCGACGGCCTCATTGCCGTTTATTTCTGTTATTTTTAAAGGAATAGCAAGACACATTTTTTTCTCCGTTAAAGCAGCCGCTTTATTTTGTGCTCCGCGATCATTATCTGTCCGAGAGAAAGCCCCTCGTCATTGACAGAGACTCTTGAATGGTGATACACCGCAAAGCCCTTTTCTTCGAGAAGCTTCGGCAGGCGCTTCATTATATACATATTCTGAAAGCTTCCGCCCGAGAGGACAACGCGCTCAAGCCCCGTTTTTTCGCGGGCATACACACACTGAGCCGCCGCCATATCAACAAGCGTGTTCATGAACATCGCGGCTTTTTCCCCGACGTCTCTGCTGTCCGATGCTATGGCGCGTATCATTTCGCGCCAGTCAAAGCACAGCGGCTCGCCGGAAAGCGCGTATTCATAACGCCCCTCGCAGTCCGTATCCGCTGCGGCCTCAAGCAGCACCGCCCCCTGTCCTTCGTAGGAGCAGCGGTCTTTTATGCCGAGTATCGCCGCGGCGCCGTCAAAAAGCCGCCCCATACCGGAGCTTAACGGACAGTTCAGCCCGCTTTTCAGCATAGCGTCCAGCAAAGCGGCATTTTCGATGCCGTCCGTATCGCACCCGCTTCCGCTCATAAGCGCGAACGCAACGCGAAAGCTCTCCTTCGCCGCCTTATCGCCGCCGATAAGCGGGATAGGTCGGATACTGCCAAGCCACTCAAAGCCGCCGTATCCGCCGGCAAGACATTCCGCGCCCCATATCGTCCCGTCCGTACCGTAGCCGGTGCCGTCCCAGACGAGACCTATGACCTCCCCGGCGAGGGAATTGTCCGCCATGCAGGACGCCATATGCGCATGGTGATGCTGAACCCGTACAAGCGGGATATTCTCCCTTTCCGCCCGTTCGGCGGCATAGCCAGCGGACATATAGTCCGGGTGCATATCGCAGACGATACACTTTGGCTTTATATCAAAAAGGCGCTGAAAATGGAGTATCTGCTGCAAATAGTTCTCGAACGTCTCCATGTTCTTCAAGTCGCCTATATGCTGGCTCGGAAAGACATAATTTCCTTTGCTGAGGGCAAAGCTTGCTTTCTGCTCCGCCCCGCACGCCAGTATCTCCTCCGCCGCGCCGTCAAGCCTTATCGGAAAAGGGACATAGCCCCTCGATCTGCGCGCCGGATATTCCTTGCCGTCCAGCACCCAGCACAGCGAATCATCGCAGCGGGTCTGGATATCGCGGTCATGCAGCAGAAAACCGTCCGCAATGCCGTGAAGCTTCTCTATCGCCTCGGCATTCTTGTACATAATGGGCGTGTCGGAAAGATTGGCGCTGGTCATTATGAGAGTTTCTATATCATCGCCGAACAGCAGATAATGCAGCGGCGTGTACGGCAGCATAACGCCGATATATCCGTTTTCACTTACCTCAGGCAGTTCTGAGCCTGTGCGCTTGTGAAGCAGCACTATCGGTCTTCTGAAGCTTTCGAGAATTTTCCGTTCGTCATCGGAGACACGGCAAAGCTTTTCCGCAGCTTCCGTATCGCGGCACATCACGGCAAAGGGCTTTTCATCCCTCTGCTTGCGGCGGCGAAGCTCCTTTGCGCTCCCGCCGTCGGCGCGGCAGGCAAGATGCATCCCGCCGAGTCCCTTTATGCACACGATATTCCCCGCCTTGAGCATACTGCGGGCGATCTCTATCGCGTCGCCCTCAACCCTGTTCCCGTCGGCGTCGCAGAAAAACACACCCGGACCGCAGTCGGCACAGCAGTCAGGCTGTGCATGATAGCGGCGGTTCTCTATGTCCCCGTATTCCCTTGCACAGTCGGGACACATCGGAAAATCGCTCATCGAGGTCTTTGCCCTGTCATACGGCACGTCCTTGATTATGGTGAAGCGCGGGCCGCAGTTGGTGCAGTTTATAAACGGGTACTTATACCGCCTGTCGTTTTTGTCTCTCATTTCTCTGAGACAATCGTCACAGATGCATATATCCGGCGAGATAAGGGTATTCCGCTCATTTTCGCACTTGCTTTTGCGTATTTCAAAGCCTTTGAAATTTTTAAGCTCTCCCGAGAACTTCGATTCGACGCTTTCAATGACGGCAAGCTTCGGGGCTTTATGCGGAAGCTCGTCAAGGAAGCGCTGAAGCTCCTCATGCTCTCCCTCAAGCTCCATCTCCACGCCGGAGGAGGTGTTTTCTATATACCCGCTCAAGCCGCAGTTTTTTACCTGCTTATGGATGAACGGACGGAAGCCCACACCCTGAACTATACCGCGAATTTTCAGCCATAACCGCTCCAAAGCACAATACTCCAATGATATTTTTTAACATATTACAGTATACTTCCGCGCCGTTCAAATTGCAAGCGGAAATATCGGTATATTTTGGGCAAGTCTCTCCGCCGGCGTTACTTTTTAGGCAAATTTCATAAAAATCATTTTTCTCATAATAATTTCGTTCTTATTGTGTTTAATCCGTTTTTTGCAAAATTTCGGCAAAAAAGTTAACGGAAAATTTATTGTCTGTATGCAGAAATTTCTCGTGAAAAAACTTGTTAGTGAAATTTTTATTTATATTCCTTAAAGTTCTCTCCCAACGGGATATATCCGTCTACCCTTCCGGATATTTTTATTCTTCCCGCGCTTTATGTTTTTTGCAGTTTGCGGTTGAGATACGGGTTTATTTGTGCTACAATCAGTTATAATATGTCGATATGTGGTTATAAAAGTCCGTGAAAGCCGCAGTTCACAATCGTTTTCTCACGGAAAAGCATGCCATGCAAAGGGGGAATCGTCCGGTGACAGGCAAAGATTGGTACAAGGAAATGTCCATCTATCAGATATGGACGCGCAGCTTCTGCGACGGCAACGGAGACGGTATCGGTGATCTCCTCGGCGTTATAGAGAAGCTTGACTATATAAAAAGTCTCAATGTGGACGCTATCTGGTTCTCGCCCATTTTCCCGTCCCCGAATGCCGATTACGGCTATGATATCTCCGATTATATGAATATCAACCCGGAATTCGGCGATCTTGACATTTTCCGCCGCCTTCTCGACGAGGCGCACGGGCGCGGTCTGCGGGTATTCATGGATCTGGTCGTCAACCACACCTCGGATGAGCATTTCTGGTTCAGGGAGAGCAGGAAGAGCGTCGATAATCCCTATCATGACTATTATTATTGGCGTCCGGCAAGATATGCGGGCAAAAAGCGCCTGCCGCCCAACAACTGGACAAGTCAGCTTGAGGGCGAGGCATGGGAATATGACGAGAAGCTGGACGAATATTACCTGCATCTGTTCGCCGTAAAGCAGCCTGATCTCAACATGGACAACCCCAAGGTGCGGGAAGAGGTAAAGAAGATCATGCGCTTCTGGCTGGACATGGGGGTTGACGGGTTCCGCGAGGACGTCATAACATATATTGCCAAGACGCCGGGACTTCCCAACAGCTTTCCGAAGCTCCCCGTGGCAAACGGGATGAAGCACTATTCAAACAAGCCCAACGCCCATAAGTATCTTATGGAGTTCAAGCGCGACGTACTTGACTATTACGACTGCTTTGTCGTCGGCGAAAGCCCGACGACGACGGTCGATACCGCGCTCAAATACGTGACGGAGGGGCCTGATCAGGTGCTTGACGAGATGATCGCTTTTGAGCATATGGAAGCTGACTGCATCCTGAACGATTTTCTCCCCCGTCCCTTCAGTCTCCGGAAAATGAAAAGAGCTTTTTCCCAATGGCAGACGAAGCTTGAGGGCAGGGGCTGGGCGGCTCTGTACATTGAAAACCACGACCACCCGCGCATCATAAGCCGTTACGGGAGCGAGATATACCGCAATGAAAGCGGCAAAATGCTTGCGGCAATGTATATTCTCCAGCGCGGCACGCCCTTTGTATATCAGGGGCAGGAAATAGGCATGCTCAATATAGCGCTGCCGCGCCTTGATATGTACAAGGATGTGCTTACATTCAACGCGGCGAGGATAGCGTCAAAGCTTATGTCCAAGGAGAGGGTTCTAAAGCTCGTACACCGCGCAAGCCGCGACAATTCCCGCACGCCTATGCAGTGGGACCGCAGCAGAAACGCCGGCTTCACCTCCGGAACGCCGTGGTTCAGCGTAAACCCGAATTATCACGAAATAAACGTTGCGGACGAGGAAAAATCCCCCGACTCGCTTCTCAATTTTTACCGCGCCGTTCTTAAATTCAGGAAAGAGAACCCCGTTGCGCTTTACGGCACCTACTGTGAGCTTATGCCCGAGAGCAGAAAGCTTTATGTATATGAGCGCGCATATGAGGGCGAAAGGCTCCTTGTTATCTGCTCCTTCACGAACGAGCAGGTTCGCTTTGAGGCAGGAAGCGCTTATGATATTGAAAACGCCGAACCCGTTCTCAGCAATTATGAGCATAATTTTGTTATCTCCAACGGCTTTACAACAAGACCTTACGAAATGAGAGTATATCACTTCAAATGATAAGTACAATTGACGAAAAAGCGTATGCAAAGCTGAACATTTCTCTTGACGTCGCGGGCAAGCGGGAAGACGGCTACCACAACATGGTCATGGTGATGCAGAGTATTTCCCTGTGCGACGACATACATATCGAGCTTAACGAAAGCGGCAGGATCTGCGCCCGTTCAAACTTCCGCTTTGTGCCGGAAGATGAACGCAATCTTGCGGTGAAGGCGGCAAAGACCTTCTTCGCAAAGCGCGCCGACACGAAAAGCGGCGCTGTGATATCCATAAAAAAACACATCCCCGTAGGCTCCGGCATGGGAGGCGGCTCTGCTGACGCGGCGGCGGTGCTCAGGGCGCTCAACCGCGCTTTCGGCTTTCCGTATTCCACGGAGGAGCTTGCGCAGATCGGCGCGGAGGTCGGCTCCGACGTTCCGTTCTGCGTGGTAGGCGGCACGGCCTTCGTTCAGGGGCGCGGCGAGATCATCACTCCTCTGCCTCCGTTCCCGAAATGTAAATTTGTCGTATGCAAGCCCTCGTTTTCCATATCGACGCCGGAGCTTTTCAAAAAGCTGGACGGCGTTCCGAACCGCCGCCACCCGGATACCGCCGGTATAATGGAGGCGCTCGGCACCGGTGAGCTGAGCAAGATATCAAGACGCATGTACAATGTCTTTGAGGAAGTGAACGACAGGCGTTTCAGGCGCGTTTCGGAGATAAAGAGCGTGCTTCTTGACCGCGGTGCGCTCGGCGCCGTGATGACCGGTACAGGCTCAGCCGTTTTCGGCGTGTTCGACAACAGTCTCAAAGCGGAGGACGCCTGCGCCGCGCTCAAAAAAGAGCGCATCTTCTGCTGCATTGCGGAATGTGTATGATTATTTTCAGCTTGTCAAAAAAGCCCTTACAGGACTTTTTTGACACTCTCTGATTATTTTTCCTGCAAGCCGTCCATAATATGTTTGAAAATACATATTAAAGGACGGTTTGTTATGTTTAAAAAAGGCACAAAAATTTTTGAAATATCGCTTCTGGCGGCGCTTTCCGCCGCGCTGTGCATCGGCACATGGGCTGGGGCGCGGCACGGTTCAATAAGCGGCGCTCTTGTAAGGCTCCATGTTGTGGCGGTGTCCGACGACGAGTACGAACAGCAGCTGAAGCTCAGAGTGCGCGACAGCGTGCTTGACTATCTGCGTCCGAAGCTTGAGGACATAGACAGCCGCGCCGAAAGTGAAGCGCTCATCGCAGAGGAGCTTGGCGGCATAGCCGAAGCCGCGGCAAATGCCGCCGAGGGCAGGCAGGTCACGGTCTCGCTCGGCAGGGAATTTTACCCCACGAAAAGCTACGGCGGTTTTGCGCTTCCTGCCGGGGAATATGACTCTCTGCGCGTGATCCTCGGCGAAGGCAAGGGGCGGAATTGGTGGTGCGTCGTGTTTCCGCCGCTGTGTACCGACGCCGTTTCATGCGGAAAAATGCAGAGCGTCATGAGCGATGAGGATTATGCCGTCATAACCGAAGAAGACGGATACGCTCTTCGCTTCCGCGTCCTTGAGCTTTGGGGCGAAATAACTGAATTTTTTGCGGATGCTTGAAAAACAACGGCTCCTGTTGTATGATTTGATCATCAAATCATACAGCAGGAGCTTTTGTTATGAAAATATGCAATATTGTTATTGACGGCGGGATGCATCCCGCGCTTATGACCGACAGGGGCGTGATCGATCTCCCTGCCGCCGGATGCGGTCTTTCACTCGGAAGCATCATCTCCGGCGCAGGACGCGCAGAGCTTGAAAAGCTCTGCGCAGACAGCTCTCTTCCGAGTGTGGAAAACCCGGCCTTTGCCAACATAACCGAAAGCGGGGCAAAGCTTCTCTGCGTAGGGCTGAACTATAAGGCTCATGCCGACAGAGTAAGCATGGGCAAGTTTGACGTGCCTGTACTGTTTTCAAAATTCGGCGATGCGCTTGTACCCTCTGGCGCAAATATAGAGCTGCCGCAGTGGGAGACAAGCTACGACTACGAAGCGGAGCTTGTCATCGTGATGGGCAGAAACTGCTGGGGCGTGGATACCGCCGACGCCATGAGCTATGTTTTCGGTTATACCTGCGGCAACGATCTCAGCTGCCGCGAAGCGCAGAAGCGCACAAGCCAGTGGCTCATCGGCAAGACGATGCCGGGCTTCGGTCCGTGCGGTCCGTGCATAGCCACCGCCGACGCTCTCGACCCGTTTGCCGGCGTCAGGATAAGAAGCTTTGTCAACGGTGAGCTGAGGCAGGACGGGACAAGCGCGGACATGATATTCAACTGCGCGGAGATCGTCGCCTATGCTTCAAAATACGTATGCCTTGAGCCGGGCGATCTCATTTTTACCGGTACTCCGAGCGGTGTGGCGCTTGAACAGCGTAAGGACAAGCGCCGCTGGCTTGAAAAGGGCGACAGAGTGGATATAGAAATAGAAGGAATAGGAAGACTTACGAATTATATGGTGTGACAAGCTTTCCGCCGAGCATTTTGAACGCGTTCAAAATGCTGTTGCCGAGAGCCTTGATATCTCAAGGC
>OIZL01000251.1_pt1 | contig 45340 bp, 41 predicted proteins | sample 1588541 | NCBI WGS metagenome assembly OIZL01 (sample SAMN03283285) | human gut metagenome | biome: human-associated habitat; material: feces | host: Homo sapiens | place: Peru | collected 2012 | reverse complement strand
AACTAATAGACGAGTTACTATAGAATATGTTATGCTTAATAATGTAAATGATAGTTTAGAAGATGCAAGAAATCTTGCTAATTTACTTAAGGGAATGAATGTGTATGTTAATTTAATTCCTTATAATGAGACTAGTCATTTAGATTTTAAAAGAAGCGATAAAATAAACTCTTTTTATGATACTTTAAAGAAGTATAAAATTAATGTAACTGTAAGACGTGAATTTGGTTCTAATATAGATGCAGCATGTGGACAGTTACGAGCTAAAGAGGTGGAAAAATGAAATCATTTTATTTAACAGATACAGGAAGAGTTAGAAGTCATAATGAGGACTCTGTTACAATAGTTAAAAATGCATCAGGTGAGCACTTAATGATTGTAGCCGATGGTATGGGAGGACACAGAGCAGGTGAGATAGCCAGTTCAATGGTAGTTACTCATATGGGCTCTAGATTTAGTGAACTATCTACTATTGGTAGCAAATTAGATGCAGCGAGCTGGCTTAATGAAAATATTGGGGAAATTAATACTAACATAATTAAATATGCTGAGGAAAATCCCGAAGCAACCGGGTTAGGTACTACAGTAGTAATGGCCTTACTTACAAAAGATTTTTTGATATTTGCTAATATTGGTGATTCTAGTGGGTTTGTACTTAAGAATAGTAAACTTCATAAGATAACCAAAGATCATACACTTGTAAATTTACTTGTAGAGTCTGGTGAGTTAAGTGCTGAAGAAGCAGAAAATCATCCTAAAAAAAATGTATTAATGAGAGCACTTGGGGCTGCTGAAAAGCAAGAACTTGATATATTTGATGTTGATCCAAATGTAGATGCTGTACTTTTATGTAGTGATGGACTTACTAATATGCTTACAAAAGAGCAGATTGAGAAAGTTTTAATAGATGAAGAACTTAATGAAGAAGGAAAACTTATTAAATTAATTAAGAAATGTAATGCTAGAGGGGGAACGGATAATATAACAGTAGCGTATCTTGTTAAAGAAGGTGGTATAGAATGATACAAAAGGGGCAAAAAATAAATGACCGTTACCAAATTATTAAGTCTATTGGTGAAGGTGGAATGGCTAATGTGTATTTAGCATTTGATACTATTTTAGAACGTAATGTTGCAGTTAAAGTTTTAAGAGGAGATTTAGCAAACGATGAGAAGTTTGTTAGACGTTTTCAAAGAGAAGCATTAAGTGCAAGTTCATTATCTCATCCTAATATAGTTGAGGTTTATGATGTAGGTGAAGATGATGGTATATATTATATTGTCATGGAGTATATTGAAGGTAAGCATTTAAAACAACTTCTTAAAAGAAGAGGAAAACTTACTTTAGAAGAAGCTGTTGATATTATGCTTCAAGTAACTGACGGTATGGCTTGTGCTCATGATTCTTATATAATTCATAGAGATATTAAACCACAAAATATTATGATATTAGAAAATGGTCTTGTTAAGATTACAGATTTTGGTATAGCAATGGCCTTAAATAGCACTCAACTTACTCAAACTAATAGTGTTATGGGAAGTGTTCATTATATACCACCAGAGCAAGCTAGTGGTAAGGGATGCACTATTCAAAGTGATGTATATTCAATGGGTATTTTGTTTTATGAGTTACTTACAGGTACTCTTCCATATAAAGGTGATAATGCTGTTGAAATAGCACTTAAACATTTGAAGAATCCTCTTCCAAGTATTAGAGAGGAACTACCAAACGTACCACAACCAGTTGAAAATATTATTCTAAAAGCTTGTGCTAAGAACCCTAAAAATAGATATGCCGATGCTAGAGAAATGCATGAAGATTTAAAGACTTGTTTAAGTAAGAGCAGGGCTGATGAACCAAAGTATGTTTATAATTATCCGGAGTTTGACGAGAAAGATAAAAAGAGTGTTAGTGAAACTAAAAAGATAGATAAAGTGGATAAGGTTAAAGAGAAAAAGGAAGAGGTTGGCGTGAAGAAGATTACTGAAAAAGATTATCATAAGAAAGAAAATAAGGTTTTAATTGTTTTAGGGTTTGTATTTGCAGCGCTTGCGATTATTACAACCAGTGTAGTTGTGTTACTTCCTAAACTTACTTCATCTAAGGATTTAGTTGTACCTGATGTTTCAGATAAGACAGTAGATGAAGCAGTTGATATTCTTACTAAGATGGGACTTAAAATTAGTGCTGAAAATAAGACAGTTACCAGTGATACTATAGAAAAAGGCAAAGTGGTTAAAACAAGTCCTAATAAAGGAAGAACAGTTAAGGAAGGCTCTGAAGTCGTTATTTATGAATCTAGTGGGGCAGGAACAATTACTTTAGAAGATTATACAGGTAAAAATTATATTGAAGTTAAAACAATTTTAGAGCAAATTAATAAATTATTTGTAATTCAAAAAACCGAAGAAGTTGGTAATGAATCTAATTATGAAAAAGATGAGATAATTAAGCAAGAACCTGCAGCTGGAACAGAGGTTAAAGAAGGAGACACTATTACATTATATGTACCAGATATAGTAGATAGTTATCCAGACTTTACAAAAGGGAACTATAGTTTAACTGACATCCAAGCATTCTGTGATAAGTACAAATTGAAATTAGAAGTTGAGTATAAACCAACTGATGAATATGAACAAGGAGCAATTATTAGTCAGTCTAGAATTGCTGGATCATCAATTATTAGTAACATGACATTAAAGATTGTTATTGCTGATTCTCTAGAGGATACAACAGATTAATATGGAAGGCACAATAGTTAGAATAATTAGTAATTTATGCACTGTTGATTGTGGTGGTGCTATATATGATTGCAAGCCTAGGGGAAAGTTCTATCATACGAATATTTCCCCTTTAGTTGGTGATCATGTTGTAATTGATGAAGTTAATAATTATATTTTGGATATAAAGGAACGTAAGAATTATTTAGATAGACCATCTATTAGTAATGTAGATGCGGCCCTTATTGTAACCAGCGTTAAAAAGCCAGAACTATCTCTAAGCCTACTTGATAAAATGATTAGTAATGTAACTTATAAAGACATTGAACCAATTATTTGTTTTAGTAAAACTGATTTACTTTCGTTTAAGGAAAAACTTGAACTTAAAAAGATTATTAAATATTATAATAAGATAGGGATTAAGTGTACGACGAATAGAAAATTAGGTAAGATTACTAAATTGCTTGATGGGAAAATAGTGGTGCTTACTGGCCAAACAGGTGCTGGCAAAAGTACTCTATTAAATAAGTTAAATCCAAGTCTTAATTTAAAGACAGATGAGATTAGTGAGGCTCTTGGTAGAGGAAAACACACGACTAGACATGCTGAATTATTTAAATATAAGAATAGTTTGATTGCAGATACACCAGGATTTAGTGCTTTAGATATAACACATATACCAAAGGATGAGTTAAAAAATACTTTTGTAGAGTTTAATTTAGATTGTGAATTTAAAGATTGCAAGCATATGAATGAGAAAAACTGTATGGTCAAGGATTATGTGAATGCTGGTAAGATTCTTAAAAGTAGATATGATAATTATAGAAAGTTTATGGGAGAAAAATGAAAGTAGCAGTTTCGTTTATTAAAAGTTTATATGATGAAAAGAAGACGATTAAATTAATTGATATGACTAGTGCTGACTATATTCATGTTGATATTATGGATGGAGAGTTTGTTCCAACTAAAAATTATGATTTTGATGATATAAAGTTAATGTTGGATGGCGTAAGTAAACTTTTAGATGTTCATTTAATGGTTAAACATCCACTTGATTATATTAAAGATTATGCGTCTTTAAATACTAAACAAATTACTTTTCATGCTGAAGCAGATAATGATATTTATGAGACAATAAATGAGATTCATAGTTATGGAATAAAAGCCGGTCTTGCAATTAATCCAGATACACCAGTTAAACAAATTGAGAAGTATTTAGACTTAGTTGATGTGGTACTTGTTATGAGTGTTTACCCAGGAAAAGGTGGACAGAAATTTATAAGTGAAACAGCAAAGAAAATAGAAGAACTTAATCATTATAGTGATTTTTTAATTGAAGTTGATGGTGGAATAAATAAAGACACTGTTGACATGGCAAGAGGTGCTGATATGGTAGTAAGTGGGTCTTATGTTTGTGAGAGTACTGACTATGAGAAAGCAATTGAGAGCTTAAGAAATTAGGCTCTTTTTGTATGCAAATATTTAGAATTTCAAATATTAAAAATCTGCGTACAAGTGTTTGCAAAAATGCTTGACAAGTATATTTTTAAAGGTTACAATTTAGGTGTCTTGCTTAGGGGTGAGAGCAGGACTTTAGATGAGCATTTTCTTTAAGTAGGAAATGGTCTATATAGGATGAGGCATAATTAATAAAAAAAATTGAAAGGTGAGATGATTATATATAAATAAATTAAAAAATTATAGTAAAAGTGTTTTTGAAAATGTAAAACATATAGATGAGAATGGAAATGAATTTTGGCATGCTAGAGAATTGCAACAAGTATTAGAATAAAAAAGTGGCAAAAATTTATTAATGTCATAGAAAATGCTAAGATAGCATGTGAGAAAAGCAATTATAATGTATTAGACCATTTTACCCAAGTGGGAAAAATGGTTGAAATAGGTTCTGACGCTAAAAGAAAACAAGTTGATTATGAACTTTCAAGATATGCTTGTTATTTAATAGTACAGAATTTAGAACTAATAAATAGAAAGGAGAGTTGATTATATATAAATAAATTAAAAAATTATAATAAAAGTGTTTATGAAAATATAAAACATAAAGATGATTATGGCAATGAATATTGGCTAGCAAGAGAATTATCAAAGGCATTAGAATATAAAGACTGGAGAAATTTTCAAAGAATCATAGACAAGGCAGTAACATCCGCAAATAATAGTGTTTCAGGCGAAGAAGATTGGGTTGTTGAAGTCAACAAGCCAATAAAAACTGGTAAAGGCAAAGAGGAACTTATTAAAGACTATAAATTATCAAGATATATGTGTTATTTAATAGTTCAAAATGCTGATCCGAGTAAAAAAATTGTTGCTTTAGGACAAACATATTTTGCAGTGCAAACAAGAAAACAAGAATTAACTGAAAAAGAATATAGCTCACTTACTGAAGATGAAAAAAGATTTTATCAAAGAAGCCTAACAAGAAAGGGTAATTACTCCTTAAATATTGCTGCTAAAAATGCAGGAGTTAAAAACTTTGATAAATTTCACAATGATGGATATAAAGGATTATATAATGGTGAAACAGCAGGTGATATTGCTAGAAGAAGGAAACTTAGATATAGGCAAGATATTTTAGATAATATGGGAAGTGAAGAATTAGCGGCTAATCTTTTCCGTATTACTCAAACTGAAGCAAAACTAAAAAGAGAAAATATAACTGGTGAAAGTAATGCAAATGATGCTCATTATAGTGTTGGGAAAAATGTAAGAGAAGCAATTCAAAAAAATGGTGGAACTATGCCAGAAGATTTACCAACACCAGAAAAATCTTTAAAACAATTAGAAAAACAAAGAAAGCATTTATTAATCGAGAATAAAAAGGAAGATGATTAAGCAGGTTACACATTGTTTCCGGGCTTAGAATGAAGGCATTATCTAATAAAAATTGATGCAAATTTTAAAAATTACTAATATCAAAAATTTGCCATACATTTGTTTGAAAAAATGCTTGACAAATAAAAAATGGTATTATACAATTAGTATGTAAGAGAAAGAATAGGTGAAAAAACTTGAAAACAATTGATACAAAAGAAAAGAGTAAGGCTTTAGAACAAGTAATGGCTGATATTGAAAAACAATTCGGTAAAGGTGCTATTATGAAACTTGGAAGTAGTGAACACATGAATATTGATGTTACATCAACTGGTTCGCTTACTTTAGATATAGCTTTAGGGGTTGGAGGATATCCAAAAGGAAGAATAATTGAAATTTATGGACCTGAGTCTAGTGGTAAAACTACTATAGCACTTCATGCAATTGCTGAAGTACAAAAAGCTGGTGGAACAGCGGCATTTATTGATGCAGAGCATGCTCTTGATCCCGTTTATGCTAAGAAGTTAGGGGTTAATATAGATGAATTATTATTAAGCCAACCAGATACCGGAGAACAAGCGTTGGAAATTTGCGATGCTTTAGTTAAGAGTGAAGCTGTTAATATTGTTGTTATAGATTCAGTTGCAGCATTGGTGCCACAAGCCGAAATCGAAGGTGAGATGGGTGATTCTCATGTTGGTTTACAGGCTAGATTAATGAGCCAAGCCCTAAGAAAATTGTCTGGTACTATTTCTAAAACTAAAACTACTGCTATTTTTATTAATCAGTTAAGAGAAAAAGTTGGAGTATTATTTGGTAATCCAGAGACTACTCCAGGTGGCAGAGCGTTAAAGTTCTATTCGACAATTAGGCTTGATGTAAGACGCGGTGAACAAATTAAATCTGGTGATAGTGTAGCTGGTAATAAAACTAATATTAAAGTAGTTAAAAATAAGGTTGCTCCACCATTTAAGAGTGCAACTGTTGATATTATGTATGGTGAAGGTGTTAGTCATGTTGGCGAGTTAGTTGACTTGGCTAGTCAAATTGGGGTTATTGATAAGAGCGGTGCTTGGTTTAGTTATAAGGGTGAAAAGATTGGTCAAGGTAGAGAAAACGTTAAAGTGTTCTTAAAAGAAAACCCTGATTTAGCAATTGAAATAGAAAATCAAGTAAGAGAAGCTAATAATATTCCACTTATACCAGTAGCCAAAAAAGAAAAATAGTTTAAAATCATTTTTTTTACAAGAATTTGTCACTAAACTATGAGAGACATATTAAAAAATATGTCTTTTTTTGTTATACTATTGTCGAGGTAAGGTGATAAAAATGAAGAAAGTATTGTTATTTTTGTTTTTGTCATGTTTTTCTTTAGAAGTTTTTGCTGATACAGGTTATGTTAAGAGCCAAGTTACGATGAGAGAAAAACCTTCTACAGATAGCTCAGTAAAAAAGATTATGGAAATACCAAAGGGTGCTGAATTTGAAATCATTAATCAAGACACCCCAGCTGGTAACGGTTGTGGAAAACCATGGTTCTATATTTATTATAGTAGTGAATATGGTTATGTGTGTTCATCACTAGTTGGAGTAGTTGGTGAGCAAAGTACATCTTATGAAAGACCTTGGAATTCCCCAGCAAAAGCAATTACTGGTGGAGCACTATTTATCAGTAGTGGTTATATTTCTAAAGGCCAGCACACTTCCTATTTAAAAAAATATAATGTTAATCCTTCTGCATACTATCCTCAGTTTAATCATGAATATATGGCTAATTTAAGAGCACCATCAAGTGAAGCATCTAGTACATATAATTCTTTAAGTAAAAATAATAAATTAAATGAAGCATATGATTTTGTAATACCTTATTTTGATAACATGCCAGAAACTACATATGATAGTAAATTTAAAGAAATAGAACTTAAAAAGATTGATGAGGCTAGTGATGATAAGTTCGAGGAAATGATTAAAGAATTTCCCGAGAGTTATAAACCTTATTTGAGATATCTTCATAGTATCCATGATAATTGGACATTTACTCCACTTAATGCCAAATATGATTTTTATGAAGGCGTTGCAGTTGAAAATAACGTTAGTAGCATTGAAGTAAGTAGCGGCCACTGTGCTAGTCCAACACAAATTACAGAAAAGGGTTGGTGTATTGCAACAAGAGAAGCAGTAGCATTCTTTATGGATCCAAGAAACTTCTTAAATGAGAGATATATCTTTATGTTTGAAAACTTAGGCTTTAAAGAAGTAGACGAAAGTTTAATTAAGGGTGTATTATCTGGAACATTTATGGATAATATAGAACCAATTAGTAATAAAACTTACTCTTTATTGTTTCTAGAAGCTGGTAGGTATGCTAAAGTATCAGCTTTATACCTAGCTAGTTTATCTAGACAGGAAGCAGGCGCTAAACTATCTAATACCACTAATGGTGCCGAGTTTACATATGAAGGATATACTTATTCTGGTTTATATAATTTTTATAATATTGGAGCAAGTAGTAGTGAATCTAATCCGGCTTTAGCTGGCTTAGTATTTGCAAATGGTGGCAAAGGTAAAAATAATGGTGGAGCATCAACACCAGTAGAGCCTAAACCTGAAGAAGGTAAAACTGAAGAAGTTAAAATAGATTTTATAAGTTTATTAGGACTAAGTAAAAATGGTGATTATTATAGTGGAAATGAACCAGGAACAAAGGTAAGTACAATTACAAGTAAAGCAACTGGAAATGCTAAGATAACAGTAAAAAAAGCTAATGGTGAAGAAGTGCTAGGAAGTAGTTTACTTGGAACCGGAATGAAAATTGAATGCATTAATGGTAATCAAAATGAAATTTATGAGTATGTTTTAATGGGAGACACCAATGGTGATGGACTAATAAATTCAGCAGACCTATTAAAGGTTCGTCAGCATTTACTTGAAACTAACAGACTAAATGGTTCTTATCTAAAGGCAGCCCTAATGGCTGGTGGAGTAAATGTTAACTCAGCAGATTTACTTAAATTAAGACAATACTTAATTAATCAAGGATAAAAGGAGGCTATATGAAGAAGTTTTTATTATTTATTTCATGTTTATGTTTTAATATAGGAATGGTTTATGCAGCACCAAGTGCTAGTATTTCCGTAAATAAAAGTAGAGTTGAAAATGGTAGCTCAGTAAGTGCAACTGTTACAGTAAAAAGTACAGCAGCTTGGAATATAAAAATTGCATCTAGTGGAGCTACTAGTGGATGCACACAGAAGTTTGCAGATGCAACAAGTAATGGGCAGAATACGACAAAGTCTTTTACAGTTACTTGTAAGGCGACTAGTTTAGGGACAATTAACTTTACAATGACTGGTGATATTACTGATGCTAGTGGTAATAATATTTCAGTAAGTGGTTCTAGAAATGTTAGCGTTGTAAAACCTAGAGAAAAATCTAGTAATAATTATTTAAAGAGCCTAGAAGTTGAAGGGTATGAAATAAGTCCAGCATTTGATAAAAAAACTAGTGAGTATTCTGTAAGTGTTCCTTCAACAGTAAGTAAGATTAATATTAAAGCCAGTAAGGAAGATTCCTATTCATCAATTAGTGGTACTGGTGAAAAAGAAGTTAGTGAAGGACTTAATACTTTTGATATAACCGTAATAAGTGAAACTGGTGTATCAAATATATATTCTTTAAAAGTTAATGTTTTAGACCAAAATCCAATTGAGGTTACTGTAAATAATAAAAAATATACTGTTGTTAAGGAAAGTAAGAATCTAACGAAGCCAGAGCTATTTGAAGAAACAACAATAAAAATTGGTGAGTTTGATATACCTGCATTTAAAAATGAGACAACTGGCTATACACTTGTTGGCTTAAAAGACGAAAGTGGAAACATTAGCCTATTTATATATGATGACGGTAAGTATCAAAGCTATGATGAATATTTAACTAAGAGACTTACCTTAGTATTTAAAACGCCTAGCAAAAGACTAAATAATTTTACTTCTAAAACAATCACTCTAAACGAAAAAGAGATTAGTGCCTTTACCGATGGAAAAGTCACTTTAGTTTATGCAGTCAATTTAGAAGATGGGAAAGAAGCTTACTATAAATATGATGGCGAAGTAATGCAGAAGTTTGATATAGATGAGTATAATAAAGAACAAAAAGATAAAGATTTAAAAGAAGGAATTATATATGGTCTTGCCGCTTTATCTTTAGGATTATTTCTAATAGTAATATTGATACTTGTTAAAAATAAGAAAAAACTTGTAGCACTTAGTGAAAAGTTTAAAGATAACGATATTGATAATGACAAATAGCCTTTATTTAAAGGCTTTTTTTTAGTATAATAGTTTTTAGGTGATAAATATGTTTGAATATATGGGAGACCGTATTAGTAATGCAATTAAGAATATAAAAGGAATGGGTAGAATTACTGAGGAAAATATTGGTGATGCTATTCGTGAGATAAAGATGGCTTTATTGGAAGCAGATGTTAATTATGAAGTTGTTAAAGAATTTACTACTAATGTTAAAAATAAAGCGTTAGGTATGGATGTTAGTAAGAGTTTAAAACCTGATGAGGTTTTTATTAAATTAGTTAAGGACGAACTAGTTAGTTTATTAGGTTCTGATTATGTACCACTTGTTACTGATAAAAAGTTTACTTGTATTATGCTTGTGGGTTTACAAGGTTCTGGTAAAACAACGACTTGTGGTAAAATAGCTAATTTAGTGCGTAAGAAAAATAGTAAGAATCCATTACTTGTTGCTTGTGATGTTTATAGACCAGCCGCTATTGATCAGCTATGTGAAGTAGGAAAGAGTTTAGGCATTCCTGTATTTACTAAGGGAAAAGAAGACCCACGAGTTATTGTAAAAGAAGCATTAGAGTATGCAAAGACTAATAATAATGATTATGTTATTATCGATACTGCTGGTAGACTACATGTTGATGAAGAGTTAATGAATGAACTTATTGATATAAATGAGATTGCAAATCCAGATGAAATTATCCTAGTAATTGATGCGATGATGGGACAAGATGCAATAAATGTTATTCGTGGATTTAATGATAAACTTCCACTTACTGGTGCTATTTTAACTAAAATGGATGGCGATACTAAGGGTGGTGTAGCATTATCTGTTAGACATTTAACAAATATACCAATTAAGTTTGTTGGTGACAGTGAAAAGTTAGATGGATTAAGTCCTTTTTATCCAGAAAGAATGGCAGAACGTATTTTAGATATGGGAGATATTTTATCTATTGCAGAGAAGGCAGAGAGCGTTATTGATGAAGATGAAGCTAAAGATTTAACGCGTAAGATGAAGAAAGGCTCTTATGATTTAGAAGATTTTCTTACTAATATGAAACAAATTAAAAAGTTAGGACCACTTGAAAATATCTTAAAGATGCTTCCCGGTGCAAGAAATATGGGACTTAATAATATTAATATTAATCCAAAGGATATGGCTCATGTTGAAGCAATAGTCTTATCTATGACACCTTATGAGAGAAGACATCCAGAAGTTTTAAAGGCTAGTCGTAAGATTAGAATAGCGAAGGGGTCTGGAAGAAGTGTTGAAGAAGTAAATCGTCTTTTAAAGCAATTTGAGATGATGAAAGACATGATGAAGAAGATGAGTAGTGGTAACTTTAAGATGCCTTTTTAGGTGTCTTTTTTACAAAAATGTGATTAAAGCAAAAGAAGGAGAAAATATGGAAGAGATGATATTTAATAAATTGGTTAGAGATAAGATTCCCGAGAAGATAAAAAATAATGGAGAAGTACCTTATACAAGAGTACTAAGTGATGAGGAGTTTAGAATAGAACTTGAAAAGAAATTATTAGAAGAATGTAATGAAGTATTAAAAGCAGTGAGTCTAGATGAGAGAGTAGAAGAACTAGCAGACGTGCTTGAAGTATTATGTGCAATAGGTGCTCTTGAAGGTAAAGACTTAAATAGTATAATTTCTGTTATGAAAAGCAAGCGTGAAAAAAGAGGCGGGTTTAGTCAAAAAATATTTTTGGAGAAGACAGCAAAATAATTTTACTTGATTTTAAACCTATTAAGTGTTAAAATCTTTTTATAAAGCGAAGATATAGGATTATAGTTAAAGATAATTTTAAGAGAGTTAGTGGCTGGTGAGAACTAATAAGGACTTTAACGAATCTACCTATTAGTGATGTTAATAGCATCCGGCATTGCCGTTATATGAATTAAGTTAAATTGAGGATGGTACCGCATTTATATGTTCCTTATGTGCCATTCTTTTTTTGTTAAGAAAAGAGAGGGTTTTATGAATAAACGATCGGATAGAATGCTTATGTTTAATAATTTATTTAAAAGAAAGGTTGATGATATAAAATGATAGATATTAAACTTATTAGAGAAAATAGAGAATTAGTTAAAGAAAATATTAAGAAGAAATTTCAAGACGAAAAATTACCTTTAGTTGATGAAATTTATGAGTTAGATGAAGCAGTAAGAGATGCCAAGGTTAAAGGTGATAATTTGCGAGCAGAGAAAAACAAGTTATCTGGTGAGATTGGTAAGTTAATGCGAGATGGCAAGAAAGAAGAAGCCGAAGATATTAAGAAAAAAATTGCTGATATGGATGCACAGATTAAGATATTAGAAGTTTCTTTTGAAAAGAAGAATGCTCTTATTAAAGAGAAGATGATGGTAATACCTAACATTATAGATGAAAGTGTGCCAATTGGAAAAGATGATAGTGAAAATGTTGAGGTTCAAAGATTTGGAGAGGCTTATAAGCCAAGTTATGAGATACCTTATCATGCTGATATTATTGCGATGTATAATGGATTAGATAAAGAATCTGCTGGTAGAACTAGTGGTGAAGGATTTTATTATTTATTAGGTGATGTTGCTAGACTTCATGAAGCAATGATTGCTTATGCTAGAGATTATATGGTTGATAAAGGATTTACTTATGCAATTCCACCTTTTATGATTCATGCTGGTGTTGTTACTGGGGTTATGTCATTTCCTGAGATGGAAGCAATGATGTATAAGATTGAAGGAGAAGATTTATACTTAATTGGTACTAGTGAGCACTCAATGATAGGTAGATTCCAAGGACAACTTATTGATAAAAAAAGTTTACCTATTAAGATGACTAGTTATTCACCTTGTTTTAGAAAAGAGGGTGGATCTCATGGTTTAGAGGAACGTGGTTTATATAGAGTTCATCAATTTGAAAAGGAAGAGATGATCGTTCTTTGCGAGCCAGAAGATTCAATGAAGTTCTATAATGAAATGTGGAAATATACTGTTGAAGTGTTTAGAAACATGAATGTACCAGTTAGACAGTTAGAATGTTGTAGTGGTGATTTAGCTGATTTAAAGGTTAAGAGTTGTGATATTGAGGCTTGGAGTCCTAGACAAGAGAAGTATTTTGAAGTTGGATCATGCTCTAATTTAGGTGATGCACAAGCAAGAAGACTAGGTATTAGAGTTAAGGGAGATAATGGTAATTATTACTTACATACTTTAAATAATACAGTTGTAGCTAGTCCTAGAGGATTAATTGCAGTACTTGAAAATAATTATAATGAAGATGGAACTCTTACTATACCTGAAGTGTTAAGACCATACATGGGTGGTAAGGAAAAGCTTATTCCAGTAAAATAGAGTAACAGAAATGTTATTCTTTTTTTATATATTAGGAAAAAACGTTTACAATAAAAAAACAAAAATAAATCATGAAGATAAAATAATCTCATGACAAAAAGGGGTAATGGTTAATCATTATCATTTTTAAATTGCATAGTGTCTCTTCCATATTATTTTAAAGCTTTTTTAGGTGTTTTTCTATTTAATAATGAAAAACTACCACATTCATCCAAAAGCCAATAGGGAACGGGATCTTCGAATTTGCATTTTGTGCATTTAAAGATAAAAATTTTTGTGTTTTTTCCAAAATATCTTTGCCAATTATTAATACTTATAAAACAATCTTCCATTAAGGGTAATCATATTTATAGTATATCATTATATTTTGGCATATTGGACATTTTCATAGATCTTTATTAATCATATTTCTCCAATTAAGAGATTTCTTTTTATAATTCGAATATTCTTTAGACCAGATTCTTTTCAAATCAATTTTAACTATTGTAGAGTTGTGATATATTCCATAAAATCTAATTTGTCTAAAAGATACATAAGTACCATCATAGTTAATAATTCTAGATTCAGCCATAACTGGCCTAGCAACATATCTGCAAACATATTTAATAAGAGCAATTAAAGATTTAAATTTATATACATAAAAGCCATCTTTGTAATTTAAGTACATTGAATTTTTAATTTGTCTGAATTCTTTTTTGCCGATGTCGATAATCCAAATACATATTTAAAAGAAAATGCAATTGGATATTGGTGGACTATGTCTCCTGGTGGTTTTGGTAATGACAGAAGCCATAGGATTTTTTTGCGGTTTCATTAGAAAATGAAGAATCACTTGATGAAGCTGAACATGGAGATGAATTTGATTCATCGGGTCAGATTAGACCTTCAATTGCTTTGGTTTCTACTGTTGAAGTTACGGGTAGTGGTACATCAGAAGATCCTTATGTTGTAGAGTAATTTAAGAACTTTTAAAGGTTCTTTTCTTTTTATACTGAATGTGTGGTAAAATTAAGTAGAGGTGCAGTATGTTTACAATTTATGATTATTTAGATTATTATAAGAATTGTTCTTTTGAGGAAGTTGGATTTAATCAAATGGATGCAATGCTTTTTGCTTGTTTAGTTTATTTACCGATAAAGTCTTTTAGTGAAAATAAAAGTTATAAAGATTTTGTTTCTTATGCTTATACATTTTATAAAGATGATTACAGTGGTGTTATGAAACCTGCTTCTTTTGCTCTTTTAAATAAAATTAAAACTAGTAAAAGATATGAAAATATTATAATTAGTAATTTTAAAAACGTTAGAAATAATGATACGCAGTTTGGTGCAATGAGTGTTAGGTTTAATGATAATCTACTTATTGCTTTTAAGGGTAGTGATAGTTCTTTAATTAGTTGGATTGAGAATTTAAGACTTAATTATCAGTATCCGACTTATACACAAAGTAAGGGCATCAAGTACGCTAAGGATAATATTTTAGATAGTGATAAGAATGTTTATTTAGTAGGTCATAGTAAGGGTGGTAATCTTGCAATGTGTGCGGGGATGGAAATACCTAGTGGTTTAAGAGATAAAGTTAAGGTCATTTATAATTTTGATGGTCCTGGTTTTTTAAAGAAAGAATATGAGAAGAAATTTAATTTAATTAAAGAGAAAGTTGTTAATATAGTACCGTCTGGTTCTGTTGTGGGAATGTGTTTGTATAATGATAATTTTAAGTCTGTTAAGAGTAAAGATTTGGCTTTTGGTGAGCATTATCCAGTTGGTTGGGGTGTGTTTGGCGAGTTTTTTGTAAAGACTAGTTTGTCTAGAGTTAGTAAGCAAATTCATGAGATGACTACAACAAATTTAGATGCTGTTGATAAGAAACAGTTAGGTGAAACAATAGAGGAATTATGTAAGGGGTTAGGTGTAGATTACGATTCTGATTTTCATTTAAGTATGAGTGAAATATGGGAAATAATAAGAAATATGAAAGGTATTGATCCTAAAGTATATAAGTATTTAACTAGTGTGATGCAGACGCTTATGAAAGTTAAGTGAGAGTATGAATAAACTTAAAAGAATTATTTATGTGATATGTGCAATGCTAATTTTTATTGTTATTTTATTACTTTTAGTTGTGCATACTTTTAATCATACTGAGGTTAATAATGATAGTGGTACTGTTTATGTTAAACCTTTAAAAGGGATAGGCTGTTAAGTATTTCTGAATATAAAATTTATGAATAAAAAATCAGCTATTATTCTTATTATTAGCACTTTAAAAAGGACTAGAGAGCACACTCTAGTTTTCTTTTGAAAATGAACCTTAAAGTGTTTTTTTATTTTGATAAATAATGTATAATTATATTTGTGAGTAAGCAGGAGGAGTTTATGGATAATGCGTTAGAAAGATTTTTTAATAAGATAGATTTTAACAATAGAGAAACATTTAAAGATGCTAAAGTTGTTAAGGTTGTTGTTAATAATAAAAATGATTCTTGGGAAGTATATATTCATGCTCCTAGTTTTTTAGATATAAATGCATTAAATGAGTTATCTCTTTTGGCGTCTAAGGGTATTGAAGATGTTAGTACAATTAATATTATTGCTGATTATGATAGTTATAGTGATGATGATGTTAAAGAGTGTTTTTTGTTTTATTTAAATAGTTTGTGTACTGATAATCCTTCTTTAATGAGTTTAGTTGATGGTGTAGTTAATATTAGTGATAGAGTTATTAATATGTCTTTATCTAGTAGAATGGAATGTGATTTGCTTAGTAGTCATGCTTCTAAGTTATTGAAACTTTTAAGTAATGCAGGATTTAAGGGTTATGAGATAACTTCTATTGTTAGTGATGAAGCAAGTAGTAGTGTTAAGAAAGAGATTCAAAAAAGAGAAGAACCTAAGATTAAGGAAGAGCCTCAGTATAAAGTTATTGTTGGAGAAGAGATTAAAAGTAAAACTATTACTGAAATTAAGGATATTTTAGGAGAAGAAAATAATGTTACTTGTGAGGCATATATTTTTGGTGTTGAAGAGTTTGTTTCTAATAAAAGTAATTTTAGAATTTTAACTTTAAAAATTAGTGATAAGACTGATAGTATTCTTGCTAAGATTTTTTCTAGGGATGAAGAAGAGTTTAATAAGTATAAGAGTGGATTAAAGGAAGGTAAATGGTATAAGTTTAGGGGTTATATTAAAAATGATACGTTTGCTAAGGATTTGGTTTTTAATATACGTGATGTTAATGAAATACCTGATAAGACTGTTAAGTTTAAAGATGATGCTGAAGAGAAGAGAGTAGAACTTCATGCTCATACGATGATGAGTCAGATGGATGCAGTTACGAAATTCGATTTAGATAAGCATTCTTGTGAGCTTATTACGAATGCAATTAATGCTGGATATAAGGCGGTGGCGATTACTGATCATAATGGGTGCCAAGCATTTCCTATATGTTATGAGATTATTAAAAATCATAATAAGGGAGTGGAAGATGAGAGTAAAAGATTTAAGGGCTTGTTTGGGACTGAACTAACTCTTGTTGATGATACGGTTAATATTGTTGTTAGACCAAGTGATTTATCTCTTATGGAGACAGAGTTTGTAGTGTTTGATACAGAAACGACTGGTTTTAATGCCGGTGGTGGAGATCAAATGATTGAAATTGGTGCGGTTAAGATTTGTAATGGAGAGATAACAGATAGGTTTGATGAACTTATTGATCCGGGTAGGCCTCTTCCTTCTAAGATTACTGAGGTAACGCATATTACTGATGATATGTTAAAGGGTAAGGATACAGAGGAGAACGTTACTAAACGTTTTTTAGAGTGGACTGGAGATGCTCCAATGGTTGCTCATAATGCTAAGTTTGATATTTCTTTTATTGAGATGTCCATGAAAAAGTATAATTTGGGAGAGTTTAAAAATACGGTAGTAGATACTTTGGAGTTATCAAGAGCAATTGATCAGGAACACTCTCGTCATAGTTTGTCAGCACTTGTTAAAAGATATGATGTAAATTTTGATGAAGATGCACACCATAGGGCGGATTATGATGCTGAAGGAACGGCGCTTGTATTTTATAAAATGCTTAAGAGACTTGCTAGTCAAAATTATAAAGTAATAAGTGATTTAGATAAGTTAATTAGTAAGGATGAGATTTATAAATTTGGGCGTACTTATCATTTTAATGCAATAGTTGAAACTAAAGAAGGACTTAAGAATTTATTTAAGATAGTTAGTTTAGCTAATACTACTTATTTATACAAGACTCCTAGAATTCCTAGAAGTAAGTTGAATGAATTAAGAGAAGGTATATTAATTGGTAGTGGATGCTCTGAGAGTGAAGTCTTTATGGAGGCTAAAAGTAAAGATGGAGAAGAACTATCTAATATTATTCGTTTTTATGATTATGTAGAGGTTCAACCACCTGAGGTTTATGGACATTTGCTGCAAACTGGTGATTTTGGAAATAGTGCTGAACTTATTAATCATATTAAAAAGATAGTTGATGCAGTAGAGACTACGGGTAAGATAATGGTAGCTACTGGTGATGTTCATCATTTCTTTAGAGAAGATAAGATTTATCGAGAGATTATTATTAATCAAAAGGTTCCTGGTGGCGGAAGACATCCGCTTGCTAAGAGTAGTATAACTGAGATACCTTCTATGCATTTTAGAACTACTAAAGAGATGCTTGATGATTTTAGTTTCTTAGGTGAAGATGTTGCTAAGAGAATTGTTATTGAGAATACTAACAAGATTGCTGATATGGTTAGTGAGTTTGAAGTTATTCCAGATACTGGTGGAACGCCTTTTTCTCCAAGAGTTAAGGCTGATGATGGTAAGACTTATTTGGATTGTCCAAGAGTTGTTACTGATTTAGTTTATGATAGAGCAACTAGTTGGTATGGCCAGGAACTTCCAATTATTATTGAAGAGAGAATTGGTAAAGAATTATATGGTGATATAGTATATAAGATTTGTAAAGAAAAAGTTAGTGCAACAATGAGTTCTGATGATCCATCTTTTGAAAGAACTGTTTTTGATGAGGTACACAAAAGTATTTATACTGGTGTAGATTATGTTAAAGAAATGGTTCATGATTATGTTAAAGAGCACTGGAGTGAAGAAGATGGTGAAATGAGTGATTCTGCACTAGATAAAAAAGTTAAGAAGAGTTTAGGTGGTATCATTGGTGGTGGATTCGATCCAATATATTTGATTGCTCAAAGACTTGTTAAACACTCTAATGATGAAGGGTTCTTAGTTGGATCAAGAGGTTCAGTAGGTTCATCATTTGTAGCAACTATGATGGGTATTACAGAGGTTAATCCACTAGCAGCGCATTATAGATGCTTAAAGTGCAAAAGAAGTTATTTTCAAGATGAAAATGGTAATGATTTAAGTTTAAATTATTCTTGTGGTATAGATTTACCAGATAGAATTTGTGAGTGCGGGGAAAAGCTATATAAAGATGGTCATGATATGCCATTTGCAACATTCTTAGGTTTTAATGCAGATAAGGTACCGGATATTGATTTGAACTTTTCTGATTTAAATCAAGCAAGTGCTCATGAATATACTAAGGTACTATTTGGTGTTGATAATGTTTATCGTGCTGGTACGATTGGTACAGTTGCAGAAAAAACAGCATTTGGTTTTGTAAGAGGTTACGCTGAAGATAAAGGTATTATTTTAAGAAATGCTGAAATAGAAAGATTAGCTATTGGTTGTACTGGTGTTAAAAGAACTACAGGTCAGCACCCAGGTGGTATCGTTGTTGTTCCTGATTATAAGGAAGTTTATGATTTTACACCATTCCAGTATCCAGCAGACGATGTGACAAGTGCATGGAGAACAACACACTTTGGTTACCACTCAATTGAAGAATGTTTACTTAAGTTAGATATTTTAGGTCACTCAGATCCAACTCAGCTTAGAATGATTCAAGATTTAACTAAGATGGATGTAAGTAAAGTGCCACTTGATGATAAAGAGACGATGAGTATTTTCTCAAGTACTAAAGCACTAGGCGTAACAAACGAACAAATTATGTGCCCTACTGGTACTTTAGGTATTCCGGAGTTTGGGACTAACTTTACCATTGGTATGGTTGATGAAATTAAGCCGACAACTTTTGCCGAACTTATTAAAATTGCAGGACTTTCACATGGTACTGATGTATGGCTAGGTAATGCTAGAGATTTATGTACGCCAGATGAGAATGGCAATATTAAAGTTCCATTTAAAGAAACTATTGGCTGCCGTGATGATATTATGGTTTATTTGATGCAACAGGGAGTTGAACCTATTAAAGCATTTAAAATAATGGAGTTTGTTCGTAAGGGTAAAGCTAGTAAACCTAAGGAAAAGGAAACTTGGGAGAAGCATAAACAAACAATGATTGATAATCATATTCCAGATTGGTACATTGAGAGCTGTCATAAAATTAAATACATGTTCCCGAAAGCGCATGCAGCAGCATATGTTATTTCAGCATTCAGAATAGCTTGGTTTAAGGTTCATATGCCAGTATATTTCTATGCATCATGGCTTACTAGTAAAGCGACAGATTTTGATGTTGAAACAATGACGCTTGGGTATGAAGGAATAAAGAAAAGAATTACGGAAATTCAAGCTAAGGGTTTTGAAGCGACTAATAAAGAACTTGGTTTACTTGAAAGTTTAAAGGTTTGTTTAGAGGCGTGTGCTAGAGGTATTAAATTTTTACCAATTGATTTATATGATAGTAATGCAAGTGTATGGGGAGTTTATGATGAAACAAGTATTAGACCACCATTTTCATCAGTTGATGGGCTAGGTGAAACAGTTGCTAAGCAAATTGTTAAGGAAAGAGAAAATGGTAAGTTTATAAGTGTTGAAGACTTCCAGTTGCGTGGTAAAGTCAGTCAAACTTTAGTTGAAAAACTGCGTTCTATGCATGTTTTAGATAATATGCCAGAATCTAGTCAGTTAAGTTTATTTTAAGGGTTACTTCGGTAATCCTTTTTAAGTTGGATTATTTTCATTGAAAAAAAGTGACGGAAACGGCAAAAAAATTCAGTGGAATAAGTATTAGTGTACTATAATCATTAATTTGATCAAGTACACTTTTTTTATGGCTTTTAAATTACATTATGTTATAATATGAGCGTGATGATTATGAAGAAATTGAAAATACTTTATGAAGATAAAGATTTATTGGTAGTTAGAAAAGATGATAAGGTTCTTACTGTAAGTGATGGTAAAAGTTATAATACTTTGTATAGTGAGGTTTATGATTATTTGCATAAGAAAAATCAAAAAGTTTTTGTAGTTCATAGGCTTGATAAAGATACTAGTGGTTTAGTGTTATTTGCTAAAAGTGAGCGTGTTAAAAATATAATGCAGGATAACTGGGATAAGGTTGTAAGAAAATATTATGCTGTTGTTTGTGGTAAGTTAAATGGTGAAGGTGAAGTTAAGCAATACTTAAGTGAAGATAAGACGTTAAGGGTATATGTTAGTGATAAAGGTAAGCTTGCAATAACTCAATATAAATGTTTGAAAGTGTCATCAGCTTATTCTTTAATGGATGTTTTAATTAAGACTGGAAGACGTAATCAGATTAGGGTTTGTTTTTCTAGTTTAGGTCATCCTATTATTGGAGATAAGAAATATGGTGCTAATAAAAATCCAATTGGTAGATTAGGACTACATGCTTATTATTTAGAGTTTAAGCATCCGGTTAGTAGTAAAAATATAGTTATTGAAGATGAAATACCGGCTAATTTTAAGAAAATATTTGAAAGTGCAACTAAAAAGTAACAGAATTCTACTTAAATTTGGTAGTACGCAACAGGGTTTCATAGTATATTGGCAGTGAGGTGAAAGAAATGAATTTTAATGAAAAGTTACAAAAGTTAAGAAAAGAGAAAAAGTATAGTCAAGAAGAACTTGCTGATATGTTAGATGTTACAAGACAAAGTGTGTCTAAGTGGGAAAGTGGTCAGACGTATCCTGAGATGGATAAGCTTCTTGCAATATGTAAGATATTTGGGTGCACTTTGGAAGAACTTACTAATGATACAATTAAGTTAAATGAGTTTACTGGAGAAAAGAAGAGTAAGGTAAGTGATATAGCTAGTAGTGTTGAGGAATTTATTGAAAAAACTTATCATTATTTTACTGGAAGTACATTTAAAGATATTCTTAAATGTTTAATTATAATGTTTGTTGTTTATTTATTTCTATGTTTATGTAAGTATCCTTTTGATGCTTTAAAATGGGGATTATATAATTTCTTTAATTCATTTATGGATGGTAAAGTACTTAATTTTTGTTATAGTTTTTTTAATCTAATTATTAATATTTTATATTATAGTTTAAAGTTATTTGTACTTGCTTATGTATTTAAGATTGGTTTTTTAGATAAAAAAGACGCTGGTTTAACTTATAATGTGAAAGAGGATAAGGAAAGCGCACATGCAAATGAAGTGCAAGGTATTAATAGTACTAAAACTAAACAAAGATATTCAATATTCGATGCTTTAGTAAGCATTGTGATGTTTTTTATAAAAATGTTTTTCTTAATTGGCGCAATACCACTTATTTTCTTATTTATATTTTTTATGTTTGCACTTATTATTTTAATCTATTTTATGTTTAGAGGAGTTTTCTTTTTTAGCATTTTTATAGGTTTAGTAAGTGTTATTATGCTTAATGAGATTGCTTTAGAGTTTATTTATAATTTTATTTTTGATAGAAGTCAGTGTTTTAAAAGAATGCTTATAACAATTATTGCTTCTTTAGCGTTTATAGGTGTAGCGGGTGGTTTATTTGTTATTGAGTGTTCTAAGTATACGTATCATAATGAAGAGAGTGCAGATTTGTTAATAAGTAATAATTATTCTTATGGTTATAATGGTAAAATGTATTTGGACAGTGATGTTCTTAATTATTATAATGTGTCTTATGAAGTTGATGATAGTTTAAGTGATGAGGTTAATGTTAAAGTTGTTAATAGTAAGTATAGAACTAGTTATGATGTTAAGTTAGATGGTAGTAAACTTTATTTATCTGTTTTACAAAGTGATGATTCATTTAGTTTTAGTGATATTTTTGATGTTTTTGTTAAGGATTTGAAAAATAAGGCTGTTTATAATTATACGTTAGATGATGGAGTTAGAATTGTTGTTACTTCTAGTGAGAAAAATATTAGCACAATAAAAAAGAATAGTGAAACTAAGCAAAAAGATGAAGAAAAAGAAATAAATAATCAAGATATATATGATTATAAAAAGAAGATTAGCGAGTTAGAAAGTCAAGTTGATGAATTAGAAAGAAATAATAGAGAGTTAAGTGATAAAATAGATGATTATAAGAGAAAGATTAGTGCTTTAAATGAATAAAAGATATTACCCTAGGGAAATATCTAATATCATCATTATTATAAAACCAATTATTGTGTAAAGAGCCATGAGCTCTTTTTTCTTGTTTGCCATGCTTTCTGGAATAAGCTCAACTATAATTACGTAAAGCATTGCACCACCAGCTACTGATAGTAGTAGTGGTAATATAAATTGCATTTTGATTACTAGAAGAGCTCCTAGAATAGCTGCTATGGGTTCAACGATAGCACTTAAACTACCAATTAGGAATGATTTAAGTTTAGTTTTGCCTTTTTTTAGCATTGGAAATGATATAGCTAGGCCTTCTGGGAAGTTTTGGATTCCAATACCGATTGCTAGGGTTAATGCTTTCATTACTGATTCTGGACTATTATTAAGTGCTAAGGCTCCAAAGGCTACACCTATAGCAGCACCTTCTGGTATGTTGTGAATTGTGATTGATAAAAGTAGTTTGTCAATTCTTTTATTTTTTTGTTTTTCTTCTATTTTGTCTGTAATGTAGAGTAGTAGTGCTCCTAGTGTTATTCCGACAGAGCATATTATCCACGGAGTTAATTCAAGCGTTTTTGCATGGTCTATTGCGGGGACAACTAAGGAAAATATTGAAGAAGATAACATGATGCCAGCAGATAGGCTTAGTAATTTATCCATTATATTTTGATTGATTTTTTTAAATAGAAAAATAGTTGCAGCACCTAGTGATGTAATAGTAAATGTTACAAGCCCCATAATAAAGGCGGCAATAATTGGATTTATTTCACTAAAAAACTTTATCATATTTTATTTTATTCAAGGTGTGTATTTTTGGTTAAAAGAAAAAAGACTTAGTTGTCTTTTACTTCCATAATTACTGGTAAGATTATTGGTCTACGTCCCGTAAGTTCATTTATAAATGGGTTAAGTTCTAGGATGATTTGATTTTTAAGATCTATATAATTGTATGAATTTTTAATTGTACGATTTACAATTTCGGTAACTTTATTTTCAATTTTATTAATTAAGCCGGTATTTTCGTTTACTAGGACAAAACCTCTTGTTGTAATGTTTGGTTTTATTAGAAGTTCTCTAGTTGTTGGGTTTATGTTTAGAATGGTTACTAAGATACCATCTTGACTCATAAGTTTACGGTCTTTAATTACAACTGATCCAATGTCGCCAATTCTTGAGCCATCAACATATACGTCACCTGCTTGAACTCTTTTGCCAAGTCTAGCTCCGTCTTTAGTAAGTTCAACAGTATCACCATTTTTACAAATGAAGATATTTTCTTTTGGAATACCACAATCTATTGCTAAATCTCCATGAGTTTTAAGCATACGATATTCACCATGCATTGGCATAAAGTACTCTGGTTTGATAATTCTAAGCATCCATTTTTGTTCTTCTTGTTTAGCATGACCTGATGTATGAATATCAGATAGTTCTGTATTTGTATAGACTTTTACGCCTTTTAAGTATAGTTTATTGATTATTCGGTTAATTGATGCACGGTTTCCTGGAATAGGTGATGAAGAAAATACTACAATATCATCCGGCATAAGTTCAATTTGTTTATGAGTTCCATTAGCAATTCTTGATAGGGCAGCAAGTGGTTCACCTTGAGAACCAGTACATAAGATACATATTTCATGTTTTTTTAAATTTTTTGCTTCGCTTGCTTCAATAAATATGGTTTTGTCTGTTATAAGATTATTTTTTAAAGCAATCTCTTTTGCAGTTTCCATAGAGCGACCGAATGTAACAATTTTACGGTTATTCTTACGGCAAGTTTCAACAATGTGCTTAATACGATAAATGTTAGAAGCAAATGTTGCTAAGATTATTCTTGAATTATGACGAGCAAATACATCACTTAGTGCTTCATCTACGCAAGATTCACTTGCTGAAAATCCTGGGCTTAAAGCGTTTGTACTATCACTTAGTAATAGTTTAACACCCTCACTACCTAATGCAGCCATTTTATGAATATCAGCCATTGGACCAATTGGTGTTAAATCAAATTTAAAGTCACCTGTTTCAAAAATGATACCGTTTGGGGTTCTAATTACAATTGCAAAACTATCTGGGATAGAGTGCGTTGTTGTTACAAAAGATATTTCAAAATATTTATATTTAAATACACTGTCTTTATCATATACTTCTAGATTTTTATAACCAATATTTCGATCATAAAACTTATTTTTAATTAAATCACAAGCAATTCTAGGTGCATATATAACTGGTATATTAATATTTTGAAGTAAGAATGTAATACCACCAATATGATCTTCGTGTCCGTGAGTGATAAATAATGCTTTTATTTTATCTTCATTTTGTTTTAGATATGTTACATCTTGAATGACATAGTCTATTCCTAGTAGTTCACTTTCTGGAAACATTACTCCAGCATCAATTATGATTATTTCATCTTCATGCTGAACTACGTACATGTTTTTTCCGACTTCGCCAAGGCCGCCCAAGGCAAAAATAGTCGTAACTTTCTCGTTATTATTCATATAATTCCTCCTCGTAAAAAAAATAAAAAGAAAAGCTTTTTTTCTGTTAATCATTATATAACAAATATGATAAAAAGTCTAGTACCATGAAAAAAGTGAAATAAAAAAAAGGAAATTAGGGATGTTCTTACAACAATAACTAATAGGAGGGTAAGATGAAAAAAATTATTTTAATGTTAGTTCTATTTATGCCATTTAAAGTTTTTGGTAGTTCTTACTATACTGATTATGGTTTTAAAGAAAGAACTGATAAGTATTATGAAGAAAGTGATACTTTAAAAAGAAAGGAGATTAAGTTATATCATAATGTTAAAAAGGAAATAACATATGATTATGTTGAGGATTATCTTTGTGATGGAGAGATAATTAAAGACGATTATAAAGTTGAGAGAAATTATTATAGTGATTATAGTCCGGAGTATATTCCAGTTATTAATTTAAGAGAAAGTGATTATAAAAAAGTAAGATATATATTTTTGTATGATTATAATATGCCAAAAGATATTATTAGTATGGAAGTTTTTAGTTATGGAAAGAAGATAAATTACAAGAAATTAGATAATGTTTATGATAGTTTTTCGGGTAAAAAATCATACTTAATAATTGATTTAATGGATATTTATGATTTTAAAGGTTTATCTATTAATGTTATATATGCTGGAAGCATTGAAACTGACTATGAAAATTTTACTTTATTCTTTTCGCCAGTTGGTTATACTGTACCTTTTTCGGATATTTATTTGAATAATTTTTATGTGAAAAAAGGAGTAAGTAACACTTTAATTGAGGTAATTAGTGATGAAGACTATGATAGGTTATTAAATAGTTTGAAGTTTTCTTTTTCTAATCGGGAGGCTATTAGTTATTTTTATAATGATGTTTATTATTATGGTTGCAGAAGAGAAAATGTTATTAAGAGTGGTTTATATAGTGAGGTGGCAAAAGATGGTTATGAATTAGAACTTGAAGATTATATCATAACATATGATTATTATGAAAGAACTAAATATGAGGTAATTGATGTTATTAAAAGTAAAGAAGATGTTTTAAATTTAGTTAAAGGTAATGTTGAGGTTAGTAATTCAAATATTGATCTAAGTAAAAATGGTATTTATGAGTTTTATGTTAATGATAGAAAGCATAACGTGGAAGTTAATATTGATAGTAATAATAAGCCTAATTTAGATGTTAATGTTGGAAGTAATAATATACCTAATGTTTTAGTTAAGGAACCTATTATTGAAGAAAAGATAATTTATAAGGTTTTAAACAATAAGAATTCTAAAGAAAATAAAAATGATAATAAAGTAGAAGTTCTTAATAATAAATGTGAGAAAACTAAGTGTGAAGTATGCAGAGAGTGTAATTATAAAATATATAAACTAATAATAATATTATTATGTTTAATTAATTTGTTTTTAATAGGAAAAAATAGGTATATTTTGACGAAAGGGTATAAATAAAAACTATTTGTATTTATATTAGAATAGGAGATGAGTATGTTAAAAATAAATATGGAATACCGAAAGGGAATATTATTTGTAAGGCCTTGTGGTAACTTAACTAGGGTTACATATAAGTGTCTAAATGATTATTTACTTCCCGTTATAGGTAATCAAGGAATTAAGTATATTGTCTATAATTTAGGTAATGTTAGGGTTATAGATAATAAGGGAAAAGAGTCTCTATTAGAGGGAATTAATGCGGTAAGAAAGAATCTAGGTGAAGGTATAATATGTAATACTTGTATTAAATTTGAAAATGCTTTAGTTACAGAAGATGAACTAAGTGCGATAAAATTAATTAAAATATAGGTGATCTAATGGATGAATATAGCCTCACATTGAAATATGAGAAGCTAATATATAAAATAGCTAGAAAGTTTTATAATGTAGAACTTGATGATTTATATCAGGCTGGGTGTATTGGTTTAATAAAGGCATATCGAAATTATGATGAAACATCTCCTGTTCCTTTTATGAATTATGCTTATAAATATATTTTTGGTGAAATGTATGATTTAGCTAATAAAAGCAGAGATATTAAGCTTAATAAAGCATATTTAAAATTATATAAAAGAATTGAAGAAGCTAAGATGATGCTTGCTAATAAAATAGGAAGAATGCCTAGTAGTAGTGAAATATGTTCATACCTAGAAATAGATTCTAATCTTTATGCGGAAGTAATATCACTAACAAGTAAGATGATGAGTTTAGATGATGAATATCAAACTTTAAATGGTGATCGTTTACCTATAAAAGAATGTGTAGGTGAGAGCAGAGATTATATAACTAGTATGGTAGTTAGTGATAGTATTGATAGTTTAGATGATTTAGAACAACAAGTTATTAAAATCAGATATTTTGAAGATTTAACACAAATGGAAACTGCAGAAGTTCTTGGTATAAGTCAAGTTAAAGTATCAAGAATAGAAAATAAAAGTAAGAAAAAAATAAAAGAGTATATAGCTGCATAATTTGTTAATTTAGTTCTCATAATATGAATGTGATTATGATGAATAGGAAAAAATATTTAAAAGTAGTGGATGAATGTACTGTTAAAGATAAAAAATTAATTAACTACATCAATTCCTTTACTATTGGTGGATTAATTGGTTTTCTTGGTGAAGGTATTAAAATGATATGTACAAATTATTATTACTTACCGGTAAGTGAAGCAGTTAGTTATGTTCTTATTATTATGATATTTTTATCTTGTTTGTGTACTGGTTTAGGATTTTTTGATGACGTTGTTTCTAAATTTAGATGTGGTATTGTTATACCTATAACGGGTTTTGCTCACTCCATAATGAGTAGTGCTTTAGATTATAAAAAGGATGGTTTAATAACTGGTATAGGAGCCAACTTTTTTAAACTTGCTGGTAGTGTATTATTATATGGCATATTAAGTGGGTTTATATGTGGAATTATAAAGGTGATAATTAATGTTTAATTATAAAAATATTTATATAGATGATTGGTATAGTATAATTGGTCCTAAAGAAAAAAGTGATGGTAATTTAAAAAAATATAATTTAGCATTAAGTGATTATTATTTTAATGAAAAAACTATTGAGAAAGCTGAAGTTAGAATGCAAAAGTTCGTTCTTAATTATTTTAAATCCTCTAAAATTGATGTGGTTTGTGCTAGTGATTTAATGGATCAACTGATAGTATCTAACTTAATGGCTGAAGAAGAAGATATTCCTTTTCTTGGGGTCTATAATGCTTGTGCAAGTTTTGCTTCTGGTGTAATAAGTATAGCAAATATGATTCAAAGTAAGGGAGTAAAAAGAGGTGTCTATATTACTAGTAGTCATAATTTATCTGCCGAAAAACAGTTTAGATTTCCCATTGAGTATGGTGCTGTAAAACCAAAAAGAAGTACCTTTACAGCAACTGGAGCTGTGGGGGTTAGTTTAAATAATACTTCTGGTAAGATAAAAATAATTAGTGCTACTTTAGGTAAGGTTAAAGATTCTTATGTAAAAGATGCTTTTAATATGGGTGGCGTTATGGCAATAAGTGCAATTGCTACTTTTAAAGAGCATTTAAAAAATAGATGTAAAAGTGAAGAAGATTATGATTTGATATTAACTGGTGACTTAGGGGCATGTGGAAGTAAAATTTTTAAAAGAGTGCTGAAAAGTGAGGGATATAATTTAAAAAAATATATGGATGCTGGAGAAAATTTTTATAAAAAAATAGATTGTTCTGGAGCAAGTGGGCCAGCTGTTCTTCCATTATTTTTATTTAATAATATAGTGCATAATAAGAAATATAAAAAAATTCTTTTACTAGCAACTGGTTCACTTCATAGTCCTTTACTTGTTAATCAAAAGATGAGTATTCCTTCAGTAACACATGCATTAGAGATTGAGGTGGTAAGATGATGCTTGTATATTCATTTCTATTTTGTGGCATTATCTGTTTAATTGGAGAGATCATTTTTGATAATAGTAAGCTTACCTTTGGTCATATAACAAGTATGTTTGTTGTAGTTGGAGCTATTCTTAGTATATTTGGTATATATGATAAGATAGCAAGTGTTGTAGGAGTAGGAGCTAACTTACCAATAGTATCGTTTGGTAATTCACTTACAAATGGTGCATATAAGGGTTTTATGAAAGATGGTTTTATTGGACTATTTAGTGGAATGTTAGCAGAAGTTAGTACAGGTGTTGTGGCAGCAGTGGTATTTTCCTTTATATTAATGTTGTTTCTAAAGCCCAAAGACTAATTTGAGCTTTTTTAAGTTTAGTTAAATAATGTTGCTTTCTAACGCAAATATTTTTAAAAATGCGTTAGAAAGCAACAAATTATAATGTGTTTCATTGACAAAACATAGGAAAAATGTTATTATTTTCCTATGAAAAGGAAATGATAAAAATGGATAATTATGGAAAAATTTTAAGATTTGCAGAAGAAAACTCTGGTTATATCACATCCAAAGAAGCCAGTAGATTAAATATTAATAGTACTTTCTTATGTAATTTAGTTAACGCAAAACAATTAGAAAGAGTAGTAAACGGTATTTATAAATTAAGTGATTATCCAGATGATAACCTATATGTATTATCAAATACCTCTAAAAATATTTGCTATTCACATGCAACAGCTTTGTATTTACATAATTTGTCTGATAGAATTCCTCAAATCCTTGATGTTACAGTTCCTTATAATTATAGCGGAAGACTACTAAATGATAGCTCAGTTGATTTACACTATGTAAAAAATGATATTTTCGAGTTAGGAATTATTGAAATTAAAACAATCAATAATTTGACAGTAAAATGTTATGATCTTGAAAGAACCATCTGTGACGTTATTAGAGATAAAGATGAAATGGATAAAGAATTATATTCTAAAGCATTAAAAGAATATGCAAATAGTAAAGATAAAAATATTTTAAAATTAATTAAGTATGCAAAAAAATTAAATGTAGAGAAAGAAGTCGTAGAATTAATGGAGGTTTTGTTATAAATGAATTCTGACAAATTAAATGCAATAATTAAGAAAAAAGCAAATGGTAATAGTAATCTATCTCACCATTTTCATCAAATGTTCTTTTTTGAACATGTCCTTATGAGGTTAGAAAAAAGTGAATATAAAGATAATATTATCTTAAAAGGAGGTGTTTTATTATCATCAATAATTGGTAATGATTTAAGAACTACCAAAGATATAGACGCAACTTTAAAAGGACTTCCTTTAACAATAGAAATGGTAGAAGAAATTTTTAAAGAGATATTATCTATAGATATTAAAGATAATGTTTATTTTGAACTAGTTTCGATTAAAGATATTCGAATTACTGATGAATATGGTGGGTTTAGACTTAATATAAAAGGTACTTTTTATAAGATAAGAACCAATTTCTTTATAGAAATTACTACTGGAGATATTATTACTCCAAGAGAAATAAAATATAAATATAGTTCAATATTTGAAGATAAAAAAATTAATATTATGGCTTATACAATCGAAACAATAATAGCTGAAAAATTTGAAAGTATTATTAGTAAAAACATTACTACAACAAGAGCTAAAGATTTTTATGATTTATATATGTTAATTGATAATCATAAAGATGAGATTGATAATGGTGTTTTAAAAAGAGCTGTAATAAATACATTTAATAAAAGAAATACTACTTATGATATAAACTTATTTAGAGAAATATTGGAAATACTTGAAAGTAGTGACACACTAAAAAATGTTTTTATGGATTACCAAAATAAGTTAGTTTATCCGCAAAAAGTAGAGTATAAAAAGACTATAGAAGCTTTAAATTTAATTATTGATATATTAAATAAATAATAAAATATAAAACGTAGGAAAAAAGTAATGTTTTTTCTACAAAAAGTCAATGCCCAAGAAATAATACTTAGGTTTTTATTTGCATAAAATTAGTAGGTGATTATATGTTTCATTATGTGGTGCAAAAAAGGATAAAAATTGTTGGAGTATTAATGTTTTTTATTTTTTTAGTAATTATTATCCGTATTTTTTATATTGAAGTCTTTAGTCAAAGTAGGCTTGATGAGCTTGCTAATAGTCTTTGGAGTAGAAATCTTCCTATATTAGCAGATCGAGGAAAGATTACTGACCGTAATGGTGTTGTGCTTGCTGATAATATTACAACTACAAGTCTAGTTGTAGTTCCTGTACAGATTAAAAATAAAGAAGAAGTTGCTAAAAATCTTGCAAGTATTCTTAATACAGATTATTTAAATATATATTCACATTTAACTAAACATACTTCTATTGAAAGAATTCATCCTGAAGGAAGAAGATTATCTTATGATGTTGCTGAAAAGATACGTGTTCTTAATTATGATGGAGTATATTTACTTAAAGAATCTAAAAGATATTATCCTTATAAAGAAATGCTTTCACATGTTATTGGTTATGTTGGTATTGATAATCAAGGGTTAAGTGGTATTGAGTTACTATATGACAAATACTTAAAAGGTACGGATGGTGGTATTAAATATTATTCGGATGGCAAGGGTTTAAGGTTAAATATGAGTGAGGTTTATGATAAACCTGTTAGTGGAAATAATATTGCTCTTACGATAGATGTTAGAGTGCAGGAAGTTATTGAAAGAGAACTTGATAATGTTGTTACAAAGTATAATCCAGAAAATGCACTTATTATGGTTATGAATCCCAATACAGGGGAGATTATTGCAATGAGTAGTAGGCCTAATTTTGATCCTAATAATTATCAGAGTTATGATATAGAAGCGATTAATCGTAATTTACCAATTTGGATGAGTTATGAACCAGGTAGTACTTTTAAGATAATTACTCTTGCTAGTGCGATAAATGAAGGAAAAGTTAATTTGTTTACTGATACATATTATGATGGTGGAAGTATATCTGTTGAAAATGCAAAAATAAAATGTTGGAAAGCTGGAGGACATGGAGCGGAGACTTTTTTAAATGTGGTTGAAAACTCTTGTAATCCAGGGTTTGTTGTGCTTGGACAAAGGCTTGGAACTGAACTTTTATATGATTATTTAAATAAATTTGGTTTTGGTGAGAAAACAGGTATAGATCTTAATGGCGAAGCAAAGGGAATTATGTTTAGTTTAGATAAGATGGGGCCAGTTGAAACTGCGACGACTTCTTTTGGTCAAGGAATAAGTGTTACGCCAATTCAGCAAATAAGAGGAGTTAGTGCCGCGGTTAATGGAGGCAATCTTTACACGCCTTATATCGTTAGAAGTATTAGTGAAAGTGAAACTAATGAGATGATAGTTTTAAATAAGCCGAAGCTTGTTAGGCAGGTTATTAGTGAGGAAACTTCAAATCTTGTTAGGTATGCTTTAGAAAGTGTAGTTGCTAATGGTACTGGTAAGAATGCTTATATTGAAAATTATAGGGTTGGAGGTAAAACAGGTACTGCTCAAAAAGTAAGTAATGGTAGATATATGGTTGGTAATTATATTTTATCTTTTATTGGAATATTTCCTGCAGATAAACCTGATTATGTAGTGTATGTTGCAGTTAATAATCCAAAGGGTGTTACTCAGTATGGTGGAACAGTTGCGGCACCTATTGCAAAAAATGTTCTATTAAGTTTGATTGACATTATGGGATATGAGGTTACGCCTAGTGATAAAACAAGAGAATATACATGGCTTGATGAAAAGTATAAATATGTTCCAAGTGTAGTTGGTATGGATTTAGATAGTGCTAAAAAAATGCTTAAAGGTTTTAAAATTGAGTATGCGGGTACTGGCACAAAGGTGGGTTATCAAGAACCTCAAAATAGATGGGTAAAAGAAACAGGAATTGTAAAGTTATACTTGGAAGAATAGAAAAAATTGACAAACGCGAACAAATGTGGTACTATGAATGTGCGTTGAAGAGGAAAAGTAACATTAACTTTTATACTAGTGAGTCAGGTATAGTGGAAACTGATTATAAGGTTTTTATGAAAGAACACCTTTGAGCAAACTACCGAAAGGCTTATGCTTAGTAGACTAGTTCGGGAAGCAATCCGTTATCTTATTGCTAGGTTTGTTGGAACTGAAAAAAGAGATTACTAATAAATATATGTATATATAGTAATAAATTAAGGTGGCACCGCGGATACCCGTATTCGTCCTTATTTGTAGGATGATACGGGTATTTTTATATAGAAAAGAGGTGACATTATGAAGTATTTTACTAAAGAAGAGAAAGAAAAATTCTTATTAAGTGATTATCTTAAAATGAGTGATGATATGTTTAAAAAAGAAATATTTAAAGAAAGTGATAGACTTGCAAGAACTAAATATTTAATTGAGGTTTTAGGAGATGCTTACTTAGATATAGATACTTATAAACTTTTTATAAGACAATTTCAAAGTTTTGGGGGACCTTATAGTGTTTTAGTAGATAAAGATACAATTAAAGGTATATATGAAATTTATAAGATGTATCCATTTCTAACTGATGAAGCTCTAAGAAGTATTTGGTACTTATATATAAGAGATTTATTTGAGGAGTATGAACTACCTTATATACTTGAGTTATTTATTAAAACTTATGGTATGAAGGATGACACATTTGAAAAATATTTGTCTTATATTGAGAAAAAAGGTAGTGAGCATCAGAAAATGTATGATGAAGATGCTTTAAAAGTAAGTACTCTTCAAGATTATAGCAAGCGCTTTTGCTCCTTTATTGAAAGTTTGATTTTAAGAAAGCATTATACATTTGATAAAGTAACAGAATGTATACCGGAAGCTAGTCTTATAAAAAGGGATGAAGCACATTTGCTTGATATAGAAGAGAAAACACGTATTTTTATGGGTGCATGTTTGCCGGTTAGTTATATCATGGTAGATGAGTTACTTAAGGGTGAATCACTTGAAGAAAGACCAGCATATTATGCAAGCACTGGTTTAAAGGAAGAAGCAACGTTTACTAAAGAAGAATTTTTACAAAGTATAAAAAAGAAAGTGAGATAAAAAAGATATGTCCTACAAGTATCTTAAAAAAATGAGAAAGAAGGATAAAAAATGAAAAAGGAAATTAGTTTATTAGAAAAAATCAAAATGATTGATGATACAAAGAAAATATTTGAAAAACAACTAGAAAAAAGACTATCACTTACGAAGGTAGGTAGTCCATTATTCGTAAGAAAGGATTCCGGACTCCAGGATGATTTATCTGGGGTAGAGACAGCTGTAGGTTTTAAAAGAGATGATGAGTATTTTGAAATAGTGCACTCTTTAGCTAAATGGAAAAGATATGCTTTAGGTAAATATGGTTTTGAAGTTCATACTGGCCTTTATACGGATATGAAAGCAATTAGAAAGGAAGAAGAACTTGATGATGTTCACTCAATGTATGTTGAGCAGTGGGACTGGGAAAAGGTAATTCTTAAAACAGATAGAACTATTGATTATTTAGAGATGACAGTAAGATCTATTTATAAAGCTTTAAGACAAACAAGTATTTTATTAAAAAAGAAGTATCCGTTTCTAGCTTTAGAACTTCCAAAGACAGTAACTTTTATAACAAGTAGTGAATTACTTTCATTATATCCAGATAAGAGTGCTAAAGAAAGAGAAAGATTAATTACGAAAAAATATGGTGCAGTCTTTATTATGCAAATTGGGGATAAACTTAAAGATGGTTCAGTTCATGATTTAAGAAGTCCTGATTATGATGATTGGGCATTAGATGGGGATTTACTTATTTGGGATAAAGTTCTTGATAAAGAAATTGAGATAACATCTATGGGTATTAGGGTAGATGAAAAGTCCTTGGTAAGTCAGCTAAAAAAAGCAGATGCTGAAGAAAGATTGGACTATCCATTTCATAAAATGCTTATTGAAGGGGCACTTCCTTATACAATAGGTGGAGGTATTGGTCAATCACGTGTATTAATGCTTTTGCTTGGAACTAAGCATATTTGTGAAGTTCAGCAATCAAGTTACACTAAAAAATACGAAGAACTTATCAAAGAATATAAGACTTTATAATATATTTAATTGTAAAGGATGTTTTATATTAACACAAAAATGTAAAATTTGTTTACTAAAAAAAATAAAAATAGTATAATGGGTTTGAGGTGAAGGAAATGTTAATATTAGCAAAATCCGTTTTAGGACTGATGCTTGGCTTTGTTTTATCTTTAGTTGCCGCGGTTATTTTAATACCACTTCTAAAGAAACTTCATGTGGGTCAAAGTGTTAGTAAACTTATAAATGAAAGGCATTTAAAGAAAGATGGCACACCAACTATTGGTGGTTTAATCTTTATTATTCCAACGATACTTATTATGCTTATTTTATATTTAAGAGGTAGTATTGAATTTAATTCTAATTTAATTATCTTGATATTTGTATTTTTGGCATATGGTGCACTTGGATTTATTGATGATTTTCTTAAGGTTAAATATCATAATAATAATGGACTTAGTATAGGAGTTAAGTTTTTACTTCAAACTGCTATTGCAGTAGTGTTCTATATTATTTATCGTAATAATGGTGGTGATTCTAATTTAGTTATATCATCACTTGGAATTAATGTATCTCTAGGTTGGGCGTTTGGTTTATTTATTTTACTTGTTCTTGTTGGAACGACAAATGCGGTTAATATATCTGATGGATTAGATGGACTTGCTGGAGGCTTAAGTGTTGTTGCAATAATGGCTTATGGTGTTATTGCTTGGGGGTCTAAATGGATTAGTGGATATCAAGAAATAGCAATATTTGCATTTGTTTTGTGCGGAGCAATTTTAGGTTTCTTAGTGTTTAATACACATCCAGCTAAGGTGTTTATGGGTGATACTGGTTCTCTTGCGTTAGGTGGAGCACTTGCAACAATTGCAATTTTAACGAAACATGAACTTTCATTACTTTTAATTGGTGGTGTATTTGTTGTTGAAACTTTATCAAGTGCGATTCAAATTATAGCAATTAGAAAGTTCCATAAAAAGGTGTTCTTAAAAGCACCACTCCATCATCATTTTGAGGAACTAGGCTGGGAAGAGACAGATATCGTTAAATTATTTTGGGTAGTAGGTTTATTCCTAGCAATGATTGGAATTATTTACGGAGTTTGGTTATAAGATATTAGTAGGTGATTATGTGAAAAAAAGCCTACTAATTTTTTTATCTGCATTTTTTTTAGGGATCATTGGTATTTTAATGATTTATTCAGCAAGTAGCATTTGGAGTGATTATAGGTTTGGTGATACTTTTCATTATGTTAAACATCAGGGATTATTTTTTTTAGTTGGTTTAATCGGAATATATGTATTAAGTAGAGTTGATTATAAATTATATAAAAAACACGCTAGTAAGATTCTTTTGCTTTCTTTAATTTTATTAGTTCTTGTATTAATCCCGGGAATAGGACAAGTTAGAAATGGTTCAAGAAGTTGGTTTGGGATTGGTGCTTTTGGGTTTCAGCCTAGTGAACTATCTAAGCTTGCTTTAATTATATTTACTGCTAAATATTTATCTAATCATGAGAAGGAAGTTAAATTTTTTAGGAAGGGAATAATGCCGATTTTACTTGTTATATTTCTCTTTTTTGGACTAATCATGTTAGAACCTGATTTTGGTACAGGTATGGTTATTGTTGTTAGTTTAATGTTTATGTTATTTATTACAAATACTAAACTTACTTTTTTTGGCATAATGGGAGTTCTTGGTATTGGTGGGATAGCTGGGCTTATTATAGTAGCTCCATATAGGCTTGCAAGAATATTATCATTTTTAAATCCTTGGAGTGATCCTTTGGGTTCAGGCTTTCAGATTATCCAAAGTTTATATGCAATTGGACCATCAGGTCTTTTTGGCAAAGGCTTTGGTAACTCTATTCAGAAACATTTTTACTTGCCAGAGCCTCAAACAGATTTTATCTTTGCAATTATAAGTGAGGAGTTTGGTTTTATTGGAATATTAGTAATTGCTTTTTTGTTTTTAACTTTATTTTACAATACACTTAAAGTAAGCTTAGAATGTAATGATTTATTTGGAAAATATCTTTCATTCGGGTTAGTTATCTCATTAATTCTTCAGGCTGTTTTAAATATATGCGTTGTTATTGGGCTTGTGCCCGTAACAGGAGTTACTTTACCATTTCTGTCTTATGGTGGTTCATCTTTACTCGTTACTATGGCTAGTGTTGGTATTATTCTTAATATAGCTAAAGATAAGAATAAATAATTCTACTATACAAAAATGGTAAAAATAGCAATTTTGTATAGTACAGTGTACAAAATTGACAATTAAAATATCTAGAGTTATAATGTAATTGGTGATGAATAATATGATAAAAAGAGAAAAGTATTTAAAAAGAATTAGACCATTTTATGAACAAGATTTAATTAAAGTAATAACCGGAATTAGAAGATGCGGTAAATCAGTTATATTAAATCAAATAATGGATGAGTTAAGACAAAGCGGGGTAAAAGATGAACAGATAATATATATTAATTTTGAATTCACAGATTATATAGACATAAACGATGCTAAGAAGTTCAATGATTTTATTGAAAAAAAATTAATTAATAAGAATAAATATTATGTATTTTTTGATGAGATTCAAAATGTAGATAGATGGGAAAAAGTCGTAAATTCCCTTAAAGCTAAATATAATGAGAATATTTCAATATTTATTACAGGATCTAATAGTGATTTACTTTCTGGAGAATTAGCAACACATATTGCTGGAAGATATGTAAGCTTTAAAATTTATCCATTTACATTTGATGAAGTGTGTGAACTTAAAGATATTAAAGATAAAGATAAATATGAATTAGAAAGAACTTTTGATGATTACATTATTTGGGGTGGAATGCCTCAGAGATTTTTAATGAATGATGAATTGCAAATAAAAACATATTTATCTGATGTATATAATTCAATTGTAGTTAAAGATATCATTGAAAGATTTAAAATTAAAGACCTTGACTTATTTAATAAAATATTAACTTTTATCATGACAACACCATCTCAGACATTTTCTGCTGATAGTTTAACTAAATATTTACTTAATGAAAATATTGATGTTTCTAAAATGACTGTATATAACTATTTAGAATATATGTGTAGAGCATTACTCATAAATAAAGCTGATAGATTTGATGTACGTGGAAAAAGAATTCTTAATGGAAAATATAAATATTATCTAACTGATTTAGGATTTACCAATATTTTGAATGATGGTAAGAAAAAACAAATTAGTACTTATTTAGAAAACATTGTTTATAATGAACTTGTTGCTAGAGGATATAATGTTAATATCGGTACGTTAGAAAATGGTGAAATAGATTTTATTGCAACAAGATTTGAAGAAAAGGAATATTATCAAGTTACGTTCCATTTAAGTGATGATATAATAGAAAGAGAATTTGGTGTTTATAAGAATATACAAGATAACTATCCTAAATATGTTATCTCTTGTGACACATTTGATTTTTCACAGAATGGTATTATTCATAAAAATATTATTGACTTTCTATTAAATAGATAAAGTGTAAGTTTGGCATGTTTAAATACATGCTTTTTTTGATAAACTAATGTAGAAAATTTTACCGAAAATAGAAAAGTGGGTGCAAAAAGGTGCAAATTTCAATTTAATCCTAGGAAAACATGGCAATTGCACAGTTTTGAAAATTTAAACTTTAAAATGTCAATCAAAGTAATAAAAATATGGTGTAAATTTTATAAAAATAAGTGAATATTTGTTTGCACTTATGATATAATGTTTTCAGGGTGATAAAGATGGAGTATGTAATTATTGGAATGCTAGCTTTAGTTATTATATTATTAATAGTACTTATTGCTAAAAAGAATAACAATGAAGAGATAACATTTAGATTAGGTAAGTTTGAAACTGATTTAACTAAAGAAATAGGTGAGTTTAAATATAGTTTTAGTAAAAATATAGAAGAGGATTTTAAAGGTCTTAATGAGGTTATTGAAAGAAGATTGGAATTAATTAGTAATAAAGTTAATGAAAGACTTGATACTAATTTTGAGAAAACTAATAAGACTTTTACTTCGATATTAGAAAGAATTAGTAAGATAGATGAAGCACAGAAGAAGATAGATGGACTATCAAATGATATTATTTCTCTTCAAAGTGTTTTAACTGATAAAAAGACGAGAGGTATCTTTGGTGAGACAAACCTTAACTATATTTTAGATAGTGTTTTTGGAGTTAATGATAAGATTTATAGAACTCAGTATACAATGAGTAATGGTTATATTGCTGATGCAATTCTTTTTGCACCGGCACCTTTAGGAACGATAGCAATAGATTCTAAGTTTCCACTTGAACATTATCAAATTATGACAGATACTAAGCAGGATAAATCTGTAAGAGATGCAGCCACTAAGGCGTTTAAAGCTGATGTCAAAAAGCATATTGATGCGATTAGAAGTAAATACATTATTCCTGGTGAAACTGCTAGTGAGGCCATTATGTTTTTACCAGCTGAAGCAATATTTGCAGAGATAAACGCATATCATAATGACTTAATCGAATATTCATATAAATCTAAAGTGTGGATCTGTAGTCCAACAACTTTGATGAGTACTCTTACAACAATTGGAATGATCTTAAAGAATATGGAAAGAGATAAATATGCTAAAGTTATTCATGAAGAACTTAATAAACTAGGAGCTGAATTTACTCGTTACCGTGATAGATGGGATAAACTTTCTAGAAGTTTAAATACAGTGTGTAAAGATGCAGAAGATATTCATACGACTACTGAGAAAATCACAAAACGTTTTGCTTCAATTAGTAACGTTAATTTAGAACTAGAAAATAAAGAATAAGTGTAAAATCCAATTATTTCCTATAAGTAATTGGTTTTTTTATGATATACTTGTGATATAAGGAGTAGATATAATGGAATTTATTGAATTAAAAGATGTCTATAAAGTATATAAAAATGGTGTTACTGGGCTTGCTGGAGTTAATTTACAAATCAAAAAAGGTGATTTTGTTTTTATAATTGGTTCTACTGCTAGTGGTAAAAGTACCCTTATTAAAACTTTATATAGAGAAGAAAAAGTTACTAAAGGTTCAGTATACGTTGGTGGAGTAAATGTATCTAGACTTAAGAATAATAAAACTTATAAATTAAGAAGAAAGATTGGTATTGTATTTCAAGATTATAAGTTACTACCAAAACTTACTGCTTATGAAAATGTAGCATATCCACTAGAGAGTTATGGTATGAGTGCATCAGAAATTAGACCAATGGTTCTTGCAGCACTTAAACAAGTTGGGTTAAAAGATAAGACTAGAAGTTTTCCTCATCAACTTAGTGGTGGTGAGCAGCAAAGAGTTTGTATTGCTAGAGCAATTGTTAATAAACCCAAGTTACTTTTATGTGATGAACCAACTGGTAATTTAGATCCGGAGACAAGTAAAGAAATTATGGATGTTATTGAAAATATTAATAAAGAACTTGGGACAACTGTTGTAATGGCTACGCATGATAAAGAGATTGTTAACAGGATGAAGAAGAGAGTAGTAGTAGTTTCTAATGGACTTATTGAAGGAGACTACTTGAAAGGAAGTTATAAAGTAAATGAAAGTAATTAGAATAATTGGTAGAAGTATTACTAATGCTGGTAAGAGTATTGCTCGTAATTTTAGTTTAAGTATGGCATCTATTACTTGTACGATCATAACTTTAATACTAGTATCCTTAGGTGTTTTAGTATCTTATAATGTAAATAATATAACTAAAGATATTGAAAAAGAACTTACTATTGTTGTTTTTATGAAGAAAGAAACGACTAAAGAAGAACTTAATAAAACTAAAGATGCACTTAGTAAGATAGATAATGTAGCAGATGTAAAGTATACTTCTAAAGATGATATAAAAAATAATATGGCTAGTGAGTATCCTTCATTTTCTAAGATGATGGAGTCATGGACTGATGTTAATAATCCATTTCAGGACTCATATATAGTTAGTGTTAAGGATGTAAGAGATATTAATGAGACAGTTACTACTATTAAAAATTTAGATAATGTTGATATTGTTAAATATAGTGAGAGCATGGTAGGTGAACTTATTAATATATTTGATGCGATTAAGACTGGTACTATATGTTTAGTAGTTGGTCTTGTTCTTGTAACAGCATTTTTAATTAATAATACAATTAAAATTACGATATTTTCAAGAAGAAATGAAATAGATATAATGAGATTAGTTGGTACTAGTAATACAGTTATTAAGTTACCTTTCTTATTTGAGGGATTGTTTATTGGTGTGCTTGGTGCTATAATTCCAATTCTTGTTACAATATTCGGTTATACATATATTTATAATGCAGTATCCTCTCTAGGAACAAGTAATATTTTGAGTATAATAAAACTAACTAGTCCAGAACTTATTGTATATAAAACAAGTTTATTTATATTAATTATTGGTGCGGTTGTTGGTATGTTTGGTAGTGTTAAAGCCGTTAGAAAGTATTTGACAGTATGAGAAAGAAAGTATTAGTTTTAATTATAGCGTTTATTTTATTTGTCCCATATATTAATGTTAGTGCTTCTAGTAGTGCTAATACTATTGCTGAACTTAGAAAAGAGATTGCGGCTTTAAAAGCTAAGAAGAAGGCACAAAATAGTGCTAAGAGTCAGACACAAAGTCAGATTAATGCTACAACTAATTCATTAAATAAAACGAAAGATGAGATTACTGAGGGAAGAAAGCAAATAGAAGAAGCAAAGGTTCAGGTTGAAAAACTGAATAAAGATATTAAAGATGGGGAAGAAAATATTAAGAATTTGCTTAATTCTGAACAAATCAGTAGTGCTGATAATGCTTATTTAGATTATATATTTAAAGCAGAGAGCTATGCTGATTTTGTTTATAGATATACTATTATTAAACAAGTTATAGATTATAATAAAGACCAGATTGCTATATGGCAAGATAAAATAAGTGATAATGAACAGTTACAAGCAGATTTAGCAAATAAAGAAGTAGAACTTAATAATAAGGTGGCTTCTTATGAAAGTGATATTGATAAATTAGGAAATAAATTAAGTGAGTATGCTGATATAGTTATGGATATTCAAGATGAAATTGATTCAACACAGGAACTTTTAAATTATTATGTTAATTTAGGTTGTGGAGAGAATCAAAATATTTATGAGTGTATATCTGTTAAAGGTGATACAACATTTAGAAAGCCTTTAGTAAAGGGAACTATTACTAGTTATTTTGGTTATAGAATTAATCCTTTAACTGGTAAAGGAACTAAATTCCATAGTGGTACTGATATTGGCGGTAATGCAGAGGGAACTAAGGTTTATGCAACAGCAAATGGTACAGTTGGTAAGATAATTAGAAAAGCTAGCTGTGGTGGTAATCAGGTTTATGTATGGCATACTATTGGCGGTAAGAAATATACAAGCTTATATATGCATTTATTAACAATTAATGTTAGTATTGGTGATAAAGTAGACTCTAATACAGTAGTTGGTACTGTAGGTGGTGGTAGAGGCACATGGGCTTGGGAGACTTGCTCTACAGGAGCACATCTACACTTTTCGGTAGCAACAGGTTGGTATGGAGATAAAAATTCTTATTTATCATATAGTAGTTTCTTAGCACATTTAATTGATTCTAAAGATGTAGCTAAATTACCAGACAAAGGTAAATGGTGGTATTCTAGATAATACCACTTTTTTTATTATATTAATTTTAATAATGCTTTAAACAGAATATATATTTTTGACAATAGCATAATATTATGTTATTATTAGTATGTAAGCAAGAAAACTTGCATAAAATAAAAAAGAGGAACATTTGATTTTGCAAGTGAATGTCACCTCTTAATGTTGGTAACACTCATTTAAAATGAGTGTCTATTTTTTTATTACTAGTACAAGTAAGGTAGATAGCAACAAAATTATAGAAATGTATTTCATAAACTTTAAAATAAAAGTTTTATTACTCATATTATCTACCTCCTTTCATTTTATGAAGAAGGCGACACTCACATCAAATATTCCTATAAAAATTATATAATATATAAAAAAGTATAACAAGATAAATATGTATTATTTTTAATATATTTGAGAAAAAATAGCATTAATTTTAATAATAATTTTTAAGACACAAAATTATATTTTAAAACCAATAATTTTAGAATAAATACTCAATTTTACGCTTACTTTTGCTTATTTTCTTGCTAAAAACATAATATTATTATATGATACAAATAGGTGAAGAAAAAATGAAAAACGTAGTTGTATTTGGCGGTGGGACTGGTTTGTCTCATATTTTAAAAGGATTAAAACTATTTCCAGTAAATGTTACGGCAGTTATTTCTGTAAGTGATAATGGTTCATCAACTGGTATTTTAAAGAAAGAATTGAACATTCCAGCAATAGGGGACATTGGTACAGTTATGACTAGTATGGCTAATACTAATGAAGATGTAAAAAAATTACTTAAATATAGATTTAAAAATGGTAGTTTAGAAAATCATGCAGTAAAAAATTTTTTATTAGCAGCTATGTATGATATTAAAGGAAATTTAACTGATGCTGTTGAAGTGTTATGTAATTTATTAGATATTAAAGGAACTATTTTACCAATTAGTGATGATGTTATTGAAATAGTAGGACATTATGATGATGGTAAAAAGATTGTTGGTGAAGAACAGATAACTAAGAATGGTGAACCGATTAAAGAACTTACTTATAATAAAAAGATTAAAGTAAATAAAAAGGTATTTACAGCGATAGATGAAGCAGATCTTATAATATTTAGTCCTGGTTCTTTATATACGAGTGTTCTTCCTCATTTAATTATTCCATCAGTTGCTGAGAGAATAAATAATAGTAAAGCAAAAACTATGTATGTTTGTAATTTATTTACTCAGCCAGGAGAAACAGATAATTTTGGGGTATCTGATCATTTAAAAGTATTAGAAAAATATGTTAGAGTAGATGCAGTTATAGCAAATAATGCTAAACTTCCTCGTAAAGAACTTAAAACATATATGACTAAAGAGCAGAAAGATCAGGTTAAGTTAGATACGAAAAAAGTTAAAGAGATGGGTACTCTACTTATTTCTGATGATATTTTTACTTTAGAAGATAATATTATAAGACATGATGCTTTGAAGACGGCTTATTTGATATTCTCTTATTTAATGAGGAGTGATAATAAGTGACTTTTACTACTCAGATAAAAGAAGAAATTACTAAAGAAGAAAATAATAATATTGAAGATTTAACATCTCTATGTACTTATTTAAAGTTTAATGCTACTTTAGAAGAGGATAAGATGACAGTTATGGTTGTTAATGCCTCAGTAGCAAGATGGATATTTAAGTTATTAAAAACTAACTATAATGTATTAATTAAACTAACAACAAGAACTATGAAAAGATTTAAAGCAAGAAACCTTTATATTTTAGAGGTTAAAGAAAAATTAGATTTAATTTATAAAGATATAGATAATATATTTAAAGAAATTAATACATCTAGTGATGAAGAGAAGAAGGCTTTTTTAAAAGGAATGTTTCTTGCTTGTGGAAGTATTAATGATCCTAAGAAGAATCAATACCATTTAGAGTTTTTAGTAAAAGAAGAAGAAGATGCTAAATTAATAGATGATTTACTTAATAGTTTAAAGATTAAAAGTAAAGTGTTAAAAAGAGATCGAGAGTATATGGTATATGTTAAATCTAGTGAGAATATTTCTGATTTTATTAAGTATTTAGGAGCATTTAATGCGTTATTTTATTTTGAAGATATTAGAATATATAAAGACCATAAGAATATGGTTAATAGATTAAATAATTGTGAGCAGGCTAATGTTGAAAGAACTTTAAAATCTAGTAAAACTATATTAGATAATATTAAGTATTTAGAAGATAATGATTTATTAATGCTATTAGATGATAGAAGCAAAGAAATAATAGAATATAAGAAGAAATATCCAGATACTAGTTTAGGAGAACTAGCAGATATTATTACAATGGAGACTAATAAATCAATAACAAAGTCAGGGATTAATCATCATTTTAGAAAGATTAATGCATTAGTCAAAAAAGCAAAAGAAAACCACGAATAGGTGGTTTTTATGTTGAAAAAAACTTTATATTATTTTATAATTATAATTAGAGGATAGGTGCTTAATATGGAAGAATTAGAAAAGAATATAAATAAAAGAAAAATATATATAAGTTTATTAGTCACTGTTATATGTATAATAAGTGTATCTTATGCTTTTTTTGTATTATATTTAAGACA
>OIZL01000250.1_pt1 | contig 45478 bp, 49 predicted proteins | sample 1588541 | NCBI WGS metagenome assembly OIZL01 (sample SAMN03283285) | human gut metagenome | biome: human-associated habitat; material: feces | host: Homo sapiens | place: Peru | collected 2012 | reverse complement strand
TCTCTATCCCAGGACAAGAAGTTAGTGCATATACAAAAGATGATGTTGAAATTGAAACATCGAGTCTAGGTACAATGGATCAAGCATATTATATAACTTATGGTACCGGCTGGACAGCAAATGGTACAAAATTTAATTTAACTGGAACTGCGGTAACAAGTGATACATATGCTAATTCATATTCTAGTTTAGTTGGCAAATATATATCTTCTTATAATTTTTCTAAATCTGGTTCAAGTACTGCTGGGACAATGACGACTACAACTAATTTGAGTGAAGTTTATTATGTAGTAAGTGCTACATCAAGTAGTTTTACTTATAAGACAATTTCTTCAAATAAAAACATAACTGAAGCTTTATTAGCAAGTACAGAAGATGATTATGGAACAAGTTATTATTTTAGAGGGGCAGTAAAAAATAATTATGTTCAGTTTGCAAATAAGTGCTGGAGAATAGTTAGGATAACAGGGGACGGATCTGTTAAACTGGTTTTATATAATGACAATACATCTAATGTTTCTAGTCCATGTTCATCATCAAATAATAGTACAACTGCGGCATTTGCTCATTATGATGGTTCAACATATAAAAGTTTATTTAATTCTCCTTATAATGATAATGCATATATTGGATTTATGTATGGAACTGCTGGTTCAAGTGATTATGCAAGCACTCATGCTAATATTAATAAAAGTAAAATACTTACAAATCTAGAAACATGGTATGAAAATAATTTATTATCATATGCTGATAAACTAGCAGATACAATATGGTGTAATGATAAGAGTACAGTAACTGGAGGACTGGGTTATGGAACAAATGCAACAGATTACGCAACATATGATAGAATTATTTCTAAAAAAACTCCAACATTGATTTGTCCAAATGATAATAATGGCGGAAAATTATCTAAATTTACTGTAGATGATACAACGAATGGTAATGGAAATTTAACTTATAAGATAGGCTTACTTACTGCAGATGAGGTTGCATATGCTGGGTATGCTTATCGTTTGCATAGTTATGGTAATTATTTACAGGAAAACGCTACAGGAACCGTTTGGTGGCTCTTGTCGTTTGCTTATTTTAATGGAAGAGAAGAAGCAGTCATTTCAGTATTGAATTCTAATGGCTTTAGTCAAAGTAACGTTATATTGAGTGGTGGCGTACGTCCAGCAATTAGTCTGATATCTAATATTGCAATTTCTGGTGGTTCTGGTACCTCACAGGATCCATACATTGTAAAATAAATAGCATTAAAATGTTATCCTCGGGTAGTTCTTGCATACGGCTACCCGAGTTTTTTGTTGTATTTTTGGGTGTTTTGTGTTATTATATGTGCTGCTATTAAAGGGGGTTAATATGGAAAAGAATGAAAATTTGGATATTTGTAAGAAGTGTGGAGGACTTTGTTGCAAGAAAAGTGGTTGTGATGTGTGGTTAGATGATATAACTGATAAGTCACAAAATGGGATACTTAATATGCTTGCTACAGGGAAATATTCAATAGTTGCTCTTATGCATTTTAAGAATGTTAATGGTAGAGTATGTAATATGCCATTTTTGTATTTAAGGGCTAGAAATAATGGTAGGGATATTGTTGATTTACTTTCTATGAAGACGACTTGTGTTAATTTGACTAGTGGTGGTTGTACTTTTTCTTATGATGATAGACCATCCGGTGGTAAGAATTTAATTCCATCAGAAAAAGGAGGCTGTAAGCCTAAAGAAGATCCATTAGAGAAAATTAAACTTTATGAGCCATATCAAAATTTGCTTGGTAAAATTGTTAAAAGATATACTGGGAAAAGTTTTGATAAGGTTGTAAGAGATGATGTTGTTGCTTTAATAAGGGATATAGTTAGTGGGAATATTAGAGATATATCTCCTTTGGAACTTCTTGATGTAAAAAGAATGCTTCCACTACTTGCTGAGTGTTATCCTGATGAGGTTAATCTTGGATATATGATGGCTAGAAAAGCACCTTTAAATAATAAATAATTATAGGAAGATATGAGGGTTATATTATGGTTGAGTTGCCAAAAAGAAGAAATGATAATGGAATAAGAGTATTTAAGAAAGATTATTCTTATAAAGAAATTTTAGAAAAAGAAATTCCTGAAAATGAAATTAATAGTGTGATTTTATCTACAGGTGATCTAGGATTAGATATGAGTAAACTTCTTAGATTAATTGATTTTAATGTTAAAATTAAGTGTTTAGATTTTGATAGTGTATTATTTTTAGATAGTATTTTAATTGGAAAAATTGATAATGAAGTTTTTTTAGTCGATGATAGTTTAAGATTACCAAGGGAATATATAGATTTAACTAGGTTAAAAAACATTAAACTACGCATTCCGCTTACATATTTATTATGGGGTGTGAAGTTTAATGAAAGTGTAGATACTTATTGTTTTAGAATTAAAAATCCTTTTGCTGGTTTTATGAATTATACTAGTTTAAATGGAAATACAAATATTACTTTAGAAGATTTAAAGAAAATAAGAAGTACACTTAATGTGTTATCTCGTTATAATATGAAAAGTGATGCTGAGAAGGTAATGCTTGTTTCGGATTATATTCAAAGTAGAACACAATTTGTTGAAGGAATTGAGAGTGAATCTTCAAGAGGTATATTTGTAACACCAACTTGTGATGGTGCGAAGTCAGGATTAGTAGAAACAGTTAATAATAATGGGTATGGTGTCTGCATGGGGATTGCTAACTTATCTACTTTGTTTTTAAATAATAATGAATTTGATTGTGAAGTTGAATCGGTTTATGGTTCTAGTCATGTTTGGAATAAAGTATTAATTGATGGTAAGTATTATTATTTTGATAACACATGGAATATAACAAGAAGTAGTAATCCTGCAGATGATAGTTTAATTACTTTGTCATTTGAGAAGAAGTATTTATTACTTGGAGCACAAACACTTAATTCTTTAGGTCATCATGAACAAGTTACTGTTGATGTTTATGGTAATGGGGTTATTTCAGAAGAAGATTATAGTAAGATAGTTAATTATGATTCTAAATTTAACTATAATCAAAAACCAATTTATAGTTCTTATAAGAAATAATATATTTAAAATATAGTGTATTTTTCCTAAAACTCGCATAGATTAAATTGAGGGGGAATATAGTATGGCTAGTCTTAAAGAAATTGTTACTAAAGCTGTAATTGGTAAGGCTAAGAAAAAGACTACTACTGATTTATCTTTTACTTCTGGAGAGAAAATAGACAAAATACTTGGTTGCTGGATCATTAATCATCATTTTGAAGGTGAAAATGATAATGGCAAAGTTACTATTAGTGGTTCTTATGACGTTAACATTTGGTATTCTTATGATAATAATACGAAGACGAGTGTAATTGTTAAGACGTTTAGTTATGATGATGAACTAAATATTAAGTTAAAGAATCCTAGTAATGCAAGTGATATTATAGTTAGAGCTCTTACTGCACCTAATGTTAGTAAGGCAGAAGCAGTTGGAACTACAGTTAATTTAAAGGTAGAAAAAGAGATGGGTGCTGAGATAGTTGGAGATGCTAAGGTAAGAGTTAGTGTTGAGGAAGATTATGATGATTATGATGAAGATGATGATATAGAAATAAATGAAGATTATTTAAATGATGTCAACCAAAAATAGTTGACATCTAATTTTTTTTTTGATAGACTACTTGTAGTTGAAGGAGGCATATATATGGCTGTTAAATTAAGATTAAAAAGAATGGGTGCTAAATCTAGACCATTTTATCGTATTGTAGCTGCTGATTCAAGAAGTCCTAGAGATGGAAGATTTATTGAAGTAGTTGGTACTTATCAACCAATTTATAAAGAAAATAATATAAATGTTGATGAAGAAAAAGCTATGAAGTGGTTAAATGATGGTGCTATTCCTACAGATACAGTAAAGAATATTTTACAAAAATCTGGAGTTTGGGCTAAGTTTAAAAATAAGAAGAGTGAGAAGTAGTTATGCACGAAGAGCTAATTAGTTTTACACAAAACTTAGTTAAAAGTATTTGCAAGGAACCAGATATGGTTAGTGTTCAAGAATTTAGTGGCGATGATGGAGAGATTATGCTTGAAATTATCGTTCATGAATCTGATATGGGAGCAGTAATTGGTAGATCTGGAAAGATGGCAAGTAGTATCAGAACTTTAGTTCAGGCTTATGCATATATTCATGAATTAAAGAGAGTAAAAATAAACATCGACTCATTTTAAGCCGATGTTTTTATTATTGGTTTATTACTTGTTTCAAATTTGTATGTATTTGAGTCTGTTAACATATCATAGATAAGTGATGCTGTTAGTTCATATTTTTGGGCTATGTCAGTATCACTTATTTTTCTTTGAATGATTAAATCACTTTTAACTGTTTTTAAATAATCTTTACCAGATTTATCAAATCCAAGAATTTTTATATGATTTAAAGTGTAGTTTTGTTTATCCTCTTTAGTTAATCCAATAAGTATGTGTATAAGCATTCTTCTAATTCGATTATAAGTATATCTTTTGCTTTTAACTTTCAAAACTAAATCATCAATATTTACAGCATTAATAATTTCTTTCTTTAGTTTATATTCAATTCCTTCATCAACTGTTAAATACTTTGATAAATCCTTATCTGTTAAAATTTTTACTTTAAGTAAATTAAATAATAAATCTTCATTAATTCTTACAAAATTACTTACAGGTGTATATTTAGAAATATCTTCATTATTTTTAATTTTCTCTCTAATATTAGATGCACTAACAATAGTTTCTACACTAACTTTATCATGAAAATCATTAGTTCTTTTAATTGTAACTGCTGTAATATTAAAATTATTTTTAATTATAGCTTTAATATATGAAATTCCAAGTAAATCATTTGGTGAAGAAACACTAGTATTAAGTGCTTTAGATAATGCAGTAGGATAATTAGTACCACTTTTTAATTCTGTTTTTAAAAGTTTATTAAAATTATCATTTAACTGATTCTTAGCAATTTCAGTTAAAAGTGAAACATCATTTGATTCACTTCCAAAAACTATTTTATTGACACCTAAACTATCTAATATTCTGATCCCACACTCAGCAAATGTATCAGCAGAATTACTTCCATAAATAAATGGTATCTCAACAACTAAATTAATTCCATAATCAAGCGCCATCTTAGTTTTTTCTTCCTTAGTCATAATACTAATCTCACCACGCTCTAAAAAATATCCATTCAGTGCTAAAATAATTATTGAATTAGGATAAAGTTCTTTAATCTTATTTATATGATAAATATGCCCATTATGAAAAGGATTATATTCTGTAATTACTCCAATTATATCCATAGGTGCCTCCTTTGTTTTTTATTATAGCAAATTTTTAGTGGTTGTGATATGATTATTTTAGGGTGAAATTATGAAGAGAAGACTTAAGATATATTTTGTTCATAGTTTAAAGTATGATTATAACAATATGCTTTATAGAGATTTACTTACTGATAGTGCTTTAAATAAGCATGAGTTAATGCTTCCAATGAGTAATGCTTATAAAGACAAGTATTCTAAGGATTTAATTAATAAGGCTGATTTGATTGTTTGTGAGGTTAGTACGCCATCTTTTACTGAAAAGTTGGAACTTAAATGGGTTAGTAAGGTAAGTACTCCTAAGTTATATTTTTCATTTAATAATACAGTCCCTAAGACTTTTGGTAAGTATGTTCCTGCGATAGAGTATACAAACAATGATAAGAGTTATTTAGATTTGATTAGAAATTTTGTAAATGAGTATGCACAGATTAGTGAAGAAGAAGCAAAAGACCCAACAATTATTTTAGGTAGTTTAGATTAGGAGAAAAGAAGATTTATATGAAGACAAATGAATTAAAATGCAAAAATTGTGGTGCCACTTTAATTGTTCCTGAAGGAACTTATAGGGTAGTATGTGATTATTGTAATTCTAGTTACGATATAGAGGATGCATATAGCAGCGCCTATAAATATCATAAGGGAATGTTGGATGCATCCAGTGAAAAGTTTGAAAAACAATTTAAGATGGTAAACGATGCCTTTAATAATGACCCAATGTTTAAGATCTCAAAAGCAATTTTCATTATTATTTTTGTAGTTATCTTTGTAATAATTGCAATTGTGTTTGGTAACATTTTAACTGGTAATTTATAAAAACACTTTATAGAATACTTGAATATATTAAAGTTTTCCAATCTATTTTGATAAAGCTATCTAACTGATAATGTTAATAGTTTTTTTTATACATAAAAATATCACTCTAAAGAATAAAAAAATTTTTTAATAAAATTTTAGTATTTTCCACATAACCATATTACTTTTATAGAAAGATGAAACATACAAGGCCCTTCAATAAAATATATTGATAAATATCATACTTGTACTCATATTTTGACACTTTTGTAGTTAAAATCTAAGATTTTTTGAGGGTCTTTACTTTTTGAGTTTAGTTATGTTATAATATGTTTGCAGATTTAAGTGGGACAGAAATTTCCCACTTTTATTTATATAGGAGGTTTATGCAAAGTACGATTGAGAAGATTAAAGAAATTGTAACTGAAGCTATGAATAAGGAAGATATTATTGTTTGTAGTGTTAGTTACGAAAATGAGAACAACTATAACTTTTTAAAGATTGTTCTTGATAAGGTAAATGGTATTGATTTAGATACTATTGTTGAAGCCACTAATATTATAAATCCACTACTTGATGAGTATGATTTAATTAGTGAAGAATATGTATTAGATATTTCTAGTAAGGAGAGAGGTTAAAGTGAACGGTAAGGAGTTTATTAAGGCAGTTAAAAATATTACTGCAGAAAAGGGTATTAGTGAAGATATAGTTTTTGATGCTATGGAGCAAGCATTAATTACTGCTTATAAGAAGAATTTTGATTCTAAGACTAACGTTAAGGTAACAATTAATCGTGAGACAGGTGATATTAAGGTTTATTCATATTTAGTTGTTGTAGATGATTATATTGAAGGTGATGAGATTGTTGATGAAGAAGGCAATATTACTTACACAGAGCCTGAGATTAATGAAGATGCACAAATTCTTTTAGAAGATGCCCAAAAAATTGTTCCAGGAATTAAAGTTGGTGAAACTATTGAAGAAGAAGTTACTCCACATGATTTTGGTAGAGTTGCAGCTTCAACTGCTAAACAAGTCTTAACACAAAAGATAAGAGAAGCAGAAAGAAATAGCATTATTGAAGAATTTAGTGATAAGCAAGATGAATTAATGGTAGGTTTGCTTGCGATGGAAGATAATAAAAACTATTATGTTGATTTAGGTAGAACTAGAGGAATCCTTCCTAAAAGCGAAATGATACCTGGTGAGACAGTTAAAATGGGAAGCAGTATTAAAGTTTATATTGAAAAGATTGAATCAACTTCTAAAGGACCACTTATTCTATGCTCTAGAAAAAATAATGGTTTTGTTAAAAGATTATTTGAAAGTGAAATACCTGAGTTTAAGGATGGCACATTAGTACTTTATAATGTTGCTAGAGAGCCAGGAGTAAGAAGTAAGGTTGCTGTATACTCAACTGATGAGAGAGTAGAAGCAATTGGTACTTGTATTGGTGAAAGAGGCTCTAGAATTGCTAGTATTTTGGCTGAGCTTAATGGTGAAAAGGTTGATTTAATTAAGTATGATGAAGATGAAAGTACATTTATTGCTAATGCATTAAGTCCTGCTAAAAATGTTATTGTTAATATAATAGATAATACTAAGAATAGAGAAGCTTTAGCTATTGTAAATGATGAGAATTTATCTTTAGCGATTGGTAAGAAAGGTATTAATATTAAACTGGCTAGTAAGCTTACAAGATTTAGAATTAATGTTAAGACTCTTGCTCAGATTACAGAAGAGGGTAATGAAAATTGAAAAAGATACCAATGAGAATGTGTGTGGTAACTAGAGAGAAGATGCCTAAGAAAGATTTAATTAGAGTAGTTTACTTTAATGATACTTTTACTGTTGATAAGAGTGGAAAACTTAATGGTAAGGGTTGTTATTTAAAGAAAGATGTAAGTGTTATAGATATCGCACAAAAGAAAAAAATACTTGATAATGTTTTTGAAAAAAGCGTTCCGGACGAGATATATGATGAGTTAAGAAGTTCAATATAGAAATAGAAGGAGGCTCTTATGAGTATAAAAGAATATGCTGACAGTATGAATTGTACTGTACAAGAGATACTAAATAAGTGTAGAGAATTAGGGATTAAGGCTAGTGATAAGGATTCTTTCTTAGAAGATGATGATATTATTGTTTTAGATAATGCGATTAATATTATTTCTACTAATACTGAGTCTACATTTGAAGATAATGATGCTTTAGATGAGGCAGTTGAAAATATTTTGGGAGAGGAAATTAATTCTAAACCAATAATCAAGAAGGAAAAACTTAAGAAAAAAGGTAATAATTTTAGTAGTAAAGATAGTGATTATTTAAATAAGAAGAAAGCTATGTATAAGAATAAGACTAAACTTAAGGGTAATGATGCTAGTAATGATTCTATTATTCTTTATGAAGAGGGAGAAACAGTTTCTAGTTTAGCAAATAAACTTGGAGTTAGTGCACCAGATATTATTAAGAAACTTATTAGTTTAGGTTTAATGATGAATTTAAATCAAGTGATTTCATTTGAAAATGCTGAAATAGTTGTTCTTGATTATGGTAAGACTTTAAAGAAAAGCGAAACTAGAGATATTTCTAATTTTGAAGAATATGAGGTTATTGATGATGAGGCAGATTTAGTTTTAAGACCTCCAGTTATTACAGTAATGGGTCATGTTGACCATGGTAAGACAACACTTTTAGATTATATTAGAAAGAGTCATGTTGCGGCTGGTGAAGCCGGTGGAATCACTCAAGCAATCGGTGCTTACCAAATTGACTATAATGGTTCTAAGATAACATTTATTGATACTCCCGGGCATGCGGCTTTTACGGCTATGCGTGCAAGAGGTGCTAGTGTTACTGATATTGTTATAATTGTTGTTGCTGCTGATGATGGGGTTATGCCTCAAACTAAGGAAGCTGTAGAGCATGCTATTAGTGCTGGTGTTCCTATCGTTGTTGCAGTTAATAAAATGGATAAGCCTGATGCAAATCCTGATAAAATAATGCAGGAGATGGCCGAACTTAATTTAACACCTGAGGCTTGGGGTGGAAATATTCCATTTGTTAATATTAGCGCTGTTACTGGCTTTGGTATTGACTCCTTACTTGATACTGTGCTTGCTATTGCTGAAGTTAGTGAACTTAAAGCCAATCCAAATAGATATGCAATTGGTACAGTTATTGAGACTCGTGCTGATAAGGCTTTAGGTAGTGTTGCAAGTATTTTAATTCAAAATGGTACTTTAAGACTAGGAGATCCAATTGTTGCAGGCACAGTTTATGGTAGAATTCGTACTTTGAAAAATGATCAAGGCGTTAATATTATTTCTGCAGGGCCTAGTACTCCAGTTGAGATTACTGGCTTAAATGGAAGCCCAGCTGCTGGCGATAAGTTTATGGCTTTTGAAAGTGAGAAAGAAGCGAAAGAGATAGCTGAAAAGAGAGAGATTGAAGCTAAGAATCAAAAGCAGAAAAAAGAAGTCGTTTCTTTTGATGATTTATTTAATAAGATTAAGGGCGGTGCTAAAGAGATTAAAGTTGTTCTTAAGTGTGATGTTAGAGGATCAGAAGAAGCAGTTAAGAGCGCACTTGAAAAGTTAAGTACTGATGAAGTTAAGATTAAAGTTATTAGATCTGGTATTGGTGGTATTACTGAAAGTGATGTTATTTTAGCTAATGCTAGTGATGCTGTTGTTATTGGATTTAATGTTGTGCCATCAAATATAACTAAAGATGTAGCTAAAGAGTATGGTGTTGAGATTAGACTATATCAAATTATCTATAAGTTAGTTGAAGAGATGGAACTTGCAATGAAGGGTATGCTTGATCCAGAATATGAGGAAAAGGTACTTGGAGCTGCTTCTATTAAGCGTATGTTTAAATTTAGTAAAGTTGGTTCTATTGCAGGATGTATTGTTACTAGTGGTATTATTAAAAACAAAGCACAAGTTAGAGTAATTCGTGATGGCGTAATTATTTATGACGGCGTTATTGCATCACTTCAAAGAGAAAAAGATACTGTTAAAGAAGTTAAGAATGGTCTTGAGTGTGGTATTACAATTGAGAACTTCAATGATTTAAAAGAAGGCGATATCTTTGAAGTATATGAAAATGTAGAGGTTAAAAGATGAGCAGTATAAAAATACAAAGAATTTCTTCAGAGTTGTTAAGACATTTATCAAATATTATTTTTGAAGAAGTAGATAATGAAATGCTTAAAAGTGTAACACTTATGGAAGCTAGAGTTACTAGTGATTTGTCTATGGCCAGAGTTTATTATACATATATTGGTGATTATGACAGAAAAGAAATGGCTGAAGAACTTAAGAAAGCAAGTCCTTTCTTAAGAAGTGAACTTGCCAAAAGAATGGATTTAAGAAACACACCAGAACTTAGATTTGAGTTTGATGAATCTACATTATATGGTGAACATATTGATGAAATTTTACAAGAAATTCATAGTGAAAACCGAGAGTAAGAAAGGTATGGGGGTTTTAAATGATAGTAGTAAGAAATATAACAGATAAGATGCATGAAGATGAGTTAAAGGAACTTATTTATAGTTATTATGATGAAACATATGGTGGAGTTTTTAGTAAGATTCCTTTTAAAGCAGTGCGTGATTATTTTACAGGAAGTAAAGCGTTTGCAAGAGCAGATCTAAATGATTTATATAATAAGGAGACTAATTCTAAAGCGATTGGTATTTATGATGGAGAGGTACTTGTTGGATTTGCATGTATTCATGTACATGAAGGTAATGGGGAACTTTATAATATGTATATTAAGCCAGAGTTTAGGGAAAGATTTCTTTCAGAGTATAAAAAAGGAAGCTTATCTGCAAACTTAATGACTAGTTTAGTTAGAGAATTTGAATCTAGTGGTGCTGGTGAGATTGTAGTTTCTGCTCCACATAGTAAAGAATTTATGCTTAAATTATTTGAGGATATGGGATTTAATTTAGATACTATTACCGGTGAAGAGATAATTTATTCAAAGAGTATTGAGGGTAAAAATGATGAATGGGGTAATCGTAGTAAATAAACCTAAAGGTATTACTAGTAGAGATGTAGTAAATAAACTTGTTAAAGTGTTTTGTACTAAAAGTATTGGACATATTGGGACCCTTGATCCAATGGCGACGGGAGTTCTAGTTTGTTTGATTGGTAAGTACACGAAACTTGGCAGTATTATGGTTAATCATGATAAAGAATATATTGCAACTTTTAAATTAAATGTTTTAACAGACACCTTGGATATTGAAGGTAAAGTGCTAGATACTGATGACAAAAAGATTAGTTTAGAAGATATGAATGGTGCTATTGAGTATTTTAATGGACTAACTTATATGCAAGAAGTACCAATATATTCAGCAGTCAAAGTTAATGGTAAGAAACTTTATGATTATGCTAGAAATAATGAAGATGTTATTTTACCAAAAAAAGAGGTAACGATTTATAAGTTAGAACTTGTTTCATTTGAAGATGAAGTTAAGATTAAGTGTAAGGTAAGTAAAGGAACTTATATAAGGGCTTTAATTAGAGATATTTGTGCTTATCTTGGAACTTATGGGATAATGACTGATTTAGTTAGAACTAAGTTAGGTGATTATGATATAAGTGATGCTTATTCTTTAGATGAAATAAGTAATGGTAAATATAAACTTTATAGGTTAGAAGATATCTTTGATTTAGATGTTAGATATATTAATGATGATAATCATAAACAGATTTATAATGGAAATATAGTAAAAGATAAAAATAGTAATTATATATTATATAAAGAAGGGGATAAAGCAGTTGCTTTTTATACCCGAATTAATGAAGAAGAACTAAAACCTTTAATTATGTTTTAGTTTTTTTGTGCAAAAATTTAAGATAAAAAAAGGAAATAAGCGTTCTTCTTACAAAAATAACTAATAGAGGGAGGAAATTATGGATAAGAAGAAAATGTTTTTAATTATGGGAGGAATTATATTACTTACTGTATTTGTGGCTTTTTATTATGTGTTTAATAAAAGTGATGAGGTACTAGATGAATTTGATAGTAATGTGATTAGTACGACGTTTGTTACTAGTGAAAAAGTACGAGATAAAATATTTGTAGATGTTAAAGGAGCAGTTAAAAAGCCTGGAGTTTATGAGATGAGTTCTAATGATAGAGTAGTTGATGCAATAAAGATGGCTGGTGGACTTAAAAGTAATGCAAGTACTAATAATATAAATTTATCTAAAGTTGTTAGTAATGAAATGGTCATTTATGTTTTTACGAGAAGTGAGATAACTACTAAAGCAGTAAGTGATGTGCCTTGTAAGTGTGAGACAATTACGGTTAATAACTGCATAGATAATGATGCAAGCACTGACAATAAAGAAAACAATGAAACTAGTACTAGTGATAAAATAAATATTAATAAAGCTAGTAAAGAAGAACTTATGAAGTTAAAAGGATTAGGTGAAAGTAAGGCCGAGGCAATAATAACTTATAGAACTAATAATGGTGAATTTAAAACTATTGAAGATCTTAAAAATGTTTCTGGTATAGGGGAAGCATTATTTGATAAGATTAAAGACTTTATTACAGTATAATTATTTTTATATAATTTTAGTTATTTTAGTTTTATGTTTGGCTTTTATAAGAAACTCTTTTCATAATGAATCAAAGTTTAATGGCAGCGAGACTTCTTTTATAGGTATTGTAGATGAGATTAAGAAGAGTGATGATTATTATAAGATTACGATTAAATCTAAAGAAAAGATAATTGGTTCGTATTATAGTAAAGAACCACTTAATATATCTTTGGGTGATAAGATAACTTTTAAAGGAACACTTAGTAAACCTAAAAATAATACAATACCAAATACATTTAATTATAGAAAGTATTTATATAATCATCATATCTATTATTTAGTAAAGATTGATAATATTAAGGTTATTTCTAAAACTAGAAGTGTTAAATATAAAGTAAAAAATTATATTATTAAGAGAAGTGAAAAGTTTAAGCATAGTGACTACTTTAAAGCATTTTTAATTGGTGATAAAAGTGAGATGGATGATTATAGTCTGTTTCAAAAAAATGGAGTAAGTCACTTGTTTGCGATTAGTGGGATGCATTTAAGTTTGCTTTCAGGAATTATTTTATTTGTATTAAAGAAAAGTAGATTTAAAGAAATACTAGCATGCATTTTCTTGATTTTGTTTAGCATGATAACTAATTATTCAGCAAGTATTTATAGAAGTCTTTTATTATTTATTTTTATAATATTAAATAAGAAGTTAGATTTAAGAATAAGTACAGTAAATGTTCTTTTATTAGTAGTATGCACTTTACTTATTTATAATCCATTAATCATATATGATATGGGATTTTTATATTCAGTAAGTGTTAGTTTAGGTCTCATTTTATTTAATAAGTATATGAAAAAGAATTATTTTGTTAATATGTTTTTAACTAGTTTTATTGCTTTTTTATTTAGTTTACCAATAACGCTTTATTATAATTATGAAGTTAATTTAATGCAGATTATAAATAATGTTATTATTGTTCCTTTGGTAAGTGTGATCATATATCCGCTTACTATCTTAACATTTGTCTTTCGTTTTTTAGAGCCAGTTTTAAATATGTTTATAGGTATTCTTAAGTTTATTAGTAATCATTTAATAATGATTAATATTATTGTGCCAAAGGTAAACCTTATTTTTTATTTTATTTATTATGTATTTTTATTTATGTTTTTAAAGACAAATCGTAAGACGTTTATATTACTTATATTTATTTATACTATGTGTTTAAAAGTAAAACCTTTATTAGATTTTAATACGTATGTTTATTTTTTAGATGTAGGCCAGGGCGATAGTTCTTTAATTTATAACAATCGTGAAGTTATACTTATTGATACTGGTGGTAAGGATAATATAAAGGTTAGTGATAATACAATAAAGTTTTTAAAGAGTACTGGCAAAAGTAAGATAAATTATCTGGTACTTACTCATGGAGATTACGATCATATGGGAGATGCCATAAATGTAATAGAGAATTTTAAAGTGGATAAAGTAATATTTAATTGTGGTAAATTTAATGATTTAGAAAAAGAATTAATCAAAGTATTAGATAAGAAAAATATTAAATATTACTCATGTATTAAAAAATTAAATATTGATAATAGTAAGCTACACTTCTTACAAACAAAAGAGTACGATAATGAGAATGATAATAGTAATGTTATTTATACTAAACTTGATGGATATAAATTTATGTTTATGGGTGATGCTGGAGTAGATAAAGAAAAAGATATTTTAGATAAATACAATATATCAGACATAGACGTATTAAAAGTAGGACACCACGGAAGTAAGACAAGTAGTGATAAAAATTTTATAGATGAAATTGATCCTAAATATAGTGTTATAAGTGTTGGCAAAAATAATAGATATGGTCATCCAAATAAAAAAGTGTTAAATAATTTAGATGGTTCTAGAATTTATAGAACAGACCAAGATGGTAGTATCATGTTTAAGATTAAAAAAAATAAATTAAGAATTGAGACATATAGTCCGTAGAAAGGAGTAGATATGAATTATTATGATCAAATAAAAGGATTATTAATAAGCAACGAAGTATATAAGAAAGTAAAGGATTATAGTAAGAACAAGAGTGATGTTGAAACATATTATAATGTCGGAAAGTTAATTATTGAAGCTCAAGGTGGAGAAAAAAGAGCTAAATATGGCGATGGTTTAATAAAAGAATATTCACAAAGATTAATAATAGAATTAAATGATAAAAAATATAGTTATAGAAATCTTATGAATATGAGAAAATTTTATTTGTTATTTAGAGATAAAAAAGTGAACGCGCTGCGTTCACAATTGAGTTGGAGCCATTATCGTGAATTATTATCTATTAAAAATTCTGATGAAATAATATATTATATAAATTTAGCTATATCAAATAGTCTTGGATATAGAGAGTTAGCAACAAGAATAAAGAATAATGAATATGAAAGACTACCAATTGAAACTAAAAATAAATTGATTCTTGATGATAAACTTGAAGTAAAAGATTTGGTGCCAAATCCTATACTAATTAGAAATAAAAATAATATTGAAATAGTTACTGAGAAAGCGTTACATAATTTAATATTGGAAAATATTGAATCTTTTATGAAAGAACTTGGAATTTCATTTAGTTTTATAGGTAGTGAATATAACATTAAAATAGTAGACAGAAATCATCATATTGATTTGTTATTGTTTAACATAAAATTCAACTGTTATGTTGTTGTAGAATTAAAAGTAACCGAATTTAAGGTTGAATATATATCACAAGTTCAAAAATATATGAATTACATAGATAAAAATATAAAAGAAATTAACAATAATAATACCATGGGAATATTAATATGTAAGAGAGAAAATAGATTTGTAATAGAATACTGTTCAGATAGGAGAATTGCGGTTAGAGAATATGAATTAGTATGATATGAAAAGATGGCGTTAGAAAATAAGCTAATTATTTTATATATATTGTATAAATCTCTATGCATAAATATAGAGATTATGATCATATGAGAGATGCTGTAATAATAAATAAATATGTTTATGCTAAATAAGAAGTGTTAAAAACATTAAGTGATAGTAAAATTTATAGAACAGATAAAGAGAGAACGATTGAGATAAAAATATTTAATGGATACAGAATAAAAATTTGTAGTCAATAAAAAGAAAATTGCCGACACAGTAGGCAAAATTAATGAGTAATTGTTATTGCAAATGGTAAAATTAAATGTAACAATTTGGTAAATTAATTTATTATTAAGAACATTGTATTTAATAGTTATTTATTATATAATTAATTAAAAAAATTATGGTTTGCTAGAGGTGATTTTATAATGAATAATATTTCGAAATCAAAAATTAATAAATATTTATTAGTTTTTATAATATGTTTATGTTTATTTAGTTTTTTTTATTTTATAAGACTGTATCTATTTAATTTAAATTCAAAAAATTATATTAATGATTATTTAAAAAAATATTATAAAGATTATGATATTGAATATGTTGATACAAAAGAATGTCGTTCCAGTGGTGGAGTTTGGTTTCCTCATAGAATTTATAATTGCAATATGTCAACTTATACTATAAAAAATAATTATGAGCAATTTGAATTAATAATTACTGATAATAGAAATCATAAATATTATACTAGAGGTTTATTTGTTTATTCTCTTAAAGATGAACTATGTAAAGAATATGTATCTTGTACTGATGGTAATATATGTGGTGAAACGGCTGATTTTATTTGTGAAAGTCCATTTAATAAAGGCTGTGTAACTGTAATTAAAAAGTATTAAGAAATATTATAAATAATTAAAAGAAAGATTTATATTATTATAATAGGATTTAGTAACGAAATTGTAGATATCGTCATTAGGTTTATTATTGTTAATTATTAAAGTGTATTTATTATTTATTAAAAAACAAAAATTATATATAGGCTAATTAATTATTCTTATATTAACTTTATTTAATATAATATATTGTACACTTTAGAGTGTTTAGATAGATGGAGAGTAGGTTTTTACTCTCTTTTGTGTGAAGTTTTGGTTGATTTTAAGTCAAATATATAATATAATGTTTAAGGAAGTTTTATCTTAGTTTTAATTTTCTTCCAGATTATAACTAGGGTATAACCGATTTATTAGAAAGGAAGATGAAAGATGGCTGTATCTAAAGAGAGAAAAGCTGAGTTAGTTAAAGAATTCGGTAAGGATGTAAAGAATACTGGTAGTACAGAGGTTCAAATTGCTATTCTTACAGATGAAATTAACAATCTAACTGAACATTTAAAAGAAAATAAGCATGATTATCATTCAAAAAGAGGTCTTTTAATGAAAGTTGGTAAAAGACGTAGCTTATTAGATTACTTAAAGAGAACTAATGTAGTTAGTTATCGTGAAGTAATTAAGAAATTAAATTTAAGAAAATAGGGCACTTTATTTTTAGTGTCTTTTTTTATATTTGTGAGAGGATGATGTTAGTGAAAAAAGAATTTAGTTTTGATTTTTTAGGAAGAAAAATTATTGTTGAGGTAGGAGAACTAGCTAAACAAGCTAATGGTGCTGTTTTAGTTAGATATGGAGACACCGTAGTATTATCAGCAAGTGTTATGAGTGATAATGTTGGAACTGGTGATTTTTTCCCACTTACTGTAGTTTATAATGAAAAGTTATATTCAGTAGGAAAAATTCCAGGTGGATTTATCAAAAGGGAAGGAAGACCTAGTGAATCTGCGACACTTGCGGCTAGATTAATTGATAGACCAATTAGACCAATGTTTGACGAGAACTTTAGAAATGAAGTACAAGTAATTAATACTATCTTATCTGTTGATCCAAATAATTCACCAGAGATTACGGCTTTATTTGCTTCAAGTTTAGCACTGGGCGTATCTGATATTCCATTTGATGGACCAGTTGCTGGGGTTATTGTTGGTAAGATTGGTAAAAAATTTATTATTAATCCAACTGGTGAAGAGTTAGATGCTTGTTCACTTACAGTAACTGTTGCTGGTACTAAAAATGATATTTGTATGATTGAAGCTGGAGCTCACGAAGCTAGTGAAAGCGATATGCTTGACGCTTTAATGTTCGGACAAAAACATATTAAAGAATTATGCGAATTCCAAGAAAGTATTATTGAAGTAGTTGGTAAAGAAAAGAAGAAAGTAGAGCTTGCTAGTATTCCAGAAGAACTAGAAAAAGAAATTAAAGAATATGCAGAAGAAGATATGCTTGCTGCTGTTCAAATTAAAGATAAACTTGCTTCTTATGCTAAGATAGATGAAGTTAAAGAAGATACTGTAGCTCATTTTATAGAGAAATATCCTGAAGATGAGAGTATTGAAAAAATAACTAAAAAGGTTGTTGATGCAATTGAGGGAGAAGTAGTACGTGATTTAATTACTAATAAACATGTTAGACCAGATGGAAGAGCATTAGATGAGATTAGACCATTATCTGCTTATATTGATTTACTTCCAAGAACTCATGGTTCTGCAGTATTTACTAGAGGACAAACTCAAGCACTTGCTACAACTACATTAGGAGCTATTGGGGAACATCAAATTTTAGATGGTCTTGGTTTAGAAGATTCTAAGAGATTTATGTTACATTATAATTTTCCTAACTTTAGTGTAGGTGAAACTGGTAGATATGGTTCCCCAGGAAGAAGAGAAATTGGCCATGGCGCATTAGGCGAAAGGGCATTACTTCAAGTTATTCCTTCAGAAGAAGAGTTCCCATATACAATTAGAGTTGTATCTGAGATTCTAGAAAGTAATGGTTCATCTAGTCAAGCAAGTATCTGTGCTGGATGCCTAAGTTTAATGGCAGCAGGTGTTCCAATTAAAGCACCAGTAGCGGGTATTGCAATGGGACTTATCACTAAGGGGAAGAAGTATACTATTTTAACTGATATTCAAGGCATTGAAGATCACATGGGAGATATGGACTTTAAAGTTGCTGGAACTAGAAGCGGTATAACAGCATTACAAATGGATATTAAGATTAAGGGAGTTACTAAAGCAATATTAAAAGAAGCTTTAGCTCAAGCAAAAAAAGCTCGTATGGAAATATTAGACGTTATGGAAGGCGTAATAGCTAGACCTAGAACTGAACTAAGCCAGTATGCACCAAAGATTGAAACATTTAATATTAATCCAGAAAAGATTAAAGATGTTATTGGTCGTGGCGGAGAGATGATTACTAAGATTATTTTAGAATGCTCTCCAGAAGGTGTTAAGACTGTTAGTGATAAAGATGCAGTTAAGGTTGATTTAGAAGATGATGGTAGAGTAATTATTTATCATACTGATAAGGATGTCATTAAGAGAACTGCTGAAAGAATTAAGAATATTACTAGGGAAGTTGAAGAAGGAGAAATCTATACTGGTAAAGTAGTTAAGGTTGAAGATTTTGGATGCTTTGTATCATTATGGGATGGATGTGAAGGTTTAGTACATGTTTCACAACTAGCGCATGAGAGAGTAAATAGTCCTAAAGATATCGTTAAAGTTGGCGATGAGATTGTTGTTAAAGCATTAGGATATGATAATCGTGGAAGACTTAACTTATCTAGAAAAGATGCTTTACCTAAAGATGAATCTAAAAAAGAAAAGAAGAGTAAATAAAAAGAAGCATTAATTTTTGCTTCTTTTTTGGATTATCGAATAAATTATAGTCATTATAATTGATGTTAAGATAATTATGATAAATGATGCAGTTAAGTTTTCAATATAGTTTGTTAATTTAATACTTTCTTTATATAGAGGGATAAAACTTGTTACTGATATGTAAATCATTTGGTCAATAATGAATGATATTAAGATTGATATAATAAATGATATTGTTTTACTTGTATAATCTTTAGTTATTTCAAATGTTATTGAGAAGATATTATGAGTTAAGTAAAAGATAAGTACTGCTGATATCAAACTAATTAAATTTGGATAGTAAATATTTATACTTTTAATAGCAAGCTTATTCGGTGTAAAGATGTTTCTTAAACTTTCAGTTACTTCTTTAGTACTAGTCATACCACTTATAGAGTTTATTACTATCATAAATAAATAGAATATAAGAATACCGATAACTATTTTTTTTAAGATGTTTTTGGTATTATTAATATTTGTTTCTTCGTTTAGTTTAGCAGTAAAAAGAAAAGTAAACACATAAGCTAGAAGAGATGCACTTATGGTAAGATGTGGTGCAATATATAATAATTTGCCAGAAACAATAATGCTTAGTAATAATGAAAATGCTAGTAATATAATGTAAGTTAAAACCTTTTTATTCATAATTCAGAACTCCTATTCTTATTAAAAGAATATCACGAATTAGTAAATAAGTAAATTAAAATTATTGCTCAAAATTAAATTATGTGTTATATTTATTATGATAGAAGGCAAAATAAAAAAGGGAGTATGATTTATGAAGAGATTTTTATTAGGTTTATTACTTGCCGTTCCTTTTGGAGTTAACGCAATGGCTACCAGTGAGACCTTTGACATTGGTGATGAAGTAGTAGTAGCCCTAAAAGAAGGAGATACTGAGCAAACTGGAGGTAGAGCATTTCATGTGCTTAAAGCGAGTGCTGCTGGAGAGGAAACTGTTACATTAATATTTGATGGTACTGCAGATGAAAAAAGAAGTGATGGAGCTCCTACTAGTCCAGTTGTTTATGATGAGGTTATGCCTGGAGATCACGAACCTACAACCATTTTAGAAAAAGCTTATATATATAATTCTTTAATAGAAGGTACTAAGAGTTGGAGAGTTGAATCTAGAAGACTTCTTACAACTGATGATTTAAAAGAACTTGGTCTTGATAAAACTATTACTAAAGAATATGCTTGGCTTGCTCCAGTAGTTAAGAGTAGTGTTTTACTTCCAGAAGATTATAATTATTGGACACAATCTGCTGCTGATGATAGTACTACAGATAGTCCTAAGGTATATTGCGTTACAGCAAGTTCAGATAAGTCTAACGGAGTATATGCTACCCTAGAAAGTAAAACTATTGGTGATGTTTCTAATAATCCTAAGTGTGCTGTAAGACCAGTTGTAGTTGTAAAGAAAGAGTACATCTTATGTAATAATAGTAAACCAAAAACTACCACGACTAAGCCTGAAAACGTCGAAACAGGAGTAGAAGATTATTATTTGCCACTTGGAATAGTAATGGGAGTTAGTATTTTAGGATATTTAGTGTTACGCAAAAAAAATGTATTTAGTAAACTATAGCCTTCGGGCTTTTTTTTATGTCTTTTTTAGTTTATAATTATGATAGGTGATAGTAGTGAAAAAGTTAATTGTTAGTATATGTATGATTTTACTGGTGTTTATTGGAACAACTTTTATGGTTTCATATATTATACTTCATAGTGATAAGATACTTACTAGTTTTAGTATTGTGAGTGTTGATAATGTTAGTACTAAGTATAAGATTAGGTTTGAGAGGGCAAGAGCAGCAAAAGATTATGATATTGTAATATATAATGAGAATAATAGTGTTTTTTATACAATGAATACAACTAAGCTTGTTAATGAGATTGATTTACCTAATATTACTTATGATAGTAAATATAAGTTAGTTATTTATGCGAATGGGGAACATGGAGATACAATGACAGTTAGCAATCCTTATACGTTTACTTATACTGAACCAACATTTAGTAAGGATAATAACCTAGTACTTACTAATAATGAGGATTATACTTTGAAAATAGATGGGGATGTTTCTAATAAAAATTATAAGATTACGATTAATGATGGGGATTATAAGATATTTGAAGATAAGGTAACTAGTAATGAATATGTTATACCTTCTAATTTATATTCTGGGTTAAGTCAAAAGTTAGATGTTAAGTTATTTGATGGGGTTAGTGAAATTAACAAGATTAGTTTGTATAGTAATATGTCGCCGGTTGGAGATGTTTTAATTACCTCTCCAGAGGAAGGAAAAGTACTTAACTATAACGACATCATTTTTAAGTATGAGGGGGCAGAGAATGCTGATAAGGTAGTGCTCGATATCTATAATGGAAATAGAATTATTAAAAGTAAGACCTTAAGAAGTAATAGAGCAGTTATTTCTTCAGAGTTTTTCGAGAAGAGTAAGAAGTATACTATTAAGATAAGTGCAATGTATAGGGAATATGAGGATTATACTAAAATTACGACAGTTAATTTTCAGATGAATGAAAAGGATACTTTAAAACCAGTATTTATTAGTAATTATCCTAAATATATTAAGAAGGGAACTAAAATAACACTTAATAATCCAAATGGAGATGGTAAGATTTATTATACAACTGATGGAAGTGATCCAGCAGTAAGTGGAGCTATTTATGATGATCCAATAACTGTTAATACAGATTTTACTTTGAAGGCTGTTGTTAAAGCGAATAAAAAGAATGATAGTATGGTTACGACTTATGATTTACATGTAGAAGAGAAACCGGAACTTAGAATTTATTTATCTCCTTCTAATCAAGATGGTAATATTGGGGTTAAAGAGGTAGGTTTTACAAATGAGGCTAAAGAGATGAATGATGTTGCTGATTATGTGGAGGCTCAACTTAAGAATTATGGTGTAAAGGTATATCGTAATAATCCCAATGGGAATATTAATTTGTGGAATAGTGAAGCTAAGTATTATAATTGTGATTTTAAGATAGCAATTCATTCTAATGCAAGTGGGGCTCATAATACATATGGTATTGAAACGTGGATAGATGAAGAAGGAAGTTTGTCTTATTCGATTGCCAATATTATTCAGGAAGATTTAATGAACATTTATTATAATAAAGATGATGAGAAAGCTAATCGTGGAGTTAAGTATGCTAATGGGGCTTTAGGTGAAGCAAATGATAGGTATTTTCCTTTTGGATTACTTGTTGAGGTGGCACATCATGATTACAAGGAAGATGCTTTATGGATTATGAGTAATAAGAAACTTATTGGTAAAACACTTGCTGATAGTATACTTAAATATTTTGACATTTTGTGACACTAGATTGTGCTAAAATAGCCTTGGTGATAGGGTGAATAATATATTTAATGAAATGATGGATGATTGCAGATATTTTAAGTTTTATTTAGTCATGAGAGATGTAATGTTACTTGACAAAAGAGATAAGTAATAATAAAATATTGTTTGTAAGAAGGTTGGTTTGTATGATTGATGATAAGCTATTTTTAACACCAGAAGAAATTCTAAATAAAGAATTTAAGATTGATGCTAGAGGTTATCGTATGCAAGAAGTTGATAAATTTCTTGATATGGTTATTCGCGATTATACAGAGTTCTTACGTACAATTAAAAAGTTAGAGAAGGATAATCTTGATTTGATTGAAGATAATAAGAAACTTCAAATGGAGTATCGTAAACTTAAAAGTGCAATTAGTGCTAGTAGTGAGGGTGCGAATGCTAATGTTGATGTTCTTAGAAGATTATCTAATTTAGAAAAGATTGTATATGGTAAAGATAATTAATATTTTAGGCAAACGCTGCATTTAATAATGTAGAGGAAAGTCCATGCTCACAAAGTCTGAGATGACTTTAATGTTCACGCTAAGGGAAAAAATAACCTTAGGTAGCTTATGCTAACGGCTTCGAAATAGTCTAAGGGTAACTATGACTAGATTAGATATAAAAGTGCCAAAGAGACGAGTCTATTTGGAAACGAGTAGAGTGGAACGTGGTAAACCCCGTGAGTGAGAAACCCAAATTTTGGTAGGGGAGCTTTCTATAGTGAAATGAAACGATTAGAGGGTGCTTAGGCAAGATAAATGTTTGCCACCTTTTTTAAGGTACAGAACATGGCTTATTAAATATTTATTATTTATTAGTTAGGAGTTGACCGACATTAACGATATAAGCGAGGTACTTAAGAGTACTAGGGAAATGTCAGGGCTAACTTTAGATGAAGTTAGTAAGGATTTGGAGATACCTGTACTTAGTTTAGAACAGATCGAAGATGGTAATATTGGTGCTTTTAAAGATATATTTGTTTTAAAAGATTATTTAGAAAGTTATGCTAAATACTTGGGATTAGATTATGAAGATGTAATTGATGAGTTTAATGAGTATATGTTTGAAAAGACTAGTAAGATACCAATGGAAGAGATTGAAAAAGCTGTTAAGGAAAAAGAGAAGGAAGAAAGTGAAAGTAATAGAATTGCTTCTCCTTATACAAAAACAGCACCAATTAAAAGTAATAAACAATTTATTTTTATATTGGTTTTAATAGTAGTTTTAATAGTTATTGCAATTATTTGGAGTATTAAACAGATAACTGTTGGTAGTACAGGTGCTAATATAGCAAGTTATTTTAATAAGTAGGAGGAATTATGAATTTACCAAATAAAATTACATTAGGAAGAATTATTTTATCTGTAATTGTTTTAATTTTGATGGTTTTCCCATTTTATGAAGTTGGAGTTACTTTTCCAGAATATTTAATTGCTGGAAAAGTTACAATAAGTTTAAAATATATCATTTGTGGGGTATTATTTATAATTGCTAGTGTAACTGATTTTCTAGATGGTAATATTGCTCGTAAGAGAGGTCTTGTTACAGATTTAGGTAAAGTATTAGATGCGATTGCGGATAAGATTTTAGTTAATGGTGTTTTAATTGCTCTTGCATGTGATGGTGTAATTCCTGTAGTAATACCAGTTATAATTATTACTAGAGATACAGCAGTAGATTGTATTAAGATGATTGCCGGATCTAAAAAAGGTGCAGTTGGTGCAAGCATTTGGGGTAAGCTTAAAACTATTTGTATGATGACTGGGGTATCATTTGTATTCTTTTCAGATATTCCATTTAGTTTAGTTGGTTTTAATTTAGGATATTATTTAGTCATAGTAGCTACACTTTTATCGATATACTCTGGCATCCAATATTTTGTAGCATATAAAGATTGTATTAAACAGTAAGACGTGAGTGCTTACTTTTTTCTTGCTTTTATAAGTAAAAAATTTTATAATTGAATTGTAGATTGTAATAAGAAATTATATTCTATATAGATATGGAGGACATTATGGATTTTAATGCAGCTTCCATTTTAACTCTTTTTATTGGACTTGTTTTAGGTGGTGGCACCATTTATGCAATTATTATCTTAACTGGTGCTGGTGCTGGAAAAAAAGCAGAGAAAATTATTAATGATGCTAAGAAAGAAGCAGATAAAGCTAAAAGAGACAGTATTCTTGAACTAAAAGAAGAATCTTTTAAACTTAAGCAAGAAACTGATCGTGAAGTTAAAGAAAAAAAAGCAGAGATTCAAAGTAGTGAAGAAAGATTACTTCAAAGGGAAAAGTCTTTGGATAAGAGAGAAGAATTACTACAAAATAGAGATAATTTGCTTGAGATTAAAGATAATAATTTAACTGCTGCTGGTAAGGCATTACAAGAAAAAGAATTAAAAATGGATGAACTTTTAAAAGAAGAAATGGAAAAGTTAGAAAAGATTGCTAATTTTTCTAGAGAGAAAGCCCATGATATGATTATGGAGCGTGTTGAGACTTCAATGGCTAGGGAGATTGCCGAATTTATTAAAGACAAAGAGGCTGAGGCTAAGTTAGAAGTTGATAAGAAAGCTAAGAATTTACTTGTAAATTCAATGGAGAAATATGCTAATGATGTGACAACTATTCAAACAGTATCTACAATTGATTTACCAAATGATGAAATGAAGGGTAGATTAATTGGTAGAGAGGGAAGAAATATTCGTACGATTGAAGCTGTTACTGGAGTTGATTTAATTATTGATGATACACCAGAGGCAATTGTTATTTCTTCATTTGACCCATTTAGAAGAGAAATAGCTAAACAAGCAATTGAGACTTTAATTAAGGATGGCAGAATTCATCCAACAAGAATTGAAGAAATATATGATAAGACTTGCCGTGATATGAATGCTAGAGTTACAGAGATTGGTAATGAGGCTGTTTATGAGTTAGGTCTTACAAAGATTGATCCAGAACTTGTTAACTTAATTGGTAAGTTAAATTTTAGAACTAGTTATGGCCAAAATGCTTTACAACATTCTAAAGAAGTTGCTTATTTATCTGGTATTATTGCTGGAGAGTTAGGCGAGAATGTAACACTAGCTAGAAGGGCCGGATTATTACATGATATTGGTAAAGCAATCGACTTTGAAGTAGAAGGTTCTCATGTTGAAATCGGCTTAGATATTGCTAAGAAGTATAAGGAAAATGATGTAGTTCAAAATGCAATTGCATCACATCATGGTGATACAGAAGCAACTAATGTAATAAGTGTTATAGTTGCAATAGCAGATACATTATCTGCTGCAAGACCTGGTGCTAGAAATGATACTATGGAAAACTATATTAAGAGATTAGAACAACTTGAAGCTATTGGTAATAGTTTTGATGGTGTTGAAAAAACTTATGCAATGCAAGCCGGACGTGAAGTAAGAGTTATCGTTAAACCTGAAGAGGTTGATGATTTAACTTCATTTAAGATTGCTAGAGAAATGAAAGATAAGATTGAAGCAGAAATGCAATATCCAGGAACAATTAAAATTACTGTTGTTAGAGAAACAAGAGCGCAAGAAGAAGCAAAATAAATGTTTCTTCTTTTTTGTTTTAATAAAAAAGTTTAGATTTTTTTCTAAACTTATTTTATTGTTTCGATTTTCATTAAATTTGTAAAACCTATTTTTCCAGCGACTAGGCCACCTGTTACGATAATGTTGTCGCCTTTTTCTAATTTCATGAATTTGTTTGCTTCTTCAATTGATAGGTCAACTAGTTCGTCCATATCATTTTTAAGTTCAACAATTTTAGCATATACACCATAGTTTAGAGATAGTTGATTAGCAGTCTTTTCGTCTCTAACAAGTGCTAGAATAGGACAAGATGGTTCTAATGTTGAAATTAATCTTGCTGTTTTACCACTTATTGTTGGTGTAATGATTAATTTTGCATTTAAACTATTTGTTGCTTCGGCAACTGATTTCATAATAGCGTCAGTTGGTGTTTCTACTTTTTCTTCAGCAAAGATATTTTTATAAATGATTGAATTTTCAATATTTTCGGCTATTTTTGCCATAGCTTCGACAGTTTCAACTACATATTCCCCAGTTGTTGTTTCACCAGATAACATAATGGCATCAGTTCCGTTATAAATTGCATAGCTAATGTCAGTTACTTCTGCTCTTGTAGGTCTAGGATTATGTTTCATAGACTCTAACATTTCAGTAGCAACTATAGCAATTTTTTTATGCTTTCTGCACATTTTAACAATCTTTTTTTGACAAACTGGCAATTCTTCGAATGGGATTTCTACACCTAAGTCTCCACGGGCAACCATTATTCCGTCACTTACATTAATGATTTCTTCTAAATTATTCATTCCCATTTGTGATTCTATTTTAGAGATAATTTTCATATCTTCACGGTTTTGTTCTTTTAATATTTCTCTGATTGCAAGTACGTCTTCTGCACTTTGTACAAATGATGCAGCAAGATAATCACCATCATGTTTACATGCATAAATAATATCTTCTTTGTCTTCTTCAGAAATGAATGGTATTTTCAAGTCTACGCCTGGAACGGCACAACTTTTTTTAGAATAAAGCGTTCCACCATTAATTATTTTAGCAACAACATAATCATTGTTTTTTTCAATTATTTCTGTTTTCATTAAACCATTTTCTAGTAAAACGATATTGCCAATTTGCATTGCATCAATAGCACTTTTATGATTGAAAGTTAAACTTTCTTCTGTACCAATTACATCTTCTTTTACAAATTTTATTGTTTTGCCGGTAGTTAGTTTAATGCCTTCTTCTTGAGTTATACCTGATCTAAATTCAGGACCTTTTGTATCATAAAGAATTCCTATATTTTTACCAGTGATTTTTCTTACTTCTTTTATAGTGTTTACTGCTTGCTCTCTTTCTTCAATTGTTGCATGAGAAAAATTTATTCTTGCAACATTAGCGCCGGCTTCAACCATTTTTGTAAATACAGGAACGGTATTAGATGCTGGTCCAATACTTGTTATTATTTTTGTTTTTTTCATGTTTTATTCCTCCTTAAAGCCAGTTGATTATATAATATTTTTAATTAATTTTCAAGATAATGTAGTAATTAATTTGTATTACTATGTATATTTTAAATCTTTTTTATTGAACGTATCTTTTCTTCTTGAATAATGAGCATAAATATTTTATAATTAAATAGAATAGAGGGTGATTTTTTGAAAAATAAAATCGTTAAAGTCCTTCAAAATAAAAGAGCAAGGTATCTTTTAGTTTCTTTTGTTTTGGTATTATTTTGTTTAGCATTAAATATAGCCTTTAGTGCATTTACCAGTAATGCTGGTGGAGTGGCCGCTAATTTAAACGTTAAAAATATGACTTATTCTGTTAAGTTAAATGGTACTAGTGGAACAATTATTAAAGCTAATAAAAATGGTTTAACTAAAGTTAATACAACGTTTACTGCATCTAATGATAGGTCTAGTAAATATGAACTTAGCTATGATGTATGCTCTGATTCAACTTGTTCTTCAACGATAACTAAACCAAGCACATTAACTGTTCAGTATTCTTCAAGAACTACTGATGGTCATACAGGATCTATAGCAGCAACAGGTACTGTTAATATAAGAGTTGTTATTACAAACACAGCATCTAGTGATGTATATATTAGACTTAGAATGAATGCAGGCTTTACCCATAATACACTTAATTTAGAAAAGAAGGTTACTGGTCCATACAATGAAGATGATTTAACTGTTTATTCTTATATAAATGGTACCAAGAAAGATGCTTTTCCAACTAGTTCTAACTATGGTGCATCAGTAAAATGTGAAATAGATGGTGGTGGAACAAGTAATGCTAGTGGTAGTGCATCATGGGATGGCTCAAAGTGGAACGTAAATATAACGGGCGTTGACACTGGTAGAACAGTGTGTAATGTTTATTTTGTTCCAGAAATTAATATTGCTTATAGTGGTGCTGAGGTAACTCGTACGATTGATGAAGCCGGAACATATAGAATAACGGTTAGTGGTGCTGCTGGTACACAGGGGAATAAATATGGTTATACGAGTTCAACTTTAGCAGCTGGTAAAGGCGCTCAAATATATGGTGATTTTACATTTGCTAAAGGTGATGTTTTATATATTAATGTTGGCGGTATGGGATCATCAACAACTGGTACTTCGAGAGATGGTGCTAGTGGTGCTGGAGGTGGAGGAACATTTGTATTTAAAAAAGTATCAAGTGTATCTAATAGTAATATTCAGTTTACTAAAAATAGTGCTTATTATGAAGTTTTAATTGTCGCTGCTGGAGGAGGTGGAACAGGAGATATTGGATATAAGAACAATGATTCTTCTGCTGCAGGTAAAAATGGTGTTGCCACTACTTATTATTCAAATTCTAATTATACAAATTATAGTACAACTTATACACCAGGAACATCAAGTTCAGCAGTATCAAACGTATTGGGTATAAGTCAGTGGATTAGTTACAATTTAAAAGGTGCTACATATACAAGAGGTTCAAGTAAATGTACAGGTGGTTTTGGTGGCGGTGGTTGTCAAGATGATAACCCATCATATGGTGGCGGCTGGAGTGGTTCCAATTATATTACATACAGCTTCTGTAATGGTAAAAATTGTACTGGAACTGATGGCGTTCAAACTTCTAATGGAACATTTAAAATGGTTAAGATATCTTAGAATAAATAAAAAAGCGTTCAATTTAGAACGCTTTTAGTTTGGAAAGTTTTTGTTATATTCCAAGTATGCTCTATATAATGGGGTGTCTTTATCTTCATGAAATTTCATTCCTTTTTCTTCCAGAAGTTTTTTTACTATGTAGTCAGTTAAATGGGGATTTCTAATAAGTAGAGGACCTATTAAGTAGGTACCGTAGAAGTTATTTTCAGTATAACCTTCATAGGTACTCTTTTTATTATCGGCATCTCCCTTAATTAGAGTAAATAAATGATTATTATCTATTTGAATAAGAGATGCACGGTTTTGAAAACCTATAATGTTATCTTCTAGATTATCATAGTGCATAGTGCATTCACCAGTTATTCTTTCATTTGCTTCCTTTGAGTAGTAAGGAAACAGGTTTAAGCCATCATATTCAATATTATTATAAGTTAATGATTTACCAAATAATTCATGTGAGTTACCAGTTGATATAAATACTTTTCCACCTTTAATAGCACTTTTAATATCTTTAGTATATTTCTTAATATCTTCTAAAGTTAGAAGTAAGCTTTCTTTTGATCCTGTACCAATATAGAAAATATCATAATCTTTAAAATTAATATCATCACCAATTGATAGTAAGTCTATTTCAGTTTCAATGTTTTGATTTTTAAGTGATTCTTTTAGAGCAATAATATTACCTTGTTCCCCATAAAGATTCATTAAATCATAATATAAATGAGCAATCTTAACCTTCATAAGTATTTGCCTCCTTAAATAGTTTTTTCAACACCTCAGTCATATCAAAGCATACCATTGTAAATATTGTGCCATCTGAGTTCTCTCTTAAATATTTTATTATTAAATTAATGTTATCTACCATAAAGATTTTGTCTTTTGGAACACCTTCAAGAAGTAATCTTGCTTCAACGTCATATCTAAATCTACCAATACAGAATATTTTATCTATTTCATCAGTGTTAAGAATTTTAAAATCAACGTCATATAACCATGAAATATCATTATATTTATATCTACGACTTACATTATCAAAGCCCATAATAATAGTTTTAGGTCCTTTATGATTATTAATATAATTTAGTGATTGAACATAACTTAGGTTGTTTTCATTTTTGGATTCAAGCATATCAACTTCACGATTATCTAATTTTAAAGTCTTAAGTCTTTTACTTTCTAGAGTATTTTCGTTTAAGGCATGCATTATTTGGGCATCGGTTAGTCCTATCTCAGATGCTGCTGAGTAAGCAGCTAGAGTGTAGTAAGCAGCAAAGAAGACATCTTTATTTAATTTAACTTTGTTACCATTAATAGTCATTTCTTTGTTTTCTAGATTTAGATTATCGCCAGTAAAGTCGGTTTTTCTTACGAAGTCTTTAGTAGGGCAAGAATACACGCCTAAGTGGCCATAGTGGTAAGATATGTATTTAAGTTTTTTATGGCAGATTGGACAGTAGGCTGCATCAACATTGTTACTGATTGGTTTCTTTAAATCATAAGATGTTTTGTTAATTCCGTATGTACATACTGGGCCTTTATGTAAGAATGAAAATCTATTTACAAATGGATCATCAGCATTGATGATTACTTCAGTATTTTCATCAATTGAAGACAGTATTTTATTTAAGATAATTTCTGGCTCACCATTTCTTGCTGGCTGATCTCTTGTAATGTTTGTAATAACTAGATGAGTAAGTGTACTTTTAGTAAACGTCTTCTTAATATAAGATTCATCCATTTCAAGAAGAAGAACATCTGCCTTTAATTTATGAGTAAAAGCATTTGTATTATTTAAAATTAATGTAGCAGTTCCATTTAAAACATTTGAACCAGATGAGTTCCAGACAACATTTAATCCATTATCTTTTAGGATATGTGCAAGCATACTTGTTGTTGAGCCTTTACCAGAAGAACCAGTAACTCCGATAACATATTTTGGATACTTAATACTCTCAAGAACTTTACCATTCATCTTTAAAGCAATGCTTCCTGGATACACAGTTCCATTTTTCTTAAATAGTTTACATACATTTGTAATTAGTTTACATGTTAGTATTTGAATTGTTGTTTTCATTATTTATCACCACTTAAATTATACAATAATTTGTTATTTTTACAAAGTATTTGTTTGAATTGTACATTACTTTATAGTATAATTTTAAATATAAAGGGTAAGTAAGGGTGAGTATATGAGAAATATTTATTCAGCTTTGGATATTGGATCAGATTCTATCAAACTTGTATGTGGTGAATTTATTCATGGTAAGTTAAATGTTCTATGTGCAGAGAAGACTTATTCTTTAGGTTATCAGAATAATGTTATAAATGATAAAGATGAGCTTGTATCTAGTATAAAAAAACTTGTTAATGAGTGTAGTGAAAAGCTTGGCTTTAATATAAGGAAAGTGCTACTTTCTGTTCCGGTAACTTATACAGACTTTTATTATACTGAAGGAAAAGAAGAGATTACTAGTGAAGACTACAAAGTAACAAGTGATAACATTATAAATGTTTTAAAAAATGCGGCCCGTGGTAATATTCCAGCAAATGAGGAACTTATTCAAGCAATACCTGTTATGTTTAGGGTTGATAGTGAGGAAAGCAATATGCCACTTGGACTTAAAGGAGAAAACTTATTTGTTAAAGCAATGCTAGTAGCATCAGATAAAAGATTTATCTACGAATTTATAAAAGTCGTAAGTGAAGCAGGTATCGAAGTAGTAGATATTATGCATGGTGCCTTAGCAGATTATGCAAATTTTGATACATCACTTGATAGTAAAACAGGAGCCCTTATTAATTTAGGTAATACTAGTACGTCTGTTGGAATATTTAGTAAAGGCATATTTATAAATAGTGAGATTCTTAATTTAGGGGGATATGAACTTGATAGAGATATTGGCCTTAAGTATAATTTAAAACGTAGTGATGCAAAGATGGTTAAGGAAAAGTTTGCTTTAGCAAGTGTGAAGAATGCTAGTAATAAAGAACAGATGAAATTAACAGATAAAAATGGTGAAAATATAATAATTAGTCAAAGAGATGTAAGTGAGTTAGTGTCAAATAGGCTTAAGGAAGTACTAAAACTTGCAAAAAAGACAATTAACCACTTAACAAAGAAAGAAATTAGTTATATAATTGTAACAGGAGGATTGACTGAACTAAGAGATGCACCATTAGTAATTCATGAAGAGTTTGGTAATAAAGCTAGACTAGGAATGATTAATTATGTTGGTGCTAGATATAACGGGTATAGTACATGTATTGGAATGCTTCTATACTTTTATAGTAAGTTAAGACTTAGAGATAAAGAATTTTGTATGATAACTGATGATGATATAGATACCCTAGTAAATGGTGCTAGAGAAGTTACAAACGATTCGATACTTGGAAAAGTATTTGGGTACTTTTTTGATAATTAAAGGAGAGATATAAATGTTTGGATTAGAGATGGATCAAATCGCTAAGATAAAAGTTATTGGTGTCGGTGGAGGCGGAAATAACGCAGTAAACCGAATGATAGAGTCAGGAGTTAAAGGTGTTGAGTTCATAGTTGCTAATACTGACTTACAAGTATTAAATGCTAGTAAAGCAGCATGTAAGTTACAAATTGGTGCTAACATGACTGGTGGACTTGGTGCTGGAGCTAATCCTGAAGTTGGTAGAAGCGCTGCCATGGAAAGCAAAGAAGAAATAAAAGAAGCTCTAAAAGGTGCTGATATGGTCTTTGTTACTTGTGGTATGGGCGGTGGAACTGGTACTGGAGCTGCCCCTGTTATTGCTGAGATTGCTCAAGATTTAGGAGCTCTTACTGTTGGTATAGTTACTAAACCTTTTAGATTCGAAGGCAAAAGACGTATGGAACAAGCAGTACTTGGTATTGAAGAATTAAAGAAACACGTAGATACCCTAATTGTTATTCCAAATGACCGCTTAAGAGAAATTATTGATAAGAGCACACCAATGATTGATGCCTTTAAAGAAGTAGATAACGTACTTCATAGAGGAGTTCAATCTATCAGTGACCTAATTGCTGTATCTGGTTTAGTTAACTTAGACTTTGCCGATGTTAAGACAGTAATGGCAAAACGTGGTTCAGCACTTATTGGTATTGGCTTAGGTGTTGGAGAAAATAGAGCTATTGAAGCTGCTAAACAAGCCGTATCTAGTCCACTACTTGAAACTAGTATTGATGGAGCAACAGATGCTATCATTAATGTAACTGGTGGAACAAGCTTAACACTATTTGAAGCAGAAGATGCTGCTGAAGTAGTAAGACAAAGTAGTAACACAGACATTAATATTATCTTCGGTGCAGTTATTAATGAAAACTTAAATGATGAAGTAATTGTTACCGTAATAGCAACTGGATTTGATGATGTACCACAAGCAGATACACCTGCACAAGGAAGACCAAAATTAGAAGAAGAAAGTGATTTTGATATTCCCCCATTCTTAAGGGAAAGAGATAATTTTTAGTTTATAACTTTATTCGACATCTTTATAGATGTCTTTTTTTTATAATAATATAGGTGATGCCATGACAATATACATAGATGTAGTCTTAATACTTAATTTTGTTATTGATATGCTGCTTATAATTGGTGTTGATATGTTATTAAAAAGACACACTAAATTTAGAAAAATTATTATTAGTTCTTTAATTGGTAGTTTATCTACTTTGTTATTGTTTGTTATTAAGGGAAGTTTATGGATGTTTATGTATAAGCTTGTTATAAGTGTTTTTTTAGTTATAATTGCTTTTGGTTATAAGGGATTTGATTATTTTAAAGAGAATTTGTTTTGGTTATATATTATAAGTATTATTTTAGGTGGCTCTTTATATTTACTTAATGATACGATTACTTTAGAAAGTAATGGACTAGTATTTAGTAAAGGTACTTTTGGATATAATGTTTTACTCTATTTACCTGTTGGTTTAATTATTTTATTTAAATACATTAAATACGTTAAAAACTATAGATGTAATAATTCTAATTATCTTGATGTAAGCATATATTATAAAGATTTAATTATTAGTGAGACTGGTTTTGTAGATACTGGTAATAATTTGAGGTATTTTAATAAGCCCGTTATTCTTGTCAATGGTAGTTTAGTTAAGTGTGATGTGTTATTTAGTTATATGCCTTATAAGGTTGTTGGAGGTAGTGGACTACTTAAAATATTTAAACCAGATAAAGTAGTTATTGATGGAAAAGAAGTAAAAGTATTAGTAGGTATTAGTGATGTTAATTATAAGGGAGTAAATATTATTTTAAATAAGGAGGCTTTATGAAAAGATTATGGGTTTTAATTTGTAAGTTACTAAAGATTGATACGAATATTTTATTTTTAGGTAGTACCGATGTTTTACCACCACCATTATCTAAAGAGGAAGAACTTAATTATGTTATTCTTGCTAGAAGTGGGAATATAGAAGCAAGAAACAAGTTAATTGAACATAATTTAAGATTAGTAGTGTTCCTCGCTAAAAAATATGAAAGTGCTGGTTATGATTTAGAAGATTTAGTTAGTATTGGGACAATTGGACTTATTAAAGGGATAGAGACTTATAAGCCGGATAAGAATATAAAACTCGCAACGTATGCTTCTAGATGTATTGCTAACGAGATACTTATGTATTTAAGAAAGAATAAGAAAAGAAGAGCAGAAGTAAGTTTAGAAGATGCACTAAACTATGATGCTGAAGGAAATGAACTTCATTTAGAAGATATTCTTGGAACTGAAGGAGACTTGGTATTTGATGAATTTAGTGAAAAAGAAAACAAGATAACTTTAAGTAATGAACTTAGTACTTTAAGTGATAGAGAAAAACTTATTATGACACTTAGATATGGCCTTAATGGAACTGATGATTATACACAGAAAGAGGTAGCAGAGATGCTTGGTATTAGTCAGTCTTATATATCTAGATTAGAGAAAAAGGTTGTTAAGAAGTTACAAGGAGCGTTACTTAAGTGAATTTAGACTTTTATAATTGTAAAAAGTTTGATATTATATTATTGTATTAATTTAATTGCTGTGTATTAATATGACAATTTGGACGACTAGGGTGTACAATTATCTGGCAATAATAATTGTATGCATTAATGCGGGAGTATTCCTTTCTTTAAGAGAGACGAGGAGTACTCTCTTTTTTTTTATAGAGAAAAGTGGTGGTGTGTTGAGATAAAATGATTGATATTTAATTTTAAAATTAATAATTATGAATTGGTCAGTCGCGACTGACCAATTGGAAAGGAAATGGTATGTTAGAAGAAAATAATAAAATGGTTTATGAAATAACTGAATTAGTAAATGAAGTAAAATATAATTTATCAAAAGAAATTAATAATAATAATTTAATTTGCTTGATTAAATAATATATATAGTGATAAAAAAGTAGAAATATGAGCAATAATAATTCAAATAATGTAGGTATCGAATGGGAAATTGAAGTTGCTTTTTCTAGATTAATTGGACCACTCGCAATTATGGCTGAATTAAAATCTTATAAAATTTCCTATAAAGAGATTCATACCTTAATATATATTATTGCTGGATTGGGAGCAAGATTCCAAAATGATAGAAATTTATTTTTTATAGAACCAGAGAAATTATTAGATTTATATTATAGGTTAGAAGCATTAAAGGATAAGTATTTGTATAATTCTAGTATTGGTAATGAGAGCGAGCTATCTGATGAGGTTGTTATTTGGATGTATGAGTTAATGGTATTAAGAAAAAAGCAGATTGAAAGAGAGTTAAAGTAAAAACTGTTTATTACTAGTGATGCAATTTAGTGAATAAATAACAACATATTTTTCCACTATAAACTAGAGGTGATTCTAGTGGGTAAATATAAAGTTGATATTCCTTTTGTAGATACTAATAATATTAAAGTTCTTAAAAATGATGAAATGTTAGAGCTTTTTAAGAAATATAATGATGGAGATATGCTGGCTAAAGAAAAGTTAATTAATGGTAATTTAAAACTTGTTCTTAGTATAATTAAAAAATATAATAATGGAAAATATGATATGAATGATTTATTTCAAGTTGGTGTGTTAGGTCTTATTAAAGCAGTTGATAATTTCTCACTTGAATATAATGTTATGTTTTCAACGTATGCTGTTCCTTTAATTATTGGAGAGGTTAAAAGATTTATTAGAGATTCTAGTGCAGTTAGGATTAGTAGAGGTATAAGAGATAGTGCTTACAAAATTCTTAAATTTAAGGATGAATACCAAAACATTCATGGATTTGAGCCAAGTAATAAAGAAATATGCGATTCCCTAGGAATAGAAGAATATGAACTAGCATCATCTTTAGAGAGTTTGATGCCAACTGCTAGTATATTTGATCCAATATATAATGATGGTGGAGATACAATTTATTTGCTTGATCAGATTGCCGATAAAGAAAATGGTATTGATAAAGATGACAAAGTTAGTTTAGATAGTGCTCTAACAAAATTAAATGATAGAGGAAGGCATGTTCTCATGGCTAGATATATCTATGGAAAGACACAAATGGAGATAGCAGACGATTTAGGTGTTTCACAAGCACAAGTATCAAGAATTGAAAAGAATGCAATTAGATACCTAAGAAGATATATGGACTAAAAGCATATAATTAGATAGGTGATTAAAGTGCTAATGAGTGATATGCAAAGTAAAGATATTATTAATACAAAAACTGGTGCTAGACTAGGTAGGATAGTTGATATAAACGTAAACTCAGACGGTATAATTAATTATTTAGTAGTAAGTAGCACCAAGATGATGAGAAAAACTGGGGATTATAAAATAACTTTTAAGGATATAAGGACTATTGGCAGTGATGTTATACTTGTTGATTTAGAATAAAAATAGTATAATTTTACTAAGGTGTTTTATGAGAAAGAAAATATTTATAATAAGTATTGTCACTTTTTTGATAGATATGTTAACTAAATATTTTATTAAAGATTTAGTTATTATTAAAAATTTTTTTGAGTTTAAAAGAGTTATTAATGATGGCGCTGCTTGGAGCATTCTTTCTTCTAAAAGACTAATGCTCATATTAATTGGCGTGTGTGCAATATATTTTATTATTAAATTTATTAGTGACTTTAAAGAAAATAAACGTAACACTTTAGCATTTGGCTTACTTTTAGGTGGATGCTTAGGTAACCTATATGACCGAGTAATTTATGGTTATGTAAGAGATTTTATATATTTTAAATTTGGCACATATAGTTATCCAATTTTTAATATTGCTGATATTGGTATTGTTATTGGAACTATTTTGTTACTATACGCATGTTTGAAAGGTGAAGAAGATGGAAGTAGAAGTATTAAGAGAAGAAAGAATAGATAAGTATTTAGCTGAAGAATTAGGTATTTCTAGAAGTACAGTTAAGAAGATGATTGATGAAGGATTTGTTCTTGTTAATGGGAAAGAGGTTAAAGCTAGTTTAATACTTAGTGAGGCTGATGAATTATTTGTTAAAGATGGATTTATAAAAGAAGCCAGTTTTGAAGCAGAAGATATTCCAATAAATATTGTTTACGAAGATGATGACCTACTTGTTATCAATAAAAAAAGTGGCATGGTAGTTCATCCCGGTAATGGTAATACTAGTGGAACTTTAGTTAATGCACTTATGCACTATACAAAAAATTTAAGTAACAAAGAAGCATTTAGACCAGGCATTGTTCACAGAATAGATAAAGATACTAGTGGTCTTATGCTAGTTGCTAAAAATGACAAAGCCCATGATATACTTGCAGAAGGTTTTAAAAATAAAACAATAAAAAGAGAATATATTGCCTTAGTATGCGGTGTTATTGGAGAAGACAGTGGAGTAATAGATGCTCCAATTGGTAGAGATGCTAAAGATAGAAAAAAAATGTGTGTAACATCCGAAAATTCAAAGAAAGCAGTTACCCATTTTAAAGTCTTAAAAAGATATGAAGATTATACTTTGCTTAGACTTATTTTAGATACTGGTAGAACACATCAGATCAGAGTTCATATGAAGTATATTGGACATCCAGTATATAACGACCCGGTCTATGGCAAAGCATATAATGACTTTGGTCAGTTTTTACATTCAGCGTCTATTGATTTTGAGCAGCCAACAACCCATGAACATTTACACTTTGAGTGTGATGTACCAAAAGAGTTTCAAGATTTTTTAGATACACTTAATTAGTTAGATAGATGGATGTTATTAAGATAAAGGCATATAAACACCAAATATTATAAGGAATAAGTAAGCCCCATGAGTTATCTAATTTTCTAGTTTCAATAGTAAGAAAAATACTTGTTACTAAAGTTACAACAGTACTTACAAGTGATAAAAATAGATTATTCATATAAAAGAAAAACAGACTATAAGTTTCTACACCAATAAAGTTCATAATAAGAATATAAAGGTAGTCATTATTAAGATTATCTTTTTTTAGAATTCTATATACAGTGATAGTAATTAGAGTAAATAATATGGGCCAAATTATTATAAAAATAAATTTAGGCGGAGTTATGGTTGGAAGATTCAGCGAGTTATAGAATCCAGCATCAAATGGGAAAAGAATGCTAGATACAAACCAAGGAATTAACAGCATTAGGAAACAAATGATTTTCTTAAACATAGTATTCTCCTTTACTAAAAACTTTATTTGTTATAAAATATATATGCAAGAGGTGAAGTATTATGAGCGTAGTAGTTAGTAATAAAGATGAGATTATAATGCAACTTGTTCATTATTTTGTTACTGAAGAAGATTATGAACCGATACTAGTTAATGGGGTTAAGAATGAAGTTTGGCTTGAAAATCTTGATGCTCCATATAAAGTTATAAGAATTAATTCTAATTATATACATAATGAAGAACAATATAAGTTTGATGTATTTAAGATAAAGAATATAGTTAAGCAGATTAAGAAGAAAACATTTTCTTTAAAAATGAAAACGATGAATATTCTTTTAGATTTAAATGATGATATTAAGATTAATCCAGATAAAAATATTGATGTTTATAACGTTAAGACAATTAAAGACGTTAGAAATACGATTGGCGAAGTTTTTCCAAAATTAAAGACTGCAGGTCTAAATAAAGAAAATGATGTTGATATGATTGTTAATATTACTAATGATATTAATGAAAAAACTGAAGAACATAACAAAGAATATGAAAAGATATTTAAACCTAAAAAGAACTTTGTTACAAATGCAATAATTGCCCTTAATATAGTAATGTATATTCTATGTGTTATTTATCCCGATTTAGTTAAAATGTTTATTTTAGATGGAAATGCCGTTAAAGCAGCTAAGGTTTATTTACTTTTAACAAGTACGTTCTTACATGCTAGCATTCTTCATTTAGGATTTAATATGTATGCTTTATATGTTATTGGTAATCAGGTTGAAACTTTTATTGGTAAGACTAAATTTTTAATAATATATTTAGTTAGTGGTATAACCGCATCAATGTTATCAGCACTGCTTACACAAGGATATAGTCTAGGAGCAAGTGGAGCTATCTTTGGCCTTATGGGATGCTTATTATATTTTGGATATCATTATAGATTATATCTGGGTAGTGTTTTACTATCACAAATTGTACCAGTTATCTTACTAAACCTATTCTTAGGATTTAGTTTTAGTGGTATAGATAATGCTGCGCATATAGGTGGTTTAATTGGTGGCTTATTTATATCTATGGCATTAGGTTTATCTAAAAAAGATGATACATCTTCAAGAGTAAACGGCTGGATAATCTTTATAATTTATTTTGCATTCTTAAGTTATTTACTATTTTTTAGATAGTAGATAACTTTTTTTAAAATATATAAAATTATCAATTGATAATTTAAACCTTATGTGATATATTTTTATTAGGTGAGTGTTTTGGAAGTTACAGAATTATTAAACTTAGTTAGAAAATCTATTAAAACTCACAAATATGATATGGTACCTACAGCAAAAAATAGAGAGTCAAAAAGAAAATATGGTCTTACTCAACTTGATATTGAATATTTTATTTTGAGTCTTAAAGCGGATAATTTATATAAGGGACCAGAAGTAGATAGGGATTACCCTAATGAAACTTTATATATTTTTAAAAAAGAAATAATTAAAAATGTTGTTTTTTACGTGAAGTTGAAATTTAAGGATGGGGTAATCAAAATATTGTCTTATCATGAAGATGAGTAGGAGGAAAATATGATAGATATTAGAAGCAGAAAAATAATAGCAAATGTAAAAGGAAAAGAAATTCCTTTTGAAGAATATTATGCATTTGATTTAGAAACAAATGAAGAAGTGTTTGAACGAAATTTAGAACTTAAAAATGATTTAAGGCTTTATGATCTTTATAAAGAAAGCGAAGGATTGCTTACTTCTTCTGATATTAAAAAAATAAGAAATAAATATCAAATGAATCAAAAAGAGTTTGCACTTGCACTTGGTATGGGTGAGATAACAATTCACAGATTTGAAAATGGTTCTATTCAGACAGAAGCAATTGATTCAGTAATTAGATTAAGTGATGATCCTAAGATTATGAATAATTTTTTAGTAAAAAATAAAGATAGTTTTGAAGAAACTGATTATAAGAGATTAATAGATAATGTTAGTGATTTAATTAAGCTTAGTGAGCATAAAGTGGCATTATTTAATAAAAAAGATTTTTCTGAATATAATTTTGAAACTAGTGATGCTTTAGTAGTAGCAGATTATTTAATTAATGTTTATAATGAAAAGGTTCATAATACTTTTGATAATGTAGATATAGATGAAAAAGAGTTTTATATTACGCCTTTAAAGTTACAAAAATTATTATATTATATTCAAGGTTTATCAAGTGTTATTTACGAAAAGCCAGCTTTTGATAATAAGATTGTATGTTGGAGTTATGGGCCAGTTATTAATGATGTTTATAATATGTATAAAGGTAGAAAACCAATTAATAATGCTGGTAATAAAAATAACTTAAGTATTGGTCTTAAAAAAATAATAGATTTAATTATTGATAGTTATGGTGAGTATGATGCTGAGAAACTTATTAAGTTAACGCATGACGAAGAACCTTGGAAAAGTGCAGATATAAACAGTGTAATTAAGTTTGATACAATAAAAAAATATTTTGAGAAAGTTTATAAATAATTGTTTATAAATTATAATTATTTTATAATGAAATTGGTGATAGTGTGAAAGATTATGATGCGTTAGATAGTAAGTGCCCATCATGTGGAGCACAGATAATTTGGGAGCCTTCCATAGAAAAGTTTAAATGTGAGTATTGTGGTTCTTTATTTAGTGCTGATGAGTTTTTAAAGTTACAAGAAAATGAAGAAGAAAATAGTAAAAGAGGTAATGAGGAACTAGTTTCTTTTAAATGTAATAATTGTGGGGCAGAGATAGTTTCTGATGTTAATACTTATTCTACATTTTGTGTTTATTGTGGAAGCTCAGCAATCCTTAAAGATAAGATTAATAGTGAAAATATGCCAGACTATGTAATACCTTTTAAAATAACTGAAGAAGAGGCTAGAAGTGCTTATAATGAACTTTTAAAAGGTAAGATGCTTCTTCCTAGAAAGTTTAGAAAAGCCAAACTAAGTGAAAAAATAAGAGGAATATACATTCCATTTTGGGCTTATGATATTACATATGATGGTGATATAAAATTTGAAGGTGTTGATATAGAAGAGTGGGAAGATGATGAGTACGAATATGAAAAAAGAAAATACTATGATGTAATTGTAAGAGGTCATTATGAGTATGAAAAAGTTTTATGTGATGCGAGCAGATTTTTTAATGATGATTTAATGGATAGTATCTCTCCATTTGATTTAAATGAGTTAATCAAATATAATCATGCCTTTTTATGCGGATATTTAGCAGATACATACGACGTAAGCAAAGAAGAATCTTTTAATATTGCAAAAGAACGAACTACAAATTCTTGCATTTCAGTTGCTAGAAGAGAATCTCCTCATGATGAAGAACACTATACAGGCGATGACCTAATAATTGATAAAAGTAAAACGTACCATCTTTATCTACCAGTATATATTCTAAGTGTCCCATTTAAAAAGAAGATTTATACATTTGCAATGAATGGTCAAACAGGTAAATTAATTGGTAATTTACCTATTGGTAAAATTAGATACACTTTATCAATAACCAGCTTATTCATAGCAACCTTATTAATAATATTTATTCTTTTAAGTCTAACTGAAATGCCTCCAGAAGGCATATGTATATTATCTATTATTGCAAGTATTATAACTATAACTATATATGGGTATATAATACATGATAAATACAAACCAGTTAATGCAGAATATTATGCTTTCGATTATTTAAATGAAAACAAATTAGAAACAGAAATAATTGAAGATTCTTATATTCATTCTAGTACTAGCAAAAATAGAAAATTAAATTCTAATAAAAATTAAAAAAAGCTATCCGTGCGTGGATAGTTTTTAAAACTTTCTATATAGGCCAATTGCTTTACCTAGAATAGTACATGTAGGTAAGATGATAGGATCCATTTGATCATTTTCTGGCTGTAATCTAATATGATCTTCTTCTTTAAAGAAACGTTTAAGAGTTACTTCATTTTCTTCAGTCATAGCAACAACTATATCACCATTATTTGCAGTTTTTTGCTTTTGAACTATTACAATATCTCCATCCAAAATACCAACATTAATCATACTTAAACCAGATACTTTTAAAGTAAAAATAGTCTCTTTTCTAGGAAGAATATCAGAAGGTAGTGAGAAGAATTCATCTGGCTGCTCAATCGCTTCAATTGGCATTCCAGCAGTTACCTTACCAAGTAAAGGAACCTTAACGATTTCTTCATTTTTTGGCATATACTCATTTTCACCAGTTACTTCAATAGTTCTAAACTTCGACTTTGTTTTACTAATCGCACCTTTAAGTTCTAATTGTTTTAAATGAGTATGGACTGTCGCCGGACTAGATAAATTAAGACCAGCACATATTTCTCTTACTGAAGGTGGAAATCCATACTTTACAATATATTTTTTAATAAACGTTAAAACTTCTTCTTGTTTTCTGGTTAGTTTTTGTTCCATAATTTCAACTCCTAGTCATATACTAGCATAATTTACTCGTTATGTCAAACAATTGTTTAAGAGAACTTGAGAAATTCATTTACTTTTAAGTATGTGCGTGTTATAATCTTACTCGTGGTGGTGATAACATGCATTTACCTAATATGAACGATGCAAAAATTAGAAATCAAAGTAAAGTTAATTATATTTACGAAAATAGAGAAAGTAATGACTTATTTAAAGGAAAAAAGTATTTTATTAAAACTTATGGTTGTCAGATGAATGTTCATGACTCTGAAGAAATAAGTGCTTTAATTGAATCTTTAGGTTATATTAAAACTGATGTTTTAGAAGAAGCAGACTTTATTATACTAAATACCTGTGCAATTAGAGAAAATGCTCATGATAAAGTGTTTGGTTTTCTTGGAAGATGTAAACATTTAAAAAAAGAAAAGAAAGATATCATTATTGGTTTATGTGGTTGTATGGCTCAAGAAGAAAGTGTAGTAAATGAGATTAGAGAGAAACATCCTTATATAGACATTGTATTTGGTACTCATAACATGAATGACTTACCAAAAATGCTTACTAATTACTATGGAAAACAAGATATCGAAGTTTATAGTAAAGAAGGCGATGTTATTGAGTTTGGAAACCTTTACAAAAGAGACTCAAATATATCTGCTTGGGTTAATATCATGTATGGGTGTGATAAATTCTGCACTTACTGTATTGTTCCTTACACTAGAGGTAAACAAAGAAGTAGAAAAAGTGAAGATATAATTAAAGAAGTTAATGAACTTAAAGAAGCTGGATACAAAGAGATTACTTTACTAGGACAAAATGTTAATGCTTATGGTAAAGACTTAGATGATGTAAGTTTTGCTAGACTTCTAGAACTAGTAAGTGATACAGGTATTCCTAGAATTAGATTTGTAACAAGTCATCCATGGGATTTCACTGATGAAATGATTGATGTTATTGCAGAAAGGGATAACATTATGCCTTATATTCATTTACCCTTACAAAGTGGGTCAAGTAGAATATTAAAACTAATGGGTAGACGTTATAGTAAAGATGATTATTTAACTTTATATAATAAAATTAGAAATAAAGTTAAAGATGTTAGTATTACAACTGATATTATTGTTGGCTTTCCCGGAGAAACTAGAGAAGACTTTGAAGATACTCTAAAAGTAGTTAATGAATGTAAATATGATGGAGCATTTACCTTTATCTTTTCTCCTAGAGAAAATACTCCAGCAGCATCCTTTGAAGACAATGTTTCATTAAAAGAAAAAGAAGACAGATTACATGAACTAAATGAACTGATTAATAAATACTCTAAAGAAAGTAATCTAAAAATGCTTAATAAATCAGTAAAAGTTCTTATCACTGGAGTAAGCGAAAAAGATGATACCAAAGTGTGTGGATACACTGAAAATATGAAACTAGTTAATGTAGATGCCCCAAAAGAAGACATTGGTAAAATAATAAATGTTAAAATAACAGAAGCCAAAAGCTTTAGTTTAGATGGAATTAAGGAAAGTTAAATTTAGGTTTAACTTTTTTCTTTGCAAATACCATCTAAATGTTATATACTTAATATGGAAAGATAGAGGTGTATCATGGATAAAGAAATTGAAATAAAAAAGAAGAAAAGAAAACTAAGTATATACTATGGATTACTCGTAACAGTAATATGTATAATTGGTGTATCATTTGCATGGTTTAGACTTTACTTAAGTCAAAATGAAAATAACACCTTAGCATCTAGAACATGCTTTAATACAACCCTTACTGAAGACACATCTAAAATATCTTTAACAGATGCTTTTCCAATAACAGATGAAGATGGTCTTAAACAAACACCATTTACATTTACAATTAAAAATAACTGTAATAGTTATGTTAAAGTATATATTACAATAGATAGTACTTATAGAGAAAGTA
>OIZL01000249.1_pt1 | contig 45480 bp, 44 predicted proteins | sample 1588541 | NCBI WGS metagenome assembly OIZL01 (sample SAMN03283285) | human gut metagenome | biome: human-associated habitat; material: feces | host: Homo sapiens | place: Peru | collected 2012 | reverse complement strand
AAAGTTAATAATGGTAATATAGAAGACGCATTAAAAAGATTTAAAAGACAATGCGTAAGAAATGGTGTTCTACAAGAGGTTAGAAAAAGAGAACATTACGAAAAACCAAGTGTAAAAAGAAAGAAAAAATCAGAAGCAGCAAGAAAAAGAAAATTTTAAAAAAGTATTAAAGGTGGAAGGTTAAAGGAAAAGGCTTTCACCTTTTTTGTTTAAAGGAGGATAAAATATGTTAAAAGAAAAATTGATGGAAGACCTAAAAGAGGCTATGAAAGAAAAAGAAATATTAAAAAAGAATGTTGTTCAAATGATAAGAGCAGCAATTTTACAAGTAGAAAAAGATAAACAAATAGAACTAAATGATGATCAAATATTAGAAATAATAGCAAAAGAAGCTAAAAAAAGAAAAGAATCATTAGTTGACTATGAAAAAAGTGGAAGAGAAGACTTAATAAATCAAGTTAAAGAAGAAATAGAAATAATAAACAAATATCTTCCAGAACAAATGGAAAAAGAAGAAATGGAAAAAATAGTAAAAGAAATAGTAGAAGAAACAGGAGCAACAACAATAAAAGATATGGGAAAAGTAATGAAAATTGCAAAAGAAAGAATAGGAACAAGAGCAGATGGAAAAGATATAAGTGATGCAGTTAAGAAAATATTGGCATAAATAAAATAAAAAGGAGAATTTATAATGGCATATATAACAAAAGAAATTAAAAAAGGTATAAAAGTACATTGTATAGAAACAGAAAAATTTAAAACAAATTTATTAGCAATGTTTATAACACTACCATTAACAAGAGAAAAAGTAACATTTGATAGTGTTATACCAGCTGTTTTAAAAAGAGGAACAGAAAAATTGAAAACACAAGAAGAAATCTCAAAAAAATTAGAAAATATGTATGGGGCAAGCTTTGACTGTGGTATAGAAAAAATAGGAGATAACCATGTAATAAAATTTTATTTAGAAGCACTAAACGATAACTTTATACCAAAAGAAGCCAACCAGGATTTGTTAAAAGAGAGTGTAGAACTTTTACTAGATATAATACTAAACCCATTAGTAGAAAATAATGCATTTAAATCGGGATATGTTAGCTCAGAAAAAGAGAACATAAAAGTTTTAATAGAATCAAAAATAGACAATAAAGATGCTTATGCATTTAACAGATGCGTTGAAGAAATGTATAAAGACAAACCTTATGGATTATATAAATATGGATATATAGAAGATTTAGATAAAATAGATGAAAAAAATCTTTATAATTATTACAAAGAATTAATTGCAAATAGTAAAATAGACATATTTATTTCTGGTGCCTTAAATGCAGAAGAAACAGCAAAAGTAGTAGAAGAAAATGAGAACATTAAAAAACTTTCAGAAAGAGATGGCAAATGTATACTAGGTGGCGAAAAATCCATAGAAAGCAAAGAAATCCACACAATAGAAGAAAAAATGGATATAACACAAGGAAAACTAGTAATGGGATTAGATATAGAAAACATAAATGAAGAAGATAAATTTAAAGTAGCAATATATAATGTAATACTAGGAGAGAGTGCTACATCAAAATTATTTCAAAATGTAAGGGAAAAAGCAAGCTTGGCATATACAGCACGTTCAAATTATGTAAGACAAAAGTCAAATATATATATTAGATGTGGAATAGAAATAGCAAATTATGAAAAAGCAGTAGAAATAATAAAAGAACAATTAGAAGACATGAAAAATGGTAAATTTACCGAAGAAGATATAAAAAATGCAAAAAAATATATGACATCAGGAATAGAATCAATACAAGATGAGCAAGATTCGGAAATAACATATTATTTAGGACAAGAACTATCACAAAAATTAACAACATTTAAAGAATATGCGCAAAAAATAGAAGGAGTTACAGCAGAACATGTAAAAGAAGTGGCAAACAAAATAAAAATAAATACAATATATTTTTTGAGGAATTAGAGATAAATTGTAAAAGGAGAGAAACTATGCAAATTATAGAGAACTTACAAGTCAAAGAAAAATTATATACCGAAAAATTAGAAAATGGCTTAACTATAATGATTATACCTAAAAAAGGTATAAAGAAAAAATATGTAATGTGGGCAACACATTATGGTTCAATGGACAATAAATTTGTTGTGCCAGGAGAAGATAAAGAAACAGAGGTTCCAGATGGTGTGGCACACTTTTTAGAGCATAAAATGTTCGAACAACCAAATGGAACAAATAGTTTAGATACATTAACAGCACTAGGAGTAAATGCGAATGCATATACAACAACAAATCACACAGCATATTTATTTGAATCAACAGATAACTTCTATGAAGCATTAGATGAACTTATGGATTATGTACAACATCCATACTTTACAGACCAAAATGTGGAAAAAGAAAAAGGCATTATAGGTCAAGAAATAATGATGTATGACGACTATCCAGATTGGGCTGTATACATGAATGCTTTAAAATGCATGTATAAAAATAATGCAATAACAATAGATATAGCAGGTTCAATAGATTCAATAGCAAAAATAGACAAAGATGTATTATATAAATGCTACAATACATTTTATAATCCTTCAAATATGGTAATGGGATTTTGCGGAGATTTTGAACCAGAAGAGCTAATGAAGGAAATAAAGAAAAGGTTAATAGAAAAACCAAATCAGGGAGAAATAAAAAGAATTTATGATCCAAAAGAAGATGGAATTGTTAGCAAAATCAAAAAAACTCAAATGGAAGTAAGTATGCCAATTTTTGTAATAGGAATAAAAGATGATACTTCAAATGCTAAAGAAGAAATAGTAAAAAAACATTTAGCAATAGAAATATTATTAAACATGATTATAGGAAAGAGTTCTAGAACATACAAAAAATTATATGAAGAGCAACTATTAATATCAGAACCATTTGTAGAATATGAATTTGGAGATAATTTTGCACATATAGCAATAACAGGACAATCAAAAAATCCTGAATTAGTATTGCAAGAAGTGCAAAAAGAAATAAACAATTTAAAACAAAATGGATTAGATGAAGAGCACTTTAACAGAATAAAAAATATGCTTTATGGAACAGCTGTAAAAGAATTTAACAATGTTTCAGATATAGTAAGAATGTTTATTTCAGATTACTTTAAAGGAATAAACAGCTTTGACTATTTAGAAACATATAAACAAATTACAAAAGAATATGCAAAACAAATTTTAAATAATGTGTTTAAAGAAGAAAACACTATAATATCAGTAGTAGAACCAAAAGATAAAGCAAACTAATTTATAAAAGAATAGAGGTAAAAATGAACACTATTACATTTCCAGGACTAAACTTAATATTTAATATATCTAGAATAGCATTCTCAATAAATAGCATACACATTTATTGGTATGCTATTCTAATAGTTTTAGCCATTATTATTGGAATAATAATATTTAAAATAAATAATCGGAAAATATGGAATAAAATTCGCAGATATAATAGACTTATGCATATTTTTAATACCAATTTCAATAATATGTGCAAGGCTGTACTATGTATTATTTGAGATAGACTATTACATAAAAGAACCATTGCAAATTTTCAATTTAAGAAATGGCGGACTTGCAATATATGGTGGAATAATAGGAGGGGCAGTTACCTGTTATATATATTGCAAAAAGAAAAAAATAGATATACTGGATTTATTAGACTTTATAGCACCGTGTTTAGCACTTCGGACAAGCAATAGGAAGATGGGGAAACTTCGTAAATCTAGAAGCATACGGTACACAAACAAATTTACCATGGAGAATGGGAATATATGAAGCAGGAAAATATATAGAAGTACATCCAACTTTTTTGTATGAATCAATAGCAACACTTACAATATTTATAATACTTACAGTAGTATCTAAAAACAGAAAATTCAAAGGACAAATAACATATCTATATTTAATAATGTATTCATTTGCAAGAGCAATAATAGAAGGACTAAGAACAGACAGCCTAATGCTAGGACCAATAAGAATATCGCAAGTTTTGTCAATAATTATATTCATAATGTCGATGATAGCGTATATGAAAAGAATAAAATCAGACAAATTGTAATTTACTGAACAAATTACAATTTGTCGTTTTTTTTTATTTCTTGACAAAATGAAAAACAAAATATATTAAAATCTAAACAGATGTTAAAAAATAGAGAAATATGGCATACGAAAGTTAGCTTAAAAACAGTAATTTTGCTGTTTTTTTATTGACCTAATTGTAAAAATATGGTATTTTATTAATATACAAAAGAAAAAATTAGTAAAAGGAGTGAAAAGTCTATGGTAGATGAAGAAATCCTAGAATTAAGACGAAAATTAAATGAAAGCATAACAAAGGAAAAAGACTACACATACATATATACCATAAGCCTAGAACTAGACGAACTAATAGCCAGATACTATAATAAAGAAATAAAAAGAAGAATATATACTAAGGACAGAAGATAACTACAAAACTAAAATCCTGTTTAAATAAAAAATATTTAAACAGGATTTTTTTAGAAATTATATTTACAAATTAATATTTTGTATGCTAAAATAACATAAAATAGCATAAGAAAATGAAAAATGTTGAAATAAAAGGGAATGTGTGGTATAATGATAATGTAAACAAAATTAAACAAGTTTTTAACGTTAACTAATATATAATATATACTAAAAAGGAGGGGAATAAAATGAAAAATACAAAACTTAATAAAGCTTTAATCACAGTATTATGTTTTGCAATAGTAGCTACAATGTCTGCAACAGTTCTAGCAACAACAATTGGAGGCGTTGATGTTTCACCAACAACACCAACAGATACTACTTATCAAACAGTAGGACAAAAAATAATTGGTATTATACAAGTAGTTGGTATTATAATTTCTGTAATTTGCTTAATGGTACTTGGTATTAAATACATGATGGGTAGTGCAGAAGAAAAAGCAGAATACAAGAAAACTTTTATACCATATTTAGTTGGTGCTATATTACTATTTGCAGCATCAGCACTTGCAAATTCAATTTACAATTTAGCAACAGGATTAGGAACTAAATAAATTATATAATGTAATATAAAAAAGAGCTTTGTTTTAAAACAAAACTCTTTTTTATATTACAAAAATATTACAGAAATATAACATTTTAACAAATTTGAACTAAATTATCCAAAATACAATATTAATCTGCTATAATTATAATAAATACCATAATTGGGAGAGTGAAAGCATGGGAATGTACGAGATACCTAGAAATGTAAAGGGTGAACGGAAGGATTTTAATGATATTTTCTACAAAAGCATTGATATTAACTGCAGCTATGTCGGTAATAGGCTTAATTGTATATGCAATATTTAAAATGATAGGGTTAACAATTGTAGGAATAATATGCTTAGCAGTATTTGCAGTAATAGGATTTGTTGTAGGAACCTGTAAAATGCCACAGATAGATTCAATAAAAATATCCAGAGAAACAGCAGGAGAAAATTTGGATGATGTTATAAAAAGAGCAATAAAATTTAAACTAAAGAAAAATAGAATATATGTATATGCAAAGGAGGAAAAAGATAATGGCATTAAGTAGTATATTATCAATAGTTATGGCATTCTTAATAATTTTAATAATTATACTTGCTATTACGTATTTAATGATGAGTGCAAAAGAAAAAGAGAAGGAACGCTCAAAAGCAAAAGAAGAAAACAAAGGTGAATTACAAGATAATGATAAAGCAAAATCAGCAAAAAGTTATACAAAAGAATCTATATTTGATTTTATGGAGTTCGAAAAAATAGAAGACAATATGATAATTCAGAAAGGTGGAAAGAAATTCCTAATGGTAATAGAATGCCAAGGAATTAATTATGACTTAATGTCTGATATAGAAAAAACATCTGTGGAAAGCGGGTTTATTCAATTTTTAAACACTTTAAGAAATCCTGTTCAGATATATATACAAACAAGAACAATAAATTTAGAAGATAGTTTAAAAAACTATAGAGATAAGTTAATGAAAATTGAAGCAGATTTAGCTTCAAAAGAAAATAAATATAAATCTATGATTGAATCAGGTATGTATACTAAAAAACAATTAGATATGCAACAGTTAGAAGTTAAAAGACAAAAAAATTTATATGATTATGGAAGAGATATAATATTTAATACAGAAAGAATGAGTATGAACAAAAACGTATTAAGAAAGAAATATTATGTAATACTTTCTTATTATTATAACAACATTGATGGAGAAATGTTAGATGAAAATGAAATAAGAGATATGGCTTTTGCAGATTTATATACAAAATCCCAATCAACAATTAGAACATTAGCCATTTCAGGAGTAAATGGAAGAGTATTAGATTCGTATGAATTGGTAGACTTACTATATAATGCTTACAATAGAGACGAAGCAGAAAACTATGGAATAGAAAAAGCAACAAAGGCAGGATTTGATAATTTATATGTAACAGCACCAGATGTCTTAGAAAAGAAAATGAAAGCGCTAGAAGAAGATATAGCTAAAAAAGCACTAGACTTGGCAGAAGAAAGCATTAAATATGCAAAAGAGGATTTGGAAAAACAAATAGAACAAAAAGAAGAAAGCTATGATGAATTAGTTGCAGAACTTGCAGAACAATTAATCAATGAGAACGAACAATACCTATCTAAAGATTTAGCAAATGAGGCAAAAAAACAAGTAAAAAAAAGAACAAGAACAAAAGCTAAAAAGGAGGAGGGTAAATAATGGCAAAGAATAAAAAAAATAAATTACAACCAAGCGAAGAATTAAATGTAGAAGAAAAATATGAGTTTTTAAAAAAGAAAACTATAAAACAGTTAATAGCTCCAGCAGGGATAGATGCGTCAAATATAAATTATTTAGAAATAGTATCTGATACCTCAAGATATGCAAGAAGCTTTTTCGTTGCAGATTTACCTAGAATGGCAACATTTCCATATTTATTTAGAAGTATGTATGAATTTGGAGATATTAATACTTCTATATATATAAATCCAATACATGAATCAATCTCTCAAACAAAACTGAACAAAACAATAAATGAATTAGAAACAGAAAGAATTGTAGCAAGAGATAGAGGAAATATAAATAGAGAAAGCTTATTAAGCCAAAAAAAAGCAGAAGCTGAACAATTAAGAGATCAATTAGCCTCTGGCTTTAATAAACTATATGAAGCTTCAATAGTATCTACCCTTTTTGCATATAGCTTAAAAGATTTAGACAAGCTTACTAAATTATTAACTTCTGAAATGTCGAAATCACTAGTAAATTTAAAATCGGCATGGGGACTACAAGAGGAAGCATTCCAAAGCAATGTACCATTATTAACAGATAAAGTAAAAAAGATACATACATTTGATAGAGGGTCAATGGCAACGGTATTTCCATTTACAATGTCAGAGGTAGGACATTTATCCGGTATACCACTAGGCTTTAACAAGCAAACGGGAGCACCAATATTGTTTGATAATTTCCATAATAGTTTAACAAACTACAATATGGTTGTATTTGCAAAATCTGGTGCTGGTAAATCTGTTACAATGAAAACATTAATTTCAAGGTCATGCGTATTGATGGGAATAGAAAGTTTAGCACTAGATGCTGAAGGAGAATACGAAGCGGTAGCAGATGCATTAGGAGGAATAAATGTTGTTATAAGTCCAACTTCAAATACAATTATAAACTTGTTTGATATCGAAGTAGAAAAAGTAAAAGATGAGATAACAGGAAGAGAAAGACAAGTATTAAATGTGGAAAATAAAGTGGAGGACGTTACACAAGCACTATTAACAATGGCAAGAGGAAGTACAAGAAGTACAGAAGTAAATGAGCTTACTAAACAAATAATATCTGAAGCTGTTGCAGAGGAATATGCTAGAGTAGGAATTAATTCAGATCCAAACAGCTTATACGAAATAAAAGATTCAAATACAGAAAGCTTATTAGGAAAAACAAAAAAGGAAATGCCTACAATAGGTTCTTGGTATAAAAGAATAGTAAAAAAAGCAAAAGAGAATGATAATTCAGATTATAGATTTCATTATAGTTATTTAATAAAAGTTATGAAACAATACGTAAGAGAACTAAATGGGCAAATGGCATATTTTGATGGACAATCAACTTTTGAGTTATTAGAAGGTGCACCATTTATAAATTTAGATATATCTCAATTAGAGGAAAGATTTGCAAGACCTCTTGCACAACAAATATTACTTTCTTGGATTTGGGAAAAGTATGTAAAAAAGAATAGTGAAGACAGAACAAAAGCAAGTAAAAAAAGAGTTTTGGTAGATGAAGCATGGATGATGCTACCATATCCAGAAGCTGTTGATTTCTTAAACAGAATGGCAAGACGTGCCAGAAAGAGAAATGTATCTCTTGCAATAATTTCACAAAGATTCCAAGATTTTTATGAAAAACCAGAAGCACAAGCAGTTTTAACATCTTCAGACACAAAGCTATTCTTAGCACAAGACAAATCAGAGATAGAATACTTAAAAGAGGTATTTAAACTAAGTGAAGGAGAAGCGGATTTCTTAATAACATGCTTAAAAGGAGAGGGGTTATTAAAAGTTGGGTCAGATTCCGCAATAATCCAAATAAGGCCAACAGCAAAAGAATTTGAATTTGTAGAAACAAACTTAAATAAATTGGCAGAGAGAAGCAACTTATTAGAATAATAAAAAACCGATTCAACAAATGCATTTGCAAATGAAGAATCGGTTGGAATACTGTAAAGCTATTGTTATATAACCATATAAATGGTTACAGCAACAGCAGAAACAGCAACACCCGCCAAAACAACTATTCTAGCGATTCGAAGAGCCTTTGAAATAGCCGCATATACGTTCATGTTCCACTGCTTTTTAACAAAGCCAGAAGATTTCTTTTCCTCTGCTGCCTTTGCAGGTTTCTGAGGATTGAACCAGTATGAGGGCATATCCGCCGCAATAGCCTGATATTCAGAACTATCGCCCCTTGTAAGAATGAGGTTGGAATCTACTTCGTGATTACAATCACAATGTGCCATTAAAGACACTCCTTTCTATATTTAATTAATTTAATTATAAATCAAAATAAAAAGATTGTCAAATTTGTAATAGATTATGTAAAATGTTGCAAAAAGCAAGAAAATAGTGTAAAATAAGAATAAAAGGAGAAGAATGAGATGAAACATAAAAAGATAGTAGCAACTTTAATTATATTACTAATAGTATTTGCTTCAACTAGTACTTTAGCAACTTCTAAAATTACAGAAGGAATAGAGATATCAAAGAAAAAAGCAAGTGAAGTATCAGACATAGGAAATAAAGTTTTTGGATATGTAACAACTATTGGGATAATATGTTCTGTTGTAGCCTTAATGCTATTAGGAATAAAATATATGTTAAGCTCTGTAGAAGAAAAAGCAGAATATAAAAAAACATTTGGAGTGTATATAGTAGGGGCTATACTTGTATTCGGAGTAAGTACATTTGCTGAAATTATATATAAAGTTGTACAATCTATGGTTTAATTACTATACAACAAGGGGTGATAAATATGCAAAAAGTTATAAAAACATTAATAATCTTAATTGTTATAATATTGTTAATAAGCAACTTTGCATGTGTATATGGTGCAAAAGCAAATTCTGATATAAAAGGATTAGCAAAGAATTGGCTGGATTTAGGAAGAAAAGAGGCAGAAAAATCTGGCGGTGCATCAACTAAAAAATGGAGTGAATTCAATAATTTAGCAGGTATATTATGGGGAATTGGAATTTTTGTAATTTTAACTTGTGGAGTAATAATAGGAATAAAATATATGTTTTCTAGTTTAGAAGAAAAAGCAAGTATGAAAGAGAACTTAAAGCCATATATAATAGGCTCAATAATAATAATAGGTGCATTAGGAATATGGCAATTATTAGTCGAACTTCTTGACAAAATATAATTGGAAGGATGTAAAAATATGAAAAAATTCATAAAGAAAAATGCAATTAGCAAAACAGCACTAGCTATCTTGATTATAACGCTATTTTCAATAATTAGTCCAATTTGTTCAAACGCGGGAATAGGAATTTCTATTCTAACAAAGCCGTATTCTAGCTATTGTATGATGATTATTGATGGATTCAATGCAGCACTGGCTACGCTTTTTGCAAGTGATGAAAAAATGAATAGCATAGCAGAAACAGTGACAGACATTAAGAATATTGATAGTACTAAAAATTTATTCCAGAGAATAGCGGAAGGGCTGGATGAATGTCAAGATGGGTTTTATAATTTGCTATTAAGTCCAGACGACATATTTTCTAATAGAGTTCAAGTTACAAATGCAAATATATTTTCTGAGAAATTTGATGAAGATAATAAAGTTACATTAAGTGATGTGAATTTATTTAGCCATTTAATGAAACAATTAAAACAAGCAGTAGCACAATTATATTACATAATAAGAAATTTAGCTATTGTTATTTTGCTTTCTTTGCTAATTTATACAGGAATACGAATAGTCTTAGCATCAACAAATGCAGGAGAAAAAGCAAAATGGAAAATGATGTTGTATGATTGGCTAAAAGCATTGGCATTAGTGATGTTTGTACATATAATTATGATAGGAGTGTTTTACATATCAGAGATAGTAACTGACGGACTACAGAGTACACTTATGTCTAATAATACAATAGTAACAGAAATAAGAAGAAACTTTGATAGTACATCTGTATTGGACGTTGTAGGGAATATAATATACATTATAATGTATGGATATATAACTTATTTGACAATAGTATTTTTAATCTCATATTTTAAGAGAATGTTTTTTATAATGACAATGATTGTAATTGCTCCATTAAATGCTTCTTTATATGCACTTGGAAGAAATGGAAAAGAAAGATTTAATAGATGGTTTAAAGAATTTGTTTGGGGTGTTATGGTTCAACCATTTCACATGTTAATATATAGTATATTAGTTTTAATACCGATGGGAGTTATGAATAGCTCCGGAATTACAATTGGAAGTGGTGTATTCGAAATTCATTATGGAACTTTCGATGCACAAGTATATGCAATAATTGCAATTTCAATGATTAGACCAATAGAAAAATACATGAGGGGAATATTCGGATTTGGTCAAACAGCACTTGATAATGTTGCAAGTTTCGATTCTGGCAAGAAAACATTAGACAAGGGTGTTCAGGTTGTAAAAGAAACAGTAACAACAGCAGGCATGATTGCAGCAGCAGCTGCTACAGGAGGAATGTCATTAGGAATGACTGGAGGAGCTGCTGCAAAAGCAGCTGGAGGAGCTGCTACAAATGCAGCTGGAGAAGCTGTTGCAAAAGCAGCCGGAGGAGCTGCTACAAATGCAGCCGGAGAAGCTGCTGCAAATGCGGCCGGAGCAATGACGGAAGTAGCAACAGAAGCAACAGCAAATGCAACAGCAGAAGCAACAGCAGGTACAGAAGCTGTTACAGAACCTAACACAACGACACCAGAGATGGGAAGCTCTGAAGAATCAAATAATTTAGCTGGAGGAGAGGAAAAACCATATATTGGAGGACAAAATTTATCAACTATGCTATTAAATAAATTGGGAGCAGGCTTGGTAGCAGATTGGGCCCCTTTATTAAACAAAATGAGTGAAAGTTCTAGCCCTTTATTAAATAAGCTGGGCGAGAAAGGCGAAAACTTAAAAGCTAGGTTGAACCTTGAAAACTTTAGCGAGAGTATTTTGTTTAAACCAGAAATGTTAGAGCAATACAAAAAATTAAGAGCAGCTGGACATGAAATGGTAGATACATATTATATAGAAGGTGGTGCACCTAAGGATTGGAATACAAATATTACTCAAGAATATATACAAAATAAAAAAGAAGCTACACTAGCACAGTTTACAAGTAATGAAAAAAATATAAATGATGCAATAAAGCAATTCGGCATAGACAAAAAAATTGATAAACAAACAGGAAAGAACTTTACAAAAGAAGAACAAATAGAACAGGCTAAAGAAAAATTAAAGGCTATGGCACCTTATGCTGGATTAGGAATAGCAGACGTAGCAACAATCAAAAATTTAATGGATAGGAATGTAAAACCAGAGAGAGCACTCCAAACTGTAGCTAAAGACAACAAAGCATTTACTAGATTGGAAAATTTCAAATCAGAGCAAAATATTAGTGTAATGCAAAACATGATAGCAGATAAATTAGGAAAAAGCATAGAATTTAATGCAGGGGATCAAAATGTGGTTCAACAAGTAAATCAACAAGTTCAACAAAATATTTCTGCAGGAGAAGAGTTCATTAGATCAGGTGCAGCGAAGGATCCAGAAACATTAATGAGACTAAACGAATTGCAAAGAAAAATAGATGAAAAAGTAATATTAGGAAGCACTGAGCATTCTTCAAAAACCCAATATATTGCAATAATGGACAAGATAATAGAGAAAGCTGTAAAAGATAATGTAAAAACTATTAAGTTACCAGTAAACAAAAAACTTCCTATTAATGAAGCCATTAAAACTGCAAATAGTAAAGCCGAAAAAGATTCAAAAATAATAGAGGGAATAATGAATGAAGCTTTAAAAGAAAGAAGAGCAGAAACACCTAAGAGATTAAATTAATGACAAGGCGGACTCAAACTAGTCCGCCTTAAAGTGCAAAAGGGAGGAGAACATGTTTCGTAGATGGCTTAGCGAATTTATAAGAAATAATAAGGAAAGAACAAAAAAAATTATAAGATTATTTGGTTTACTAATGCTTGTTGGAATCGGGGCTATGCTAGCATTTAGAGCGGGAAATAACAGTGCTGAAGAAAGTTCCAAAAATACAATCTACAATCCAACAAAAACAATTATTGCTGGGGAAAATGTTAAACAGGAGGAATTCAATGAAGAAGAAAATTTACTAAATTCTTTTGTTGAATACTGCAATAACAATAAAATTAAAGAAGCATACGATTTGCTAACAGATGATTGCAAAGCAAAAATGTACCCTAATTTAGAGACATTTAGGAAAGACTATTGTAATGTTATATTTACACAAAAAAAAGAGTGCAATTTACAAAGCTGGGTAACAAGCAAAAACTATAATACATACAAAGTAACTTTTATAGAAGATATTATGGCAACTGGAAACTATGATAATGTAAAAAAATACGTTGATTATATAACTGTTGAAACAAAAGAACAGAAAAAAAGGCTTAATATAAACAATTATATAAAAAGTGAACAGATAAATAAAATTACAAAAACAGATGAATTGGAAGTACGTGTAGAAAATGCTGATATTTATATGAATAGTGTTAAATACAGTTTGTATGTAAGCAATTTAAGCGGGAAAGATATATTGTTAGATACATTAAGAGATACTTCAAATACTAAACTTATAGGATCAAATGAAGCAGAGTATGAGTTAGATCAAACAAATCTGTTTTCAGCAGATTTATTAATATACGGAACTACAGTAAATAAAAAAATGGAGCTTAGATTTAATAAGCAATATGGTTCAGATATTGAAGAAAAAAATATAGAGTTTAAAAGTGCAATTATGGATTGCAAAGAATATGCAGAAGATATGAATTCATATAAAGGATATAAAAAAATATCAATAAAATTATATTAATGGAGTATTAACATGGCAAAAGAAAATAAACAAAATAAAAAAGGTAGCGGAGCATGGGCAGTAAAGACAATATTGGCTCTAGTGCTAATAATAGTAATAGTTGGAGGAATGTGCTTATCACTATTTACAGGAATTGTAGATATGTTTGTAGAAATGGCAAAAAATTCGATGGAAAAATTAGGAGAGTCTGTAAGCAAGGGCATTAAATGGTTAGGATTAGCGGAAGTAAAAGCAGGAATGCAGACTTTTGTAGTAAACCAGGCTAATGTAGAGAACTTAAGAAATCAATTAGATAGTCAAAATGTAAATGCTGATACATGCGGTATGACAGAAGTAAGAATAAGAAAAATGTTATTGGCGTATGCGGTTTCTAATTCTTTAAGTGATACAGTTTGCGTAGTAGAAACTCAACCAGAAGAAATAATAGAAGATTTTAAACAAAAAAATCCATCATATAAGGACCAAGACATAACAGTTGAAGAAGTTATGAATGTGTATGAACAAGAATATCATTCAGAAAACTCATCATCTGTATGGGTTGCAAAAGATTTAAATTATACATTATATTATAATTCAAAGAAATTCTTTTATTTTAAAGATAGTGATAAAAAATTTGGAGATAATAATGAGGCATGGTTTTTGGGAGCGATGGGTGCTACTACAATATCAACAACAGACGGTTCGAATTTAAAACCGGTTACAGAAGCCGGATTTAAAGAAATAGAAAACAATTTTAGAGCAGCAAATTCTCCACTTAAATCTGAGGCATATAAAGATATGCTATCATCGTATGTTAAAACTGGCCCAGATACTATAAAAATGTATACAGTCGATGCTAAGCAAAAAGAATATTATTTTTGTTTCGAAAATAAAAACATTGAAAAAATTGAGGAACCAAAACAAAAACAAGAAAAACTTGAATATGATATAGATGCTGATAGCGTATATGATATAGGAACACAAGAGATTAACTTAACAGAGTCAATAGATTTATCAAAATACTCAATACCAATAGAGTTAATGATGGATTTATTGAACATGACTGGTAGTGGAGAATTCTTAGAGACTTTTATCGATTATTCACTATCGCAAATCGGTGCATCAGTCACAGCATATTCTTTATCAACAGAATCAAAGCAATATGAGCAGAAAAAGTACAATGTGGATTCTAATTTTGTAATTGAGTTATACGATATGGATAACTATAATGGAGTGGAAAGCGTTGCAGATGGATATAAAGTTGGAAGCTTTGTATATAATCCTCCTATTCCTAGCGAAGAAAATATAGTTAGAACAAATGCTTATGGAGACAATTTTTTAGCATATTATGACATAATTTATAATAGAAAATATAACGGAATAGACATACCAAACAATAGAGTTACAAGCATAAAAAACTATAAACAAATAAGATATAAAGATGGAGATAATTACAATTACGAAAACCCTAATGGGGATATATGTAAAGCTGAAGAATTAGAAAAATATTTAAGAACTGCGTATGAACCAATAGATGATTTGGGAGAGATAAATGTAACAGAAGTAATATGTAGAACTTCGAGCCAGAACAAATGGCAGCTTATGATAAGCAGTATAAATACATGGTATGGAGACTTCTCATATACCTTATCAGAACCTGAAGTATTATACACTACACCAGAAGAGTTTGACAATGCAACACAAGAAGATTATGAAAATTATGACCACAGAAAAATGAAGGATTTTAAAAATTTAAATGAAGAGGAGAAAGAAATAATATATATATGGAATGATATACTAAAACAAGTAAATGCTAGTAACTTAGATGCTAGCAAAGTGGCAAATGTGCAAGATAGTAATGATATATATGATAATGCTATGAAAACTGGAAATGGAAAGGATAATAGAGAACATTTTCAGAATTGGACAATGAGAGGACTATCAGCTATTGCTCAAAATGATGGTGGCGAAAAAAATGATGATCTTGGAGCTGGAGCGGGTTCGGATTACATATATTGTAAATATAAGAAAATAAATGTTAAAGAAGCTATACCAGTTATTAAAACATCAAGACAAGTGATAAACCAAAACAATGTGCAAATGACCAGCTCAGAAGATGATATAGATAAAAAAATGAAACAATTTTTAGCATTGTTAAGAAATGAAACAGGAAAGATTCCAGATCCACTTGACTCTGGCGTGTTTACAGCAAAAGACGCGGATCCATCAATTGTAGTAAAATATGCAGACATATATGAGGGAACAATACCAGCAGGAGATTTGCTGTTAGACAATGGTGCATTAATGTTATTTGAGCTACTAGAAAGTGCAGAAAATACTCAGGGATTAACAAATATATTTAGATATTTAGCATATTTGTACACAGGAACAGATTATGGAGTAACTAGTGCTGCAGGAATTGCAACATTATTTAATACATATCAATATTCGGGAACAAATTATGTTGTAAATACAGCACTTTCTAGCAAGGATATTGTACTAGATGAAAAACAGCTAAAAGAGGTAATATCAAAGTGCTTTTCAGGGCAAGGAAGAACAAATTTGGAAAATTGCATACCACAATTTATTCAGATACAAAATAATAATCATGTAAATGCCGTTTTTGCGATTGCTGTAACTACAATAGAATCATCAAACGGCACCAATTGGGAGGCTATTGAGCCTTCGACATATAACTGGTATAGTATTGGAATATTCGAGAATGAAGAGCGTGTAGGATGGAAGGCATACTCAAGTTTTGGTAATGCAGTATTAGATTTTGGTAATTTAATTAATGGGTCTAATTATTTTAAAGCAGGAAAGACTACAGTTAAAGACATTGCCCCAACATATTGTAATGAACAATGGGGAAACGATGTTATTGCAGAGATGACAAGAATATATAACAGCATAGGAATTTCTGTAAATACTGGAGGAATAGAAGGAAGCAGTGGAAACTTTACTACATTTACTGTAGGAAATAGAACATATACAAACTATAAACAGATAACAGAAGGCTATAAACAATATACCCTAGCAGGATATCCAGATTGTAATTTATATAATTCTGGGTGTGCAATTACTTCTGATGCAATAATTGCGTCTGGATTTGGAGCTAAAGTTACTCCAGTTGATGTTAATAATTTTGCAAAAACTTCAGGATATCCAACTGTGCATGAAAAAATTATTGAACATTACACAGGTATTAGCGGAACTTGGGTTTATACAGATTTAAAAGCAGGTGTAATTGACCAACTTCGCAGGGGTTACCCTGTAATGGTACAAGCTACATCAGGCAAATATGCAGGAAGTAGTGGAACGCATTTCTTTGTAATATTATCTGTTAGTGAAGATGGCAAAAAGGTTTACATTTCTAATCCAAGTTCAAATAAAGAAGGAATAACTACAGGATGGGTAGACTCTAATGATTTGAATACAATAAAAAGATATTTAAAAATGGGGTGAAGCGATTGGAAAAAAGTAAAAAAATAATAATATTAATTGCAGTGATGATTTTTATATTAATCATAATAACAATCCTTCTAATAAATACTAAATTGAAAGAAAAAGAATCTAAAAAAGAGGGTGAAGAGCTAAAACTAGTTATGACATTAGATGTAAAAGAAACTAAAGAAGCTAAAGAATTTAAAAATGTTAATTATTGTGTAAATGATTTTTTTACTGCATTAGGAAATCAAAATACAGACAAAGTGATAGCCTTATTAGATGAAAAATATAAAAAAAACAAAGGAATAGATACTTCTAATGTTTTAACTGCTACTAATGTTTTAAATGGACAATTTGATTATTTCTTTGCAAAAAAAGTTAATTACAAGGAAATTAGCTTTGCCCAAGAATATCAGTACTACATTTATGGAGAAATATATTATGATAATTTTAGTCACAAAAGTGGAATATATATAATTTTAAATACTGATTATGAAAACAACAGTTATAGTGTGCAGTTTGATGATAGAAATATTAAAATAACAGAACAAGAATATGATAATATTGTTGATAAATTAAAAAGCAATAATACAAATGAATATATAGAAGCTACGAATTCAAGCTTTTCACAGATTGAGTTAAACAGCTACAATAGCTTTCCTAATAATAGTACAGATAAGCCAGATATGCTAGAAGAATACTTTAAAAATTATTCAATTATGGCAGTATATAATCCCGAATATGCATATAATGAGCTGCTAGATAAAGATTATAGAGAATCTAAATTTGAGAATGTTCAAGAGTATAAAGACTATGTTGAAAAAAACAAAAATTCAATACTAAATACAGCAATAAGGGAATATACTTCTGAAGATAAAGAAGACTATATAGAATACTTTGTGGTAGATACTAGCGATAATTACTATACATTTAAAGTTAAAGATGTGATGCAATATACTATAGTATTAGATTTTTATACTGTAGAACTAGACCAAATTGCACAGAAGTATGATGCTGGAACAGAGCAGGAAAAAGTTGCAATTAATATTCAAAAAGTAGTTGCAGCGTTAAAGGATAAGGATTATGAATATGTATATAACAAACTGAATGAAAACTTTAGAAACAGCAATTTCAATACTTTAGGAGAATTCGAAAATAAAATGAAAAACATATATACAGGAAAAATGAGCCTAACTTTTAAAGAATTTTCAAATGAGGGAAATACATTTATTTATGATATTAATCTAAAGGGTAGAACTGCAAGCAATAAAAGAGAAACAAATATGCAGATAATTATGAGATTAAAAGAGAATAGGGATTTTGAGATGTCATTTAGTATTAAATAGTGAAGGAGTAAAGTATGGAAGAAAACGAATCTAAACAAGGCAAAGACTTAGCGCAAGAACAAAAAAAACAAGATAAAATTAAAGAAGCAATTAAATTAGCTTTATTAAATAATAAAAACAAAGTAACCTTAGATGATGGAAAATCAACAATTAATTTAGAACTAATGAAAATTGATATAGATAGCGATGAAGCAAATACTGAGAAATTTTCTGTTTGGATTGATGAAGATACGAAAATGGCAGATGTATCAAAATCTAAAAAAGGCATTAAATTTGATTATTATAATTCAGGATTAGCTAAAAGAATACCTTCTAATTTTGAGCTAAATAGAGCAAGAATAATAGCAGAAGAAGAGCAAAGAGAAGATATTAAAATGAGAAAAAATATAGAAAAAGGTAATGCACTAGAAAGTATAAGTTCAGACAGAACCAAACAACAGGAAGCCTTGGCATACCAAATAGAAAGCGGATTAGCAACAGGAAGAGTAGCAGAAATGGAAGTTAATAGAGAATTTTCAGAATCTGAAAATATGAAAATGTTTGTAAAAAGAGCATGGGGAATAAGTTCGCAAAGAATTTTTAGAGCACCAGGAAAAGGTACACATGATTTTAAATATGTCGCTAAAACTACTGGCGGAAAATATCAAGAAATACCACTTTCTACGCAAAGTGAAGGAAGAAACTCAAGCCAAAGTATATTTGTAATGGAAAATGGCACATTAAAAGAAAAAAAAGTTGATTCATTACTTTTAAAAGGAAACTATGGAATTGCAACAGATTTACCAGAAAGTGTAGCAAGCCAAAACACAAAAACTTATTTAGTTTCTAGAACACCTAGTGGACAATATATTGCTATTGCAGCGGGACAAAAGTCTGGTGTAAATAGAAATACATCAGGAGATGTACTTCAAAAAAGTATGATGGCAAGAGGCAGATCTGTGTATGAATTAGAAGATATAATAGACGCAGCAAAAATGGCAGAACAAATTTATGCTTTAAACAAAGATGGAAAACTTACCACGAGAGAAGTCGAAATGGTAAAGAAATTTAAAATAGATAGAAATATGAATGATAAAGAAGTCTTTGATGCAGTTACTTTAGTTGCAGACTTAAAAGACATGGGATATGAGTGCAATGAAATAAAGACAATTTTAAGTGCAAGAAGTAAAGAAGAAATTATGAAACTAGCAAAAGAAGTAGATGATCATTCTAGAGAGAGCTCTGGAAAAACAAAGCAAATGAATGAAGTTAATGAAGATATAGAAAATGCAGGCGGAAAAACCTTGCATGACGGGCATGATGGAGAACGTTTATTTCCAGGAGAAAAAAGATATTAAATAGAAAGATTGTACTTGTAAGCAATTACTAGTACAATCTTTTTATTTAATTAAATATTTAATAATGACAGAAATAAGTCTCTAAAATATGGAATTAACCATATTATTTTAAATAAAATATAAAGAAAAACAGCAGAGATTACTAATGCAAGAATGTTTTTTAATTGCTCTTTAAAAGTCTTTTTATACTTTATTTTATATCCCATATTTTTTAGGCTATTTATATATGCATCATGATAAGCTCTATCAACTGCGTCATGATAAGCCTGTTCCCTTGCTTGCTCTTCTGCACGATAAACATATTCATTTGCAGACTGATATTGGGAAGAAGTGTTTTCAGTAGAAGAGTAATTATTTGCTGAGCTTTTATCACTTCCAGAAGAATACTGTTTTAAAGCATTTTCTAGCTGTTTACAATAATCACTAAGTTTCATAAAATCTTCAACCGAAACAGTTTGAGGAGAAGAGCTCAATTCATAATCATGTAATTCTTCATCATATTGTTTTCTTTTTTCCTCATTAGACAGTATTTCGTATGCTTCAGAGATTTCTTTAAACTTTTCTTCTGCTTCTTGTTTATTTTCCAGATTTGCATCTGGATGGTATTTTTTAGCTAAAAATTTATACACTTTGGAAATTGTTTCTTGAGAGGCATTTTTATTTACTTCTAAAATTTCATAATAGTTTTTCATTTATATACTCCTAATAGTAATATATTAAATTATATCACATCAAAACTAAGAAACACAATAATTAAAAAAATTGAATTTGAATAATTTTAGAGCAAAATTTTTGCATAAACTCCTAAAAATAGCTAAAACTATTATTAGGAGTTGATTTTTTATGAAATTAAAGTCAAAATTAATTTTATGTGTAATGATTTTTTTCTTGATAGCAGGTATATTTACAAGCAGTTTAGCAATGAAAAACTATCAAACAGTAAGCACGCCAACAGGATTTGTTACAGCAACAACATTAAATGTAAGACAAGGACCGCGGAACAAATTTTGGAATAGTAACAAAAGTATATAAAAACCAGTATATAAGATTATTTGCAAAAATAGGGGATTGGTATATTGTACAAACGGATAATGATTATATTGGAGCAGTTAGCAGTAAATATATTAAACTAATATATCCTAATACTCGGAAATGCGGGGAACAATTCTAGCACAACAAAGCCAAATGCAAACAATACTACCAAAAGTGAACTAACAGCTGATGAACAAGAGGTATTTGATTTGATAAATGCAAAAAGAGTTGCAAATGGATTGTCTGCATTAAAAATAAATGATGAAGTACAAAATGTTGCAAGAATAAAGGCACAAGATATGGTTGACAATAGTTACTTTTCTCACACTTCACCAATTTATGGTTCGCCATTTGATATGATGAAAAAATTTGGAATAAGCTATAAAACAGCAGGAGAAAATATTGCAGGAAACTCAAGCAATAGTGGGGCCGTAAATGCATGGATGAATTCAGAAGGCCATAGAGCAAACATCTTAAATAGTAGCTTTAATTATACGGGGATAGGTGTTGTAAAAAGTCCAAAATATGGAAAGATATATGTGCAAATGTTTATAGGAAAATAAAACTAAATTATGCATTTTTAATGCTTTATTTAATAAAATTTAAAAGGTGATTTTATTGAATAATATAAAAAAAATAATAATTGGATTTATAATTGCGCTAGCAAGTTTTAATGCGAACGTATTTGCATACGAAATAGAAGAAGAAACAGATTATGTGTGGCTACAGGAAGAAATAGAAAATGTTTCTACAAATGCTTCAAAAGAACCAAGTATTCTATCAAGAAGTGCAATTGCTTTTGATAGAAATTCAAAAATAATATTATATGGTAAGAATTATGACAAAGAAGTTCCAATGGCAAGCACAACAAAAATAATGACAGCAATAGTATTTGTAGAAAACAATAAAAACTTAAATGAAGAAGTAGAAGTTTGTAAACAGGCCGCAAGTATAGGGGGCTCAAGGTTAGGACTAAAAACAGGTGATAAAATAACAAAAGAGGATTTGCTATATGGGTTAATGCTTTGCTCACGGGAATGATGCTGCAATCCAAATAGCCGTAAGTACTGCGGGAAGTGTAGAAAATTTTGCAGATTTAATGAATAAAAAGGCACAAGAATTAAATTTAAAACATACTCATTTTATAACTCCACATGGATTAGACGAAGAAGGACATTATACAACTGGATATGAACTTGCTTTAATTGCTGATTATGCTTTAAATATTGAAAAAATAGCAAAGGTTGTAAGTACTAAAGTGCATAATGTAAATATAAATGGAAATATAAAAACAATAACAAATACAAATGAACTGCTTGGATATTTAGACGGTGTAAATGGCATAAAAACTGGATTTACAAATGGGGCAGGAAGATGTTTAGTAACGTCAGTAACAAGGAATGGATTTAATATTATAACAGTTGTACTAGGAGCCGATACTAAAAAAATAAGGACAAAAGATTCTATTAATTTAATAGAGTATATATATAAAAATTATGAAATAGTGGATTTAGAAGAACTAGTTAATAAAGAATTTGAAGAATGGAAAAAAATAAATGCTAATAGAATTGTTGTAAATAAAGGCGAAAAGAAGAGCCTAAAAATAGGCTTAGATACTTTTAAATATAAATTATATCCAGTAAAAAAAGAAGAGATTGATAATATAAAAATAAATATAAGTTCTCTAAAATATTTAGAAGCACCAGTAGAAGAAAATACTAAAATTGGAAAAGTTACAGTGCAAATTGGCGATAGTAATGTGGGCAGTATAGATATAATTACAAAAAATATAGTAAATAAGAAAAGTGCAAGATTTTACTTTATAGAATTAATAGGGGATTTTAAGAATGTATATATGCAATTAATTGAGTAAGCAAAAAAATAAAGACTTTAAAAGTCTTTATTTTTTGGAGGCGACACCCGGATTCGAACCGGGGAATCAGAGTTTTGCAGACTCGTGCCTTACCACTTGGCTATGTCGCCGAATATTCAAAATTTAGATTGTGAACTACTTAATTATATTCAAGTTATTTAACAGATATTCATAATTAAATAGTAGATATTTATATTGGAGCGGGAAACGGGGCTCAAACCCGCGACCTCTGCCTTGGCAAGGCAGCGCTCTATCAACTGAGCTATTCCCGCAAAAATTAAAGCATATCTATAATAGCAAATTTATATAAAAAAGTCAATAGAAAATGTCTGTTAGTTTTAAAATTTTCAAAGTAATATGCTTATAGAAAGTTAAACTGAGAATAAGTAATAATTGTTAAAATCTTTTTTACATAATATGTTGATAAATAACTAAAAATATTGTATAATTAGTATGTAGCCTTAGATTTGCGTGTTTTTGGTGTGCAAAAAAATTAGAATATATTTTATAATAAATAGATGTTAAAAAACGCCTAAAAGCTACGGAAATAAAGAAAAAAGAAAAATAACGATTTGGATTAAATGAATACACAAAAAATGTAATAAAAATGTAATATTTAACACTAAAAAAACACAAAACCCTTAAAAATAGCTTCCGTAAGGCGATAAAAGCCAGTTTTTAAGTAGAAAAAATTACATTTTATAAAGGTATTGATTTAATTTTAAAAAAAATTATAATATATATAGTTAGTATTTTGTAAAGAGGAAGGTAAGTTATGAAGAAGATTAAGATTTTATTAATGGCATTAGTAGTAGCATTAATTTTAACAACAGTACTAAGTTCAAATGCTGTATATGCAGCAGAAGGGAAAAGAAACCTTACATATCAAAGAACAAGACCATATAGTGATGATGATGGAGATAATAACATAGACAATGAAGAATATACCTTTGCTGCTAGTAAAGATGGTCGAGACTTCAGGTATTCAATAGTAAAGATATTTGATTACAATAAAAGAGAATTAGAAACTCCATATAAAAAATTCGAAGATAGCTTTTACTGTATAAGAGGAGGAAAAGGCTTTGGTAGTGTGGAATTTGGTAACAATAGTTCTGCAAACTCAACAGAATATACAGTAATAGAAGATATGAAATCTAATGCTAATGATGTAATTGCCAAATATAAAGAATTATATAATATTAACTTAGATAGAACAGAAAACATTACTTTTAATGAGAAAACATATAACAATGTTAACATATATAATGCAATGTTATGGATAGCAGATAATGCATATTTACCAGTAAGTACAGAAAAATACAAAGCAGAAGAATATAAAACAGAATTACTAACAAAAATAGGAATTGCAAAAGTAAACCAAGGTATGATAACAGATGATGATTTAGAAGTAATTCAACAGTTGGCTTTTTGGTATTTTGCAAACTATGACGAAAATGGAAAAAGTGAATCAGTATCAACAACAAATTCAACACCAGTTAATTTGTTAGCTATAAATGAGAGTAATGATGTATTTGGAACAAGAAGAGCAAACTATTTAAACAGAATATATCAATATTTTATAGAAGGAGCATTAAAAGAAGGTTCAAATCCAGCTAGCCAAATAAGAGAAACAACTAATAGTGATAGTGTAAATATAAAATTTGATAAAAATACAAAATTTGGAGTAGAAGATAAAAGTAGTACAGGGGCAGTAATAAATCCTTATGAAAACTATTATTTAATAGGACCATTCAAAATTACAACAACTGAAACAAGATACAACGATTTTGAATTAGCATTAAAAGATGGAAAGGGAAATATTATTAATCAATATTTCTATTTTGAACAAACAGAAGATACATTAAAAAGAATACAAATTTTTGATGTTATAAATTCAGCAGGAAATAAAGTTGAATTAGAAGATGTTGCATATAATAATGAATATTATATTAAATTATATAAATCAGCAATGGAATTTGTTGATATAGACTGTTCAAAATTTTCACTAAAAGTATCAAAAACAGGAAAAAGGGCAACAGCAAACTTCTTGTATGCTACAGGAAATGACCAAGCAGTAATCGAAATAAAAAGAGATAAAGCAGAGGCAGAAGACGAAATATCAACAGAAGTGCCAAAAAGATTCGACTTAGCACTACGTAAATTTATAACAGCAATTAAACGTGCAGAAAAAAATATAGAAGTTGCAGATAGAACACCAAGAGTAGATACAACAACTTTAATAAATGGTATTAAAGATGACAGAACAGGAGAAGTAGAGTATACAGCAACATATACACATCCAAAAGACAAACAAAAAGTAGAAACTGGAGATATAGTTACATATAAAATAAGAGTATATAATGAAGGACAGGTAGATGGAACAGCAACAGAAGTAACAGATTACTTGCCAGCAGGTCTAGAATTAGTTGCTGAAAGCACAATAAATACTAAATATGGATGGAAAACAGGAGAACAAATAACATTAAAAGATGGTTCAAAAATAACACCAATAACATCTGATTATTTAAAGAACACAACTATAAAAGCATTTGATAAAACAAAAACATCAGAAGCTACAGAAGGAATCTGGCAAAAGGCAGAAAAAGGTGAAGGCGGATTATATTATGCAGATTTAGAAGTAGAATGCGAAGTTGTAGCAACAGCAAGTGGAGTAGAGCAAAATTTAAGAAATATAGCAGCAATAACAGCAGATAGCGGAGATGATGATGACTCTGTACCAGAAAAACCAAATTTAGATGATTACACTCCACCAACAGACAATAGCACATATCAAGAAGATGATGATGACTATGAAGGTTTAGTTTTACCAGGGAAAACATTTGACTTGGCATTAAGAAAATATATAACAGAAGTTAATGGTACAAAACTAGAAGATACTAGAGTACCAGATATAGATATAACTAAACTAGCAAGTGGCGAAGCAACAACAGCAGACTATAAGCATAAAAAGTATCCAGTTGAAGTAAAAACAGGAGACATAGTAACATACAGATTTACAGTATATAATGAAGGCGATACAGAAGGATATGTATATTCTATAACAGATTATTTACCAAAAGGTTTAGAATTTGATGCAGAATCAAATCCAGAGTTTATAGAAGCTAAAGCTCCAGGCGAATATACAGCAGAGGAATTAGAAGGAAAAAAATATACTTATGAAATAGAAGGAAATAAATTGATAATTAATGAAATAAAATCTATTCAATTAATAACTGGCGGACATTTTATATTTAGATTAGAACCATTTGATGGAGAAAAATTAGATAGTGAATCTATAGATATTAAATTTAAAGTAACAGCAAAAGAATCAGTTAACGATCAAGTTTTAACAAATGTTGCTACAATGTATTATAAAAACGGTATTGTCTCAACAGCATTTGAAGAAATTAAAGATAGAGATTCTAAACCAGAAAACTTTACTGAGCCAACAGCAGAAGATTTACTAGAGCCATTACCAGGATATAAAGGAAACGAAGAAAACAAAAATGATTTAACAGATTCTAAATATCATTATAAAGGTCAAGAAGATGATGATGATTTTGAGAAAATAATTATAAAAGGAACACCTTTTGACTTATCACTTCGTAAATTTATAACAAAACTAAATGGAACAGAATTAAAAGATGAAAAAGATAGAACACCAAAAATAAATACAAGTAAGTTAAATACAATAGATTCAACAACAGGAAAGAAAATAACAACAGCAGAATATGTTCATCCTAAAGATGCTGTAACAGTAAGAAAAGGAGATATAGTTACATACAAAATAAGAGTATATAATGAAGGCGAAAGAAATGGATATGCAACAGAAGTAACAGACTACTTACCAGAAGGACTAGGTTTCTTACCTAACTATACAAGTAATAGCATTTGGGCAATACCAAAAACAACAGATGAAGCAACAGGAAAAGAAGTATTACCAGAGGGAGTTGAAATAAAGAATTTAGTTGGAGAAAATGGTTTCTATAAAGACGAATCAGAAATAGACAAAAATAAAATAAAATTAGAAGATTTTAAAGATCCAATAACAGGTGAAGTACCAACAGATTATAGCCAAATACAAATAGTAACAGGCGAAAGAGCAGCAATATCAACAAAGGCATTAAAAGAAAAATTAATAAAAGCATATAAATCACAAAAAAATGATGAAGATTTATGGCAACAAAGTACAAACGATAAAGACGATGGATTATTTTATCAAGAAGTTGAAATAACATGTATTGTTTTAAAAGAAAACACATATAAAGGAATATTAAAGAACGTTGCAGAAATAACAGAAGAGTATGACGAGGAAGGAAATAAAATAGAAAAAGTAGGTGACGACAGAGATTCTGAACCAAAAAATGTTTATGAAGATGATAAACATACACCAGGTAAAGAAGAAAACGGATATACACCAGGTGAACAAGATGACGATGATTTTGAACAATTACAATTAAAATATTTTGACTTAGCACTTCGTAAATTCATAACAAAAGTAGACGGAGAGGCACCAGAAACATCAAGAGAACCAATACCAGATGTAAGTACATTAATAGATGGAACTTATGATAGAAATGGCAAAAAAGAATATACAGCAACATATAATCATCCAAAAGATCCATTATGGGTAAAAAATGGAAGCAAAGTAGAATATACAATAAGAGTTTACAATGAAGGATCAGAAGATGGATATGCTTATGAAATATCAGATGATATACCAAAAGGACTATTATATGAACCAGAAGATGATACAAACAAAGCTTATGGATGGACAATGTATAGAGAAATGACAGAAGAAGATAAAGATATAGCAAAAGAAGACATTATAGAATATAATGGTAAAAACTATACAATAACAACAAAAGTAGAAGAAGCAACAATGATAAGAACAAGATACTTAGAAAAAACACTAATAAAAGCATTTGATTCAGAAACAAAAACATTAAGCTATGCAGATGTAAAAGTAGTATTTACAATAAAAGAGCCAGAAGAGTTTGACAAAGATAGAGTAATAATAAACAAAGCACAAATAACAGAAGATAGTGGAGACGACGAAGACTCAACACCAAATAAATGGCAAGATGAAGATGATGAAGACATAGAAAAAGTACGTATACCAATCTTTGATTTAAGCTTATTAAAATGGGTAACACAATCAATAGTAACCGTTGATGGAAAAACAACTACAACAAATACTGGATTCAAACCAAATCAAGGTTTAACAGAAAGTACAGGCGAAGATATTAGAGATAATGATACAGCAGAACCAATAGCAAAAGTAGAGTTAGACAAGAAGAAGTTAAAGAAAACTGTAGTTAAATTTGTATATAAAATAAGAGTAACAAACGAAGGAGAAATTCCAGGATATGCAACAGAAGTAACAGATTATATACCAGAAGGTTTAGAATTCCATGTAGAAGATGGAAACAACAAACAGTATGGATGGGTTGAATCAGGAGAAGACAAGATAGTAACAAGAGCATTAGAAACTGTATTATTAAATCCAGGAGAATCAAAAGAACTAGAAATAACATTTAGATGGATAAACAGTGAAAAGAATCTAGGACAAAAAATAAACATAGCAGAAATATCAGAAGATGCAAACAACTACAATACAGATGATATAGATTCAACACCAAATAACAGAGAAAACCCATATAAAGAAGAACAAGAAGACGATGACGACTTTGCATTAGTAATACTATCAATAAAAACAGGTGCAACAGAATTTATGAGCTATTTTACACTAATAACAATAGCACTTGCAATTATAGCTGGAGGAATATTCTTAATAAAGAAATATGTATTAGTATCATAAATTAAAACAAAAAGAGATTAGAATTTAATTCTAATCTCTTTTCGTTTTAAAATAAATTGTAATTATATTCAAAATCCAATTTGTATTATAATGGAAATTTTTTAAATTTATTTACAAATACAATTTTATTATGTTATAATTTGTGTTATAAGGAGAAGATATAATGAATCAAATATTATCAACGGAAGATCCAAATAAAAAGAAAACAAAATATACAAATAATTCAACTGATTTAAAGAAAATAGTTAAAGTTTTTAGTATCGCGATTCTAATTTTTGGTGCAATTCTTATAGGAATATATTCATATAAATTAATTAATAAAAACAAAATTACAAAATTAGCAAAACCAGAAGTAACACTTGAACAATTAGAAAATGAAGTTGCAATTACTGCAAAGGCAGAAGCTGGAATAAATAAAGTAATATATTCTTGGAATTCAGAGGAACAGACAGAAAAGCCTTTGAATGGAAGCAGTGAATATAATGAAGCTATAGAAATACCAAACGGAGAAAATACTTTAACAGTAAAAGTGATTGACCAAAACGGACAAGTAGTTGAAACAAGTGGTACATATATTGGGACTAAAGATACAGAAAAACCAAAAATAGTTGTAGACGAAGAGGAAAAAACAAAAATAATAATAACAGATGAAACGGAACTTTCGTATGTAACATATAAATGGGAAGATGAAGATGACCAAAACCTTGTAAAAGTAGAAGCACAGCCAGAAGAGGGAGAAGAAGTTCCTAAAAAAGTAGAAATAAATATTACTGCAAAAAAAGGAACAAATACATTAATAGTGACAGCTGTAGACGCAGCAGGAAATACAGAAACATTAAAGAAGATATATAAAGGAGTTACAGATCCAGAAATAGAAGTATATAGGGAAGGAGAAAAATTATACCTAAAAATTACACATGAACTTGGATTTAAAAAAGTAGAATTTTCAATAAATGGTCAATCTATGACTTATGACGATAAATATTCTAAATATGAACCAACCAAAAAAGAATTGTTTTATAGTTTTGACTTGAAAGATGGAAAAAATGAAGTTGCTATAGTTGCAACAAGTAATGAGGATACAACGAAAACATATATTGGACAATGCCAATATCCATAGAATACTAATGATAGGAGAAAAAAATGATTAAAGAAATACATATTATAGACTGTAATAATGATTTAATAATGATGATAAGAGGAATGTTTGAACAGGAAAAGGCTTTTAGATTTAGAAATATAAATCCAGAAAAGTTAGATATTTCATTAAAAAGCATACCTAGTCTTATAATAATAAATGAAGAATCAGCTAATACAGATGTTATAGAATTGTGCAAAAAAATTAGAAAGAATGAAGACAATAGTATAACACCTATAATAGTAATAACAGATAATGATTCAAAAAAGCATAAAATAGATATTTTAGAAAAATCAGTAGAATATGTTATTTCAAAAAAAGATATAAAAAATTATTTGTATTATATAATAAAAAATTTATCAAGATTATTAACTGTAAACAGAACAGTAAGTCCGCTTACTGGTTTGCCAGGCAATTTACCAATACAAACAGAACTTAAGAAAAGGTTATTAAAAAAAGAACCTTTTGTGGTTTTATACATAGATTTAGATAATTTCAAAGCATATAATGATGTATATGGATTTTTAAAAGGTGACGAAATAATAAAGTTAACTGCAAAAATAGTAACAAAGCATATACACGCATTAGAAAGTACAGATGCATTTGTAGGACACATTGGTGGAGACGATTTTGTTGCAATAACAAATGATGACATAGATTATGAAACAATATGTCAAAACATAATTGCGGAATTTGATGTAGAAGTTCTAAAACTTTTTAATGATACAGACATTGCAAGAAGATACATTGAAGTTCAAAATAGAAAGGGAATAATGGAACAATTTCCATTAACTTCTATTTCAATTGGAGTAGTTGTAGCAGATGCAAAAAGGTTTGCAAACACATTAGAAATAGGAGAAGTAGGAGCACAAGTAAAACATTTATCAAAAACAACAATGGGAAGTTCTTATGCAATTGATAGAAGAGATTAAAATAAGAAGAATAACATTAGTAAACACCTCATATATATTATGTATGAGGTGTTTTTTATGGTAGTAATAAATAAAAAAAAGATAATATTTTGGGCGGGAATAATTGCAACATTTATATTCATGTATTCAATTACTGCATACAATGTAAATAATACAAAAAATAAAACCGTTGCAACAGTAGCTCTACCGGTAAACAACAAAGTAATTGTAATAGATGCAGGACACGGCGTTCCAGATGAAGGAGCTCAAAGCAGTAATGGAACAACCGAAGCAGAAAGTAATTTAAAAATAGCATTAAAAGTGCAAAATCTGCTAGAACAATCTGGCGCAACTGTAATACTTACACGCTCAGATGAAAATGCAATATATGATTTGGACAGTAATACATTAAAACAAAAAAAGATATCAGATATTCATAATAGAGTAAAAATAGGAAACGAATCAAGTGCAGATATATTTGTATCAATCCATCTAAACAAAATACCACAGCAACAATATTGGGGATGGCAAACATTTTATAAGCAAGAAAGTCCGGAAGGACAAAAACTAGCAACATGCATACAAAATAGTTTAAATCAAACAATACAAAAGCAGAATGATAGAGTACCATTAAAAATAGATAATGTATATATAATAAAACATGTAGAAATACCAATAAGTATAGTGGAATGTGGTTTCTTATCAAATCCAGAAGAAGAACAACTGTTACTAACAGATGATTATCAAACAAAACTAGCTTGGGGAATATATACTGGAATAATGGATTATTTTTATAATATGTGATAAAATAGCCCTGATGAACAAGATTCATCAGGAATTTTTTTTGAAGGAAGAAAATATGAAAGATTATATTAATGTTATTGGAGGAGGATTAGCTGGCTGTGAAGCTGCTTATCAGATTGCTAAAAGAGGTATTAAAGTGAAATTATATGAGATGAAACCTAGTGTTTTTTCTCCTGCTCATTCGAGTAATAATTTAGCAGAGGTTGTTTGTAGCAACTCTTTTAAATCAAATGCAATTACAAATGCATGTGGATTACTAAAACAAGAATTAAGAGAACTTGACTCACTTCTTATAAGATGTGCAGATTTAACAGCTGTTCCAGCAGGACAAGCGTTAGCTGTAGATAGAGATGAATTTTCTAAGTTGGTAACTAAAAGCATAGAAGAAAATGAAAATATAGAAGTTATAAGAAAAGAATTTTTTGGGAGTTTAGAAAATGATGCTATAACTATTATTGCAACAGGACCACTTACATCAGATAAAATGGCAGAACAAATTTTAAAAGTAACAGGAGAAAATAAGCTGTATTTTTATGATGCAGCTGCACCAATTGTAGAAAAGAGCAGTATTAATATGAATATTGCTTTTTATGGAGATAGATATTCACAGGAAAAGAAAAAAGAAGAAAGTATAGAAGAATGGAAAGAAAGATTAAAAGAACAAGAAGATACAAGCTATATAAATCTTCCGTTTAATGAAGAGGAGTATTTAAATTTCTATAACGAACTTATAAACGCGGAGGTCGTAACTCTACATGAATTTGAAAAAAGAGAAATTTTTGAAGGATGTATGCCAATAGAAGTAATGGCAAAAAGAGGAGAAGATACAATTAGATTCGGACCATTAAAACCTGTTGGATTTGATGATCCAAGAACAGGAAAAAGGCCATACTCAGTAGTGCAACTAAGACAGGACAATACTAGTGGTACATTATATAATTTGGTAGGCTTTCAAACTAATTTAAAATTTGGAGAGCAAAAAAGAGTATTTTCTATGATACCAGGGTTAGAAAATGCAGAATTTGTAAAATATGGTGTTATGCACAGAAATACATATATAAATTCACCAAAATTGTTAAATAAAGAAGGCAATTTAAGAACTAATAATAATATTTTCTTTGCTGGGCAAATAACAGGAGTAGAGGGATATGTAGAATCGATTGCGTCAGGTTTATTTGCTGGAATAAATGCAGTAAAAGAGCTAAAACAAGAAGAAAAAATAATTTTCCCAGAAGAAACAGTAATAGGAGCATTAACAAATTACGTTTCTTCACCTAATGAAAAATTTCAACCAATGAATGCAAACTTTGGAATACTACCACCATTAGAAGAAAAAGTTAAAGATAAAAAGAAGAGATATGAAAAAATGGCCGAAAGGTCTTTGAAAAATGTAATATATAAAAAATGCATCAATTAAAAATTTAATTGGTGCATTCTTTATATATAGATAACTATCTTACGTTAGGATCAGTATCTTTTTGCCTTGCAGCATTGTGTAAATTTTCTTTATATTGTTCATTAATGTACTTTTGAACGATTTCTGAATTATACTCGTCCTTTGATAATTTTACATCATCTAGGAAATCAGATTTTTGAGTAGGTGCAGGTGTTGGAGCTGGTGCTGGATCTGGGTTTCTTCTCGATTTTAATTCATTAATCTGGTATTTTAATCTTTGTATTGGATGACGGAACCAAGATGGTTTTTCTACAGGAACAGGTGGAGTTGACTTTGGAGCGGTTGGTTGTAGAGGATTAGGTTCTTTAGCCACTGACAAGCTGTCCATAGCTTTATCATAATTATTTATAGATTTTTCACAGCCTAATATTTGCTTGCTTATATTACCATACGAATGTAGACTTTCTAATATTTTTTTATCTATTTGAGGGTAATTTTTTTCAAAAAAATCAACTAAATCTGAACGCCTGTCTGCAAGAGATTTTGTAGATGCAGTTTTTTCAGATGTTGCATCAGCAAGTTCTTTTTGTTCGTCTGGTGTAACAGGTGGAACAGATTTGTATTTTTCTATTACTTTGTCACATTTTCTTATAGACTTTTCGTAACCATCAATACCTTTTAACCATTTTTGAACGTTTGGATGTGAGTCAACAATTAGCTTTATTGTTTCTAATTGCTGTTTTTTATCAAGTTCTTGTTTTTTCTTTCTATCATATTTTTTATAAAGTATTGAATCAAGTTTTTGTTTAACTTCAGGGTCTTTACTTAAATCGGCAAATTTTTCGTCTACAACTTTTTGCTGATTGTCTAAAAAGCTACTAGCTTTTTCTAGCTTACCTCTTAAAGCAAGTATATCCTTACTTAATATTTCTAAATCTTTTTTTAGAGCATCAGCTGTAGTTTTATCATTCCTTGATAAAGCATATTGCATTTCGGCTTCTTTTACTTTGAAATCTTTTATATTTAAGTCAAGATCTTGTTGAAATTGTTCTATTTTATCTTTTAACCCTCCGGGTGCTGTTAATTTACTTAAAAAATTATTTTCTTTTGAATAAGCATTATTTAAATCTTTTATAGTAGCCATAATTACCTCCTAATTAATTATTTTTATTTAATATATCATCACAATCTTTTAACATATCATTTACTTTTGAAGCTAGATCATCCAACTCTATTTTTAAGTCTGCTAACTCCTCAAGTGATAATTTTTCTAGATCTTCATTAGTTATATTTATGAATTCGTTTTCCATAAACATCCTCCTCTCTTGTGCAAATACAATCTTACATTTCTATTATACAATAATTAGAAAAATATGTCAATGTCAACACAAAACTAATTAGTAGAGCACTGAAGGGACTTTTCATACTAAACAATAACAAAAAAATTAAAAAACTTTGTAAAAAGTATTGCATTTTATAATCTAATCGTATAAAATAAGTTCAAAGTGGAGCGAAGTGGAGGAAAGTGGAATAAAAATCCTCAAAAGTGAAAAGAGGTGGAACATTTGTTAATAGGCGAATATGAGCACTCAATTGATACAAAAGGTAGACTTATAATGCCTTCTAAATTAAAAGAAGACATTGGAGAAAAGTTTGTTATAACACAAGGTCTAGATGGATGCTTGTTTGTATATTCGCGGAAACGAATGGAAAAACTTCGAAGAAAAATTAAGAACATTTCCACTTACAAATAAAGATGCAAGAGCATTAAAAAGATTTTTCTTAGCAAGAGCTACTGAATGCGAACTTGATAAGCAAGGAAGATTTTTAATAAATAGCAATTTAAGAGAGTTTGCAGGACTAGAAAAAGAAGTAGTTATAATAGGAGTATTAGACAAAATAGAAATTTGGAGCAAAGAAAAATGGCTTAAATATAGTGAAGAAGAAAATCTAGCAGCAGATGAAATTGCAGAAAGAATAGAAAACTTAGGTATATAACTTGAAAAAGTTTATATAAAACACAAAAGATAAAAAACAAGATACTAAAGATTAAATTATTAAATACAAAAGAAAGCAAAATATACTAAAGAAAAGAAATACAAAAGATAAAAGAAGTACTAAAGAAAACTAGTACAAAAGAGAAATTGAAAAAACACCAAAGAAAATATTCTAAAAATAAATTACACAAAAGATTACAATTATAATTTACTTAACAAGTAAAATTATACACACTAAAGAAAAAATATTAAGTACAAAAGAAATTAATACGACTTTTTAAGAGGGGTTGTAAAAAACACACAAAAGAAAAATGGCGAAAGCCAAAAGAAACAAAAGAATTATATAAACAAAAGAGGAAGACAGTTGGTACATATATTTTTACCAACTGTTTAATGCTATTTTTTTAGTTGAGGTTTAAATTGGAAAAGATAGAATTTAATCATGTATCAGTATTACTAAATGAATGTATAGAAAATTTAAATATAAAACCAGACGGAATATATGTAGACGGAACAATGGGCGGTGCTGGACACAGCTTAGAAATAGTAAAAAAACTTTCTGAAAAAGGCATGCTTATTGGAATAGACAGAGATGAAGAAGCTTTAGCAGTAGCAGAAGAAAGGTTAAAAGATTTTAACAATGTAAAATATGTACATGATAATCACGATAATATAGATGAAATAATTAAAAATCTAAATATAAAAGGCGTAGATGGAATTTTACTAGATTTAGGAGTTTCTTCATATCAAATAGATGAAAAGACAAGAGGATTTACATATATGGATGACGGACCTCTAGATATGAGAATGGATAAATCTCAGAAACTTACAGCCGAATATATAGTAAATAACTACAAGGAACAGGATTTAGCAAGAATAATATTTGAATATGGCGAAGAGAAATTTTCTAGAAGAATTGCAAAAAATATTTGCGAATATAGAAAAAATAAAAAGATAGAAACAACTGGAGAACTTGTAAAAATAATAGAAAAGAGTATTCCGGGTAAGTTTAGAGAAAAAAATTCTCATCCAGCCAAAAGAACATTTCAAGCAATACGTATAGAAGTAAATAATGAAATAGAACCTTTGTACAATACGATAAAAAATTCGATAACAGCTTTAAATAGTAAAGGAAGATTATGTGTAATAACTTTCCATTCACTAGAAGATAGAATGGTAAAAAAAGCATATGTAGATGCAGAGGGAAAATGTACTTGTCCAAAAGATTTACCTTATTGTGTGTGTGGAAATGTAAGTCTTGGTAAAATTATAACTAAAAAACCAATTTTACCAACAGAAAAAGAAATGCAAGAAAATTCAAGAAGTAGAAGTGCAAAATTAAGAGTATTTGAAAAGATATAAAATATATAATGAATTTTGAAGGGGGTGTATAAAAGTGCCAAGAAATTTTAGTAAATATCAATATGAAACAAGTCCAAGAAAACTTGAGCCAGAATATACACCTGTAAAAAATCCATATAAAAAGAAAAAAACAACAGCAAGAAAAGTACAAACAACAAATAAAAATAAAGTAAATGAAATAAAAAAGAGAAAAATGAAAGTAATAAAATATATAGCAATAGGCTTTTTAATAATTTTTGGTATAAGTTTAAGAAATTCACAGATAGACGAGAATTTTGCTAAAATACAAAACTTGAAGTCGGAATTAGCAGAAGTAGAAAAACAGAATGCTCAATTAGAAATAGCGATAGAAAATGGAATGAATTTAAACAACTTAGAACAAGAAGCAAAAACACAATTAGGAATGCAAAAATTAAATTCAAAGCAAACAATATATATGACACTTCCAAAAAATGATTACATTGAACCGGCCTCAGAAGAAGTGATAATAGACGAAAAAGAGTCTCCTTTTAAGGTAATAATAAATACAATTAAGAATATATTTAAATAAGATTAGTATTAGATAAATAAATAATACTAATCTTATTTTTATTATATTAGGAGAATTTATGAAACCTACAAATATTAAAAGAAAAAGAAGATTAAGAAATATGATATTTATTACTTTTACATTATGCTTTTTGCTGATTGTAAGGATTGGAGTAATACAGTTCGTACAAGGATCGGAATTACAGTCAATGGCGTATTCTCAACAAACATTAAATAGAAAAATAAATCCTAAAAGAGGGACAATATATGATAGTACTGGCAAAAATGTATTAGCAGTAAGTGCTAGTGTGGAAACGGTTTCTGTAACACCTAAAAATATAGCTCCACAAAACAAGGAAAAACTAGCAAAAAAGATGGCAGAGATATTTGATCTAAATTATGAAAATGTTTTAAAGAAAGTAAGTAAAAGAAGTTCGATAGAAACAATTGTAAAAAAAGTTGATAAAGAAAAAACAAATGAACTTAGAGTTTGGCTAGAAGAAAATAATATTGTAACAGGAGTTAATATAGATGAAGATACAAAAAGATATTATCCATATAGCACACTTGCATCTAATGTTATAGGATTTACAGGAAGCGACAATCAAGGCTTGGAAGGGATTGAAAGCAGGTATGATAACATATTAAAAGGTGAGCAAGGTAAAATATTGAAATTGACAGATGCCACAGGTTCTGAATTGGGAACGGCAGGAGAGGATTATGTAGAAGCGGTAAATGGAGATGATTTAATATTATCAATAGATATGACAATACAGTCTATTGCAGAAAAATATTTGGCACAAGCTTGTGTTGATAATGTTTGCACAGGTGGAGGAAATATAATAATCTCAAATCCAAAAACTGGAGATATTTTAGCAATGGCTAATTATCCAAATTATAATTTGAATGAACCATATTTAATAAATGAAGAAGATTTAAAGATTGTGTGGGATGACTTATCAGCAGGAGATAAATCAAATGCACTTGCTCAAATGTGGAGAAATAAAGCAATATCAGATACTTATGAGCCTGGGTCTACATTTAAGCTTGTAACTGCATCTGCTTCTTTAGAAGAAGGAATAACTGATACAGACAGGGCTGGAGAGTTTTGCTGCACTGGTTCTATAAACATTGCAGGAACAAGAATAAAATGCTGGAGATATTATAGACCGCATGGAGCAGAAAGTTTAAGGCAAGCATTAATGAATTCCTGCAATCCAGTTTTTATAGGGCTACGGGCAGAAATTAGGAGTGGAAACATATTATAAATACTTAGAGAAATTTGGATTACTTTCTAAAACGGGAATAGATTTACCAGGAGAAGCAGGCAGTATATTTTTAAAAAAAGAAAAAGTTGGCCCAGTGGAACTTGCTACAATATCATTTGGTCAAAGATTTGAAGTAACACCAATACATATGCTTACAATGTTATCTACAATTGCAAACAATGGAAAAAAATTTACGCCAAGATTAGTAAAGGCGACAATAAATAGTAAAACAGGAGAAAGACATGATATAGAAGTAAAACAAGGAGAACAAGTAATATCAGAAGAAACAGCAAAGAAAGTACTTAGTATGATGGAATCTGTTGTATCAGAAGGAACTGGAAAAAATGCCAGAGTAAGTGGATATTCGATTGGTGGGAAAACAGGAACATCAGAAGATGGAGTAAATACAGGAAAATATGTAACATCGTTTGTTGGAGTAGCAGATATACCAGATCCAGAAGTAGCGATTATAATTATTCTATATAATCCAACTGGAGAGGGAGGACACCAAGGAGGCGCAATAGCAGCACCAATAGCTTCACAGGTTTTACGGAGAGGTACTTCCATATTTGGAAACAAAAAAACAAGAAGAGGAAGTAATAGAAACAGTAACAATGCCAGAAGTGACAGGGATGTCCATAACTGATGCAAAAAAAGCACTAAAAGAATTAGGGCTAGAGGTAGAAATTGTAGGGGAAGGAGAAATAATTACAAATCAACTACCTAAAAATGGGATAAAAATAAATGCAGGAACAAAGGTAACAATTTATGCTAATTAAACAAATTCCAATTTGTTTAATTAAATATTCAATTTTACTATACAAAATGCAAAATTAATTATATAATACATGTGTATCAATAAAATTAGGGATAAATAATTTTACCCTTTGTATTAAAAACAAAAAAAGGAGAAGATAAAAATGGAATTAAAGTCATTATTAAATGGAATCGAAGGCTTGAAAGCCAAAGGAAATCTTGATACAGACGTAAAAGGAATTACACATAATTCAAAAAATGTAAAAGAAGGAGATATGTTTATTGCAATAAAAGGCTTTGAAACGGATGGGCATAATTACATAAAAGATGCAGTAGAAAACGGAGCAAAGGTAATTGTAATACAAGAAGGCGAAACAATAAAAAAATCAGACGTTAAAGATGATACAATAGTTATTTCGGCACCAGATACAAGAATTGCTACATCAAGAATAGCTTGCAATTTTTACAAAAATCCATCTTCAAAATTTAAGTTGATAGGAGTAACAGGAACAAAAGGAAAAACAACTACAACATTTATGATTAAAAAAGTATTAGAAAAAGCTGGTCATAAAGTTGGTTTAATAGGAACTGTTGCAAATTATATAGGAGACAAAAATCTAGGAGAAAGTTCTAGAACAACACCAGAGAGCTTAGAATTACAAAAGCTTTTTGCAGAAATGGTAGAAGCAAATATAGATACAGTAGTTATGGAAGTTTCTTCACAAAGTTTAAAATTACATAGAGTAGATGATTGCCAATTTGATATGGGATTATTTACAAACTTTTCTGAGGACCATATTAGTCCAAAAGAACATCCAGATATGGAGGATTATTTTAATTCAAAATTAAAATTATTTGATATGTGTAAAGTAGGATTTATAAATGCAGATGATTTTAATGTATTAAAAGTAAAGAAATTAGCAAAAAATTGTGACATAAAAACGTATGGTATAGACAATGCAGCTGATTTATTAGCAAAAGATATAACAATAACAAATTCAAGCGTAGACTTTAAAGTAAAAATAGGACAAAAAAATGAAAGGGTAAAAACAGGAATACCAGGAAGATTTAGCGTATATAATTCATTAGCAGCAATAAGTGTAGCTTTAAAATTTGGAATAGATGCAGAAACAATTAAAGAAGCTTTAGTTGATGTTAGAGTTCCAGGAAGAAGTGAACTTGTACCAAATAAAAAAGATCTTACAATAATGATAGATTATGCTCATTCGCCAGAAAGTTTACAAAATATTCTATCAGCAGTAAAAGTGTATACAAGAGGAAGAGTAATCTCTGTATTTGGTTGTGGAGGAGATAGAGATCATGGTAAAAGACCAATAATGGGAGAAATTTCTGGAAACATAGCAGACTTTACAGTAATTACATCAGATAATCCAAGAACAGAAGAGCCATCTGAAATAGTAAAAGAAATAGAAGGTGGAATGAAAAAGACAAAAGGAAAATATATAACAATAGTAGATAGAATTGAAGCTATCAAATATGCAATAGATATGGCTAACAAAAATGATATTATTGTTCTTGCTGGAAAAGGACATGAAACATATCAAGAAATAAACGGTAAAAAGTATCCATTTGATGAAAGAGAAATAATAAAAAAATTAATGAAATAAACATAACTGTCATTAATTATGCTAACATAAATAGAAAATGTATGGGCACACATTGTGTGCCCAAGGAATAATAAAAAGTTTTTGAGGGGGGAACAAAATTTGTATTTTCAGACAAGAATACTATTTGTATCATTTATAGCAACAGTAATTATATCAATTTTTGTAATACCTATTTTAAAAAAACTAAAGGTTGGTCAAATTGAAAGAGATGATGGACCTCAGTCACATTACAAAAAACAGGGAACTCCAACAATGGGTGGAATAATAATTGCACTTCGGAATAATTATAGGAACAATTGGAGGCTATATTTATTACAGGACAAGAGAACCGGAAACAGCAAGAAATATTTTACCATTACTATTAATAACAATAGGATTTGGAACAATAGGCTTTATAGATGATTTTAAAAAATTAGTTTTAAGAGATACAAAAGGATTAAAACCAGCATATAAAATGTTAGGGCTACTAATAATTTCGGTGGCATATACATTATATTTAACAAGGGGAATACATTTAGGAACAGAAACATTTATACCTTTTGCTAAAAAATATATAGTATTACCAATGCTTTTGTATATACCTTTTGTTATATTTGTAATGTTAGGAACTACAAATGCAATAAACCTAACAGACGGAATAGACGGATTAAGTACTAGTATATCAGCAATTATTGCAACATGCTTAACAGTAATTGCAATAATTTTAGATGTTAAAGAAGTAATTGTATTTGGAAGTATAATAGTGGGTTCATGCTTAGGATTCTTAATATTTAATTTGAACACAGCAAGAGTATTTATGGGAGATACTGGTTCATTACTACTTCGGAGGAGTAATTGCTGCAATGGCTTTATATTTAAAGATGCCATTGATATTATTAATAATTGCTTTAATTCCAGTAGCAGAAACATTATCTGTTGTATTACAAGTAACCTATTTTAAAGTAACAGGTGGAAAAAGACTACTAAAAATGGCACCACTTCACCATCATTTTGAATTATCTGGATGGAAAGAGAACAAGATAGTATCAATTTTTAGTGTAATTACTCTTATACTTTGTATAGTGGGCTTATATTCTATATAAAGAAACCTCGAAAGGAAGGATACAATAATGCCGAAGATAAACAAGGAAAATAAAACATATAAATCTTTTGATTTTACATTGTTTATTACTGTAATTTTATTATTAGCATTGGGAGTAACAATGGTATTATCAGCAAGCTCTCCATCATCACTTGCAACAACAGGAAGTAGTTATACTTATGTAAAAAAACAGGCTTTTTGTGCTGTACTTGGAGTGGCATTGATGCTTGTAATATCAAAAATTGATTACAGAAAATATCAAAAGTTTTACAAAGTAGCTTATGTAGTTTCTCTTTTTATATTGTTATTAGTTTTAGTACCGGGGCTTCGGAAAGGAAGTAAATGGTGCAAAACGTTGGATAAAAAACGTTCCAATAGTTTCATCATTTCAACCATCAGAGATTACAAAAATAGGAATAATAGTATTCTTCGCATCATATCTAACCAAACACAAAGATGAGCTAAAAGATTTATGGAAGGGATTTATAAAACCAATAGTATTTTTCGTATTACCAATTGTTGGCGTTTTATTAGGTGTACAATCACATCTTAGTGCTTCACTTGTTATAATAGCAGTTGTGTCTATAATGATGATTGTAGCTGGATGCAAAATATCGCATTTTTTAACATTAGGAGTTTTGGGAGGAACAGCAGGAGGAATAGGATTATATGTATTAGCAAAATTCTTCAATAAAGGAGGATATAGGCTAACAAGAATAGTATCATTCTTAAATCCTTGGGATTATGCTCAAGATGAGGGATGGCAAATTATTCAAAGTTTATATGCAATAGGCTCAGGAGGACTTTTTGGAGTAGGACTAGGAAATAGTAAACAAAAATATTTATATATATCAGAACCACACAATGACTTTATATTTGCAGTATTAGCAGAAGAGTTAGGATTTATTGGTTGTGTGGCTGTTATAGTTCTATTTGGAATATTTATTTGGAGAGGAATATTAATTGCAATGAAAGCTCCAGATATGTTTGGAAGCTTACTTGCAACAGGAATAACTTCATTGATAGGAATACAAGCAATAATAAACATAGCAGTTGTAACATCTTCTATACCAGTAACAGGTATGGCGCTTCCATTCTTTAGCTATGGAGGAACATCACTTATAATTTTGTTGTGTGCAGTAGGAGTATTGCTGAACATATCAAGGCAGAGTCAGAAAATATAAAAACAAACTGTAAATTGTGCCAATAGGGAGGTAATAGAATGAAAGTAATAATTGCAGCAGCACAAACAGGAGGACACATTAATCCAGGAATTGCAATTGCAAATAAAATAAAAGAAAAAAATAGAAATGCTAGAATAATGTTTATTGGAACAACTAGAGGACTAGAAAATGATTTAGTTCCAAGGGCAGGATATGAATTAAAAACAATAGATGCTTATGGCATAAATAGAAAAATAAGCATAAGTAATATAAAAAATATGTTTAAAACATTAAAGGGCTTTGGAGAGGCAAAAAAGATTGTAAAAGATTTTAATCCAGATATTGTAATAGGTACAGGAGGATTTATTTGTGGGCCAACAATTATGGCTGCAAAAAAATATAAAATACCAACATTGCTACATGAAAGTAATGCCTTTCCAGGAGTAGCAACTAAAATGCTAGCAAAAAAGGTGGATACGATTTTAGTAGGTTTTGAAGAAGCAAAGCAAAGATTACCAAAAGCAAAAAATGTAGTTGTAACAGGAACACCAACAAAAATAAAAGGAATAGCAATGTCACAAGCACAAAAAGATATTATGAAAAAAGAAATGGACTTAAAAAATGACTTACCAGTTATTTTAATTTTTGGAGGTAGCCAAGGAGCAAAAACTATTAATGAAACATTAAAAAATATAATACTAAACAAATTAAACAAAGATTATCAAATAATTTGGGCATCAGGACCTAAACAATATGACATAATAAAACAAGAACTAAAAGAGCAAAAAATAAATATTAATAAAATAGAAAATGTCAAAATTATACCATATATTTATAATATGGAAGAGGTAATGAATGTAGCAGATATAATAGTTTCAAGAAGTGGGGCTATGACAATTACAGAGATAGCTAAAATTGGAAAACCAGCAATATTTATTCCATTTCCATTTGCAACAGAAAATCATCAAGAATATAACGCTAAAGTATTAGAAAAAGCTGGAGCAGCAAGAATAATATTAGACAAAGATTTAAATGCACAAAGTTTATCTAATACAATAGAAGAGATGTTAAAAGATAAAAACAAACTTGAACAAATGGGACAAAATGCAAAAAAAGTATCTGTAAATTATGTAGAAGACAAAATATATGAAGAAATAGAAAAAATTATTAAATAAAATCCAATTTGTAAAAGAAAGGAGGACAAGCCATGGATATAGAAAAATTAGAACAAAATATACATTATACCTTTAAAAACAAAGAACTACTAAAAACCGCATTAACACATACTTCATTTGCACACGAAAAAAAAGTGGAAAGCAATGAAAAACTAGAGTTTTTAGGTGATAGTATATTAGAGTTTGTAACAAGTAATTATTTATATAATAATTATAGAAAACTAAAAGAAGGAGAAATGACTAAAGTTAGAGCCTCTGTTGTTTGCGAAAGCAGTCTTTATCAAGTTGCTTTAAAGCATAATTTTAGTGATTTCTTAAAACTAGGGAAAAGTGAAATAGCATGTGGAGGAAATAAAAAACCAGCAATACTTGCAGATAGTGTAGAATCAGTAATTGCTGCAATATATGAAGACTCAAACTTAGAAAATGCAGAAAGATTTATAATAGAAAATTTAAAAGATCAAATAGAAATTGCAAGCAAACACGTAGGAATGAAAGATTATAAAACAGTTTTACAAGAAAAACTACAAATACATGGAAATGTAAAAATTGAATATACAGTAATTGACGAAAAAGGACCAGACCATAATAAGACTTTTGTAGTAGAAGTAAAATGCGATGGAAAACATTTAGCAATTGGACAAGGTAGCACTAAAAAGTCAGCAGAAATGGAAGCTGCACATAATGCATTGGAGGGAAAAAATGAGTGAACAATACATAATACCAATATTTGTACCACATTTAGGTTGCCCAAATGATTGCACTTTTTGTAATCAAAAAAGCATAAGTGGACAAACTAAACAGGTAACAGCAGAAGATGTAAAACAAACAATAGAAGAATATTTAAAAAGCTTTAAAGATGAGAGCCTTCATAAAGAAGTAGCATTTTTTGGAGGAAGCTTTACAGGAATAGAACAGGAAAAACAAAAAGAACTTCTAGAGGCTGCTTATGAATTTATAAAAACAAAACAAATTCAATCTATAAGGATTTCAACTAGACCAGATTATATAGATAAAGAAAAATTGAAATTATTAAAAAAATATGGTGTAAAAACAATAGAGTTAGGCGTTCAATCAACAAATGACTATATATTAAAAAAATGCAAAAGAGGGCATACTTTTGAAGATGTAAAAAAGGCATCAAAACTAATAAGAAGGCATGGATTTATATTAGGTCATCAAATGATGATAGGACTTCCAGAAAGCACAAAAATAGATGAATTAAATACGGCAAAAGATTTAGCAAAATTGAGGCCCAAAATAGTAAGACTATATCCTGTTTTAGTAATAAAAGGAACAGAATTAGAAAAAGAGTATCAAAATGGAGAATATGAACCAATTCCGCTTTTACAAGCAGTAGAAAGATGTAAAGAGCTATATTATTTCTTTACAAACAAGAAAATTACAGTAATAAGAATGGGATTGCAAAACACAGACATAATTTCTAACCCTAAGAATGCAAAAAGCGAAGTAGTTGCTGGACCATATCATGAGGCTTTTGGACAACTTGTAGAAGATAGTATTTGGTATGATTCTATACTTGAAAAAATAAAAAAATTCAATGTAAAAGTTAAAGAAATAGCAATAAAAGTGAATCCAGAAAACATAAATAATGTTGTAGGACATAAAAAGGAAAATATAAAAAAGCTAAAAGATTTGTATGATGTAGACACGAAAATAATTCAAAGTAAAGAAATTAAACCAGGAAAATTCGAAATAGAAATTTTAAAAACATATACAGATTTTTTAGATGAATAGATATTTTTAAAAACATCCATACTAAGTATGGGTGTTTTT
>OIZL01000248.1_pt1 | contig 45539 bp, 36 predicted proteins | sample 1588541 | NCBI WGS metagenome assembly OIZL01 (sample SAMN03283285) | human gut metagenome | biome: human-associated habitat; material: feces | host: Homo sapiens | place: Peru | collected 2012 | reverse complement strand
TGTGTAATACTGTGCCTCTGTTGACTCAAGTGCTGCCTTTGCTGCCGCTTTGGCTGCCTCTACTTTAGAGTAATCAGCCGTGTCAAGCTCAAGATTGCCGATAGCGTCAATAATTGCCGCTGCGAAAGCGTCTACTCTTTTCTGCTCGGTGATTTTAAGACCGTAAACAACTGCGTTTACTGCTTCTGTAACTCTCTGCCACGACTCTGCCGTGTAGATAGATGAATCTGCGGGGATCTGCTTCTTAGCTGCTTCAACTGCGCTGTAGTCTGCATCGTTATCTGTGAGAGCTTTTACTGCTCTGTTGATAGCTGCTGCATAATCGTCAACAGTCTCCTGCTCTGAAGTGTCAAGTCCTCTTGTAACAGAATCTCTTGCAACTTTAACTGCTGCAACAGAAGCTGCTGTGTATCTGCCGCTGTCAAGATCCGAAGGAATCGAAGCGAGTGCGGCGTCTACTGCCGTATAATCCGCTGTGTTGTTTTTAAGAGCGGCAATAGCGTTATTGATAGCTGTGGCATAACCTGTTACCTGATCCTGATAGCGAATATCAAGTCCGGTCTTAACAGCTGCAACTGCGTCTGTAAGTGCTTTATAGCTGTCTGCGGTATAATAGCTGTTTCCGTTGTATTTTGCCGCATATTCTGCTGCTGCGTCTGTAATCTTCTTAGCATTCTCAAGAGCTGTGTTAACTGCGCTGTAATCTGCGGGTTTGTATTCGAGAGAATCAAGAGCCGCTTTAATTGCCGCTGCATAACCGTCAACTGTGCTCTGGTCTTTCTTGGGAAGATTATAAACAACGGTTCTTATTGCCTGCTGAACTCTGAGAAGAGAAGCGGAAGTGTAAAGAGTCTTATCAAGGTCGTTATACTCCTGAACATATGTGTTAACCGCAGTATAGTCTGCCGGAAGATCAACGAGATCTTTTATTGCCTGGTTGATAGCGTCGGCATAACCGTCGATAGTTGTCTGCTTGTCGATTGTAAGGTTCCAATTTACGCTCGAAATAACGTTCTGAAGGTTATTCCATGACTCCTCTGTGTAGTTGCTTGATGTGAGTGCGTCCGCAGTGTTCTTGGCGTTTATAACTGCGGTGTAGTCACCTGCAACATACTTGAGGTTTTTGATTGCATTTTCGATTGCGGCCGCAAAGCCGTCAACCTTTTTCTGCTGTGTGATATTAAGACCTCTTTCAACGCTGTTGATAGCGTTCTGAAGAGCCTGCCATGAAGCGGGTGTGTAGTTTGTCTCTACAAGGTTATTTGTCTTTTTAATTGCAGCATTAACTGCGGTGTAATCGGCCGGCTTGTAAACAAGATAGTTGTCAAGAGCGTTCTTGAGGTCCTCAACCATCTGGTCAAGCTGAGCCTGCATTGAAATTTTAAGGTTCCATACTATTGCTTCGTAATAAGCGTCAACTCTTGCAAGTGAAGCAGCGGTATAAAGGTCTCTGTTAAGAGCCTCATAGCGCGCTTTCTGCTCGTTTGCCGCTGTGTAATCCGCGCCTTTTTCAGCAAGGTGCTCTATTGCGTCATAGATAGAGTCTGCCATAGCGTCAACTACTGCCTGCTCTGTGACCTTCTTTGAACGGAAAGCAACCGTTGAAGCCTCTGCTACAAGGTCGTCAAGAGCTTTAAGTGACGCGTCTGTGTAGATTGATCTGTCAACAGCATTTGCGGCCTCAATAGCGTTATCAACGTTTGTGAAGTCCGCAGCAGCATATTCAAGAGCATCTTTAGCCGCTATAAGGTCTGTTGCCATCTTATCAACTGCGGGCTGATAGAAAATGGTGTAGTCCTTAACAATAGCGTTTCTTGCGTCTGCAACTCTCTTCCAAGATGCGGGAGTGTAGAGCGAAGAATCAAGGTTTGCAACAGCTTCGAGAGCCTGGTTAACCTTGGTGTAATCGGCTGTTTTAACTACAAGGCCGTTAATAGCATTCTGAAGTGCCGTTTCGGCAGCGTCAATATCAGCCTGCATAACATTGGGCTTTGCAATTACGCGCTGTGCGTTTGTAAGAGCCGACTTATATGCATTCCAACCTGCGGAGTAGTAGCTCTCCTGCGGGTTAACACCTATCTCTTTGCCTGTGGGGTTGATTGCAACGTGCTCTGTAAGTGCCTCGCTGATAAGGCCTTTAAGCTCGCCCTTGTTATACATATAGAAGCGAAGGTCAATAGCCGAGCGGCCAGCAATCATTCTGTCGGACGCTTTGTATTTTGAATAAAGATTTGTGATAAATGTATAAGAAATATACTTTGTTCCGTCAGACTGAGTAGTCATAGCGTCTTTATAGGTTGTGCCGTTGAACGGAATAGAAAGGCCGTATGCCGTAAGTCTGAACTCAGAAGCAGGACGTGTGCCGTTGTTAAGAAGAGTTACATCCTGACTCATAGCTGCAAAAGCAAGCTGATTGCCTGCATATACATCTGCCGTGTATTTCGACCAGTCAACCTCACCGGGAAGAACTGCTGTTGAACTTGAAACCTGTCTTATATATTCGCTCTGTTTCCAATCGCGCTTTTCATCAAACATGGCATAACGCAAGTTAATGTTTGCGCCGTTGAGAGCCGTACCCTCTGAGGAGTCGATATAGGTTGTTGAAACGGGGCGCTGTTTATCAAGGCCGGTGTTGCCGGTCTTATTTCCGTCGCCGTTATCTTTGCCCCAAAGAAGAAGACCGTAGCCGTCTGCAGCTGTGGCATTTTGACCCCAGCCCGAAGCCTCGGGTACAGTAAAGTTATAGTAACCGTGTGCCCATACTGTTGCATCTTTTTTGAAGTTGTCGCCTCTGCCTTCATCACCTGTGCCGTTATCATAGTAGCTGCCGTAGGTGTTGATGCCGAGAATTCTGTATACAGAGTCAAGCTCTTCGCCCGAATGGTTCCAGCTCTTGGTTCTGTAAAGGTTCATGTATACGCCCGCAGGCTGTATGATATTCTCAACATAGCTGCTGGCATATGCTTTATAAGATTTGGTAAGAGTCTGACCTGTGAGCTTATCGGTGTATGTATAAGAATAACCGATCTCAAAGTCAAGGTAAGTACCTGCCTGTGCGGTACCGCCGGTAACAGTCCAAATCCAAGTGTTGTTATCGGGGTTTGTGCTTGTGAACTTAATGCTTGAGTTGTTAACGCAAGTAATAGTTACGTTTTTGTTGTTAGCCAGTGAAAGATCTGACTTGAAGGTAATGGTAGCGTTGGTGGGAGTTTCGCCCGCATACGCCTCTTTTGTGTAATTACCGCTGATGTAGGGTACACCTGAGGGAGTAGCCTGAACGATGGTAGTTCCGAGAGTCAAAGCACCTGCCGCACTTGCAACTCTGACCACCGGAGAAGCGGTAACGGTGACCGTGGGAGCGATTACTCTGCCGGTGCCGTCGTCAACCATGACCTGTGTGCTTGCAACGTTTTCGCCCGCCGATACGTCAACTGCACATACACCGACCTGTACGATCGTGAACAGCATCGCAACGGTCATTATAACGCTGAGAACACGCTTGCTGATTGCCATAGAAAATTCCTCCTTAAATATTCTGATGAAGAATGTGCAGAGATACTCCTACACATTATTACACAATATGATTATACTCAATTAAGTCTCAAATGTCAACAATAAAAAAAGATACTCTGCCGTGATTTTTAACAAAAATGACTAAGATAATATATACAATTTGTTTCAAAGCAAAAGAGCCGACTGATTCAGCCCGGCTCCTTAAATATATATTAAGTTACTCTTTTTAAAATTCGCCGTCGTTCTTCTTGGAGTTTTTCACAAACAAAACGACCACCGTGCCTATGCCCGCAACGCAGACCACCGCGGCGGCAATTATAATTATTTTTTTAAGCGGCGAGCTTTCTTTTAAGCTTTTTTCTGCCGATGAGGAATCACCGGAGCCGTCCCCGCCGTTTTGCGAAGCGTCTGAACCACTGTCGCCGCTTGAGTTGCCGTCCGACGGCTGAACGCTCTCGCCAATCTCGCTGTCCTTACCGTCGTTTTTGCCATCTACGGAAGTGTTCTGAGCATATTCGGTAGAAGCATTTGCATTTGTCACACTGCCGGTGAGGTCCGTGGTGACCGAAACGCTTATATTTTTAAATTCATATGTCTGGCAATTTTCGATTGTTACCGTTATGTCGGACTCGGTGAGCTTTGTGCCGGGAATTTTTGAAAATTTTATTTTTGCAAGCGAGCCGTCACCGTTTATTGCTTTAAAAGGTTCAATGCTTGCAAATGCACCCAATATCGGGTTTTTAGCTGCATTTATGCTCACAATAGGCGACATTCCGCTTTTCTCTGAGGCATATTCGTTAAACGCAGTCAAGCCGCTGCCCTTTTTACAGTCTTGTTCTTTGAGAGAAAGCTTAACTTTGTTGTATTTTATTTCATAGTCAAGAGCCGAAAATCCCGTTCCGCCGACAAACGAAAATTCAATCGTTACGCTTTTATCGTCCTGCGCCACTACCGAGAGCTTAAAATCGGCGCTGTCTGCCGCAAAGGCAGAGAACGGCAAAGCCGCAGCCAAAAGCATAACGCAAATAAGCAGAGATATAATTTTTTTCATAATGCTTTATCCCCTTTTAATTATTTCAAAATCCGTAGGCGGAATTTTTAAACATTTCCATGTCCGAAAGGTCGATTTTACCGTCGCGGTTTATATCCATAGCCTCGCGCTCGGCAAAAGAAAAGCTCTCTGCCTTTTTTGTGCCGTAGATATATGCCGCCGCGTCCGAAAGGTCAAGCCCGTCGCAAATTCCGTCGCCGTTAATGTCGCCCGGCAAAGCAACGGTGTATTTATCTTTAAGCTCGCCGTCACAGAAAAATTCTATAACCGCGCCGGTGCTTATAACAAAATCTTTTTTCGGCATAATTTTTGCGCTCATTCCGTTTTTAAGGCTAAGATATTTTGCAATAAAATCGCTTTGAGCCGTCACAGCCGAGCCGACCGTTACAGTTTTTGTGTTTGAGTTTGCCGCCGCGCCGCCTATAAACGAAAACTCGCCGTCGCTTTTGAACACGGCATAAAGCACGGTGTTGCATGTGCCCATTTTAAAGCTTGCACCGTCTGAATAAACAGCACTGCCGGAGGCAGATGTTGCCCAACCGCAGAATATTTTATCTCCGTTTTTAAAATTATTCTTTTTAAGATTTTCGGATTTTCCTTTTTCTATAAGCTGATGAGACATTCCGCCGCTCGCGCCGTTGCCGTCAAAGCAAACCGTGCCGATAAAGTCCGCATAGTCAAGGCTTATCCAGCCGACCGCGCCGTTGCCGAGATAAAAGCTGCCCCACTTGCCGCTGACCGAGGTGATAAACACCGTGTCGCCGAGAGAGAGCGTGCCGAGCTTTGAATACGAAGTTGACGCGCCGCTTCTTATGTTAAGAGTGTCGGTGTTGACCTCATAAAATCCCACTCCGTTTTTAAGCGAAATATATTTTGAGGTTCTGCCCGAATAATTTTGATTCAGCGAAATCCAGCCGACATCATTTGAAAAAGAAATTTGACCCCAGCCGTCTTTATAGGCATAGACATAAACTTCACTGCCGTTTTTTAAAGTGCCGAGCGAACGGTATTCCGTGCCCGCTCCGCTTCTGACATTCAGCGAGGTTGCAGTAAGCTTGTATGTGCCGAATTTTGATGTGTCGGTAACGTCTTCTTTATCGGGGTCAATAACCTCTGTGCCCGTGTAGCCGTTAAAACCGTATTTTTTTATAAAAGACGAAAAATCGCGGTAGCATTTGTTGATATCCACATTGCCGGGGATTCCGTCAATCGTACCCGTCTCTGTATACTGCCACATATCGTATTCGCCCTTATAAGAGCACTGTGAAGCATATTGTGCAACCCAAATTGTGCAGTTTTTAAGCTCCGAAGCGTTTATAAGAGAAGTCAGCCAATATTTGTTGGCATAAAGACCGGGGTAATATCCGTTTTTATAAAGAGTGTCACAAAAAGTTTTTGCAATGGCGGTTCTCTGCTTGTTGTTGAGGGTGTTTTGAACCGTCGAATCCTCCATATCTATATAAACGGGAAGATCCGGCTTGCATTTATATGCCTTTAAGGTTTTGATGACCCACAGAGCCTCCTCCTCCGCCTCTTTTTCATTCAGCGCGGTGCTGAAAAAATAACAGCCGAACGGCAGCGAAACAGATGTTGCTCCGCTGAAATGCGAGGCAAACATCGGGTCCTCAACCAGATTGTCTCTGTAAACCGAGCCGCGGTATCCTATGCGCGCGATTATACCGTCAATATTTTTGGCGGTCTTTTGCCAGTTTATAGATATGTTCCACTTTGAAATATCCGCAATTGTGAGGTTTGCTTTGTCGGGTGAAGCAGCCGTGCCGACGCCCGCCGTGCAAAAAACAAGCACAACAAAAAGCAGAACAGATATAATACGTTTTAACGCTTTGCAGTCCACAGCCGAATCCTCCGATTATATAAATTATTTCTATTATAGCAGAAGAATATATATTTGTCCATAATTCGGGTTGTAAATTTAAGCTTTCAAGTTTATAATATCTCTATTCCGCTTGATTGGACGTAAGAATATGCAATCCGAAAAGATTTTTAAAAACAAATACGGCTTTGTGCTCTCGGCACTTTTGTGTACCGCCTTGTGGGGCACCGCGTTCCCGGGGGTTAAGCTCGGGTATGAATGGTTTAATATCGGTACATCGGACACAGGCTCAAAGCTTTTGTTCGCAGGCACAAGATTTATGCTTGCAGGCATTGCGGTGCTTTTAATTTATGGCATAAAAAACAAAAAATTCCCGAGCTTTTCAAAAGCTCAGGCTCCAAAAATTCTTTTGCTCTCGGCAGTTCAAATTGCCGGCAACTACTTTTTTTATTATCTCGGCCTGTCCGTCACGGCAGGCAGTGTTGCCTCTGTGCTAAATTCATTTGACACATTTTGCACCGTGCTCACCGTGCCGCTTATTTTTAAAGACGACAAATTGACTCTCAAAAAATTTCTCGGCTGCGCCGTCGGTATATCCGGCATAATTTTAATAAATCTCGGCTCTGACGGCATAAGCACTTTTAAATTCACAGGCGAAGGGTTTTTGCTTATTTCTGCACTGTTTTCTACCGCCGGAATAATGATAAACAAAAAAGCCGCGAGCGACACCGACCCGATGATTGTGACGGGTTATCATCTGCTTTTCGGCGGAGTGGCGCTCACTGCCGCCGCGCTCGCTTTGGGAGGAAAAATCTCTTTCTCATCACCCAAAGCCGACCTTTGCCTTTTATACCTCGCCATGGTTTCTGCCGCGGCATTCTTCATATGGTCCGCACTGTTAAAATACAACCCCGTCAGCAAGGTGAGCATATTCAAACTCATGACGCCTATCTTCGGCAACGTGTTCTCGTTTCTTGCTCTGGGCGAAAATATTTTAACTCCGCTGCATCTTTTATCGCTGTTGCTCGTCTGCCTCGGCATAGCGGCGGTCAACACCGACAAACCAAAGCTCAAAAAATAATGTCTGCCGTCGATGCTCCGACGGCTTTTATTATGTCTTCGGGAGCAATCTCGATTTGTCTGCCGACCTTGCCTGCGCTGACCGTTACTGTTTTGAGCGAAAGCACTGCGTCATGAAAAAAAGTTTTAAACGGTTTTTTCATGCCTATCGGGCTGCACCCTCCGTGGACATATCCCGTGAGCGGAAGCAGCTCTTTTTGCTTTATCATTTCAACCGATTTTTCACCTGCAGCTTTTGCGGCTTTTTTTAGGTCAAGCTGTTCTGCAACGGGAATAACAAAAACAAAATATTTTTTTGACGCGCCTTTTGTAACAAGAGTTTTATAGACCTCTTCTTGATTTTTGCCTATCATTGCCGCAACGCTTACACCGTCCGGCACCTCGTCTTTTGAAAAAGAATATTCGTGCGGAATATACGCTATCTTTTTTTGATCCAAAAATCTCATTACATTTGTTTTTTGTTCTGCCATAATTATCCCTTCGTTTTAATAAAAATCAACGGTCTTTTTTGCCCGTATAAACCATGTAGTAATTGTGGATTTTTTCCGCTTTCCAAAAATCATATTTCACCGTCTCAAACCCGAGCTTTTCATAAAGAGGGACATTCGCGGGGTTCTGCGTTTCGAGCCCGAGCGAATACCCAAGCGGAACAAGGTCTTTAATCCCCTGCTTTATAAGAGCGGTTGCAACACCCTCGCCCCAATGATTTCTGTCCACAAAAACAGGCTCTATGAGAAGCGTATTTTTCTCAAAAACCTTTGTGTCAAGGTGGCTGAAAGCTTTAAGAGTTTTTATAAGAGAAATATTATAAACGCAAAGAAAAACCCAGTTAGGGCACTTCAAAAAATCAAGCATTGTGTAATCGTTATGCGCGTCGCGCCACACACAAATTCCACGCCCTTTTTCATCTTCATAAATGAAGTCCTCACCGTTCGACGTGCTGAGACGTTCAAGCATAAAATGATAGAGAAATTTTTTGCGTAATTTTTCATTCTTTGTGGCATAGACATGAACCGGGTCATCTTTGTAACTCTCTGCCGCCATTCTCGAATAATATTTTAATCTTTCGCGTGAAAGTTTTTTCTTTTCCATAACAGATCCTTTTTTATATAAATCTTTTCATTGCTCATGGCAAGAAAACCGGAGCAGCTTTTATATGCTTCCCACATTTTCTCTTTTTAGTTTTATTTTATCTGCAAGGCGCAAAACTCCCTTGCCCGTGTAGCACAAAATCACGCTGAATAAAACTATCGGCACAAAGGATGTGAACCACACTGCATCTGTGTTTGTGATGTTATACTTTTCTATTATATTGCGTCCCCAGTTGAGCACCATAATGTGTGTTATATAAAGTTCAAGCGTGTGACTGCCGACAAAACCGAGTGCCTTTAAAACGGTTTTTCCGACCGAAAATTTTTCTATAAATTTAGAAACATAAGAAATAACAATGCAAATTGCGGGTGCAAGCACAATCAAAGGGTAGTTGCCGAGACCGTAAGGCGTCAATAAATCATAAAATTTTAAATAAAAAATAATTATTGCTCCGAGTGCCGCCGCCGAAGCTGCGGCAAGCGTCAGAATTGATTTTTTGGAAAGCGGTTTGTCGTTTTCTTTTGAGCGTTTTGCAAAATATATTCCGACAAAAAACACCGGCAGTCTCGACGCGGCGATTATCATTTTATCAACATTCCAAAATGCCGTCGAAAAAAGCACCAGCACCGCACAAACTCCGGCGCAGGCAAGGTTGTTTTTGGTTTTGTCCGCAACAGCCGCAAAATACGGCACAAGAATATAATAGACCCAAATTGCTTCAATATACCAGTTAAAGCCCTCAGTCTGCCCCGTGAATCCCCTGACATAAAAGAGGTTGCCTATTACGGCAGAAAAATCCGCCCCTCTTTTAAGGCAAAGATACACGCACCAAACCGCCATTGCCACAGCGGTTATCGGCAGCAGTTTTCTTATACGGCGTTTCATAAAGCCTGCGGCGTCTCTGTCTTTGGAATAAGACAGATAGCAGCCTATGCCCGACGCAAAAAGGAATATATCCACGCCTGAATATCCGCTTAGCTGCAAGAAAGAAAGCGGACCTGTAATTTTAATCTCGAAATGCAGAAGCATTACCCAAAGTATCGCAAAACACATCCAGATTTTGCGGTATTTTATTATCTCTTTAAGCGTCATTTTAAATATCCTCCTCTTTTGTTATGAGCATAACACGCTCTGCGTTTTTGAACATCAGCGTAAAATATGCTCTTAAACCCAACTAAGCTGCCGACCGTCAGCACTCCCGTTTTTCAGCTTTGTATATTCCCCAATCGGCAAACATCTCAGGAATAGAATAAACATCCTTCCCATCGGTATAAATACGTTCCGACGAGCCAGGATTTTTCGATGAAAATGTGTCCCAAGCAGTGATAATACGATCTGCCTTTGGAATATCGTGTTCCGCCATAAAATCAACATACCGTTTAATACTCTTGCTGAATATAGTTGTAACATTATACTTGCCAAACATAATCTCATCCGTTGATTCATGGCCGCCAAACCCAAAAGAACACAGTCCGTCGTTAATCATTAAATCGCCGATACGAATAAGAATCGTCAGTGCTTCTTCGATTGTACATCCGTCAATATAATAAACGTCATTGTGTAATTTCTCCACAATTCCGGGTCGAATTTCTTGCTCGTCATCACAATTTGAAGGTAGCTCCAAAATGAAAAAAATCGGTTCATCGTGAATACAGATGAAGTGCCCCATAACATCACTGATTTTATCTGCCGATATGTTGGCAATAATCCGATCATCTTCCAGCATATATTCTTCACAAAGCTTTTCCGGAAAAGGAACTTTGCAACCGTTTCTCAGTGTAAGCATTATCTTTTATCTCCTTTTGCATCCGATTTTTCGCTTCGAGACATAAGTACAACAGTCTCAATACGATTTTCATTGGTCAGGTAAATATCGGTCAATTCGTTCTCTTTAATATTTATCGGGAACTTGAATTTTATTGAGGTGATTACTTTGCTGTAATCTATTCTTCCTTGCTTTCCTGAGCCAAGGTCTTTGCGAATTTCTATGCTCTCAATCATCTCGTGCAGACATTTCTTCTTTTCTTCGGCATCGAATTTATTAAACAGGGACTCAAAATTAAGAAGTAATGTATATATTGCATCCTTCGTCAACTGGTTTTCTTTAATCGTTGAAATCTGTTGCTCGACGCTCTCAATGTTCCTTTGGAGTTCAACAAGGCGCTTCATCGAGTTAAGTCTTCGATTACTTAAATCCTCATACTGAACGGCATAGAGTTCATCTTCAACATCAAGATTATCCAATTGATATCCTAAGCTCTCAATAGTCCTGCTGACAGAGCGAAGTCCCTTTTCGTAATCGAGTTTTTGCTTTTGAAGTTCAGATGTATCAATACTTTCTCCGATTTTTTCGGTAATTAACTGCTTGAACTTTTCGTTCGAAGAAATCCGATTTATGATTTCTATTACTGCATTGCACATTGAATCTTCATTTAATTGTCGGTTAAAATCGCAGATGTAGCCACGCTGACTTTTGTTGTTACGACATTTATAAGCAAAAGTCGGTTTATACATTCCACCCTTGGAGATGTTCTTCTTTTGGCTGCTGTAGCCGTTCATTCTGCAGCCGCAATCCGGGCATACAATAAGACCGGTAAGCGGATAGGTATGGTCTGTATATCGGGTTTTATTTATCTTGTGCAGTTCCTTGGATTCGTTTCGTTTTCTACTCGCAATATCCCATATCTCCTTTGATACAATAGGTGTATGCGTTCCGAGAACCTTGATATAATCATCACTTTTTACTCTCTGAGTTTTGGACCTGTCTTTTTTATTCTGAACAGAACGAGTTCTGCCATAAACAATATAACCGCAGTAGGTCTCATTGTCAAGAATGTGTCTCACAAAATCTGCAGTAAATAAACTTTTGTCATGTTTTTGAATCGGTATTCTTTTAAAATGGTCGTTTAAATACTTTGATATTTTGTCAGGGGTAAGGTTTTCATTGACAAATTTATCAAATACTACTTTGACAATTTCAGCTTCATTTTCGTTAATTTCGAGCTTGCCGCTGCCTTTGATAAGGTTATAACCATAAGGGGCTTTGCCACCGTTCCATAAACCTTTTGCGGCCTTTTCCTGCCGACCGGCGAATGTTTGAGCGGCAATGTTTTCTCTCTCTATTTCGGCAACAGAGGCGAGAACAGAGATAATCAATTTCCCTGCATCTTTTGAACTGTCAATACCGTCCTCAACGCAAATCAGATTTACATCGTTTAACTGCATGGTCTCAAGATTTACAAGAACATCTTTTGCATTTCTTCCGAAACGGGACAGTTTGAAAACCAGAACATAGGAAACATTATCTTTATGAGACTCGATATCTTCCATCATTCTCAAGAACTCAGGTCGACCCTCGATGCTCTTTCCGCTTCTGCCCTCGTCGGAATATTTGCCGACAATTTGCAGATTGTTGTAAGCGGCATAGTCTTGCATTCGTCTCTCCTGTGCATCAAGGCTGTATCCGTCTGTTTGCATAGCAGTTGAAACACGGGTGTATATGTAACACTTCTTAGACTTGGCATCTGCGTTCATCCTATCACCTCTATTGTAATATAAGGTCAGGTAAATTAGAATATTGTCAACAATCGTTTGGATTTATCAAAAATTCGAGCGGTTTTTCATTTTTTATTCGCGCAGGGTTCAACTAACATAGTTATACCGAGCAAATGCTCGGAAAGACAGGTGATGTGTGTGGGCACAAAAAGACTGCTGCCGAAATAAAGGCAAATGAAAATGCGTTTGCAATCTTTATGGCAGCAATGATGTTTAAGTATGGACCCGAAGTTTTAAAAGAACTTCAAGTTGAGCAGAAAAAATCTGCCAAATAAAACAATCAGAAAGCGAGGTGAAATAAAATGTCATCAAAAAGGAAGTCTTCCGCTGAGCTTAAAGAGGAATACGAAAAAGCTCTTGCGAGAGCAGAAAAGCTGAAACAGCAGATGAAAAAGGCGACGGCTGCTGAGGAAGCAAAGAAAAAAGCCCAACTCTTACAGCTTGTGCTGGAGTGGGCCGAAGGCTATGATGCAGTCGGTGATATCGACGGCGCAATAGCATGGTTCCAAAATAAAATCGAGCATAACAAAAATAATAAAAAGTAATTTTGGGAACAAATCGAAAGGGGGTCAAGGGTTTCTCCCCTTGCGAACGGATTTTACGCAGTAAAGTCTCGTGAGTTATACTTTTGCAAAAGACTATACTTTTATAATTCAAAAGGCTGGCTCACGGGGCGAAAATGCCGAAAGGAGAGATTAAAATGTACGGCATTATGAGAGTTGAGAAGAGAGGTCGTGCAGATGTGTACGGCATACAATTGGAAGCAAACCGAACTGTTGAACAGCATGAAAAAGGATTGGAATTTGATAAGTCTGATATTGATTGGGATAAAACAAATGACAATATTTTTCTTGTTCAAACTGAGCAATGGAACAGAGAAATAACAAAAGCGATAAAACGAATTGAAACGGAAACCGGGAAGAAAACCCGTAAAGATGCGGTGGTATTGTTGGACGGATTGTTCACGGCATCACCTGCGTTCTTTGATAATAAAAGTGACGATGAAATAAAAAAGTATTTTGAGGATTGTCTTGAATTCTATGTAAAGGAGTTTTGCCAAGGCGACAAAACAAGGGTGTTAAATGCAGTTATACATTTGGACGAGACGACACCGCATATGCAGGTTGCGTCAATCCCGATTTACACTTCGGAAGCAGGAAACAGGTTAAATGCGAAAATTATAATGGGCAACAAAACCGATTACAGAAAAAGGCAAGACAGATTTTTTGAAGCAGTATCTGAAAAATACGGACTTGAAAGAGGTAAGCCGGCATCTGCCATAAACGACAAGGTGCACACAACCAAGAGAGAATGGCAAGCCGCAACGCAGGAGGAAACAATCGTAAGAAACAATCAGGTATTAGCGGCACAAAAGAAAGAATACATTGACACTCAAAAGAAATTACAGGACACGGCAGATAAAATCGATTTACTTACAACGGAAGTGGTTGACAATCTCAAGGTGAACAAGGTACCTGATATATTGAATCGCGACACCGTAACAGTTGACAGAAAGAGCTATGAGAGCTTAAAAGCCGTTAATGAAAACTTAACTCAAAAAGTCAGGACTATCGCAGAAGCAGAAAACATTGAGGAGAAAGAAGCGGAATTGCAGCAGATAAATCTTGAAATCCGACAAGCAAAATCAGAGCGTGATGATGTTGCGGATGATTACTTGCAAATGAAAAAATATCTATCTGATAATAAAAGTAATTTAGAATTAACCATCACAAATGCCCAATTGGAGAAGGAAAACAATTCACTTAAAAATGAAAACAAACTTCTTAAAGCTGTTATCAATAAGGTATCTGACTTTATCGAGAAACACAATATGCCTGAGCCACTAAAAAGAGGATTAAAAGAAATAACAGACTCACTTCATCAAAAGCAACTGAGCCGAGGTATGAATAGATAAATTTATTTTAAAATTATTTAGCTAAAATAAGTCACAGTACCATGAAAAGTATTGTATATAATTCAATTCTCGCCAATATTGTCCTATAATATACTGTGTATTTACATCATACTGATTTTTTGGGTGGATTTTTTTAGGAGAATAAACTATAATAACGCTATAATGAAAAAAATATTTTGTAAAGTAGACACAACGTGAGGGTTCAGAATAAAAGAGGATTAGACAATGTTCACTTTTACCTGAAATTGCTTTTGCCGAGAAAGTCCATATCGTTTTTTTACTGTAAACAGGTGGGAATGAGAAAAGAAAAGCTAAATCTAAAACTTTTGTCACATCCAAAACTTAAATTACAGATAAAAGACATCTGTTCTATTTTGATTAAAAGTTTGTTGAAGGATGGTCATAATGAATGATTTGCAACCCCAATGCACTAAATTATCTGTTGTTCAAGGATTAGAAAAAGGATTTTTGGGTGGCCCTTTTCAAAAACAATTCAAATTAGATAATGGCGTTGTTGTATCTATTTCGCAAGCGGGAAAAAGAGAGATTGAGCTTACATCTAATGCCCCGATGACAAATGCTGAGTTGATTTTTATTTTTCAAGATATTGAAAAACTTCTTATGTTATTTGATGGCAGATTTTATGCAATTGAAAAATTAACCGTTTCTAACGATAATGCAGAACCGGTGTATATTTTAGATGACTATAATAAAAAACGATTAAATTATTTCTCTTCGAATGATTTTTGTCACTATTCGTGGTTGAAACTTATCTCATTCCAAGATGTACTTACTAATGATTTATATAAAAATTGGCTGGCTTTAATTGATGATTTAGATATTGTGTTTCAAGTATTCTTATATGCTTTATCGGATAATAAAATGACAGTTGATTTAAATTTTGCTTTTTTGGTTGAACTTGCAGAGCCGCTTGTGGAATTGATAAAGGAAAGGACATACTATTGTCAGTCACTTACCCCCGGAAAACGAGGAACCCCTTTAAAAATGTGTATTGATAATCTTATTGTATTATACGGTGCTGATATTTTTGCAAAAGAATTAGAATATAACTACACACTATTCCTTGAAAGAGCTGTTAAAAGCCGAGTGAGAATTATGCACATAAAAAAGAATCAAGAGAATTTTTTTGACGGAAGAGAATGCATTAAGTATTCATTAAAATTCTCACTGCTTTATCGAAAAATTCTATTATCTTTAATAGGTATTTCTGAACAACAATACAAAGCAAATGTGCAAAATGCCACGAAAAAAACTGATGAGTGGGGAATGTCTGAGGTGAACCCATGATTAAGTTAACGGATTCTCAATGTCAGCACTGATTATCGGCAACAAATTTATGAAATCAGTATGTTGTTGAATCTCAGAGAACAATCGATAAACTTGCTGTCAAGCGACATTGTTGGCTATTAGATAAAGAAAAACAATTTTGCTTATTTTCAAAGTATGAGGAGTCTAAAATCAGAAATAATAAAGTTAAAATTGCAAAGAAACAGTATCGTGGCAAAGGTAGTTATATAGAGGAGATTTTACGATGAAAAAAATAGATAAATTTGGACTTGATTTATGCAAAGCTCAAGCAAAACTATTTGTTGACTCTCTTTCTTATGTAAAATGCAGTTCCCCGGTATTTTTACGTCGATTTATGAATTCATTGGTTGCCAAAAGAATGGACAAAGGCAGTTTTCTGTTTGAATCGAGTACTTTGGAATCTATTTTTGCGGAAATAGAAGAAGAGTTTAGCGAAATAGAATATGGAAAAGCCAAATTTTCAGACATTGAAATATACTGGATTGGATATATATATTGATATTGGTGTTACACCCTTGAGAAAACAAGTAAACAGGTCTATCGTATAATTAAGCCAATGGAATTAAGAGATTTATACTATCCATACCATTCTCTTGACTGTCAAGCTGCTATAGAAAGAATTTTAGAAGCCAAAGGAATTTCATCCGAAGATTATATATCCCGAGGTGTTGAAATTTTACGAAGTCTTCAAGCCCGAAAAATTCAAAACTCAAGCTCTCAGCCGTAAAAAGCGAGAGCTTTTTCTCGTCGTCTAACATATTCGTTTTAAAAAAACGAAAAACGAAAGGATAGAAAAAAATGAGCACGTCCGTAAAAACGGACAATAGAAAAAACAGACCTTCTATTTAAGACTTTGTTATGCGATAATTCGGAAGAATTGGAGTTGAATGTCGTTGCCTAAGTGGTCTGAATTGAAAAGATTTTACGAAAAAGATGGATGGGAGCCATACAAAAACGCTGACCACTATTTCTATCGCAAATTTATGCTCGACGGACAAATTAAAATGACAAAAGTTTCTCGCGGGTTCGGAGAAATCAAAAAACACCTGTGGCAGGAAATACTTAAAAAGCAACTTCAGGTCATACAAGAAGAATTCAATTCGAAAATTTAATATTTAAAAAATCAGAGCCGAATTTTTTTGGCTCTTTTATATTTTAAAAAAAATTATTCACTTTAATAAACTGCTTTACGCATAAAATAACATGTTCATATTTTCTAAGCAGAAAAATAATTGACAAAAAAATTGTTTTACTGTATTATAAATGCGAAGTGAATTAAATTCACAAAATCTATATGGAGGTATGTATAAAAATAAGATATTAAGATTTGACAACAGATATTAAGCATATCAAAAATTTTTACGAAATTAGGACGTAATAATGAAAAAAGGAAGGGTATTGAAAAAACTGTTATCGGTTTGCTTAGCGGCATTGTTTATTTTAGAAATATTACCTTTTACTGTGTTTGCATCGGCAATAGACAAATACAACCACGCATTAGAGGTGCAGCCAGAACCCTCCTCGCAGGAGAGCTCGCCCGTTGTGCATGAGGTTGAAGAATTGCGCGAGGAAAACGTAAAAGTTTATCAGCGTGCCGACGGAACTTACAGCGCATTTGTTTCATCGGCCCCTCTTCACTATCTTGAAAACGAAGAGTGGAAAGATATAGACAACACGCTTGTTGAAAAGAGCTTTAATTCAGAGTCCATTCTCACAAACAAAGAGGGCGGCTGTCAGGTTCAGATACCGTCGGAGCTTTCTTCGGATTCCGAAATCATTTTAAAAAACGACAACTCTCAAATTTCTTTTTCAATGAAAAATATTTCCGCTTCCGACGGAAAAGTGAACAACAATATATCTGGCAAGCCCGCAGAGGAGCTGGCTCGCCTTGCATCTATTGAAAATAAAGACTCCTCCGTTACATTCAAAAATATTAAACCTGATACAGATGTTGAATACATCATGGGCGCAACATCTCTTAAAGAAAATATCGTTATAAACCAAAAACCGTCTTCGGCTGTTGATTTTACCTATGAGCTTAATACCGACGGTCTTACGGCTGTTTTGAATTCGGATTCAAGCATCGGTATCTATTCGGGCAGTGAAACGGTATATCTTATTGAAGCCCCGTATATGCTCGATTCCGCTTCAAATTATTCGGGCGATGTGTATGTTTCGCTGGATTCTTTGGGTGGCGGCAAATATCAAATCACCTATACTCCCGATTTTTCGTTCCTTTCAAACGAAGATACCGTTTACCCTGTAACGGTTGACCCCACAATAAATTTTTATCGCAAAAGAAATCTCAATGAATCCTGCTACGGTTCATATACCGCTCCCGACGGTGCCGACAGCACAAAAGAGTGGTTCATTCAAAAGTATGATTCAAATAATTCAGAGATATATTACCGCTTACCGGAGGGTAATTTTGCCCTTTCTCAAAATGTGGTAATAAAATCTGCCGTGCTCTCTGCTTTTTGCGGTGATGTCGGTGATAACAGCGCAAACAAAAATGTTGTCTGTGCAAGAATGATAACCGAAAATTGGGCGGAGGACACAACCGCGCTTCTTAATAAATCAGACAATATCTTAGACCATAACACCGTAGCGGCAGGGGATAGCGCAAAACGCTATTATTGGAATATCACAGAGGCCGCCGCAAAGTGGTCTTTGGGTCAAAGCGGCAATTACGGTGTAGCACTCGGCTCTTACGGCAGCGGCAGATGCAATGTCAGAGTGTATAAAGGCGAGAATGTTTATTCAAACCAAATGCCGTGGCTTGTTATTGATTATGAAAAAACCGCCGACAGCCGCGATAAATTCAACTTTGCAAGCGTAGATATGGGCAGAGCCGGCACGGTCAATATCAATACCCATAACGGAACGCTCTATCTTGAAAGAAATGATTTAAGCCTCAGCGGCAATCTTTTGCCCGTGGCAACAGGCAGTGTATATAACCCCTGGAGCGAGCTTGATTACAACACAAACTCCTCGGGCGCATATTGGCACAACACATATTTTTTGAGACTTCTCAACGGCGGAACGGTGAGCGAAACTGTTGACGGCACAGCATATACGCGCAGAGTGTTAAAGCTTGCCGAAGGCGATACTTTGGTTAAGGAGTATCAGGAAACAAGCGAAACCGACAGTGACGGCTTAGTTAAGTATAAATGCCTTTCCGACGGCGGCAGCTATACTCTTTATGCCGACAGCTCGCTGAATACTACCCTCGATTTTTCAAAGGTTACGGCAGTAGAAAACGAGAGCGGCAATAAGCTTACCTTCACTTCAAACGGAAGACTCAGTAAAATAACCGACAAGTATTCAAATCAGAACACAATTGAGTATTCGGGTAATAGCTCATATACAATAATTAAAATAACCGACGGTGCGGGCAGAGCATATATTTACTCTACAAAAGATGTTGCCGGCTCTTCTAAAATCGGTGAATTAAAGGTTGCAAATTCCGCAGGCAACACAATAAAGCTCGGCGGTGAGGATTTTAAAATAACCTATTCATACACCGCAACAGGTGCAAAATCCGTCGCAAACCTCACCTCGGTCACATACCCCGACGGTGAGTCGATAAGCTATGAGTACACAGACGGCAGTATTTTAAGCGCGGTAGAAAATATAGACGGCTCCCGCCTTGAAATCTCATATGCCAACGGCAGAGTAAGCGGATACCGCAAATATGTCGGCGCTCATAAGCTTGAGAGCGGAATGGATATAAGCTATGATTCCGCACTTCAAAGAACATATGCTTATTACAAGCCCGGCTCGTCACAGCCGTATAAGAGTGAGACTGTTTTGTACGGCAGTGATTTAAAAGAAATCGGCAAAATATCCGGCGACGGCAAATTCAGCTTCAGCAATTACGATTCGCAGGGCGAGCTGACCTCCGACGCATATACAAAAGATTCTTCCGTTTCGGAGCTCATAGTAAACGGTGACTTTGCCTCGTCCGCGTCTTGGAGCAGTGTGCCCGTTGGCGCAGGCAGTGTTGTTGACACCGAGGCAATGGGCAGAAGAACTGCCGAAAACGCAAAATGCTTTAAGCTCGGCGGAACATATAACTCAAATGCAAGAGTATATCAGACGGTCAACAATTTAACAGTTGGTGGTACTTACTCATTCGGTGCATGGGCAAAAGCTGCCGCCTGTGCAGGCAGTGATAAAACATTCGGAATTTTAATTGAAGACGCCGAAAACAAAATAATCGGCTCATATGAGTTCAATAAAGATTACAGCGATTGGCAGTTCGGCGCGGCTTCGTTCATAGCAACCACAGCCACCGTTAAAATCTATCTGATTTATGATAATCAGCCCTCCGACGCATACTTTGACGGCGTGACTTTGTTTAAATCAGAACGGGCGCAAGTCAAAACCAATTCCGAAGGTGAAAGCACCGAAGATTCCGAGTTAGAAGACGGCAATATTCCGGAAGCTCCCGTTCCTGCATCGGGTTACAATGCCGAACCTTGCAAAGATTGCTCATGTGCTCAGTGTACAACTGCTTACTATGATGCTTCAGGTAACTGGCTTGGTTATTATAAAGGACATTGTAGTAAAGAAGACGAACAGCACAGCAGCTGCGGCTGTCTCGGTTGCCGTCAGGAGCGCGGCAAAACCGAAACTAAAGATTCTTATGGTAATACTCTTGTTTCATCACTTTCTGACGGAAGCACCTATACGTCTACTATCAGCACATATACGCCGAACGGCAATTACCTTGCAACGTCAACAGATGAACATGGCTTTGTAATAAGGTACAACTACAATGCCGATACCGGCATGTTAGAGTCAACACAATGCGATTCGGATGAGTATGATACCGCTCTCGAATACTCATATAATGCAATGGGAGCATTGACGGAGATTTCAAAAGTAATAAGCAATGTTGAAATGTCAACACAGTATACTTATTCAAAAGATATGCTTTCAAGCGTTTCGCACGGCGGCACCAAATATACTTTTGAGTATAACGAATTCGGTAATACCACTGCCGTAAAACTGAATGACAATACAACTCTTGTCTCTTACGGCTATGACAGCTATCAGAGAAATAACTCCGTAACCTACGCAAACGGAACTGTTCTGTCTTATACATATGACAGTGACGACAACATAACTGCAATTTTTATTGACGGAATCAAAAAATATTCATATACTTATTTAGAAAATAAGTTGATAAAATCGTTTGATTATGTTAATATGGTAACTGTAACATACACCGATGAGAAATTGTCGGCAGTTAAAATGTTCAGTCTCGATGCCTCCGGTAACGCGGTTGACGGCAATACGATTTATTCGGTAACCGTTACCGACGATAAAACCACCGAAGCGTTTTATGGCAGAACCTATACTTCTAATGCCATTAAAGAAACGTATGACCCTGACAACGATACTGTCGTTAAATCGGGAATATACGGTAGCGGTACAAATTCCGAGTTTAATGTTTCAAAATCAACCGATTTCTTTGACAGAGCGGTTTCATCGCAAATTCAGTATAAATCGGGCACGACATTGGAATCTCAGCTTGACGAAAGTGTTACATATTGCTCTTCTGCTGATACAGGCACCTTAGAGGCCCCCAACATTCATAGAGTGTCTGTTACGGATTCAGCCGGTACAAAAACATATGATTACAACAAAGAGTATAGTAAACCCGGCACAAGAGGCGATTTCATTATATATGACCATATCACTAACGGATGGGATAAGACATATAGATATGACAATGCTCATCAGCTTATTGAAGAGATTGACGCAAAAACGGGCGTGGGTTATAAATATCGCTATGATGCTAACGGCAATATAATTTCACGCACAGAATATTCCGGTCTTGGAACTCCACCGCTTATTCTCACAACTTCAACCGTTAAAGAAACAAGAAATTATACATACAGTTCTGAATGGACCGATAAATTGACCTCATATAACGGTCAGGCAATAACTTATGATGCTCTCGGTAATCCGTTGAGTTATAAAGGCGCAACGCTCACATGGCAGGGCAGAAATTTGATGACCTACACTACATCAGAGCAAAGAGTAGAGTATTCATATGATGCCGACGGATTAAGAACGACCAAAAAGGTATATGATTCTCAAAACCGCTTGAACAAAACATATATTTATACATGGTCTGACAGCAAGCTTGTCGGTTATAAGCTCAGCTATACATTCTACACGCCGAACTCAAACACGCCTACGAGCGGAACGGTGACAGTAAAATATCTGTATGATAATGACGGCGAAACATACGGAATAAATATCAACGGCTTTGATTATTATTATGTCAAAGATATGCAAGACAACATCGTTGCGCTTATAAGTGCAAGCAGCGGCAAGGCGGTTTTGTTGTTTGACTATACGGCTTACGGTATAGTCACAAGAACTGCTCCTCAAGATGATGAAACAACCCTTGACAGCGTTGCCGATGTATCTGACTTTGATGATATATTCAACCAAATGCAAGACCTTGTTTTCAAAATGACAACGCTTGTTAATTGCTGGCTTGATTCTACGCTTGTTTATAAAGACTATTCCTATGACAGCGATACGGGAATGTATTACCTACAGTCACGCTACTATGACCCGGAAGTCGGAAGATTTATAAACGCAGACGATACCAATATCCTTCGCAACACAACCGGCACAATAAACGGAGCCAACCTTTTTGCATATTGCAATAATGACCCGGTGCTTAACCAAGATAACAACGGTTATTTGTCTATCAAATCAGTCTTGTCTCAGATAAAAAAATTAGTAAACATAAATCCCCAAACTTTGCGGAAATATCTTAAGAATTTAGTCCGCAAGGATAAAAAAAGACATGCTATATTAATAAGTTCCGATGCGATATCAGGTGTGATTGATATTGTTATTTGCTTCGCTGTTAATAGAATTATTTATAGGTCCGTAAAATTATCCATGAGATTACTTTTGCGAAATAAATATATACGTAAAACTTTTTTAAACACTGTTTTCAATTTCTTCATGTATAATAAGATTGGCAAAAAGCTATTGTGGATAATTTTTAAAATAAGCTTGATAATAGCTGGCCGACCTGGAGTTATAACAACAATGGCAAGTAGCTTGTTTGTTGGCTATATCAGTTCTATTATAAGTTTAAGGCCAATACTCCTAAAAAAGGCTGTTTATTGTATAAGTTCTTTAGCATCAATCGGAGGTATAGTAGCTTTATTACTGGATTGTAGCGATAGAACATTAGACCAACAATTAACAATAAAATATAAATAATATAATATGAAAGACAGGAAGGAATAATGCTTATAGAAATTAACAATGTATGTAGTTGCTCGGTACAGTTATACATAAACAGCAAAAAAAAAATTATTGTTGCACCGAAAAGCGCTGCGATTATTGAAAATATTAATTGTAATAATTTCATAATATCGGTCGAGAATGCTTTTGGCAGTTCACGAAAAGAAGGGATATATAACATTTGCGTCAAGACAACATATAGCTTCAAAGGCGACGGCGAAACTGCGCATATTACTTTGGAAAGAGAAATAGCTCAGCACCAACCGGATATTTCGTATGACAGGATAATGATTTTATCTCCCCTATGCACGCTTGAATCATACGAGGCTGCGGACAAGGAAAAGGTGAAAAAGCTATACCGGCGAAACAGAGCATTTCATATATTTTTTTTGGATGGACTGGCATTTGGCCCTGATTTGGTCGTTCTTTTAATAATATTCGGTATAGTAGCAGCCTATAACTTCGGGATAAAATCTTTGATAGTTTATTGCCCGTGCGCTTATCTGTTTCTGATTTTGCTCAGTTGGTTTAGTGACTGGATATCTAATGTATTTGTTGAAAAGGCCATAAAGAACCCCAGCGACAGAGGGGTTGTACGCGAATATATTGAATCGGATTATATTACGCAGTGTTATTCTTCTGATGTTGAAGAAACTTTTGTGAAAATAAAAAGAGAAACATTATAATTAATTGCCGCCGTGAAAATTTCTCGCGGCGGCACGGCATTATTTATAGCTATATCACAAAATTGGTAGAATGTATTCTTAAAAAATAACAACTAAATTGAGTCGCTTCGGCGGCTCTTTTTTAATTTTAAAACAGTTTCTAATTGCAATTTTTTCTTAAACTTTCGCTTATACAATATATTTATTTTAGAAAAAATAAGACCACTAAATACGGTATAGAATAAAATATCCCTCGCAGAATCAACTGTGAGGGGTATTATCATATCATATTGAAATGTTTTAAGGCGTCCATAATGGCGTTCTCTTTTTCGGGAGTGCAGTTTGGGACTTTGCTGTTTTGGCTTTTGGGCTTATTGTATGCCTCGCCGACATCGAGTCCGCACTTGCGTTTAACCTGTGAAATGTTGAGAGTTGATACCTTTAAGCCGTGTTTTTTAAGAATGTAGGATTTAATCTCTTCGTAAGTCCCGTGGGTTTTTAACGAGCCAAGCTCAAGTTCTTCCGGTCTAACCTCTATAACAACATGTTCTTTGGTTGATATGTTCCTGACCAATAACGCAACAGTCTCCACATGGTTCGTGTGTGGGAACATATCGAAGAGCAGGGCTTTTTTGATTTTGTAGCCGTTCTTTTTCAAAAAGCGCGCATCTCTCGCGAGGGTTTTTACGTTGCACGAAACATAGACGATTTTTGACGGCTGCGTTAAAACGAGAGATTGCAAAAATTTTTCGCTGCATCCCCTTCTCGGAGGGTCAACAAAAACCGCATCAAAATGTCCGCCGTTTTTTGCATAATTTTCGGCAAAATCTCCTGCGTCTCCGCAGATAAATTCTATGTTTTTTTCTCCGTTTACTTCGGCATTTATTTTTGCGTCTTCAACCGCCGCAGAGTTTATCTCAACGCCGAATCCGCGCGCTCCGCTTTGCGAAGCAACGATACCGATTGTACCCGTGCCGCAGTATGCGTCAAGAAAAACCGAGTTTTCATTGAGAGAGGCAAACTCTTTTGCCTTTGAATAAAGATTTTGCGCCTGAAGAGTATTTATCTGAAAAAAAGATCTCGGAGAAATTCTGAAATTTTTTAAGCAAAGCTCTTCTTCGATATAGCCGTTTCCAAATAAAATTTTTTCTTTTGTTCCGAGCATTATCGCCGTGTCGCCGCAATAAATGTTTTGAACGACCGTTGTTATCTCGGGGTGCTTTTTAATAAGTGCGTTTATAAACGACCGCTCTTTCGGGAGCTCGCCATCGCGCGTGACCAAAACAAGCATTATTTGCTCAGACGAGAAGGCTTTGCGAACCATGGCGTATCTGAAAAATCCCGTTTTGCTTTTGGCATTATAAATTTTTATTTTAAAGCTTTTGAGAAGAAGCGCAAGGTCGTTAAAAATCGCGTCCGCCTCTTTGGGGTGTATGGCGCAATTTTGCGCCGCGGTGCAGTTGCCGTCAGAAGAGCGGTAAATTCCCCAGCGTATGTTTTTATTTTTGTCTTCAAAAAAGAGTGCGTCTGCTTTGTTTCTGTATTCAAAAACCCAAGGCGAAGCAATTATATCCGAAATTTTACAAAGACCGCCGAGCTCTTTTTGCGCTTCTCTTCTTTTTAAAAAAAGCTGCTCGGAATAAGTCAGATTTTTAAGCTGACAGCCCGGGCAGCTTTTGCCTGCCGTGCAAAGAGAATTTATTTTTTCGTCGGTCATAAATTATTCCTCTTTAAAATCTTTAAAAGTAATTTTGGTGTTTGTTGAGCCGGTCACAGGTCCGCCCGTGACGTAGCTGAGCTTAACATTCTCTGCCGAAAATTGTGAGGAATAAGCAATTTGAAGAGTAACAAAATTTCTCGTTGCATAATTTATCTCTGCCGTGAGAGTGACCGCGCCATGCTTTACCGATGCCGAGTCGGCAGTCGCGGCATAACCTTTTATTTTTGTGCTGAATTTTTCGTTTGTCATATAGTCTTTTGTAACCGACGCAACTTCTGTCATTCCGTCATCGGAATTTTTTAAAAGATTAGCGGTTATAACAACATTCTCGCCGTCGGCAGAGGCTGTTATACCGTTTAAATTTTCCGCAGTCAGCTCCGGCACGGTGAATACCGCAGAAATATCGTCTCCGACGTAATAAGAGTTTTGGCTTGTCCCGACTCCCATCATGTCGCCGAAAGAGGATTTGAGCATATTTTTATAAGACTCCGTAGCTCCGTCAACCGTGCTTAAACTTCCGGCAGAAAAAGATTTTAGCGTGCACTCTTTTTTAACAGAAAAATTAAAAGATTTTTTATGAAAAACTTTGATTGCGGAATTAAAAAATTTAACGGCGTCCTCTTCGTTTTGAGGCGCGACGGCACTCACCGCTTCTGCGGCCGTACTTTTTGTTGTTTCTTCGCCGCCCGCGCTCGTCAAAGGTCTGTTTGTGGTTATAACACCCGAAGTGTCGTCATTCTTTTTTGTGCACGCGCACAAGCCCAGAACCACCGAAAAAACCAAACCTACCGAAATTATTTTTAAGAAATTATCTTTCATAAAATCACCCGATTTTCAATCTTTCAAAGTTTAAAATCTTCTTCTCCGAATTCCATAGGCTCCGGCTCTTTTTGCGGAACGCGGTTTAATGGGTCATACTTATATTTTTTGCAAAGCGAATCCGGCCGTCTGATGCCTGTTTTTTTGCAAAGTATCATTTCTTCACCCGGCATTGCGGTGCCGAAAGCACAGCTCCTGCACTCAGGTTGAACGTTTTTATCGTCAATCAATTTTTTACGCACGTTCCACATTCCTTTACTCGGTTAAATATAACAGTATTCTATCACATTTTTTTAGTGGGGGCAAGGTCTAAAATAACCAATGCACAAGTTATAAGCATTGCCGCCGCAGCCGGTGCGGACACCGAAAACGCCACGGGCGTCACCTGCGAAACATTTGAAAAAGCCGAGCACTCGCAAGGGAAGATTTTTAACATGACCGCACACACAGCCGCGGTGAAGCCCGCGCACAATGCTCTGAAAGAGGCAAACACCGTATATTTTAATCCGACTTCATTTAAAAACGGCATTATTTGCGCGTGCACGGCAAGCCCCGACCAACTCAAAACAAACGCAGTTATAGGAATGGGAAAATTCTTTGCCGCCGACGAACAGCCGCTTGTGACCTCGCACAAAATACCGAGCCACAGCTTAAGCTCCTCGTTTAACGGCAAGCTGTTAAAGACCTCAATAATCGCGCAAAAGACCACAACCCATCCGCAAATTGACAGCATTGTTTTAAGCGCGTCGCTAACAGAAGAAACGAATGTATTGCTTTGCGGCAGCTCTGTATTTTTTTTGCAAACCGTCTTTTCGTCTTTTGTAAAAAACCTCAATACCACGCCGGCACAAAAAGAAGAAATAAAAAGAGAGACTAAAAGTATCGTGCCTGCTTTTTTGCTGCCGAGCATAAATTCGCCGACGGTGTTTATCACAAAAGCCGGGCCTGCATTTATGCAAAAAAGCATCATTCGTCTTCCCTGCGCCCTGCCGAGCCTTTGGCTCTTTACATATTCCGAGGTCATTTTTGCCCCTACGGGGAAGCCGCCTACCATACTCATCAAAAACACGCACGCCGAACAAGGCGGTAAATCAAAAAGAACCGAGCATAATTTTTTTGTGAATTTTCCGCCGTCGAACGACATTTTGCTCATGTAACACGCCGTAACCAAAAAAGGCAAAAGCGACGGAACAAGCGTTTTAACGCACAGCCCGATTCCCTGCGACACGCCTGTGGCGGCAGACTGCGCTTTTAAAATGCAAAGCGCCGCACAAACAAAAGTAAGCGATATTTTTATAAATTTTTCTGCGGTATGTTTCATCATAATCACCCATAAATATATATGGTAAAGAGAGCATTTTATAATTCGAGGGTGAAACATATTGAAAAACAAAAAGTCAAAACTGAATTTTATTGCAAATGAATTTGATTTGCCGGAGGATCTCGGCAAAGACGGTTATCATGTTGAAATAATGAACTCATGCGTTGTTGTTGACGGGTGCAAAAGCGTTGCGGAATACGGTGACGGAATTATAAGGCTTAACGTCGGCAAAAAATCGGTAGGTGTTATCGGCAACGAGCTTTTGATAAAAAGCTTTTCGTGCGGTCAGGTGACTATATCGGGCAATGTTCTTTGCGTTGAGCTTAACTGAGGGTGTGATTTTTTGCTTTTGATAAAAATATTCCGCTTTTTCTCCGGCTATGTTGAATTTTTTGCCAGGGGCGGCTTCGGCGAAAGATTTATAAATCTCTGCTCGGTTTATGATATACCGCTGTGGAATGTGCGAGCTTGCAACGACGGGTTCTTTGCGCGCACAACTCCCGAGGGATACAAAAATATTCTTGTCTGTGCAAGAAAAAGCGGCGTTAAAACGTCAATGAAGCGCAAGGTCGGTATTCCTTTTATAATTCACCGCTACCGCCGCCGCTGGGGATTTGCCGTCGGCGCAATTTTTCTTGTTTTGTGTCTGTCGCTTTTATCAACCAGAATTTGGCTCATAGACGTCAGCGGCAACAGCACCGTCACAGACGAAGAAATAATCGAATGTGTTAAAGAAGCCGGGCTTTTTATCGGCTCGCGAAAGGCAAAGCTCAATCCCCCTCAAATTTCACTCTATGCTTCGGGAAAGATTGAAAAGCTCTCGTGGATTTCGGTCAACATCTCGGGCAGCTGTGCAAATATAGAGGTTCGCGAGGGGTTTGACAGCCCAAAAATCAGAGACAGCTCCGGCAAATACAACCTTGTTGCTTCGCGCGACGCACAGCTTATAATTCTCGAAACATACAACGGCTCCGCACAGGCAAAAATATTCAACCCCGTGCTCAAAGGCGAAGTGCTTATAAGCGGAGTTGACCAAAACAAAGACGAATCCGCGGCGTTCACCCACGCAGATGGCTATGCAGTGGGCAGAACGGAAGATAAATTTAATATAACTTGCCGTGCAGATGAAAAAATTTATAAAAACAAACTTGTTCGCAGAGTAAGAAAATTATATTTTTTCGGCATTGAAATTCCGCTCGGCAAAGCACCCAAAGAATATGACTGCAAATTTGACGTAAAAAAATATTTTTCTTTAGGCTCAAAGGCAATGCCGTTAGGCGTTTTTTACAGCGACTATTCAAAAAAAACGACCGATGAAACCGCCTTAAATCAAAGCCAGACCAAGCTCATTGCCTGCACAAGATTTTTAAAGGCTGCGGCTGAATACTCTAAAACGCACCAAACAATAAGCAGCAACTTTAATGTTAAAACCACTGCCGAAGAAAGCCGTCTTACCGCCGACTTTGCAGGCTATGAAAACATAGGCAAAGAAGTGCCGTTTGAAACCGACAATATTGCGCCCGAAGAGCAAATAACGGATCTGCACTGAATGTTGCAGACCCGTTATTATTATTTATGTTCGCTCTCTCTTTTTTCGTTAATAAAGTTTAAAACCTCTGTTTTATATTCGCCGTAGATTTTATATTTTTTAGAGAAAATTATCAAAGAAATTATTATGAGCGCAGGCGGTATAATATACATCATTGCAGATATTGCGCCTTGAGCCGCCGCCGACTGCACCTTGTCCTGACCCACAACATAGCCCGTTGCAAGAAAAAGACCGTACATAATTATGCACTGAACGGTGTATGCCATTTTTTGCAAAAATCCCTTCATAGAGAAGGTAAGCGACTCGCTTCTTTTGCCGGTGTGGAACTCGCCGTAATCCACAACATCCGCAAGCATTACCGTTTGATTTACAAACATACTGGCAATGCCGAGCGAGGTTACAAAATAAAATGCGCCCATAATATAAACGTTCTTGTTAAAGAATGTGCCTGCCGCAAACATTCCGACATATCCTGCCACAGCCATAATAAGCGAGGTCTTATAGGTCTGTCTGTTTGTCATTTTAAACGCAGAAGAGCATACGGGTATAACCAAAAGACCGACTATTGAGCCGACTGCGCCGAACATATTGAATATCGACTGCAAGGCAATGTCTCCGCAAATAACGGTGAAGTAGTAGCCGCTGATGCCGGAGGTCATGTAGTAGCCCGCGTTTGAAATCATTGCAAAAAGCATAAAGACCAAAAGCTGATCGTTGCTCTTAATGGTCTTAACAGAATTTTTAAGAGAGAATTTTTCTTTTTGACCCATGACAACGTTCTTCTCTTTTGTAGAGAGGACACAGCACACGGCAAAAAACACCAAAAGAACCGCGGCAATCATTGCCCATCTGCCAAAGCCCTGTGCGTTGACGTCTTCATTTGTTCCGTCACCGAGAAGCTTGAGCGCATAGGGGGTAAAAATAATAATTATACCCTGACCGAGGCCCGAAAAAGTCCTCGCAATTGTTGAAACTGCATTTCTCTCTTTCTCTTCGCTCGAAAAAGACGGAACCATTGACCAATAAGGTATATCGGCAAGTGTATTTGTCATGCCCCAAAAAACATATAGAAGCGCAATATAGATATAAAGCCCGACCGAGCCGTAATCAAAGCCCGGGTTATTAAACAGCAGGCAAAGCACAACCGCATTGCACACTGCGCCTATAATTATCCACGGGCGGTATTTGCCCATTTTTGTGTTTGTCATATCAACGAGAGTACCCATCATCGGGTCGTTGATACCGTCCCACAAACGGGCAATGGGGGCAAGAATGAGCAAAAACAAAGATTTTATGCCCATTACATTGGTGAGGTAGATTGAAAGATACGAATAAAACAATCCATAACTCAAATCAAGACCTACCGCGCCTATGCCGTAGCCGATTTTTTCGCGGAAAGAGACTTTTTGCATTGAAACCAATCCTTTAAAGCTTTGTTATACTTATACCCCCGACCCAGCCGGCCGGGGGCATTATTTTTATTTTACCGAGATTACGCCGGTAGCGATTTGAAGTATCAAAAGTGCGTCTGTGGAGTTTACTTTTCCGTCGCCGTTAACATCGGCTTTTTTCTTCTGCTCATCGGTGGGCGATTTTACTCCCGTTGCAAACTGAAGAATTAAAAGTGCGTCTGAAGACGAAACTCTGTTGTTGCCGTCCACATCGGGATAAACCTTTGCGATAACTCTTGTTTTTTTAAGGTCTTTGCCGCATACGGAGCAAACAGACTTTTCAAGACCCGTGTATCTGTATGTTGGAAGTGTAACAGTAACCCAAACCGCCTGATGACCGAGTGCTTCGATTTCTTCTGTTTCTGCCGCTACACCGCATCTTTTGCAAACCTTATGTTTTAAGCCTTTAAGCTCGCAGGTGGGCTCAACAACCACTACCCATTCATCGTCTGTTAAGTGACCGGGAGCTTTAACCGTTTTGCTTGAGAGAACTTCGGAGCAAACACTGCAATACATCTTTGCAACGCCGTCTTCGGTGCAGGTTACTTTTTTCTCCCACACCCATACGCCGGTTGATTTATGCCCCTGCGCTTCGATTACTCTTGTCTTAACAGTCTCGCCGCAAACAGAGCAAAGCATTTTTTCCTCACCGTTCTCGGTGCAGGTTGCGGCTTTGACAGTTACCCATTCGCCTGTTTCGGTGTGACCGTTAGCAGGAATAGCCTCTTCCTTAAGCTTTTGGCCGCATGATGTGCAGTCTTTAACTTTTGTGCCGTCTTCGGTACAGGTTGCCTCTTTTATAACAGTCCACTCCGCCGGCTCTGTGTGACCGCTTGCGGGAATAACCTCTGTTTTATTCACAGCATCGCACTTTGTGCAGATGATTGCTTTTTCGCCGTCTTCCGTACAGGTTGCTTCTTTGACGATTACATAATCCTCAGACCAAGTATGACCGCTTGCGGGAATAACCTCTGCTTTATCTACGGCATTGCATTTTGTGCAGATGATTGCTTTTTCGCCGTCTTCGGTACATGTTGCCTCTTTAACGATTACAAAATCTTCTGACCATGTGTGACCGCTTGCCGGAATTACGCGGCTTTCTTTTGTTTCGCCGCAGGCAAGGCAGACTATTGCCTCTTCGCCGTCATCTTGGCAGGTTGCCTCTTTTACGGTTACATATGTTTCCGACCAAGAATGTCCCTTTGCGGGAACTTCGCGTTCGCTTTGGACATCACCGCACTGTGTGCAGATGATTTTTTCGGTGCCCGGCTGTGTGCAGGTCGGCTCTTTTGTAACTATCCAATCCGAATAGCTGTGCGGTATTTTTTCTATTGATTTTGTTGCAACAACCGTTCCGCAATCCTCGCAAATCTGAGATTCCGTGCCTTCTTTTTGGCAGGTTGCTTCTTCTGTAACAACCCATTTAAGGTTTGCGTGAGCGAGTTTTTCTATCGGCTTTTCTTCAACATGCTTGCCGCAATCGGCACAAACATAAGCGCTTATGCCCTCTTCGCCGCAGGTAGGCAATTTAACCTCTTGCCATGTGCACTCGCCGTGCGGTTTTGCAGGAGCGGCCTCGCTGTCGTCATAATAGCCGCAGAAAGAGCAGTTCTTTATTATTTTGCCGCCTGCCTCACAGTCTGTATAAACTGCGGTTTCGGTATAATAACCCGATTCAAAATTGTGATAGGGGCAAAGAATTTCAAAGGTAATTTCTTTTTGACCGAGATATTCACCTCTGCCCGTAACGGTAACGGTTGCCGTGCCGATATCGACATTGTCGGTATACTCTAAAGTATAATCCGTGCCGAACGTAAGCTGCTCGTTCTCGGCATTAAAAATTTTAAGGTTGCTGAGTTCAACAGGACTTCCCGTATAATGAATAACCTCATCTGCGCCGGTGTAGGTGCAATTAAAAACATCTTCAAAATACTCAACCTTTATGTTATTTGCCCGTGCGTATTTATCGGCAGAGGAGCCTTTGATGCACTTGATGACAAGCTCTTCGTTTGTAAGTGCAAAAGCGCTCGCACCGATTTTAACGTCGGTCGAATAAAATACCACTCTTTTAAGGTTTGAGCACTGCATAAAGGACGCGCTGTTTACCGCCTTTATATTTCTGCCGAGAGTGATTTTTTCTATTGTGTCAGAGCCTCTGAACGCACCCGTGCCGATTATGGTAACGGGCAGCTCACCGTGCTCGTCGCTTTCATCGTCATAAACATCGGGAACGGTAAAATATGTAGCGTTTTCGCCGTTGTATTTCAAAAGCTCATATCCGTCTGTTTTTTCGTCATACTTCCACTCGCAGAGAGTAGTGAGATTTGTGTCTACCTTTACGGAGTTTGTGTACGAACCGTAATTGTCTGTTTTTGATGTAAAATCGGGTGCCGAAGCATTGGTGACAACAATTTTCATATTGAGGTCGCCCTCAAGGCTCGAATGGTCTTTTGCTTTAAAGCGGATTACCATAAAATCCAAGCCGCTCTCAAAAGTGAAGCTATCGAGCGTTGACATACACCACTTGACTGCACCGGGTGTTTTTTTGCTGCAGCTGTAAACATAGTCGCCCTTATCAAGCCCTATGCTTGTGCCGCTGCTCAAAATGTCGATTGCCTTGTTAAGTCCGTCGCCCCTTACAAGGTCAACGGGCTCAAACGTTTTGCTGTCATAGAGAAGCGAAACGTCAAGCGCGGCGATTTTATCCCCTTTCGGCGAAATATCCCTCGCGATTTTAACGGTGACCTCAAACTCTTCACCCTGGCGTGTTTCAACATCGCTCAGAGTAAAAAGCGGATCCGCATTTTTTGCATTTGCGCCAAAGCCGAACGCGGTGACGCTCAGCAGCGTAGCCAATGCAAGCAAAATTGAAAGTGCTTTTTTTATGACTTTCGTTTTCATGTTACATATCCTCCCTAACATGATATTTGGACTATTATATGATATTACAAAAAAGAATATAAGTCAACCAAACGCCGAGCTTTTCTCTGTTTTGAACAAGAAAAGCCGGCGTTTATTCATAAAGACGTCATGTATCACCCTGAAGGACTGCGTTTATATCATCGCCGCCGTCGCAGGTGTACCTCCAGCAAATATTATCACCGTTTTTTAATATGTAAGAGCTGCAGCCGTAATTCGGATACCTGCCGTTTACGTTATACATCCAGCCCGATTTTGTGCCGCAGTCTTTTTCATATATTTGATGTATGCCTCTGACATAATAACTGCCGTAGCCCGGGGTGTATGTGCTCTCTGTTTGAATCCCTTTTTGCTTGCAGACCCTTACCAAAACATCAAAAACACTCTCGCCGTCGGTAAATTCCGTTTCAATTTTTTTCAGTATTATTCCGTCTTTCGGCATAAACTCTTTTTTGCTCTCTTTAAGGCGCGAATAATTTTGCAAAATTGTGGTGCACTCTATCATAATTGTGCACTTGTTTTTTGCCTCTTTTTCTGTTTTGCTTTGAGAAGCGTCCGCTGCGTGTGAGGTCGGTTTGTCGGTTTTTTCCGTTTTCGCGTTTTTATCTGTTTTTTCGGAAAGCCTTGCCGAAGTTTCGGAAGTTTTTTCCTCTATATGGGATGTTTTTTCATTTTCAAAAGACTGCGTGCTCCCGTTTTCTGCGGATGCCGAGCCTGCCGTATCGCCGTTATAAACAGTACCGCAATCAAAAGAGGGGTAAGTGTTGTGCGCGGAGTTATCTATTTTTTGCACGTTTGCGCCGCACGAGCAAAGCAAAAACACTGCGGCTAAAATACATATTAAAACAGAAAATATTTTTTTCATTCGTATTTCTCCCCAAAGAGGGCATATTTTATGCGTACCCTTTCAAGCTTTTCCATAATCGGGTCATAACCTATAAAAAGCAAAACCGCAGTCGTCGCACCGTGGATAAGATTAAACGGTGCCCCCGATGCAAAAATCGCAAGAACAGACTTTAGGCTGTAATCTGCGCTCATCATAAAAACCGAGCTCAAATCCACAATAAATCCGTAAACGGCAAAGCAAATTGCGCCGCCGAGCAAAGACACGGCAATTTTGTTTTTGCCGAGCTTTGTTTTGTAAAAAAGCTTGCCGCACAAATACGCCGTCAAAGCCATGCCGAACATCTGAAAAGGTGTCCACGACCCTTGCCCGAATATAAAATTTGACAAAAACACCGACAGTGCGCCGAGCATAAACCCGGTTTCGCCGCCGAAAGCCGAGGCCGCAATTATAATCACCGCACACATCGGCTTCACCTGCGGCAAGGCATAAAAAGCCGCTCGGCTTGCAACCGCCGCCGCCGCTATGCTTGCCATAACGGTAAGCTCTCTCGCTCCGACATTTTTTTTGCCGAATTTTATAAAAAACGGCACTGCCGCAAGCAGCATTAAAACAACCGCGCTGATATAATAATGTTTGTTGTCAAGAAAAAACTTTCCCGCAATAACCAAAGCAAACATTATAATAAAAAGCAGAACCGATAAAATTATTTTTCTTTTAGACAATTTATCACGTCCCTCGGCAAAACGGCATTTTTAATTATTCCTCTTGTCATTCTGCAAACAGAAGTCGTGTAAAAAACGTTTGACAAAAAGAATTCTCTCGTGTTTTTTATGCAAGCCGTTTCGCCGTCAAAAATCATGGCACAGGCATCTGCATACTCGGCGCAAAACTCAACATCGTGCGAAACGGCAATAACCGTGCGCCCCTCTTTTATAAGCTCTCTTATTATTTCTGCAAAGCTTTGTTTAAATTCACAGTCCATGCCCTTGGTCGGCTCGTCAAACAACAGTATATCGCTTTTTTTAAGCAAAAGCAATGCCGTTGCGGCTCTTTGACGCTCACCGCCGCTAAGGTCATACGGATGCCGATCGAGCAAATTCTGTATTTTGGTAAGCTCACAGACTTTTTTTATTTCTTCCTCGTCTTTGCAAGCTCTTTTTAAATCGAGCAAAACATTTTTTTCTGTAAAAACGAGCTTCGCATCCTGCGGAAGCATTGCAACCGACAGATTCTTTTTGCCGAATTTTACTTTGCCGCGGTACGGTTTTAAAACGCCGCAAAGAATTTTTAAAAGAGTGGATTTTCCCGCTCCGTTGCCGCCCATAATTGCGGTGAAGCTTCGCTCCGGAATTTTAAGGTTTAAATCTTTTAAAACGTCCTCGCCGTCTTTTTCATAGCGAAAGAAAATGTGTTTCAGCTCTATTGCCGCATCATTTTCTTTTGCCTCTTTTTCTCTGCAAACCTCAAGCGGTTTTTCTTTTAGAATTTCACCGAGCCACATTCTGCCGTCTTTAACACTCACGGGCATTTTTTCGCCGTGAGGAAAGGCAGAATATATCTTCATCGCCGCAGGCATTGCGTCCCTTATAAACTTAACGCTGTCCGGGCAGTCGCACAATTTTTGCGGCGGCAGGTCACAGACTATTTCTCCGCCGTCCATAACCACGGCTCTGTCGGCACAGACAAACACCTCTTCGAGCCTGTGCTCGGTTATTATGATCGTAACACCGAGTTCTTTGTTAATTCTGTTCACGGTCGAGAGAAAATTTTCTGCCGCAACGGGGTCAAGCTGTGAGGTCGGCTCATCAAGAATTAAAACCTCCGGGTGCATTGCCATAATCGCGGCAAGATTCATGAGCTGTTTTTCTCCGCCCGAGAGCTCGTCCGTTTTTTTGCCGAACCAATCTTCAATGCCGAAGTATGCCGACATTTCCGCTGCTCTGAGTCTTATTTCATCTTCTTTTAAGCCTATGCTTTCAAGCCCGAAAGCAATCTCATGCCAAACCTTATCCGTCACAATCTGATTTTCGGGGTCCTGCATTACAAAGCCTATGAGCGACGCTTGGTTTTTTTTGCCGAGATTTTCTGTTTTTTCGCCGTCAAAAAGAATTTCGCCGTCTCTTTTGCCCTTGGGGGTAAGCGCAGGTTTTAAATGGCGCAAAAGCGTGGTTTTTCCACAGCCGCTCCTGCCGCAAATTACAACATATTCGCCTGCATTTATTTTAAGGTTAATATTTTTGAGCGCGGTGTTTTTGTTAAGCGGATATTCAAATGTCAGATTTTTGATATTGATTTTTTCCACTGCATATCCTCCTTAACATCAATTATAAACGGCATAAAACAAAGCAAAGCATATGCCGCAAGTGCCAGAATGCAAAGCGGTGAAAACGGGTTTAAAACAAGGTTTATGTTTTTGATTAAATATGTTGTTCCGAAATCTGCCGCAGGGTTAATAATTATATACGGGTTATAGGAGGCATAAAGCTCCCCTTTGATTTTTGCGATTATTATAATTGCGTCAAACAAAATCATTGCCGCAATTCCCGCATAATCCGTCGGGGTCATTCTAAATCTTGAATATGACGTTCTTTTGCCGCTGCCGTAGCCTCTTGCGTGCATAGAATCAGAAGTTTCTATCGCATTCTCAAGTGCCCATGTTATGAGTATTGATGTGCAGTGAAGCGAATTTTTTATTTTTGCAAAAAATTTTCCGCTTTCACTGCCGTCCATTCCTCGCCGAGCCTGCGCGATTTGCGCGTATTTTTTTCTGTAAAGCGGAACAAAGCGCAGAGCCATAGAGATAACAAGCGCGGTTTTTGCAAAGCCTTTGCCGAAGACGCACATGAGCTTGTCGGCAGTCATAATCTCATTCATGCAAAAGAACCATGCTATTACGCTCACCGCCGAAAGTCCCGTGACAAAGCCGTAGTTTATCGCCTCAAAGGTTATATTGTTGCCGTCCGCACGCTCATAAAGCACCGTTAAACCGTAGTGCGCAAAAAGCGTGTTTAAAATTGCAACAAATAAAATCATAGGCAGCAAAAAGAAAAATATCTCTTTTGCCGCTTTTTTGCCTTTTAAGCGAACATCATACGCTAAAGCGGCTGTAACAGATATAAAAAGGCACACGGGATGCAAATTTAGCATCCCGAAAACAATAACGCTTATAAAAAACATCATGTTCACAAAAGGGTATCTGTCTTTAAATCCCGTTGCCATAATTTCTCCGTTAAACTATACTTTTTAAAAATGCAATTATCTTTTTTATTGCCGCAAAAATAATTTTTATTGTTCCCGAAATATCGGTTGTTTGTTTTTCGGTGTTTTCAACGGCAAAAATATATCCCGAATCATTTTTGTAAAAAAGCGTTCCGTCATCGTCTGCAATAACAGAGCATATGCAGAAGTTTGCCATGCTTCCGTCCGGCACAAAAAGCTCCTCCGATTTTGCAGAGAGCTGACCCGGTGCGTCCGAAAGCACCGTAATTCCGCCCGGTGAAGCATTGTATGTGGAATAAATATATACTTTTCCGCTTTCGCTCTCATACGCAGTGCTTAAAAGCACCGTATTCTGCGGATAGCCGCCGAGTGTGGCTGAATATATTTTTTTCATATTCGCACTGTCGATAACCGCAAGCGTTCCCTTGCCGAAGCCGCTGCCCTGAACACCGACGTAAATCCTGCCGGAATATATAACCGGGGTCGAGGTTGAAGCACCGCCGAGCGATAGCATTTTAACATCCGAAACAATAAGCGAGCCGCCTTTTTTAACACCGACCGAATAAAGCAGCCCTGCCTTTGTTGTGAAATAAGCCCTGCCGTCATAATAAGTTATGCCGGAGCGCTGGTCGCCTTTTATCTCTATTGTTTGTTTTATGTTACCGCTTTTTTTGTCGGCACTTATGAGTAAGGATTTTCCGTCCGCTTCAACCGTTCCGTCATCACTGCCGAATATTACGCGGCTGCCTATAACGGCGCACTTTGCCCAATAAAATCCGCCTTTGTGCGCGTATGTCCACACCGCGCTTTTTTCTTCGTTCGTTTTGGTTTTGTCCTCATCTTCTGCATTAAGGCAAACATAGTTTGCGTCGGCGTCTTCATCATTCCAAAATCCTGTATATAAGAATCCGTCGTCATAAACTATCTCTGTCAAAGACTGACCGCCGAGAGGGTCGTGATAAACCCACAGAGACGTCATTGTTTCATAATCAAAAGCCTGCACGGTCGCATTATCAAGCGGGCAGTATATTACACCGTCGGCATATGCAGGCGATGTGTAGCTGTAGCTCGGGGTATCCTCCATAGCCGCAGTGTCTATGATTTCGCCCGTCTCTTTGCTCATTTTATAAAGCGTTTTGCCGCTCATAACAATAAGGGTGTCGCCGACCACAATCGGCGGAGCAGGTGCGTCTTTATAGGATTTCCCAAGTCTTATGCTCCACTTGAGGTTTGCCTGCGAAGCGGAAACAGGTGTTTTTGCCGAGGTTATTCTGCTGCCCGCACCGCTTTCCGCCGCAAGTGCAGATACGGCAGAAAAGCAAAGCACAACCGACAGAATTACCGACAATATTTTTTTAAAAATTTTCATTTTTTCACCTGCCGATAATAAAGCTTAAAATCCACTTAAATATTTTAACTGCTACGTCAAGAATTGTCTTAACCGCATTTTCGATTTTATCCCACGTATTTTGCTGCGGCTCTTTTCGTGACTCAACCTTAACATCGCACCAAGAAGAAATTACCGAATATTCTTCGCCGTCCCCGTCTGTGCAGGTGCCTTTTGTATAAAGCTTATATTCGCCTGCCTGTGAAAACGTGACAGAAATGTTTCCGTTTTTATCGGTTGTTCCCATTTTAATATGTTCGCCGGATGGCGTTATACAATAAACGTCTGTGCCATAAAGGCAAAATGTGTTTTCTTCAATCGTGCTTTGCGGATACATACCGTACCACATCGCACAGTAGCCTTTTATGTTAAGGTTTAGCGGCTCGTTTGCAAATGCCAGTGCGCTCTCACAGTCAAAATTCGACGCAACATCCGACCAAGCCTTTTTGTCACGGTAGAAATAATATGTTATTTTGTTGCCCGTTTTAAGCCTTGCCGTATCGCATGCGTACCCCGTATATGTGCCGAAAAGTTCATTTATAACTCCGTCGTTCGGCATATATCCGTCCACAAGAAAGCCGGAGGACGAAGCGGATTTTCCGAACGCTTTTGTTATAAAGCTGTTATTCATAACAAGGTAATCTTTTGCCGTTTCCGGTGTGAACGCGTCGCCGTAATAAGCCTTGTGCGCGGCAACTATCAAATCAAACACTGTTACTGCACTTATCGGCTCGCCGTTGTGGTCCTTTTTTGCGACCTTATAGCCGTATTCTTCGGCAAGACCGTCGTCAACGGTGAAATCTTCTTCGGGCATAATTATTTCGCCGTCGAGCGCACAAAAGCTGACGCTTACGCTCTCGCCCAAGGGGGCGGACGGTTCCTCTACCTCATCGGGAATTATCGGAGTATCCGGGTGGTTGCCCTCGCCTGTGTAAAGATAATAAATCTCCGGCTCACTCTCGCCGCTTTGTGCAATTATTCTTATAATTCCCTTTTGCGGAAGTGCGGAAAACTCTCTTTCTGCCGCATAAGAATTATCTATATATACATTTGTATTTTCGTCTGTTTCTACGCTGACGGTAAATCCGTCGTCAGACACAAGATTTTTTACATCATATCCGACCTTGCCGTCCTGAAGAGCCAATGAAGCACCGTTTATATTTATCGCTTTAACCGATTCTGTTTTGCCGACATCGGTTTTTGCGGGTTTTGTGACATAAACGCTGCTGATTTCTGTGGATTTTTCGCCGAATATGCCTGCGTCGGTAAATGTAGCGGTCTGAACCTTTACATACTGAACCCAGTCAAGCTTTACGGGATTTCCGTTTTCGTCAACCGCCCACGATATATCAAATTGACCGTCTTTACCGTCCTTTATCGGGTCGGCTATATACGGGTTTGACGCTTCGTTTGATTTGCCGAATGCAAGCGCGTCAACATATCCGAATTTTGTTGCCACTCCGTTTGCGGTAGATGCCACTCTTTGAGAAGAGAGCAAAATTCCGCCGAGGGTAAGCTCATTTTCGGGAATGTCGGCATTCGGATAATATTCTTTTGACGGATACATTGCACCCGTCACCTTACTGACGGCACCTGTGTTGCCGAGGCTGTCTTCAAAATCACAAATATTTGTGCCGTTGTTTTTGTATGTTACGCTGTAATCCCACAAAACACTGTCTTCATAGTGCTCACTGCCTGCAAGCGCATACCATTTTTTGCCGTCCTGAGATACCCATACCTGACCCGGCTCTTGCGTTGTAGCTGCGCCGTTAAAAGCGTTGCCGCTGATTATAAAGTCAATTCCGTAAGGATTTTTTTCCGAATTATCAATTGCCGTGTCAAATTTATAAACCGCGTATCCCCCGTAATTGCCGAGCGACGTGGTCATAAACGAGCCCATCAGAGTATTCTCTATAAAATAGCCGTAAGACGATGCGTTTGTGTATTGGCTCGGAGCGACAAGGTAGTCTATGACCTTTGCATTCGGCGCGTTTTCGCCCTTTGCGGCTGTGTAAAGAGAAAATCTGCGTTTATCACTGCCGTTTGTGATATAAAATGTATTGCAGTTGTTAAAAGACACAGTGTATTCATTATTTTGGCAAATGGTATCATCTCTTACATCACTGTAATATATCCGATAGCCGTCTTTAAGAGAGAATTTTATGCGCGAAGAATTGTTGCCGACATCATAAAACACATATGCCGACCCTCTTTGAAGTGTATCTCCGCCGATAACGACCGCATTTTCGGCTTCTATAGCCAAAAGCGGATAATCGCCGTTCTGCGCAAAAACCGCAGGCAAGGTCAGCACAAGCAAAACCAAGCACAAAAATAAAGATACGGTTTTATTAAGTATTTTTTTCATAACAATTCTCCTTTGCATCAAATCTGTTTTGTCTTTTTTCTTTGGCGGCAAGATGTTTTTGCCGATTTTTCTCTCTTCTTGCCTGCTGTTTCGATTCTTTCAGCCCTGCGGCCTCCAATGCCCACGGCCACGGACCGAAAAAGCCTTTGATTCGCATAACATCGTAATCCGAAAAATCGCTCTTTTTGGGTAGTCTGTTCTCTTTTTCAGCGATTTCTTTTAATTTAATAATGTAATATTCGCGGCTCGGTTCCATAAAATTCCCTCAAATAAAAAGCCGCCCTCACCACAGGTAAGAGCGAACGGAATGTAGCACAAAAAGCGCGGCAAAGCGATCGCACCTTTCAAGCCCAAAAGTGTTTTGATAAATAGTGCCTCAGGTTTCCCGGCTTATGATAAATCAATTACGGTAATGGCAGTTGCGACGGATTTGCACCGAACTTCCCTCTGTATGCACCGAATATTCATTTTTTATATAATAGCACAGCAAAAAAAGGCTGTCAACAAAAAGGAAATTTAAAAATTTTAGTAATACAAAAATTTAGATATGACAAAATAGCGTTTATTATTTACATTTTTATTGACAACAAGCAAAATATACCATATTATTTTTTTGAGTTACAGCTCATATATAGTAAAATGGAGGAATGAAAATGGCATTTTGTCAAAATTGCGGAAATGAAATTAACCCGGGGGAAACTTTTTGCGCCAAATGTGGCACACCTACTGCCGACTCGGCAGCCTATAGCGACGCTGCAAATCAGAATGTACAACCGGCATATGCGCCCGTACAAAACTATTCGGCGGCAGTTAACCAGCCTGCAAATTATGTGCCCGAAGAATATAAGCCGATGGGAGCATGGGCATATTTCGGGTACTCGCTTCTGTTCAGCATACCTATTGTCGGACTTATAGTAAACCTTGTGCTCTGCTTCAACAAAACAAATATTAACAAAAGGAATTATGCGAGGTCTTTTTGGTGCTGGTATGTTATTGTTGCAGTTGCAATTATAATTGCAGCAGTAAGCGGAGTATCATTCATGTCATTGATGTAAAATACCTAATAAATGATTATAGGCAATCGTGCATTTACGCCCGATTGCCTGTTTTTATACCCAAAATATAGTCGGCTGAAACATTGTAAAATTTGCAAAGAGTAATAATATGCCGTATCGGCATCTCATTCTCGCCCTTTTCATAACGCGAATATACCTGCTGGGTTGTACCAAGCAACTTTGCAATGTCGCTTTGTTTTAAATCGTTGTCCTCTCTCAGTTCCCTGATAATCTCATTATATTTTTTCATTTTATCACCGAAAAAATTTTAATACACCAAATGCGGTGTATTGACAAATACACTATATATGGTGTATAATTTCCACGCAAGTAACATAAAAGAACATATTGTTATTTGTAAATAAATTAAAACGGAGGGAACCACATGTCTTTTTGTCAAAATTGCGGAAGTGAACTTGGCTCAAGCGATGCCTTTTGCACAAAATGCGGAGCAAAAATCAATAAAATAGGCGTAAACGATATAGCTAACAGTATAAAAGCAACTGCTGCAAACATAGGTGCTGCTGCTAAAGAGCATAAAATTTCCGCCTCTCAGTCCGAAGCGGCACCGACCTCACCTGTTGAAGTAAATCAAAATTATCAACCTGTTTACACTTACCCTGCACCCACCAATGTTGTACCCGTCAATAACGCGCCAAACGAAGCAAGCACCAAACTCCTTGGGGCATGGTCATATTTTGGATATTCACTTTTATTTAGTATACCGATTCTCGGCATAATAATTAATCTCGCATGCTGCTTTAGTGCCATAAACTTAAACCTGAAACATTATGCAAGATCGTTTTGGTGTTGGTATATTATTATAGCTGTTGCAGCAATTATTATTGTAGCAAGCGGCGCATCTATTTTATCGTTTATTTAAGGAGGATAGTTTCTATGTTTTGCAGAAAATGCGGAGCTGAGCTTAATGACGCTCAAGAATTTTGCCCCAAATGTGGCACAGCCAAGAACGGATTTAAAAACATTCAAGCCGTAAACGATATAAAAAATAAGATTACGGATTCTAAATTTGTCGGCACAGCAAAAGAAAAAATAAGTAACACAAAAATGTCAAAAAAGAAAATTCTGGCCATTGGAACATCTGCTATTGCAGTTGTAATTGTAGCTATATGTCTTATTGCCAACTACGCTTCTGTCGGCGCCATGCGTAAAGCTCTTAAAGAAAATGATTATTATAAAATTCAATATGAGTATTCAAGCGCATATTCAAGTTCATCAAAAATGAAAAAAGTGGATAGACTTATAGCCGACAAAATAGATGATATTGAAAAAGATCTTGATAAGTATGATTTCAAATCTGCTTCTCAGTCAACAGAGGATGCCATTGAAAACTGGCTGAGTAGTTACGGTACATTGTTTGAAAATAATGAATACAGTGGAACAAACTACAATTTTGAAAGCTGTATTTCATATAATAACAAAGCAAAATGGGATGAGCTTCTGGATAAAATAGAATCTAAGAAGAATTATTGCAACGGTGTATATTTAAATGCAAACAAACTATATTCCGAGGCAATCACCAGTTTGTCATATGTATCCCAGGATGACAGCTCATACGAGGACGCTGAAGAGCTAATAGCCGATTCAATGGACTCATACATAAATCAAATTCTCAAAGAAGCCGACGCATATATAGCCTCAAATGAAATTGACAGTGCATTGGATATGCTTGAAAATGCTAAACTAATTTTAGACAACACCGGTGTAAAATCTGATGATATTCAAACTAAAATTGATGAAACAATAAAAAAGTACGCTGATACATATGCTGAAAAGGCTAAAGAAAATTTCAACAAAAATGATGCACTGGCAGCAGTTGGTAATATAAAAATTGCGTTAGAGCTTTTACCCAATAATGCAGATTATCAAGCTCAAAAATCAAAGTACGAAAGCTATATTCCATATGAGCTTTATAATGAAAATAATCTTATAAAGTCTGACGGGGACCCCAATTTTTATGAATCTGAAACAGCAAACAACGGCACAGAAATGAAGAATATCATTCATGTTGATCTTTATTGGAAAGATAGCGCCTCGTGCACATATAATCTAAATGGAAAATATGATGTTGTAAAAGGGCAAGAATTTCTTTCTAAAGGGCAAATGAACCAAGACGGAACAACTTACTTTGTAGCATACGGTGACGGTAAAGAGCTTTATACATCACCTAAAATTACTGCCGGAGTTTTGCCAAAGAACGTAAGCTTTAATGTATCTGGAGTGCAGACTCTTGAAATTAAGTTTTATAAAACAAGTGACAGTTATGATTCCGCCCATTTCTATTTAAGTGGTTTAACGGCACAAAAGAGTATAAAAGGCAGTGAATAAAGTATAATCTTTATGATAAAAGAAAACGTACGCATTTTTACAGATGCGTACGTTTATTATTTTCCTTCATTCAATTGCTAAACAAACAACTGTCCGCAAATAAAAACAAGCGAAGCTTTATATAAACTGAATAAATAGGTTGTAAAGCTAAAAGAAACCTTCCACATCTTTTCTATACCTTATCACCGCCGTAACAGCCTTGCGCAATTTCTCATTGGCAGAGTGAGATATGGCAAAAATCCTCTTGCTTAATATTACAGCAAATTGCAAACAAATCCCAATAATTGTAATATCCGCAGGTGTATTTTTTTCTGAAAATTTTTGAGATTATTTTTTATTCATAGTTAATCTCAGAAAAAAACTACTCTGTTACAGGATAGTACCTGTTGACGTTTACACATACACTGTTGTATGTGCCATGTTAAATTAAAAATTCTGATTGTCCTGCACCAATCAAACTCGTCATAGTGCTGTTTTGGCAGATTTTTCTTAAAAATACTTTTCAGGAAGAAATACTCAAAGCAAAGCGGAACACTCAACCAAGTAAAATCATTATTATTGTCTCTTTGCTTATTTAAATTTTCATTCTAAACGATACAAAATATGTTCTGTCATTTCACAAAACTCCTAACTCTATTATGCCAAGTGGAACGGCTTATTGTAGATTACAAACAGCCTTCGTCAACGGTTAATCCAATGTTTTTTTGTTTCCATAAAAATTTTAATTTTGTATCTGAAACTTATTAAAATCCAATTTCATAATTTAATGCATCACGTTAAATATTAAGCCCTATAAGCTATACTCATATCATAGCTTAAGGCATAGTGGAAAAAAATGGTAAATAAAAAACCACAGTCAAAAGACTGTGGTAAAAAACGTATTTGCAACGCACCCTCAAAACTGAACAAAAGGAAGATGAAAGTGAAGAGAAGAAAGAATGTAGAAAAGCTTGAAAAGGTCAAGCCCTCGACCTATTAGTACTGCCCAGCTAAAGCCATCACTGACCTTACACCTGCAGCCTATCAACCTCATAGTCTATGAGGGGTCTTACTAGCTTATGCTATGGGATATCTTATCTTGGAGGCGGCTTCACGCTTAGATGCTTTCAGCGTTTATCCGTTCCGCACATAGCTGCCCGGCTGTGCTACTGGCGTAACAACCGGTGCACCAGCGGTGCGTCCATCCCGGTCCTCTCGTACTAAGGACAGCTCTCCTC